>ENA-OUPA01000069-OUPA01000069.1-human-gut-metagenome-genome-assembly--contig:-NODE-69-length-87753-cov-9.93002_pt1 | contig 87753 bp, 87 predicted proteins | sample MGYA00237939_ERZ548770 | MGnify/ENA primary metagenome ERZ548770 (study PRJEB26490, sample SAMN05356877) | human gut metagenome | biome: terrestrial biome; feature: human-associated habitat; material...
ATCCTTTACTGCCTGCTTTGTGTATTCAAATTGTTCGTGACAGGATTTACAACCTGCCAACACTTTGATACAGCAGATTTCTCCCTCTTTCAAATCAGGACAGCAATCGTTTGTAATGCTTTCTGCTTCGCTGGCAGCACAACCGCAGCTACAAGCGCAAGCAGGTGTTTTCTTTTCTTCTTCCTTTTTCTTTCCAAAGTTAAATAATGCCATAATAATAACCTCCTAAAATTAAACAATTAAATATTGTATTGCGTTGAAAAGATAGCCTACAATAATAATACCAGCGGCACATATTCCAATGAAAATACCGAGCAGTTTCGGCTTAACTGCTTTGCGAAGCATAATTATTGAAGGGAGCGAGAGCGTTGTAACGCCCATCATAAAGGAAAGCACAACGCCGAGCAAAGCACCTTTTGCAAGCAGGGCTTCTGCAATCGGGATTGTACCGAAAATATCCGCATACATCGGAATACCTACTATCGTAGCAAGAATTACGCCAAACGGATTATTTTCGCCAAGTGCTTTGACAATAAATTCTTCAGGAATCCAGTTGTGAATGAAAGCACCAATGCCCACGCCAATCAGAACATAAGGAGCAACCTTTTTAGCGGTTTCAACAACCTGTTCCCACGCAAATTTCATACGGTCTTTGAAATGCAGCTCCTCCTGCGGAACATCAATTGAGTGACCGTTTCGGATATATTCTTCCACTTGATTATCGAGGTGCAACTTTTCAATTAGCGTTCCGCCAGCCACAGCGATTACCAAACCGAATATTACATATAAAACAGCAACTTTCCAGCCGAAAATACTCATCAGTAAGACAAGGCTTCCGAGGTCAACCATCGGCGAAGAAATCAAAAAGGAGAATGTAACGCCAAGCGGCAAACCTGCGCTTGTAAACCCGATAAACAACGGAATGGAAGAACACGAGCAAAACGGTGTTACCGTACCGAGCAGAGCGGCGATGATATTCGCCCATATTCCGTGAAATCTGCCGAGTATCTTTTTAGCTCTTTCGGGCGGGAAATAACTTTGAATATACGAGATAATCAAAATCAAAACGCCAAGCAGTACCATAATTTTTATGGTATCATAGATGAAAAACTGAATACTCGCTCCTATTTTGCCCGTGGTATCTAAACCGCAAGCGTTCAAAATTGTTTCAATGAGACGATTCAGCCAGTTCATACCGAGGACTTCATTTTGAAAAAAGTCCCAAATTGTTTTTAGTGCCTCCATAAAAAGCTCCTTTCATATAGTCATATTGAAATATGTCGATTTAATATTCCGAATATAAGTCGTGCGGAAAAGCATTCAAATAAACTTCCTCACTTTTCACAGCACGACTTATTTTCGCTTTCAACATCAAGTGTTGTCAACTGCCGCAAACATTCTTTTGCCTGTTCCACACCTTTTTCTGAAATAGAATAGTGTGTCCATTTTCCCTCTTTGCGCCCGACAACTATTTCCGAGTCACAAAGAATTTTCATATGGTGGGAAAGCGTAGGCTGTGTGACATTGATTTCTTCCAACAGCTTGCAGGCGCATTTTTCACCTGAACGCAGCAGTTTTATAATCCTAATGCGGTTTTCATCACAAAACGCTTTGAAAATTGCCGCAATTCTTTTTTCATCCATCTCTCTCAATCACCTCCCATAGATAAATGTCTATGTGTTATTATATGCAACACATAGAAAAATGTCAATATATTTTTTTGATTTAAGTGAAACAGCGGTAGGAAAACTAAATCCTACCGCTGTCTTCTTATGCAAAGATGATTTCTTTTTCCACAATCTCCTTTGCACACGCCCGTATGTTATTCATTCTCTGTGTCCATTCCAAAGCGTTTTCCGCCTTTAACTGCTCCGTAATACCCTGCACCCGTTTCATCTGCTCTGTGAGCCTTTCCATGCGTTCCTGCGCCTGCCTGTCGATGTCAGCAAGGTAATTGTTCAGTCTGCCGCTTGTGAACAAGGTTATGTAGGTGGCTCGGCGGTATTCTTTCAGATACCGCAAGTGCCGCTGTCCCCACAAACCAATAGGCTGTTCTTTTTCGGCTGGTAAGATAAGACATGGGATATAATAATCTCCTTGCAGTTCATACCACAGACCATTTTTATCATCGTAAATGTACTTGTCCATTGAAAAATCCTCCGTTATAATATATTCGCACATACATCACAGTTCTCCGATTGCCACACTTTGTTATATCTTGTTATGAGATTTTCTTGCCCTTGTATTTGCCCTTATGAGCAATGAGGGAAAGAGTAAACTTGTGTGTAACCGTATAAAGAGATAAGGCAGACACATTGCGATAAATCCTTTATTTTCAAGGCTTTTGGAGGATTTTATTAAAACACTGTAACCTCTGTTGAGAGGTCATAATTTACTGATATTCAAATTTATATTTGTCTTTGTATATAGACGGAAAAACAGCAAAATGTTCCAATTACACCTGCATTATAGCATATTTGCCCCTACTTGTCTCACTCCATGAACGAAAATTTACGACATTTGTTAGTCTAAAATACCTTTCAGGTCAAAGGGGATAATTATCCTATGTATGTGTATATTTTCATTCACCAATACTTATCTCGGACAGAGACTTTCAGGAAAAGGTGGGGTTCCTTTCCTGCACAGTCCCCGCTTTGGAACAGTTTGTTCTGGCAGAGCTGCTTGCAGGGGGGGATTTTGCCCGGCACATCAACCGGGTCCGGCGTGCAAAGCGAAAGGGCCTCCTCACGGGCGGAGCTCGCGGTGAGAGGGCTGTGTAAAGACAGCGCGCCTTCCGCCGGCCAGCCGGAAGGGCGGCCTCTCAGGAGGAAATCCCCTGTGGGAGCAGAGGAAAAGAAGGCGGCAAAAAAGGATGCTCTCTTTTTCAGAGAACATCCTTTTTTTGTTCCTCTATAGCAGCATAGCTCCGGTGCCGGCCAGAATGAGCACCAAGCCCATCCCCGCCTTGCGGCTGAGCTTTTCTTTCAGCACCAGGCCGGAGAACACGATGGTCACCAAGATGCTCAGCTTGTCAATGGGGACCACTACGCTGGCCAACCCATCCTGGAGGGCTCGGTAGTAGCAAAGCCAGGATAGACCTGTGGTGATGCCGGACAGAAGCAGGAAGAAAGCGCTTTTCCGGTCAATCTTCCCCAGATCCTTTTGTTCCCCTGTGACGAAGACCATGGCCCAGGCCATCGCCAGCACCACAATGGTCCGGATGGCAGTGCCCAGGTTGGATTCCACGTTTTCCACGCCCATCTTTCCAAAGATGGAGGTCAGGCTGGCAAATACCGCGGAGAGAAGGGCAAACAGAAGCCAGCTTTTGCTTTGGGGCTTCTCCTGGTCCACTTCTTTTTTGGAAATCATCAAAAGGGTTCCAATGCCAATTCCCAGCACTCCCAAAATCTGGGGAAGGGAGATGGGCTCCCCCAGGAAGAGAAAGGCCAGCAGAATGGTCAGCACAGTGCTGGACTTGTCAATGGGCGCCACCTTGTTTACATCCCCCAGCTGCAAGGCTTTGAAGTAGCACAGCCAGGAGGCCCCGGTGGACAGGCCGGACAGGATTAAAAACAGCAGGGTATTTCCAGTGATCTGCCCAATGGTATTCTGAGAACCCACCACGAAGACCATCAGCCAGGAGAAGGCCAGAACTACCACGGTGCGGACGGCGGTGGCGAGAGTGGAGTTGATGTGCTCAATGCCGATTTTCGCCAGTACCGCTGTGATCCCCGCAAAGAACGCGGAGCCAAAAGCGAATAAGATCCAAAGCATAATCTTACCCCTCCTTTATGTCCGTGTAAAAGGTGTGTCCCGTGGGCCATCACACCCTCCCCATGGGGAGAGCGCCTGCTGATCCAGGCGGCAGGCTTCCTTTCCATGCTGCGTTGCACGGTATCGCGCCTTTTTATTCCTGTGTGTTGGAAAGCAGCGCACAGTGATCCATTCTCCGCCTCTTCCGGCCGCCCGGCAGCTTTCAAGGCCGTTGCGCCCCGAGCCATGCCCTTTCGCGCTCCGGAAACCGCGTGATTTCGCGCTGGGAGGAGCTTTCGCTGAACCAAAATGTAGTATAGCGCGTTTTTCCCCCAGCCGCAAGCGGGAGGGCCTTGGCAGAAGGGGAGGCCCCCGAAGGGCCTCCCCCGTTTCCACAGTATGAAATTTGCAATGCCTTATTTTTTCAGATGCAGCCGGACGGTCTTGACCTCGAAGGGCCGGAAGTGGAGGGACGCGCCGCTGCCTTCCACAGCAAGAGGCTCTTCGCTGGCGGTCTCCTCCAGTATGTTGCACAGGTAGGCGGACTCCACCGGCAGATCCCAGCGGAGGGTGCAGCTGGTGTCGGCGTGCTTGCTCTCGTACAGGCGGAGGACGATATCGCCGCTCTGGTCCTCGGCGGGCTTCACCGTGTCGATGACAACATTCTCGCAGCCCTCCAGGGAGAAGAAGCTCCGCCGGCCGGGGGCGCCGGTGGCGATTACAGGAGAAACATTCAGCTCATAGCCTTCCCGAACCACGGGGCTTTCCAGCAGGCTGCCCTCCCAGGCGGTGAAGGCGTATGTGAAGTGGTGGGTGCCGTTGTCGGCAGCCATCTCGGGAGAGGCCGCCGCCCGCAGCAGGGTCAGGTTGATGGCGTTTTCCAGCATGCTCACGCCGTACTTGCAGTCGTTGAGCACCGCGGCGCCGTGGCCCTCGTCGCAGAGGGCGGTGTAGCGGTGGTTGCAGACCTCGAAGCGGTCCTTGTCATAGGCGCGGGAGCGGTGGGTGGGCCGTTTTACATACCCAAACTGCATCTCGTTGACGGCCTCCGTGGCGGTGACGTCCACCGGGAAGCTGACCTTCAGCAGGCGGTGCAGCTCGTGCCAACTGGCGGTGGTGTCGAACTCCACCCGGATGGCGCCGCTCTCCAGGGAAACGATCTGAGTCAGGGTGGAGTTGCCGATCTCCCGCTGGATCTCAATGGCGCAGCGGTAGGGGCTCTCCTCCGCCACCCGAATGCCGGTGCAGCGGCCGCTCTCCACAAACTGCTGCTCGTAGTTGCTGTCGATATCCCAAGCGTCGAATACGCGGGGCACATCCTTGTACAGAAGCAGGCGGTTCATGGGCCCGGCGGCGAACTCCCGGCCGCTCTTCAGCAGCACAAAGGAGGTCATCTCCCCGTTGTTGTCAAACACGGCCTTTACCTTGCTGTTTTGCAGCACAGCGCCGTTCCCGTCCAGGGAGACGGTGACCGCTTCCTCCGGCGCCAGGCCGCTGTCCGCAGCGGGGGCGTAGCCGCAGGCCGGAACCTTTACCCGGGCATAGCTGCCATCGGCCTTTTTCACCACAGCATCCCGTTCCCAGGACAGGGAGTTGAACACCAGCTCAGCGCTGCCGCTGCCCGCGATGGAGCCTGCGGCGGAGGCGGCTATCCCCTCGCCCGAGGCGATGACCTGGTCGTGGAGCTCCTTGGCCTTCTTGTACACCGGCCCGATGCAGGAGCCGGGCAGGATGTCATGGAACTGGTTGAGGAGCACCTTTTTCCAATCGGCGTCCCACTCCTCATAGGGGAAGGCAAAGCCGCTCTGCTGGGCCACAGCGCCCCACAGTTCCGCCTCCCGCAGGGCCAGCTCCGACTTCCGGTTGCCCCGTTTCACAGAGGCTTGGCTGGTGTACACGCCCCGGTGGCAGGAGAAGTACAGCTCGCCCACATAGGTGTTCTCGGGGCCGCCCTCGGCCTCCAAGTCCTCAAAGATCTTGCTGGGATGGGCCATCTCCACCTTGGGGCAGCCCTCCAGGTCCTTTTCCCGCAGGGCGAACTCAATGTAATCCCGGCTGGGACCGCCGCCCCCGTCGCCGTAGCCGTAGGGCAGCAGGAACTTGTCCAGGCCGTCCTTCTGCACCCGGTTTTCCCATACGTCGATGAGCTGCTTGGGGTTGGTGGTGTAGGTGTAGCTGGTGGGCAGATAGGAAACGATCTCGCTGCCATCCATGCCCCGCCAGGTGAAGTAATGATAGGGGAACTGCTCGCCGCCGTTGTAGCTCCAGAAGATCTTCTGGGTGACCAGGTACTTGATGCCGCAGTTCTTCAAGATCTGAGGCAGCGCCGCCGTGTAGCCAAAGGTGTCGGGCAGCCATAAGATCTCGCAGTTGACGCCCAGCTCCTCCCGGAAATAGCGCATGCCGTGGACCAGCTGGCGCACCAGGGATTCGCCGGAGGTCATGTTGGTGTCCGGCTCCACCCACATGCCGCCTTCTGCGATCCAGCCGCCCTGCTGGATGGCAGCCTTGATCCTCTCGAACAGCTCGGGGTAATACTGCTGGCAATAGGCGTAGGTCTGGGGCTGGCTTTGCAGGAATTTGTAACCCGGGTATTTTTCGATCAGCCGCAGCTGGGCCGCAAAGGTGCGGGAGACCTTCCGCTGGGTCTCCTCCAAGGGCCACAGCCAGGCCACGTCCAAATGGGCGTTGCCGATGCCGTAGAAAGTGGGGGCTGTGCTGCCGTTGACGCAGGAAAGGGCCTCTTTCAGAACCTCGCGGCCCTTTTTGTAGCTGGCAATGCGGCCCTCTAAGGGCTGCTCAAAGTCCACTGCAAGGGTGAACTTTTCCAGCGCCCTGCCGATTTTAGCTGCCCGCAGGCTGCTCTCCGGCAGGCAGGACATCACCTCTGTCAGGGTGACCACGTCCATCCAAAGCTGATAAGCTTCTTCGTTCCAGATGCCAAAGGTGTTCTCACCCATGGTGGCCCGCAGTTTCCCCTCCAAAGGATCGGTATAGGTGCCGGGGATCACGGGGCCGGTGGAGCAGCCCGCCACGGTGCTTTCCGGGTAGAAGTGGCCCGCGTAAGCCTCTGCCTGGAGCAGGTAGGTCTCGCCGGGCTTGCCGTTCTCCGTGAGGATGTTGTCCTCGATAAAGTGATGGGGCACAGAGACCCACCCGGCCCGGTAGGTGCCGAAGGAGGCCCCGTTGACAAACAGGGTGGTCTCGCCGCCGGGGTTTAAATTGAGCACGATCACTTGCCCTTCTGCCTCTGGGGGTAGGGTGATCTCCCCCTTCAGCCACATGTACTCCCACTGGTGCCCCCACACAGTTCCCGCGGGAACAGGGGCGTAGCCGCTGTGCTCCAGCGCTTCCTGCGGGGTGATGTGGTCGTAGGTACAGAACCCCTCGAAGGAGATCTCCCCCAGGGGGCGGTAGAAGTCCTTCTCCAAGGTGGCGGTCCAGTGCCGCAGCCGGTCGTGCCATTCCGGTGCCAATTTCATGGATATCATCTCCTGGCTCATGCAATCGTTTTGTTGGGATGAGGCGTGGGACGGCCCAGGGCCGCCCCCGTATCGTGCCAAGTATAGCACATTCCTTTTACCGCAACAAGCGTGCATTTTGTGTATTCTTCAGTCCAATATTTTACATAGCTTTCCAGCAGCGGGCCGCTCGCGCGGAGTCCCTCTTCCACAATTGAAGCCGCAGGAGGGCGGGGTTGAATATCCTGGTGCAGCGCACTGCCCCTGCGCGGGAAACCATGCCCAGACTTTTCCCAAGCGCTTGGGGCGTTTTTCCTGTGGGCTCTGCGCCGCGAAGGGCCACTAAAGCGCGACTGGGGCAATGACAAAAGCGGGCCGAACACAGAGGGGTTCGGCCCGCTTGGCAGCGGATTTATTTTGGATCGGAAAAGCACAGATTCCACAGAGCATGGGGGCGTTCGTGTGCCTGTGCCGCTATTCCGCCAGCACTTCCACTTGTGAAATTCCGTAATATTCAAACAGTGCCAGGGCTTCTGGAGCGATCCGCTCTCCAGAGACCGCAATGGGAATGGCGGGTGGGCATCCCACTGTGGGCAGGCCGCAGATCCGGCCCAGGGAATCGGCCGTCGCCACCGTCTCACGAAAGGAGAAGGCTGCCTGGCGGATGGAACAAGCCTGTTCCCCGCGGGCCAGCGGAAGCTGGAGAGGCTTTGGCTGGCCCGGACATGTGCCCAAGGCCGCGGCCGCCCGGGCCAGTTCCTCCGGGGTGTTCTCCGGGGTGGCCATCAGCACCAGGAAGTCCCGGTCGGCGTATTCGCACTCCACGCCGTGGCGCCGCAGCTGCCGGGCCAGCTCCTGGCCGGTCACCCCGCTGGGGGCGGCCACTGTCACCCGCAGGGGGTCGCTGGACTCCACCTGCCAGCCCGCTGCGGCCAGTTTTTCCCGAAGCCCCTCCAGATGGCCTACAGTTTCCGCCAGGCGCTGGGGATAGCCCTCCGCCAGGTACCGGTTGCACAAATCCAAGGACGCCAGCGTTAAATAAGAGGGGCTGGTGGAGCCAAACAGCCCCAGGGCGGATTTGGCCATGGCGGCCAGCCGCGCCGGGGCGGCAGGGGAGAGGTGCAGATAGGCTCCTCCTGTGAGCACCGGCAGGGTCTTGTGGGCGGAGTCGCAGCACAAATCAGCGCCCAAATCCAGGGGGTGGAGGGAGGGCTCTAAAAACCGCAGATAGGCCCCGTGGGCATTGTCCACCAGCAGTAAGGTGCCGTGCTGGTGGCACACCTGGGCCAAGGTGGGTATTTCCGCCATGCCGCCCAGATAGTCCGGGCTGGTGAGGTACACCGCCGCCGGAGGCTCCGGCAGGCTTCCCAGCGCCTCTTCCAGCTGGGCGGGGGAGATGGGGCACCCGCACAAAGAGCGGCTTTCCTCCGGCCAAAGCCAGCGGATTTCCAAATCCAGCAGAGCGGCGGCGGAGACAAAGGCCCGGTGGACGTTTCGTGCCGCCACTACGGTACGGGAGCCGCTGGCTGCCACCGCCAGGTACAGCATGGCCCGGATGCACTGGCTGGAGCCCTCGGTGGAGTAGCAGGTCCGCTGGGAGCCAAACAGGGCGGCGGCGTTTTGTTCGCTCTCCGCCAGGATGCCCTCCGCCTCGTAGAGGGCGTCCGCCCCGTGGATCTCCGTGATGTCCCAGGGCTCGCAGCCCAGAAAGTAGCGGCCCTTGTGGCCGGGCATGTGCAGCCGGGCCGTGCCCGCCTTGGCGTAGCGCTGGACAAAGTCCGCTACCGGCGTGTTCATTGGCCGGCCTCCTGGGCGGCCTTCATCATAATGGCGCACTCAATGCGCTTGCGGAACAGCTCGCAGCCCGCCTCGTAGACGCCCCGGATGGTGCCGGTGGCGTGGTAGGCGTTGGCCGCGCAGCCGCCGGAACAGTACAGCTTGGCCCAGCAGCCGGCGCAGTCAGGGCGGGCGTAGGCGTTGCAGGCGCGGAACTCCTCCCGCAGGGCGGTGTTGGTCACGCCGTTCCACACATCTCCCAGCTTGTAGGCCTCCTCGCCCACAAACTGGTGGCAGGGGTACAGGTCGCCCCAGGGGGTGACGGCCATGTACTCCGTGCCGGAGCCGCAGCCGGAGATGCGCTTGTACACGCAGGGGCCGCCGGTCAGATCCAGCATGTAGTGGTAGAAGGTGATGGGATGGCCCTCCTTCTCCCGGCGGAGCATGTCCTTGGCCAGAATCTCATACTGCTCCTTTACAATCGCAATGTCCTCCGGCGTCAGGGCAGCGGGGTCGTCGGGGGCGCACACCACCGGCTCCATGCTCAGCTCGGTAAAGCCCAGGTCGTCCGCCATGTGGAACAGGTCCTTGGTGAAGTCCGGGTTGGCGTGGGTGAAAGTACCCCGCATGTAGTAGTTCTTCCCGCCCCGGGCCGCCACCAGCTTTTGAAACTTGGGCACAATGCGGTCGTAGCTTCCGTTGCCCGCGTAGTCCACCCGGGTGCGGTCGTTGATTTCCTTGCGCCCGTCCAAAGAGAGCACCACGTTGCTCATCTCCCGGTTGGCAAAGTCAATCACGTCGTCGTCGATGAGCATGCCGTTGGTGGTGAGGGTGAAGCGGAAGTTCTTCCCCCGTTCCTTCTCCACGCTGCGGGCGTACTCCACCAGGCGCTTGACCACGTCCCAGTTCATCAGCGGCTCCCCGCCGAAGAAGTCCACCTCCAGGTTGCGGCGGGTGCCGGAGTGGTCCATCAGGAAGTCCAGGGCCTGCTTGCCCACCTCAAAGCTCATCAAAGCCCGGTCGCCGTGGTACTTGCCCTGGCTGGCGAAGCAGTAGCCGCAGTTGAGGTTGCAGGTGTGGGCCACGTGGAGGCACAGTGCCTTCACCACGTCGCCAGAGCGCTCTTTAAAGGTCCCCGCCATGCCGGCGAAGGTGTCCGGGCTGAAGAGCTTCCCGGCGTCCTTTAGGGCCTGCACGTCCTGAATACAGCCCCGCACATCTTCCTCCGTTACATCCGGGCGGCCGCCGTACTTCTCCAGCATGGCGGCCACAATCTCCTCCGGCGTGTGGGTTTCGAAGAGGGCGATGATATCGTAGGCCACCTCGTCCACCACATGAATGCTGCCGGAGCAGCTGTCGAGCACAATATTATAACCGTTTAACTGATATTGGTGTACCATTCAGGTCCTCCTGACACAAAAAAGGCCGCCCGAAGGCGGCGCCTTTTTTTATTTCTCTGCGTTCTCGCATTTCTGGTTGGCCACGCCGCAGCTTGTCTTGCAAGCGGACTGGCAGGAAGTCTGGCACTCGCCGCAGCCGCCGTTCTTGGCGCTCTCGCACATATCCCGGGTTTCCAGAGTCTTGATTCGTTCCATGACACATAGCTCCTTCATAAGTTCTTCTGGCCCATGCCGCAGGGCGTAAACCAGTGTACATAAGAAATCCTATCATAGTTGGCCGGGAAAGTCAAGGCGGCAGCGGGCTGCCTGTGAAAATTTGGGTATGCGCGTTTTTTGCCGGAGGACAGCGCTGGTTTCGCTCCCTGCGGAAAATAGAATAGGAGGGACGGGTTCTTCTCCCCCTAGAAATGCGTTGCGTTTGATGAAATCCAAAAAATGCCTGCCCTATCCTGGAAAGTTTAGGTGCCGCCCCCTGCGCGGGGGCCATGCCGGATAAACAAAGAAAGAGTCTGAACGCGAATTGCGTCCAGACTCATTCTGGGTGGGGTGGACACTTTCGATGCTGCCCCAAACGCGGGCACAGTGTTACAATAAAAGAAAACCTGCGGAGCGCGAATTGCTCACCGCAGGTGTGGTGGGAGAGAGTGGATTCGAACCACTGAAGTCGACGACAACAGATTTACAGTCTGCCCCCTTTGGCCACTCGGGAACTCTCCCATATAAGCCCCAGACCAAACGGCCGGGTATGTGATGCGCTAGCTTGTCTGCCAGTGGAGCTGGTGAACGGACTCGAACCCCTGACCTGCTGATTACAAATCAGCTGCTCTACCAACTGAGCTACACCAGCGGATTTTTTAGCGCTTGATTATTATATCCTGGATGTCCGTAAAAGTCAAGGGGGAATTTACGAACATTTTTATTTTTTTATATCCGCCCCAGAGAAGGGGGCGCTTGGGGAAAAAAAGGGGGACTGCGGCGGGGGGCGGGCATCTTGAAAAATAGAGAAAAAACCAGTGGACTTTTCCCGGGATTATGCTACAATAGGATTACAAGAAATCTATTGGGAAAAGGAGTGGATTTTGTATGAAAAAGTTGGTTTGCATCCTGTTGGCGGCCTGCCTGATGACGGCGGCGTTGGCCGGCTGTGGCGGAAAAAAGGATGATGAGACATCCAGTGCGCCCGCCCCTTCCCCACAGGTCTCCTCGGCAGTCTCTGTGCCAGAGGTGGCAGAGACGGCCAAAGCCCTGCGGGTCACGGCGGATTCCGGTTTGAATATCCGTGCGGAGGCTTCAACGGACAGTGAGATTCTGGGCCTGGCAGAGAATGGGGAGCGCTTGGCCTTGCTGGTGGAGGACCCTCAAAACGGCTGGTATCAGATCCAGTATGAAGGGGAGACCGCTTATGTTTCTTCCGATTACGCCGAGGTCATTGAGGTCACCGTGGAGGAGTACAACCGGCTTCGCAGCGGGGAAACAGCAGGGGACGCCACCTCTACGCCGGCGCCCTCCTCTGCATCGTCAGAGAGTTCCTCACAATCAGAAAGCTCCTCCCAGAGTGAGTCTTCCACGTCTTCCAATTCAGTGGATGCAGAGGACGGCGAATAACGCCGTTCTCTTTTCCTGCCCGGAGGTTTCCGGGAAATATTTTCGCCGGGAAAGTCCGGCTTTACAGGTAAAGAAAGGACAATGCAGAGCTATGAACATTATGATCGTAGGCGGCGGGCTTCTGGGCCGCAAGACCGCGGAATCCTTGGATGAGCTTGGGCATGACGTGGTGCTGATTGACGCCAGCGCGGAAAACATCGCCCAGCTGAGCCCGGATTTCAGCGGTGTCACTGCGGTGGGCTTCCCCATGGATATCAAGAGCCTGCGGGCCGCGGGGATTGAAGGCTGTGATGCGGTGGCTGTGGCTACTCCGGACGACAACTTAAATATTACGGTGGGGCAGATTGCCAAGAACTTTTTTGGCATTCCCAAGGTGATCGCGCGGATCTCCGATCCCTACCGGGAGAATATTTTCGAGCGCTTTGGCCTGCAGACCGTGTGCCCCACCAATATGGCGGGGGACAAGCTGGTCACAGCCCTTACCAGCCCGTGGCAGAGCCGGCAGGTCTCGTTTGGCAGCACAACGGTCGCCCTGGAAGTGGTTCCAGTGGAACGGCGCTATTTTGGCCACACCACGGCCAGCGTGGAGCTGCGGCCAGGAGACGGCCTGTTCGGTGTCATCAAGGATGACGGTGCGTTCCTGCTGAAGAGCCAGCGGGAAGAGATCCCGCTGGAGGCAGGGGACTCCCTGGTTGTCAGCTGCAAGATTGATTGAAAGGGGAGTGCGAGCAATGAAAATGGTGATTATCGGCGGCGGCAAGGTGGGCTATAATCTGGCCCGTATCATGCTGGAGCGCCGGCACACAGTCAGCCTTGTAGAACGGGACCGCCAGCGGTGTGAGAGGCTGGCGGACGATTTGGACGCGGCGATTTACCGGGGGGACGGGACCAATGTGACTGTGCTGGAAGCCGCCGGCACCCAGGAGGCGGATGTGTTTATGACCGTCACAGGCAGCGACCAGGACAACCTGGTGGCCTGCCAAGTAGCTCGGGACCACTTCCATGCCAAAAAGGTGATCTCCCGTGTGAATGACCCGCGGAATATTGAGACATTCCGGGTGCTGGGCATTCGGAACACCGCCTGCAGCACGGAGATCCTCACTAAGATGATTGAGCAGGAGGCCGATTTGGCCCATATGCATTTGATTGCCACCCTGAACCAGGGCAAGGCGGGGATCTGCTCCATGACCTTGCCCACGGATACGGCTTTGGATGGAGTGGCTTTAAAAGATATTGACCTTCCAGGGGGCACACTGGTCATCTCTCTGATCCGCCGGGGAGTGCTCACCATCCCCAACGGCTCTACAATTCTGCAGGCAGGGGATGAGCTGGTGGCGGTCAGTGAGGACCGGAGCCAGAAGGCGCTGATGCGGGCGCTTTCCGCTACGCTGCCCTAAGGATTGCGGGCGAAAAGAAAAAATTCAAAAATAATAACAATTCCTACTTTACAAATTGCGGAACCTGTGCTATACTGTGTTCACAGGCAGTAAGGAAGCCTGGAAGACCGTATAGAAAGGGAAGAGCGGAATTTTGGAAAAACGTGAGAATTTCAGCAGAAAGCGGATGGCGATTCTGAATACACTGCAGGAAACCACCGTACATCCCACCGCTGATTGGGTTTATGCCAGGCTGAAGCCACGTTATCCCGATTTGAGCTTGGGCACTGTGTACCGGAATTTGAAAAAGTTCTGTGAAACAGGAAAGGCGGTCAGCGTGGGGGTTATCAATGGACAGGAGCATTTCGATGCCCGCGTAGAACCCCATGCCCATCTGGTCTGCAAGCGCTGCGGCGCTGTACTGGATATCCCCGAGGAGTTTTTCCGCCGGGATGAGCTGGAAAAGCTCTCGGCCCGGTTTCACATCCGGCTGGAAAGCGCCAGGGTGGTGTTCGAGGGAGTGTGCCCGCAGTGTGAAAGGGAAGAACAGTGATGTAAAGGATGTGAGCTTTGCGGATTTGCGTCCTGTAAGCACTGGTTTTTCCCGAAAAAATCAAGGGTGTAAAGTTATACTCCTTGTTTTGCGCCCGGCGTGGGTACAGGGGCGCAACAGGGGCGCAAAGTAAATCAAGCAGTTCCACAAGAAATGTTCTATTGGATAGATCTCTGTAGAAAAATTTATTAAAATGGAGGAATTTACTCATGAAAAAGTTCGTATGTACTGTTTGCGGCTATGTGTACGAGGGTGAGGCTGCCCCTGAGAAGTGCCCTGTCTGCGGTGCCCCCGCTGAGAAGTTTGTGGAGCAGGCCGGTGATATGACCTGGGCTTCCGAGCATGTGGTGGGCGTTGCCAAGGGCGCTCCCGAAGAGATCCTGCAGGGCCTGCGGGAGAACTTCCAGGGCGAGTGCACTGAGGTGGGCATGTACCTGGCCATGGCCCGCGTGGCCCATCGCGAGGGCTATCCCGAGATCGGCCTGTACTGGGAGAAGGCTGCTTACGAAGAGGCCGAGCACGCCGCCAAGTTCGCTGAGCTGCTGGGCGAGGTGGTCACCGACTCCACCAAGAAGAACCTGCAGATGCGTGTAGAGGCTGAGAATGGCGCTACCCAGGGCAAGACCGACCTGGCCAAGAAGGCCAAGGAGCTGAACCTGGATGCCATCCACGACACCGTGCATGAGATGGCCCGCGACGAGGCCCGCCATGGCAAGGCTTTCGCTGGCCTGCTGAAGCGCTACTTCGGCGAGTAATTCCCGCGAAGTTCATAGCAGAATAACAGAGAGGGGGCAGAGGAATCTGCCCCTTTTTTGCTGCTCTCTGGAGAGAAGGCGGGGTTGCGGCGGCGGGAGCCCTGTGTTATGATGGGAAAAAATCAGGAAGGGGTGGGCGCCATGCTGGACTATATTTGTTGGGATTGGAACGGCACCCTGCTGGATGATGTGCCCCTGTGCGTGGCAGTGATGGACGGGATGCTCCAACGGCGGGGGCTGCCCTCTTTGGGAGGGGAGGCGCGCTACCGGGAGATATTCACCTTTCCTGTGCAGGAATACTATCGGGCGGCAGGCTTCGACTTTGGCCGTGAGCCCTTTGAGAAGCTAGCCCTGGAATACATTGAGGAATATGACCGGAAAGCTTTGGACTGCCCGCTGCATGCCGGTGCAGCAGAGGTGCTGGAAGCGTTGGAAGCGCAGGGGCTGCGGCAGCTCATCGTCTCTGCCTCCAAGCAGAAGGCCCTGGAAGAGCAGGTGGGCCATGCGGGCGTGCGGGGCTTTTTTGAAGCCCTTCTGGGATTGGAGGACAGCTTTGCCCGCAGCAAGTCCGGCTTGGCGCTGCAATACTTTAGCGCTCATGCTGTGGACGCCCGCCGGGTCCTCTTTATAGGGGATACCCTCCATGACTGGGAGGTGGCCCAGGAGGCCGGCTGCCCCTGCGTGCTGCTGGCTCAGGGTCACCAAAGCCGCGCCCGCCTGGAAACCGCCGGCGTCCCCGTGCTGGAGAGCCTCTCCCAAGTGCCGGCGTTTTTGCGAGGCCTGCAAGCTTAACCCCGCCGGAAACAAAAAGGACGCGCCGCCCCAAAAGCCGCGCGTCCCGTATCAGCCAACGGGCTGCCCCATGTTGCGGCGGCTCTTTTTTATGCTTGCCTTCAAATGCTTCGATGAATATCAAATTAAATCTTGACACCGCCGCACCTTTCTGTTATGCTAAAATTGCTTCGATAAATATCGAATTAAAATTACAGAAAGGAGGTGCAACCGTGAAATGGGAGATTCTGAAAAAGAAATGGAAGCGTTGGCGGCATGGCCGCGCTGTCGCCCGGGCGCCCGCCTGGGACTGCCGGGAGGAACGGGCCTCCCGTACCCAGCGCCAAACAGACCAGGCCAACGCCTGGAAAGCAATCCGGCGGGGAAGAAAAATACTTTGATAAATATCAAATTAAATCTTGACAAACCCCTGCCGAGCTGGTATGCTTGATCCAGTTCGATACATGCAAAAATAAATCTTGCGAAGGAAGGCGAACACGTTGAAAAAGGAGATTTGGCTCAACTATTTAGAAAGCCAGGTGGAGCGCTGCCGCCAGGAGGGGGAGGCCCTCTCCCAGGACTGCCGGGAGGATGAGGCCCGCCGGGCGAAAATCCAGGGGAATATCTTCCAGATTTGCGCCACGGTGTACCAGGCCTTGGAAGCCCACCTGCCGCCTCAGGAGCTGGAGGCCGCCTACCGCCGGAAGCTGGAAGCTTTGCCGGAGAATTGGCGGGCCGCCCGGGATTTGGCCCAAGCCCACGGGGATATGGCCCGGGCCGCCGTGGAGGAGTGGAAGCTGGAGGCCTGGCAGCAGGCCTGGGACCAACTGGGAAAGGAGGCGTAACCTATGACAGAGGAACAGGCGTTAAAACTATTCAAAGGCTTGGCGGACCGCTCCCGGCTGCAAATTCTCAAATCCCTGCTGGAGGAGGATATGTACGTGGAGCGCCTGGCCCAGCGGCTGGAGCTCACCCCGGCCACGGTGTCTTTCCATTTAAAGAAGCTGATGGACGCCGGGGCGGTCTCCTCCCGCCGGGAGCAGTACTACACCATGTACTCTATCAATAAAGAGGTGTTCCAGTGCCGCATTTTGGACATCCTGGGGGAGAAGTCCTCCGACGCCCAGCGCCAGCAGGAGCGGGAGGCCCGCTACCGCCAGCGGGTGCTGGACAGCTTTTTTGAGTACGGCCGCCTTAAGGCCATCCCCGCCCAGCGGAAGAAGGAGCGCATCTGCCTGGAGGAAATCGCCAAGGAGCTGGAGCTGGGCCGCCCCTATCCCGAGCGGGAGCTCAACCAGGTGCTGCTGCGCTTCCACCAGGACTACTGTACCCTGCGCCGGGACATGATTAGCGAGGGTATCCTCTGCCGGGAGGAGGGCCTTTACACCCGCCTGGTCTAGGGCGGGAAGGGGCCTTTGGAAAAATGAGAGAAACAGGGCTTGACAATCCAGCCTTAGGAAAGTATAATTATTTCTGTTGTACTGGTAATGCCTACGACGAAACAACCCCTGCCTTGTGGCGGATGGGAGGGATATACAAATGGCTGAGATCCGGCTTAAGGAAAACGAATCTTTGGATAGCGCGCTCCGCCGCTTTAAAAAGCAGTGCGCCAGAGCAGGCGTCATCCAGGAGGTCCGGAAGAGAGAGGCTTATGAAAAGCCCTCTGTCAAGCGTAAGAAAAAGTCAGAAGCAGCTCGCAAGCGCAAGTACAAATAAGGCTGCTCAGAGGTACCTTGAAAGCGGGCGGTTCGCCCGCTTTTTTATTTGAGAAAAGCAAGCCGCAAGGAGGAAAGAAATGGGCATCTTTCGGCCAACCGCCCTGAAAAATCGGGTTACAGAAATCACCCCGGAATTTTTGAAGGGCCTGGGGGTGCGGGCCCTGCTGCTGGATGTGGACAACACCCTGGCAACCTACACCTCCCATACTCCTATGCCGGGCGCGGTGGAGTGGGTGCGGGCCATGGAGGCGGCCGGTTTCCAGATGATCATTATTTCCAATAATTATAAAAAACGGGTGAAGCGCTTTGGCGCCATGTTTGGCCTGGATACCTTGAGCTTCGCCATCAAGCCCCTGCCGGTGGGTTACCTTCGGGCGGCCCGGCGCCTGGGGGTGAGGTGCCGTGAGTGCGTCATCGTAGGGGACCAGATCTTTACGGACATCGTGGGGGCCAACCTGTGCGGCATGAAATCTGTGCTGCTGGCGCCCATCGAGCCGGAGGAAGGCTTCACCTTTAGAGTACGCAGGTATTTTGAACGGGGCCTGCGGGAAAAATTCCAGAGAAGAAAGGATGTTTTGCGATGAAAAACCCTGTGGAACGTCTGACTGAGCGGCTCATCCACGGCGACAGCCAGAAAGCCGCCCTGGTGTTTTCTGAAAAGAACCGCCGGTATTTCACCCAGTTCCCCGCCACAGACGGGGCCCTGCTTGTCACAGCGGAGGAAGCCTACCTGCTGATGGACTTCCGCTATGAGGAGGCCGCCCATTACCAGGCCAAGTACTGCACGGTGCTGGGTTTTGATTCCCTGATGGAAAAGCTGGGGGAACTGATCCAGAAGCACGGCATCAAGGAGATTTACATGGAGTGCGAGCAGCTCTCTGTGGCTCAGGCCCGCCGCTTTGAGGCCGCCTTCCAGCGGTTTGGCGCCCAGGCTGTTCTGGATGAAACGCTGGACAGCGCCATTCGGGAGCAGCGGATGATCAAATCCCCCGAGGAGGTCAAGAAGATCGAGGCCTCTCAGGAGATCACCGACGCGGCCTTCCAGCACATCCTGCCCTATATCAAAGAGGGCGTCACCGAGCGGGACCTGGCTTTGGAGATTGAATTCTTCATGCGCAAGCAGGGCGCGGAAAACGTGGCTTTCGACCTGATTGTGGCCGCGGGCAAGAACGGTTCTCAGTGCCATGCGGTCCCCTCTGACAACACCGTGCAGAAGGGCGACTTCATCACCATGGATACCGGCGCCCTGTTGGACGGCTATCACTCTGACATGACCCGCACGGTGGCCTTGGGCCAGGTCAGCCAGGAGCAGAAGGCCGTGTACGACACGGTGCTGAAGGCCCACCTGGCAGTCATCGACGGGGTGAAGCCCGGCATGGTCTGCTGTGATGTGGACAAGATTGCCCGGGATATCATCGAGAAGGACTATCCCGGCACCTTTGGCCATGGGCTGGGCCATGGGGTGGGCTTTGAAATCCACGAGTGGCCCCGGTTCGGCCGCGGGGATCAGACGGTGTGCGCGCCTGGAATGGTGGTTACCGATGAGCCCGGCATCTATATCCCGGCCAAATACGGCGTGCGCATCGAGGATATGCTCCTCATCACAGAGGATGGCTGCCGCAGCCTGACCAAGTCTCCCAAGGAGCTCATCTGCCTGTAAGGCTTTTTGCGGCAAAGGGTGGGAAACGGCTTGCAATCCCGCTGTAAATACGGTACAATAGAAAGAGAAATACATTGGAGGTTGTTAAAATATGGTAACCGCAGGCGATTTCAGAAACGGCGTGACCTTTGAGATGGACGGCGGCGTCTATTCCATCATCGAGTTCCAGCACGTCAAGCCCGGCAAGGGCGCTGCCTTTGTGCGCACCAAGATCCGCAACGTGATCACCGGCGCTGTGACAGAAAAGACTTTTAACCCCAACGACAAGTACCCCACCGCTTACATCGAGCGCAAGGACATGCAGTACCTGTACAGCGACGGCGACCTGTACTATTTCATGGACAACGAGACCTACGAGCAGATCCCGATTAACAAGAGCGTCCTCTCTGACAACTTCAAGTTCGTCAAGGAGAACATGGACTGCAAGGTGCTCTCCTACAAGGACAACGTCTTCGGCGTGGAGCCCCCCAACTTTGTGGAGCTGGAGGTCACCAAGACCGAGCCCGGCGTCCGCGGCGACACCGCCACCAACACCCTGAAGCCCGCTACCCTGGAGACCGGCGCGGAGATCCGCGTGCCCCTGTTCATCAACGAGGGCGAGATGATCCGCATCGACACCCGTACCGGGGAGTACATGGAGCGCGCCTAAGCGCCCATTTGCCCAAATACACCGCGGGGCGCTGCCCCAGACGGAACAAGGGAGGAACTGACCATGACCAATTCTGAGAGAGCTTCTTATATCCGCGGCCTGATGGACGGCCTGGAGCTGGATCCCAGCGCCAAGGAGACCAAGGTCCTCAACGCCATCGTAGAGCTGCTGGACGACCTGTGCCTGTCTGTGGAAGAGCTGGACGAGGGCCTGGACGAGCTGGCCGAGCAGGTGGATGAGATCGACTACGACCTGGGCGAGCTGGAAGAGGACTACTACGAGCTGGACGAGGATGACGAGTGCGGCTGCGGCTGTGGCCATCACCATCATCACGATGATTTCGACGACGCTGAGTTCGAGGTGACCTGCCCCAGCTGCGGCGACACCATCCAGCTCAACGACGAGATGCTGGAAGAAGGCAGCATCGTCTGCCCCGGCTGCGGCGAGACCCTGGAGTTCGACTTCGATGACGACGAGGAAGAGTCCGACGAGAAGCCGGAAGAGTAAGCCGCTCAAAAGCAAAACAGAGAGCCCTCCCACTTCGGGAGGGCTTTTTCTTTGCCTTGCTTGACAGGAATTATGTCAAGTGCTATGATGGGCTTAGAGGCTGACAGTTCCTTGAAAGGGGGAGACTGTGGTGAAAAAGAAGGTGCGTTTTCTGCTGCCGGTGATCCTGTGCTGTCTGCTGGTGTGCGGCACGGCAGTGGGCTCTCACTATGCCCAGGGGGTCTCGCTGATGGAGCAGGCCCTCGCCGCTGAGGAGGCCTATCAGAGCGCCGGCGTGGTGTCCGCAGAGGAGCTTTCCCAAGCGTTGGAGGGGGAAGAGGCCCTTTCCACAGAGGAGATCTTGGACGCGGCGGAGCAGGTCCGCCGGAGCGCGTCCCCTGAGCTGGAGCCCCACTTTACAGGCAGCCTGGAGGAGCGCTTCTCCCAGAACTGCCGGGAGGGGCTGGAGGCGCCCCTGGAGTGGGGCTTTTCCGTGGACCGCGGCTTTACAAACCCCAAGCTGCTGGGTTGGAAGTCCCTCTCCAGCACAGAGGCCCAGGTGCGTTTCCGGGCGGATACCTGGCTCAGCACCATCTATTCCTATCTCCTGGAGGGGGCGCCCCGCTACACAGTGGAGGTGCTGTTCAGCCAGTGCACCTACACCGTCCAAATGAAGCAGGAGGACGGCCAGTGGAAGGTGGCCTCGCAAGACATGGACCAGCTGTTTGCGCCGGACAGTTACCAGCCCATCCAAGGGGGCTTCGCTTCCTATCAGGAGGCGCTGGACTTTGTGAACAGCCTGGACGTCCAGGCGTTGGACCCGTTTGTCCTGTGAGCAGGGAGAGCATAGAAAAAGGGAGCGGTTTCCGCTCCCTTTTTTGCGCGTATTTTGGGTCACTGGCCTGCCCGCACTTCCTGCACCAAAGCCATGCACTCCTTGGCCCGCTGGGTGATGGCCGCCCAGTTGCCCTCGTTGATGTCCCCAGCGGGGCAGAGCCAGCTGCCGCCGCAGGCGATGACGTTGGGCTGGGAGAGGTAGTCCTTCACATTGCTGGGGCTGATGCCGCCGGTAGGCATGAACTTCACACCCCGGTAGGGGCCGTACAGGGCCTTGAGCATCTTCACGCCCCCCACCACTTCCGCGGGGAAGAGCTTCACCGTGGTGAGGCCCAGGCCCAGGGCGGCTTCCACCTCGGTGGGGGTGGCGCAGCCGGGGTACACGGGCACCTGGTTCTTCAGACACCATTCCACCACTTCCCGGTTGGTGCCGGGGGAGATGACCGCCTTTGCGCCGCAGTCCACGGCCAGCTTGGCCTGTTCCACACTGAGCACCGTGCCCGCGCAGACGAACATCTCCGGCAGGGCGGCGGCAATCTTCTCGATGGACTTGGCGGCCGCCGGGGTGCGGAAGGTGACCTCCGCCGCAGGGATGCCCCCATCCAGCAAGGCCTGGCCTAGGGGTACAGCCTTTCCTTCGTCCTCCAGCTGGATCACTGGGATGACACCGGTGTTTCGCAAAACCTGTTCCACGTTTTCCATAGAGATTCCTTCCTTTCTTGCAGTGGTTAATCCATATAGCCGCCCTTCATGGGAGAGGCGGCGTTTTTTGTGAATAAACCCAGGGCGCCGGTGGTGTACTTGGAGGGCCGGGGGCGCCAGCGCTCTTTCCGGCGGGCCAGCTCTGCGGTGATCTCCTCTTCGGTGGCCTCCTGGCCGTGCAGCCCGCAGATGCGCAGCACACGGCCGGGGATGTCCACCTGGATCAGGTCGCCCTCTTCCACCAGGGCGATGGGCCCGCCCTCCGCGGCCTCGGGGGACACATGGCCGATGGCCGGTCCCTTGCTTGCCCCGGAGAAGCGCCCGTCGGTGATGAGTGCGATAGAGGCGGAGAGCTCTGGGTCAGAGGAGATGGCCTCTGTGGTGTAGAACATCTCCGGCATGCCGCTGCCCTTGGGGCCCTCGTACCGGATGAGCACCGCGTCCCCCGGCTGGATGCGGTGGTGGAGGATGGCGTCGATGGCCTCTTCCTCGCAGTCAAAGGGACGGGCCTTCAGAACGGCTTGGTGCATCTCCTTGGGCACGGCGCTGTGCTTGACCACGCTGCCCTGGGGGGCCAGGTTGCCCTTCAGCACGGCGATGGTGCCGTTTGTGCCGATGGGCTCCTCAAAGGTGCGGATGATGTCCGTGCGCCGCAGGCCGGTCTTTTGCAGCAGCGCGTCGCAGCGGTCGTAGAATCCATTTTTCTTGCAGTCCTCCAGGTTCTCGCCCAGGGTCTTGCCAGTGACGGTCATCACATCCAGATGGAGCATGGACTTGATCTCCTCCATGATGCGGGGCACGCCCCCGGCGTAATAGAAGTATTCCGCGGGCCAGCGCCCGGCCGGGCGGATATCCAGCAGGTAGTGGGCGCCCCGGTGCATCCGGTCAAAGGAATCCGCGTCCAGCTCCACGCCAAACTCCCGGGCAATGGCGGGCAGGTGGAGCAGGGTGTTGGTGGAGCCGGAAATGGCCGCATGGACCATCACGGCGTTTTCGAAGCTCTTCTCCGTGACAATATCCCGGGCGGTGAGGCCCTCCACCGCCATTTGGGCGGCCCGGGCCCCCGCCTTGCGGGCCACCTCCACCAGGTCTTCACAGGTGGCGGGCATCAGGGCGCTGCCGGGAAGCATCAGCCCCAGGGCCTCCGCCATGATCTGCATGGTGGAGGCGGTCCCCATAAAGGAGCAGGCCCCGCAGGAAGGGCAGGCGTGATGTTTGTAAAAGGTAAACTGTTCCTCTGTAATCTCCCCCCGCTGGAACATGGCGCTGTATTTGCCGATCTGTTCCAGGGTCAATAGGTCGGGCCCCGCCTCCATCACCCCACCAGTGACCACGATAGAGGGGATGTTTACCCGCCCAATGGCCATCAGCTGGGCTGGCACGGATTTGTCACAGCTGGAAATGAACACGCCCGCGTCAAAGGTGGTGGCGTTTGCGTGAATTTCAATCAGGTTGGCAATGGTGTCCCGGCTTACCAAGGAGTAATTGCCGCCGTCGTGGCCCTGGCTCATGCCGTCGCACATGTCCGTGGCAAAGTACAGCGCGGATTTCGCCCCTGCCGCGTCGGCCGCCTTTGCCGCTTCTTGGGCAAACTGTAACAGATGGGCGCTGCCGGGATGGCTTTGACCATAGGTGCTCTCAATCAGTACCTGGGGGCGCTCCAAATCTTCTGGAGTCCACCCCATTCCCATGCGCAGCGGGTCCATTTCCGGGGCCACGCTGCGGGTCTGTTGGCTTTTCAGCATACTGTTTCCTCCTAAAGCCCGGGGGGCTTTTTTGAATCGTTCGGGGAATCCTCTAAAATAAGGGGAGAGAACTTATTTTATTATACAATATCTGGTGTTCAGTTCGCAACGGCCGACACAAAATAAAATTTTAAAATCCCGTAAATTGACAATTGCCTGCTGCGCCGGTATACTTTTATTATCTATAAAATGTTGTGAAAAAGGGAGGGTTCCCAAGAGTGGAGCAGTGGAAAAATGTGGAAATACAGGGACTTCGTTTTGGAGAGGGCCTTCCCAAGGTGTGCGTGCCGCTGACCGGCCAAGGTGTTCCGGCCCTGCTCAGCGAGATGCAGGCTGTCTCGGCCCTGCCTGCCGACCTCTATGAGTGGCGGCTGGACTGCTTCTTTGGGGACCCCCTTCCCACCCTTCCTACGGTGGTGCGGGAACTGGGCGGCAGGCCCCTGCTGTGTACCCTGCGGACCCAAGGGGAGGGGGGACAGGCCCGCCTTTCCCCGGAGGAGTATGAACAGCGGCTCACCGCCCTGCTTGAGAAAGGCGGGTTTGGGCTTGTGGATATCGAGCTGGCCTGTGGGGAGGAGAGGATCCCCCGGTTGGTGTCCCTGGCCAAGCGCCAGGGGATCGGGGTGGTTATTTCCAAGCATGATTTTGCGAAAACTCCGCCTTCAGAGGAGATTGCCGCCACGTTGAGGAAGATGAAGGCCCTGGGGGCCGACCTGCCGAAGTATGCGGTGATGCCCCATACACCAGAGGATGTGCTGGCACTGCTTTCCGCCACCCGGCAGGCCAGCCGGGAAATCGGCCCGGTTATCACCATGTCCATGGGGGAGCTGGGCAAGCTTACCCGCGCCTGCGGCGGGGTGTTCGGCTGCTGCCTGACCTTTGGGGCCGGGCAGAGCGCCTCAGCCCCCGGGCAGATTGGCGCCGAGGACCTGCGGGCCATTTTAGAGGATCTGCAGCCCCACAACAGCCGGAACGCTGAAGCGGCTGGGGAAGAGGGCGTGTAATTTGGAAAGGATCGTGTCCCTATGAAAAACGATATTGATTCCATTTTGGAGTCTATGTTCCGGGGCGGCAGGCTGCATTTTAAAAGCTCTCTGCCCCAGGATTCCCAAAAGGAGAAGAAAGATCCGCGGTCAGCCCCCAAGCCCGCTGAGGGGGCTGGGCCGCTGTCTCAGGCGGCTGTCAATGCCCAGCAGGCGCAGCAGGCTTTGGACGCGGTGGAGAGCGTGGGAGACAGCTTGGCCGGTTCCCTGCAGGAAAGCCTGGAACGGCTGACCCGGGAGGCCAAGGCGGATATGGCGGATTTGGAGCGCCATCTCCAGGCCGACGGCATCGACACCCAAGCCGTGGTCCGGAACAGCGGCGCGCCGGTGGACATGGATATGGCCTTTCAGGTGGCCCGTCAGGAGGCCGGCGCCCTGGTGCTGGGCCAGGAGGAGTTTTTGGACAGCCTGCTCATCGCCTATAAGCGCCCCTTTGTGGCAGGCAGCCAGGAGGGGGCGCCCCTGTGCCGGGCGGCGGTGCTGGGGCCCCACGGCACAGGGCGGCACAGCGCCTTGCGGTGCGTCACCGCGTCGCTGGGGCGGCAGGGGGTGCTGAAAAGCCCCAAGACAGCGCTGCTGGACCTGTCCCGCTACGCCGCCCCCGGCTCGGAAAAGCTGTTTATCCAGGACTTTTACGCTGCCGTGAAGAGCGGGGCCTCCGCGTTGCTGCTGGAGCATTGGGAGCGCTGCCACACCTCGGTGCTCTCCATGGTGGGGGATCTGTTCCGGCAGGGCTCCATCCCTCTGCCCAGCCGTTACGCCGAACAAAAGGGTATGCTGGTGGAGATCGGCACGGCCCTGGTGCCGGGGGCGGTGTCCACCCTGTCCGCGGCGGGGAAGTACCTGTTCCTGTTGACGGACCAGCCCGCCTCCAAGCTGGCGGACGCCTTCGGGGCCCCTTTCCTGGCGGCCCTGGACGACCAATGCCAAACAAAACCTTTTACCCGGGAGTCCTTAGAGGAGATCGCCCGGCGGGAGCTGACCAGCTTGCAGGAGCGCTGCCAAAAGCAGCTGCAGATGAAGCTCTCCTTCGGAGAGGCGGAGGTGGGGGCCCTGGCAGACCGCTTCACCCCGGACCAGGGGGCCTATGCCCTGAAGGAGGGGGCGGACCGGCTCTACCGTGCCCTCAGCGAGGAGAAGCTCCACAAGGCGCTGGGGCCGGTGGAGGGACGGCTTTTCGCGGAAGGGGATGCCCTTCGGGCGGAGTACACCCAGGCGGGGCTCACCGTGCAGGTGGGGGAGAAGGACGCCTCCGGAGCCCGAGAGGCCGCAGTGGCTGCCGTCAAGGAGGAGCTCTCCCAAATCGTGGGTTTGCAGCCGGTAAAGGATTACATCCTCTCTCTGGAGGACAACTTCAAGATCCAGCAGCTCCGGCGGGAGCGGGGCCTGAAGGCGGATTCCCCCTCCATGCACATGATTTTCACCGGCAATCCGGGCACGGGGAAGACCACCGTGGCCCGCATTGTCTCCCGATACTTAAAGGCCATCGGCGTGCTGCAGGGCGGCCAGCTGGTGGAGGTCACCCGCGCGGACCTGGTGGGCCAGTATGTGGGCCATACCGCCCCCCTGACCCAAAAGGCGATCCAGTCCGCTTTGGGAGGGGTCCTGTTTATCGACGAGGCTTACTCCCTCTACCGGGGCAAGGATGACAGCTTTGGCCTGGAGGCTATTGACACTCTAGTCAAAGGCATGGAGGACCACCGTAGCGACCTCATTGTCATCCTGGCGGGCTATTCCCGGGAGATGGAGGAATTCCTTCAGGCCAACTCCGGCCTCAAATCCCGTTTCCCCAACATCATCGAGTTCCCCGATTACACCGCCCAGGAGCTGTGGGAGATCACCAAGAGCATCGTGCGGGGGAAGGGCTACCGTCTGGCGCCCTCCTGCGAGGCGCCGCTGACCGCCTATTACGAAGAGCAGCAGCGCAGCGGGGACTCCCGCACCAACGGCAACGGCCGCATGGCCCGCAACAAGGTGGAGGAGGCGGTCATCGCCTGTTCCCGGCGGAACGTCCGCGCCCCGGAAGAGCAGCGGGATTTGGAACTGCTGCTGCCAGAGGACTTTGGCGTGTAAGCGCCTTTCTATCCGAAAGAGGCACAATCCAGCATCAAAAAAGGACATCCCGGTTTTGCCAGGATGTCCTTTTTGCGTGCCTTTGGCTGGCGGAATAAGGGCTTACTCCTTCTCCAGCACCTTCACAATTTCCCCAATAAACATGCGGTGCAGGTCGTTGTCGTACCACTTTTCCAAAAGGCCCTTGTCCAGGAAGCAGCCTTCCTCCAAATCCTGGCGGTACAGCTTGCGGCAGAGAAAGACAAGCCGGGCCTGCTCATAGTAGGGGGCCGCCTCATCAAAGCAAGGCGTCAGGCCGGTGGCGGCGTCCTTGTCTATCTCCCGGCCGGATTTGCTGCCGCACAGGTTTAGGGCCTGCCGGTACTCCGGCCCGAAGAAGCAGAGGGAATAATAGTCTTCCCGCTCTACAAACTCCAGGGTGTAGCGCTGGGGCCGGATGTAGATGGTAGAGACATATCTGCCCCACAGTTCTCCCACGCCGCCCCAGCTGGCGGTCATGGTGTTGTGCTTCTCCCTGTTTCCAGCGGTAATAAGCATCCAGTCCTTGTTAATCAGGGTGAAGGGATTGTCCTTTAGCTCCTCCACCGAAATTTCCCGAAACGCCATATGGCACCATCCTTTCTCGCAATTCAACTTCAGTCTATGCCGCTGCCGGCTTTCCTATCCCCGCTTTGAAACAGAAAAACCGCCGGACAGGAACGCTTGCCCCGCCCGGCGGCCTGCAAAAAGGAGGGAATGTTGTAATCCGTTAGTTCCACTCAATGCCGTTGTATTTGCGGAAGCTGTCCATGCTCACCTGAATGCTCTCCATGGGGGGCAGCTGGGTGAAGTCCTGCTCCAAAATGACGTACTCCGCGCCCACTCCGTTGGCCGCGTCCAAAATATCCTGAATGGGCATGATGCCCGTGCCCACCTCGCAGAAATCCTCCGGCTTGTGCACGCCGCCAAAGTTCTCCCGGCCGATGGGCACTGTGGGATCTTTGACAGAGAAAATGTTGATGGGGGAGTCCGTGGTCTTGGAGAAGTCCTTCTGGTGCACCAGCTTCATCCGGCTGCCCAGATGGCGGATGACCTCCACTGGGTCCGCCCCGCCGCGCATGGCCCAGAATGTGTCCAGCTCAAAGTCCACATACTGGGGGTCCGTGTTTTCCATGATGTGGTACAGGACGTATTTATCCTGAAGCTTCTGGAACTCGTGATAATGGTTGTGATAGAGGAACTTCATCCCGTGGGGGGCCAGCGCCTTGCCCATGCGGTTGTAGTATTCGCACCGCTTCATCAGGGTGTCATAATCCGGGAAGAAGTCCGCGGACTGTCCAATATATTTGTTGCCGATCTTGCCGTGGTATGCAATGATGCCCGGCAGGGTTTTCTCGTCGATGGGACGCAGGTGGCTGCTGACCACATGGGCTCCAAAGCCGCCCAGAATCTCCAAAAGCTTGTCTGCGGGCACATCGAAGCCTACGCCGGGGTCCTCGTCCGCCCGAGAGTTTGCCACCTCCAGATTTTTGTAGCCAATCTCCGCCACTTTGCGGATGGCCTCAAAGGGGTCCTTTTCCATTTCCGTGCGCACGGAATACAGCTGAATGCCAACTTTCAATGCCATAGCAATACCGCCTATCCTTTCCATAGAATTACATCCTGAATGGTATCTTCATTATAGCACACTCCCCTGGAAAAAGCAAAACAGGAAGAGGCTTTTTTGTGAAAGCTTCCCCGGGTGCTTTTTGGCGGCGGGGCTTTTTCCTTCTCTTGCGTGCCCGGGTCAGTCAGCTCTGGGCGGCCTGCAAAAACTCCATGCCATAGCGCATGATGTTTTCAGCCGCCAGGGCCATCTCCTCCGGAGAGGCCGCCATCCCCTCCTCTACCCACTGGCGGAGCAGCCCCATATGGCCCCCGCTGGCAAAGGCGTAGAAATACTCCAGCTGACGGCGTGTGGCCCCCGGAAACTGCCGGGAGTAGGCCCGCAGATAACTCTCCCGACCAATGCTCACAAGCCGCAGGGCGAAATCCTTGTCCCCGTGCTCCCCCAGGGTGACGGTGCACAGGTCGGCATTGTCCTTCAGGCAGCGGTAGATGCCCGTGGTAATCTGCAAGGGGGAAAGCATCTCCAGGTCCGCCTCCAGCAAGGGGGCCAGGGCCTGCTGGAAATCCCGGAGCATGTCCTCCTCAATCTGCTGCAGCAGGTCATAGATATCGTCATAGTGGGCGTAAAACGTGCTGCGGTTGATGCCCGCCCTTTGGCAAAGCTCGGTTACGGCAATGCGTTGAATGGGTTTTTCCTCCAGCAGGCTGGTAAAGGCCTGCCGGATGAGCGCCTTTGTCAGCCGGGTGCGCCGGTCGTTTTCCAGTTCCTTCAAAATCGGTTCCCCCTTCCGGCAGAACAAGGCCCTGCCGGATCTTTGCTTTCATTATAATATGGAAAAGGAAAAAGCGCAATGCGCCATTTGCCCCCTTGTACCAGCGGAGGGGGAGTGCTATACTGAGCTTGCAGTTCAAATTTTGTGGAAAGGCGGCCGCTGCAATGGTCAAAGAAGAAGAGAGGATATACAAAGGCATTGTGTTCTGCCCTGGGGACCCAGAGCTGGTGGCGATTAAGCGTAAGACCCATAATTTAGACGTGGATTATAACCAAACCCATGAGGATGAGTTTGAGAAACGGGACGCAATCCTTCAGGAAATCCTGGGCGAAATGGGAGAGGGCGTGCGGATTCAGGGGCCCATTGCTTTTCACTACGGAAAGCACACCAAAATCGGCAAAAACTTTTTTGGCAATTTCAATCTCACCATCCAGGATGATGGGGAGGTGACCATTGGGGACAACTGCAATTTTGGCCCCAACGTCACCATTGTCACCCCCGTGCATCCCATGGTTCCAGAAGAGCGCAATGCCCTTTTGGGCCCCAATGGGAAGCCCAAGCGCCTGTGCTGGGCCAAACCCGTCCACATTGGAGACAATGTGTGGCTGGGAGCCAACGTGGTGGTGTGCCCCGGTGTCACCATTGGGGACGGCTGCGTCATCGGCGCGGGGGCTGTGGTCACCCGGGATATCCCGCCCCGCACCTTTGCCGCGGGAAATCCCTGCCGGGTCATCCGGGAGATTACAGAGGCGGACAGCATGCGGCATAAGCCGGAAATCCTGGCGGACTTCGCTGTCCCGGAGAGCTTTGAAGGCCTGTTCTGACCCCCTCGTCCGCCCGCAAAAAGGCGTGAAAAAAAGAGGCCCCGCCGGGGCCTCTTTCCCTTGGAAAAAGGGTTAGGGGCCGCCCATGGGAGGAGGCGGCCCCTGAAGAGGAAGTAAGGAGTTAAAATGAGGATGTAATGAAAAAGATTTTGTCCTGTGGCCTTTTCTTGACCACGGTTATAGGATAGCAAGGAAATGTGAAGGTTTTTTGAAGATTCCCGGAAAGTTCCCTAAACATCCGGTTACAAGGCTCTGCTTTCCCTGGGAGGAAAGCCCATTTCCCGCTCTTGACAAGCTCCCGGAAATCATGGTACACTATCAAGCGATATGGGGGAGTAGTCGGCATGGTGCCCCATGCAGCTAAGTCAACATCTTGGGTGTTCCCGCACCCTGGTTTAGCTTGAAACGACAAGACCTGTGCTTTGCGGCATGGGTCTCTTTTTATATCCCCCATAAACGGGAGAGATTTGTTTTAACACAGAAGGAAGGATGAAGAAAACAATGGAATTCTTGTGGGAAGGCCTGCTATCCATCACTTGGCAGCAGGCGGTCATGTATGTGGTGGGCGCAGTGCTCATCTGGCTGGCCATCAAAAAGGAGTATGAGCCCACGCTGCTGCTGCCCATGGGCTTTGGCGCCATCTTGGTGAACCTGCCCAGCTCCGGTGTGCTCAACCAGGTGATGGAGGGCGCTGGAGAGACCCATGGCATCATCCAGTGGCTGTTTGAAGTGGGTATTGAGACCTCCGAGGCGTTCCCCTTGCTGCTGTTCATCGGCATTGGCGCCATGATTGACTTTGGGCCCCTGCTCTCCAACCCGAAGATGTTCCTCTTCGGCGCGGCGGCTCAGTTCGGCATTTTCATGACAGTGGTGCTGGCCGCCCTGCTGGGCTTTGACCTGAAGGACGCCGCCTCCATTGGCATCATCGGCGCTGCCGACGGCCCCACCTCCATTCTGGTGAGCCAGGTGCTGGGCTCCAACTATATTGGGCCTATCGCGGTGGCAGCTTATTCCTACATGGCCTTGGTGCCCATCATCCAGCCCGCCGCCATCAAGCTGGTGACCACCAAGAAGGAGCGGGCCATCAAGATGGAGTACCGTCCCAACCAGGTCACCAAGACCACCCGCATCCTGTTCCCCATCATGGTCACCTTCGTGGCCGGCCTGGTGGCCCCCGCTTCTGTTTCCCTGGTGGGCTTCCTCATGTTCGGCAACCTGATCCGCGAGTGCGGCGTGCTCAACCGCCTGTCTGAGACAGCTCAGAACGACCTGGCCAACCTGATCACCCTGCTGCTGGGCATCACCATTGCCTTCTCCATGCGTGCAGATCAGTTTGTCAACCTGCAGACCATTATGATCATGGCCCTGGGCCTGTTCGCCTTTGTGTTCGATACCATTGCGGGCGTGGTCTTCGCCAAGATCCTGAATATCTTCAGCAAGACCAAGATCAACCCCATGGTGGGCGCTGCGGGCATCTCCGCGTTCCCCATGTCTGCCCGTATTGTGGAGAAAATGGGGATTGCCGCCAACAACCAGAACCATCTGCTGATGCACGCTGTGGGCGCCAATGTCTCCGGACAGGTGGCCTCTGCGGTGGCTGGCGGCATCATCCTGGGCTTCTTCATGTAAGCCTGGGTACACAAGCTTTGGCAAGTTTTGGATAGAACGCGCGCTGCGCGGGAAGGAGAGACAATATGAGTCCTGAATACTGGCAAACTGTGGAACAAGCCCTGGGCATCATGGGAAAAGGGATGCTGGGCATCTTTGTGGTCATCATCGTCATTGCCCTGCTGGTCTACGGGCTGACGAAGGTCACTTCCAAGAAAAAGTCTTAACAGCATTGATAAGGAAAAGGACGGGCTCTATCCCGTCCTTTTTTGTGAGACAAAAAGTAAAATATACTTGACTTTTAGACTGTTAAAGCATACAATAATCTGGAGAGGTGAGCCCATGGGAAAAAATTTGAAAATGAAAGCCGCCCGGGCGGCCCTGGGCCTGACCCAGCAGGATTTGGCAGAGGCGGTGGGCGTCACCCGCCAGACCATTGTGGCCATCGAGCGGGGGGACTACAACCCCACCATCAAGCTCTGCGTGGAAATCTGCAAGGCCCTGGGTAAGACCTTGGACCAGCTGTTCTGGGAACCGTGAGAGGAGTTGTGTGCCGTGAAAAAACGAACCGAGTTAGACGAACGCCAGCTGTGGCAGCGGGGCAACGTGTTCAAGCACGCCTTTGTGTTTTTAATTGCCGCCCTGGCCCTAGAGGCCCTGTGCAAGGCCTTTGGCGTCACCTGGGCCCAGGGGCCTTGGGAGGCGATCCTGCTCATTTGGGGCAGCGTTGCCCTGTGCTGGTGGGAGTTCATCCTGCGGGATATCAACCCCATGGGGAGGAGCCAGAAGACCTTCTTTTTCGCCATGGGGCTGTGCGGCCTGTGCATGGTGGTGATGGAGCTGGCCTCCCTGGCGGCAGGCCGCGGGCCGCTGCTGGAGGAGGGCATGCTCACCTCTGGGGGTGCCATCACGCTCACCGGCTGCCTGATGGCCAGCATCCTGGCGGTGTACCTGGCAAAGAGCTTCCGGGAAAAGCGCCGCCCTGCCGGGGACGAGGATTGAACTTGCAGCCGGCGGTGCCGCCTCCTGCAAAAATTCCTTCCCATCCCCGTCAAAACCTGCTATAATAAAAAGGATTTTGAAACAAGGGGGAACCACTATGACCATCCTGCCGGAACGCTACCAGCCCGCCCTGGGCCTGTACGAAACCCAAAAGGCCATTGGGCTGATTAAGAATATCTTCCAGGTTAAGCTCTGCGCAGCCCTGCACTTAAAGCGTGTCACCGCGCCCCTGTTCGTGGACCCGGCCACCGGCCTCAACGATGACCTCAACGGTGTGGAGCGCCCGGTGGGCTTCGACATCCCCGCCGTGGGCATCGAGGGCCAGGTGGTGCACTCCCTGGCCAAGTGGAAGCGCCTGGCCCTCCACGACTACAACTTCTTTGTGGGCAACGGCCTGGTGGCGGACATGAACGCCATCCGCCGGGACGAGGAGCTGGATAACCTCCACTCCATCTACGTGGACCAGTGGGACTGGGAGAAGGTCATCGACGAATCCACCCGCAACGAGGCCTACTTAAAGGACACCGTCCGCCGGATTGTCAGCGCCATCTGCGGCACTTTGGACGAGCTGAAGTGGCAGTTTTCCAGCTTGGACACCGACCTGTGCCGGGATGTGTTCTTCCTCACCGCCCAGGAGCTGGAGGACATGTACCCCCAGCTCACCCCCAAGGAGCGGGAGGGTGTCATCACCAAAAAGCACAAGACCGTGTTCATCCAGCAGATTGGCGGCAAGCTGAGAAGCGGCAAGCCCCACGACGGCCGCGCCCCCGACTACGACGACTGGAGCTTGAACGGCGACCTGCTCTTCTGGCACGAGCCCCTGCAGTGCGCCTTGGAAATCAGCAGCATGGGCATCCGGGTGAACCCGGAAAGCCTGGATAGGCAGCTTGCGGAAGCTGGCTGTGACAACCGCCGGGAGCTGCCCTTCCACAAGATGCTCCTAAACGGCGAGCTTCCCCTGACTATCGGCGGGGGCATCGGCCAAAGCCGCCTGTGCATGCTGCTGCTGGGCAAGGCACATATCGGCGAGGTACAGGCCTCCCTGTGGGACGAGGAGACAAAACGCCTCTGCAAAGAAGCAGGTATCGTCCTGCTGTAAGGAGTGGCTTTTATGAAAGCATTTGCCAGAACATACTGGCTGGAGCTGGTGCTGTTTGCTGTGGCTCTGGTGGGGGATTTGATGGTTCTGCCCTTTCTGCCGGAGCAGGTTCCTGTTCTGTGGAACCTTCCCGCCCGTCCGGCGCCCAAGTGCTCGCTCCTGCTTTTGGCTGTGGTGCAGCTCCCGGGCGCCTGCCTGGCGCGTTTCGGCTTGCATGTCTATTTTGAGCGGTATCCCGCGCGGGCGTTCTTCTTTGGCTGCTTAGAACGCTTGGTTCCCCTGCTCTTTTCAGTGGCGCTTCTTGTCTGCCAGCTCAGTTCAGTTCTGGGGGCCTTTGGGCTGTTCTTTCCTGTGCTGTATGTCCTGTTAGCGGAGCTGGTGTTTCTAGTTCTCCTTTGTATTAGCCTTGCTGTATCCAAACATAGGGGCTGAACCGGCAGGGGTAGGTCGAGATAACCTCACTACGTTGTAAAAGGGGTAATACTCATGAAAATGCTGAAAACCTATTGGCTGGAGCTTCTCTTTTTTGCTTTGGGACTGGTGGGCGCGGCCTTCGCGTTCCCCTTCCTGCCGGGAAGCATTCCCCGGCAGTGGAACAACGGGCAGGTGGTGGCCACCATGCCCAAGGCGGCGCTGTTTCTCATCCCCGTGGTGCAGCTGCTGGTGTGCTATCTGTTCCACTGGTGGATTGGCCGCTGCCTGGAGAAGCTCCCCGCTCTGGCCCCCACGTTTTCCGGGATGGAGCGGCTGCTTCCGGCCGTTTTGGCGGTTGTATGCCTTTCCCTAGAGGTCTGCATCATGCTGGCGGCATGGGGTGTGGCGGTGAAGATCGCTGTTGTGCTGCTTGTCGAGCTGCTGGTGGTGCCTATCGTGTTCATCGGCTTTGTGGCGGCCAAGATCTTGGGCAATATCGGAAAAATAAAATGAAAAAGAGGCTCCCCTGGGGGAGCCTCTTTTTCAGCCTTCCAAATAGCCGGCCAGTGCTTCCAACTGTTCCTGGCAGACTTGCCGTCCTTGGGCGTACAGGGCCCGCAGCTTTATCAGGTCCCGTTCTGTGCGGGAGACGGTCACCGGCTCCGGCGGGCGCAGCACGAACACTTTCCCCTGGGCCTCCAGGCGGTCCAGCGCATCCAGCTCCCGGGCATAGCGTCGGGGTGTTTCCAGCAGGGCGCGCACCAGCTGGGGATACTGCTTGTAGTGCTTGGCGTAAAGGCGGGCCAACGCCCGAGGGGTCTGGGGTTTTCGGTAACCGTGCTCCCGGGTGGTGATGACTACCACCTTATCATAGCCTTCCTCCAAGGCGCGGGCATAGGGGATGGACAAGGAGGCGCCCCCGTCCACGCAGGGGATGCCCTCCACCTCCACAGTGGGGGCCAGAAGGGGCATGCTGGCGCTGGCCCGGATGGCCCCATAGATATCCTGGCAGCTGTGTTTCTCCCAAAAGACCGGCTGGCCGGTGCGGCAGTCCGTAGCCACAGCGGTAAAGCGCGTGGGAGAAGCGGCAAAGGCTTCCCGGTCCAGGGGGATCAGCTTGTCGGAAATTTCCCCGAAGAGGAAGTCAAAATTGAAGATGCTCTTTTTGAAGATCAGGTTCCCCAGGCCCAGGTACCGCTTGTCATTGACGTAGTCCAAGTTCACCTGGGCGGTGCGGCCCACCTGGCGGGAGACGTAGTTTACCCCCGTCAGCGCCCCGGCGGACACGCCGAAGACCCCATCGGACCAGAGCCCCTGTTCCATCATGACGTCCACAGCTCCAGCGGAAAACATACACCGCAGGGAGCCGCCCTCTAAGGCTAAAGCCCACTTTTTCATAGCACGCTCTTCTCCTTTCCGAATACCTCCATTTTACATCAAGTTTCTCCAGGATTCAACGCCCCCGCTTGATTTCCTTTTCCGGCCCAGGTATAATAAGGCGTACATTATCACAAGGAGCGAACCTATGCGCATACGAAGAAAGACTTGGGCCAGGCCGGAGCTTGCCGCCTGCCCCTATTTTGTGGCACAGCCCCAGCAGCAGCGGGGCAGCTGGGAGGCGGTGTTTGGGGAAAAGCGCCCCCTTCACCTGGACTTGGGCTGCGGCAAGTGCGTCTTTTTGGCCGAAGCCGCCCACACCCACCGGGATGTGAATTTCCTGGGAATCGACATCAGCTACGACATCCTGGGCGTGGGCCGGCGGAACATTGCCCAGGCCTACGGGGAAGAGCAGCCGGACAACGTGGCCCTGTGCGCTTATAATATTGAGCGGCTGGGAGAGCTCTTTTCTCCCGAGGAGAAGGTCCAGCGCCTGTACATCAATTTCTGCAACCCCTGGCCTACCGCCCGGGGCCACAAGCGCCGCCTGACCCATACCCGCCAGCTGCTTCACTACAAACCCCTGCTGGCCCCCGGCGGGGAGATCTGGTTCAAGACCGACAACGATGACCTGTACCTGGCCACCCGGCGCTATCTCACCGAGGCGGGCTTTGCAATCTACTTTGACACCCGGGACCTGCATGCCGCCGGGGACCCAGAGAACATCCTTACCGAGCACGAGCTCCGGTTTACCCAGGAGGGCATCCCCACCAAGGCCTTAAAGGCCCGGCTGCTCCAACCCTGAGTGCAACGCAGGAAGCGCTGAAAAAGGAAAGCCTTCGAGGGAAACCTCGAAGGCTTTTTGGTTACAGCTGAAAATCCTCTGGGCGGTATTGGGAGGTGCGCAGGGAGGGCGCCACCCGGGGCTCCCGCAGAAGGGGATCGTACCGGTATTTTTTGCAAGCCTCCCCCTCTGGCTGGCGGCGCAGGGCGCAGGCCACCCGGCCCTCTCCTCCGCTGTTGTGCTGGCAATAGGCGCAGCTGGGAGGAATGCGCCCGCCAAACAGCGGGTGCTTTTTCTTTCTCTGAAACAGGCCCATGGGAAGAAACCCTCTTTTCCAAAGCGCCGAAAAAAGAACCGGCGCCTTTCTATTCCAGAGGTATTATAGCACAAGTCCGTTCCCGGCGCAACGGGCTACTCTTTGGAACCTTTCTCCCTCTGCGGCAGGGCAGCGAGGAATGCCAGGCACATAAGGAACAGAGAGAGCCCCCCTGCCGCCGTAGAGGCGGACCCCCCCAAGGCCAGTTCCGCCTCCGCAGAGGCCCACACCAGCCGAGGAGGAGGGGGGAACAGCCGCGCCAGCAGCAAAAAGATGCCCGACGCCAAAAAACCGTGAAGAAGGCGGAATAGGAAGAATTTCCCCTTAGAAAGGGGGAATTCTGGGAAAAGGGAAAAAAGCTGCAAGTGTACGCACAGCCCGCCAAAGGCCAGACCAAAGGCGTAAAGCAGGGGCGCGGCCCCTTGGCGGGAGGCCTCGCCCGTTCCTCCGGTGACTTCCAGCAAGAAGGAGAGCAGCACCCCAGCCTCCTTTTGGGAGACCAGCCCAGAAAGGGCCAGCAGGCGGCTCAGGGCCTGGAAAGCCCCGCTCCCCTGCAAAATGGCGGTAAATCCGGCAAACAGCAGAATGCAGCCGCACATTTTTACCACAGCGGAAGAGGCATCGGATACGGAACGGACCAGCGCCGGCCCTCCCGGCTCTCCTGGCTGCGGCGGCTCCTTTTCCGGAAGGGGCTTCCCCAGCCCTGTGAGAAGTCCCAGCAGCAGCCCAGAGAGGGTCACCGCGAAAAAGAGAAGCCACCCCAAACGCAGGCTTCCCAAAGCGCCGCAGCCTAGAAAGGTCACCACAAAGGCCGCTCCCGGCGCCACGCAGAAGAGCATCATCCGGCCGGCCTGTTCCCGGGTGAGCCGCCCCTGTTCCACCAGGAGGGATATGCCCCGGGCCCCAGCGGGGTAGCCGCCCAAAAAGCTCAAGAGCAGGGTGGCCCCGGCGCAGGCGGGCAAACGGAACAGATGCCGCACGGCCGGCCCCAATGCCCGCCCGAACAGCATCCCTGCCTGAGAGCGCACCCCATAGCTGGCTGCAACCATAAAGGGGAACAGAGAGGGCGTGAGGGACACCAGGCAATACAGGGCGCTTTGGGCTACGCTGTCCCGCACCTGGGCCGGGTAGGCCAGCAGCGCTGTTCCAAAGCTCACTAGGGCCAGGGCGCTTCCCAACGCTCTCCAGGAAAGGGCCCTTTCTGGCCTGGCGGGAGAGATCAGCTTCATGGCGTGCTCCTTTCCGGGGCCTGCCGCCCCCTTCATCCCTATGCCCCCCTGGTGGGATACATTCCCGCCGGACCACATATATTTTGTAGTGTTCAAACGGAGAGAGGGGGCAGGCTATGGAAACGCGGGGAGCGGGCAGCCCGGTGGTAGAGCTCCACGGAAATCGCAGGGCTGTGGTGGATGGCTGCGATGGGATTGTGGACTACGATAGCGAGCGGGTGATCCTGCGGGGCGGCAGGCTGATTTTGCGGTTCAGTGGAAGAGGCCTGCGGCTGGTGCGCCTGACGGAGAGTTCCGCGATTGTTGAAGGCGCCATCCATCAGGTGGAATACGCCTATGGCGAAAGCGGAATGGGGGGCATGCCCCTTCGGCAAAAGGGGGAATCCAGCCCAAAAGGAGGTGGAAACCATGCTTGAAAAAGCAGCCCATTGGCTGACTGGCTGGATCGAGATGGAGATTCAGGGAGATGGAGCCCGCTTTCTCAACGCCGCGGCCAAGATGGGCGTGGAGTTCTGGGGCTTCCAGAGGGAAAACGGGCGGCTGTTGGTGCGGGGAAGGCCCCGGGAGTATAGGAACCTCCGGGACCTGGCCAGGCGGTGCCGAGCCCATCCCCGCCTGCGCAAGCGGGGAGGGCTGCCTTTTTTTACAGCCCGTCTCCAAAAGCAGAAAGGGCTGCTCCTGGGCGCCCTGGTGGGCGTGGGCGTCTATGTGTACCTAAGCGGCTTTTGCTGGGGTGTGACTGTGACGGGAGACCAGCGCCTGACCCAGGCCCAGGTGCTGCAGGCCGCCCGGGAGAACGGCGTTTACCTGGGGTGTTCTCTCTATGGCTTAGATGCCAAGGCCGCGGGAATGGCGATCCGAAATGACTTGGAAGAGGCGGCTTGGCTCTCTGTCAACGAGGATGGCTGCTTTTTAGAGGTGGCTGTCAACGAGGCCGACCCCGCTCCGCAGGTGGTCAATGACCGGGAGTGGTCCAACATGGTGGCCTCCCGGGCGGGGACCGTCCTCTCCATCCAAGCGGAGTGGGGGCGGCCAGAGGTCTCCCCGGGGGACACCGTGCAGGGAGGGCAGCTGCTCATCGCGGGCCTGTACCCAGTGGAGAGCGCCCACCCCTATGGGCCGGAGCAGGAAGATCCCCCCAGGACCTTGGGGGCCGCCCGAGGCAGTGTGCGGGCCCTGACCTATCGGGAATTCACGGTGGAGGTGCCCCAGGAAGTCTCCCAGCTGGTCCCGGTGGGCAGCGCTGTGCGAGAGAGCTCCCTCTTGCTTTTCGGCGTGCGCATCCCCTTGGGACTGTACCAGGAGCAGGCGGGGAATACCCGCACCTGGCACCACAGCACAGCCTGGAGCCCTCTGGGCCGCGAACTGCCTCTGGCATGGGAAGAGAGCGTGGTGCAGCCGCTGCAGGAAGTTGTCTTCCAGCGGGAGGAGGAAGAACTGCGGCAGGCGGCTTTGCTGGCGCTGCGCTGGGCGCAGCGGGAGGAACTTCCCCAGGGAAGCCGGGTGGTAGAGGAGGAACTCACCTATCGGATGGAAAACGGCATGTGTGTGCTGCAGGCCAAGTGCCGCTGCGAGGAGGAGATCGGTGTGGTGAAAAAGATTTCGTTTGAATGACACAACTGTGGTAATAAATTTTGGTGGAAATTCATAGTGTTTTCCCTTGAAGTATTCTCCTTTCCTGTGTTATAATAGCTCATAAAGGCAGAGCGCGTCAGTTTTTGCGTCTGCCAGAACTAAAAAATCCCAAGAAAACAGGAGATATGCTTAGTTGGAGCAAAAGATCAATTTAGACAGGCTGGAGCAGGCAGAAGAGCTGTTTGGCAGTTTTGATGAGAATATCCGCCTGATTGAAAAGGAATTTGGCGTGGCGCTGGTGGTGCGGGACTCCGAGCTGAAAATCGCCGGAGAGGATCCAGAGGCGGTGGATAAAGCCGCCCGCACGGTAAAAAGCCTGATCACCCTCATCGGCAGCGGGGAGACCCTCACGGAACAGAATGTGCGGTATTGCATCCGTATGGTGGGGGAGGACAGCGAGGACAAGGTGGCCCGCCTGGCGGGGGACTGCATCTGCGTTACCAGCAAGGGGAAGCCCATCAAGCCCAAGACCCTGGGCCAGCGCACCTATTGCGATGATATCAAGAACAACACCATCACCATTGGGGTGGGGCCTGCCGGCACCGGTAAAACGTATCTGGCGGTGGCCATGGCAGTCAACGCCTTCCGGGCCCAGCAGGTGGACCGCATCATCCTCACCCGCCCGGCGGTGGAGGCGGGGGAAAAGCTGGGTTTTCTGCCCGGCGACCTGCAGCAGAAGGTGGACCCCTACCTGCGTCCCTTGTACGATGCCCTTTTCGATATGCTGGGGGCAGAGACCTACCAGCGCTATGTGGAGCGGGGCAGTATTGAGGTGGCGCCCTTGGCCTATATGCGCGGCCGCACCTTGGATGACAGCTTTATCATCTTGGATGAGGCCCAGAACACCACTGGGGAACAGATGAAGATGTTCCTCACCCGGCTGGGCTTCAACTCCAAAATGGTCATCACCGGCGACGTGACCCAGATCGACCTGCCAGACGGCAAGCGCTCTGGCTTAAAGGAGGCCGTGCGCATCCTGAAAGGTGTGGAGGATATCGCCATTTTCCGTTTTACAGAGAAGGATGTAGTGCGCCACAAGCTGGTGCAGGATATCATCCGCGCCTACGAGCGGGCCAGCCGCTCTGCCAAATGAGAGGAAGTTTCCCTGTAAGCATGGGAGAAGAGTTGTAACAATTTTTTCGGGAACAGCCCAGAGAAAGGAACGGTGCAGAGAATGGAAAAAATCAGAGTCATCATTTCAAATCAGCAAAAAGCGGTGAAAATCCCCACGGGCATCCGCATGCTCATCCGGCGCTGCTGCCACGCGGTGCTCCAGCTGGAGGGATTTAAGGATTCTGCGGAGATCAGCGTCTCCTTTGTAGATAACGACCAGATCCAAGAGATGAACCGGCAGTACAGGAATATCGACGCCCCTACGGATGTGCTCTCTTTCCCCATGGGAGAGAACGGCCAGTATGACACCAACCACGAGACCGGCGCCAAAATTCTGGGGGACATCGTTATCTCGGTGCCCAAGGCCATGGAGCAGGCCAAAACCTATGGCCACAGCTTCGAGCGGGAAATGGGCTTTTTGACAGCCCATTCTATGCTGCACCTGCTGGGGTATGACCACGAGGCCGGCGGCCTGGCCCGGGTGCGCATGCGGGAGAAGGAAGAGCAGGTCATGCGGGAGCTGGGCCTGCCTGCCAGCGCCAGCTACGCCACCTATAACCGTGAGTAATACCGGCCCTTCTGGCAAGCGGCGGGTGTGGCAGAGCTTTGCCGATGCCTTTCGGGGCATTGGCGCCTGCCTTAAATCAGAGCGGAACATGCGCATCCATTTGGTAATGGCGGTGTATGTGCTGTTTTTCGCCTCTCAGCTCTCCTTGAGCCGGGGGGAGATGGCCTGCCTGGTGCTGGCCATCGGCGCGGTGATGGCGGCGGAAGCGCTGAACACCGCCGTGGAAAAACTTTGCGATTTCGCGCAGAAAAATCAAAACCGCTATATCCGCTTTGTCAAGGATGTGGCGGCAGGGGCGGTACTTCTCAGCGCCGTGGGGGCGCTGCTGGCGGGGGTGTTCCTCCTGTTCCGCCCAGAACTTTGGCGCCTTCTCTGGGGTATTTTGGGCCATCCCCTTTCACTGGGGCTTTTGGCGCTGTCCCTGGCGCTGGCAGCGGGTTTTATCTTTTTAGGGCCCGCTTGGGTGGAGGAGCGCCTTGACAGGCTCCGCCATGGGAAATAAAATAAGTAGAGTTATTATCGTGAGCTTTGGGAGGCGCCGCGGTTGCCGCGGTGCCCCCTTGTGCTGTACAGAAAGGGAATAAAACTATGGAATATAAGGGTTTGCCAGAGGAGCGCTCGGCGTTTATCGCCATTGTGGGCCGCCCCAATGTGGGAAAGTCCTCCCTTTTGAACCGGCTGGTGGGAGAGAAAATTGCCATTGTTTCCCGCAAGCCCCAGACCACCCGCACCCGCATTATGGGGGTGCTCACCCAAGGGGAGGACCAGCTGGTGTTCCTGGATACTCCAGGGCTTATCAAGGCGAAAAACTCCCTGGGAGAGTATATGGTCAAATCGGTTACCCGCACGGTGGACGGCGTGGATGCCTGCCTGCTGGTCACAGAGGCGGGGGCCCCTTTTTCCAAAGCGGATGAGGAACTCATCCGCCGCTTTCAGGGCGGGAAGATCCCCGCGGTGCTGGCTATCAATAAGATTGACCTGCTGGAGGACAAGAGCGTCCTCATGGAGCAGATCGCCCAGTATGCAGGGCGGTATGATTTCCAGGCGGTTGTGCCCGTCTCCGCCCGGGATGGCAGCGGCATGGAGGACCTTCTCTCTGAGTTGAAAGGTTTGTGCATGCCTGGCGGCCACCTGTTCCCAGAGGACACCCTCACCGATCAGCCAGAGCGGGTCATCGCCGGGGAACTGGTGCGGGAAAAGACCCTTCGCCTGCTGGATAAGGAGGTCCCCCACGGGGTGGCGGCTGTCACCGAGCGCATGAAGGACCGGGACGGCATTCTGGATATCGACGTGACGCTCTATTGCGAAAAGCCCGGCCACAAGGGCATTCTGATCGGCAAAGGCGGCGCCATGCTGAAAAAGATCGGCACGGCCGCCCGGCAGGACTTGGAGCGGTTCTTTGGCTGCAAGGTGAACCTGCAGCTTTGGGTAAAAGTGAAGGAGGACTGGCGCCAGCGCCCAGAGACGCTGCAGAGCCTGGGCTTTTCAGAAAGGGATCTGGAGCTTTGAGGGCGGCCAACGGGGGCGGCAAGCACAAACAGGCCGCGAATGATGGCGCAGCCTGTCGAACAAACAAATCTTTTCCTGTCATAGCCGGGGAACTTCCGCAAATACTCTTCTTGTAGAAGGGGCTGCTTGCCCTTTTGGAAGGGGGAAGTCTTTGTGGATGTGAAACAAGCATGGGAGCTTTTTTGCCGGACAGGCAGGGTGGAGGACTACATCCATTACTCGCAGATGAAAAATCGGCTGGACGCGCGCAAAGGTCCAGCCGGGGAGGCGCCGCATGCAGCTGAAGACCCAGGGGCTCATCATCAAGGAGCAGACTGTGGGGGAGAGCGACCGCCTGGTGACCATCCTTACCAGGGATGAGGGCGTTGTGCGGGCATTTGCCCGCCGGGCCAAAAATTTAAAGGACAGCAAAAACGCCGGAACCGGCCTTTTGTGCTACTCCCGCCTGAAGCTCTCCCGGGGGCGGGATACATACAATGTAAACGAGGCCTTCCCCATCGAGGTGTTCTTCGACCTGCGCAGGGATATCACTGCCCTGGCCCTGGCCCAGTATTTCTGCCAGCTGGCGGTGGAGCTGGTGCCCGAAGGGGTGGAGTCCGCCGATTTCCTGCGGCTGGTGCTCAATGCCCTGCACTTTCTGTGCAGGGGGACACGGCCCCAAGCGGTGTTGAAAGCCATTGTAGAGCTGCGTATGCTCAGCGAGGCGGGCTATATGCCCAGCATTGCCTATTGCGCCCATTGCGGCGCCTATGAAAGCGAGCGCATGTACTTTAAAGTCAACCGGGGAGAAATCTACTGTAAAAGCTGCTACATCGACAACGGGGACCCCTGCGCCCCTCTGTCTCCGGCGGCTCTCACAGCCATGCGCCACATTGTTTTTTCAGACTTTGAAAAAATCTTCTCCTTTGACCTTTCCTCCGGTGCCCGGCAGGAGCTGGCTGCTGCGGCAGAGGCCTATACCATGCAGATCCTGCAGCACCGGCCCAAGACCTTGGACTTTTACTACAGCCTGCTGTAAGCGGGGCTTCCAGGGAAAACCGGCAGGAGGCGCTGTGAATTGCTGCGGCGGACAAAGCTGCCTGCCGTCCTTTGGGCTGGGTTGCCCGCTGGAGCTGCTGGATGAAGCGTAACCTATTGTAAAAATATTATCGGGCAATGGGCCGGGACCTCTCCCGGGGCATTGCTGTAAGGATCGAGATTATGGACAAGCATACCAAAGCTTTAGAACTGGATAAAATTTTAGAGATGGTGGCTGGAGAGTGCTCCAGCGCCGATGCGGCGGAGCTGGCCCGAAAGCTGGAGCCGGTCCACACCGCCGGAGAGGCTCAGTGGCTCCTGCAGGAGACCGACGCCGCCTTTGTGGCCATGGCCAAATTTGGCGCGCCCTCTTTCTACGGCATGAAGAACGTCACCAATCCCCTGCGCCGGGCCCAGGCGGGGGGCGGTTTGGGCCTGCGGGAGCTGCTGGATATCGGCGCCACCCTGCGGACCATTCGGGGGTTGACCCAGTGGTGGAGCAAGAGCGAGAGCGTCCGCACGGCCCTTACCGGCCGGTTCCAGGTGCTGGCCCCCAACAAGTATTTGGAGGAGAAGATCTTCACCTGCATCGTCAGCGAGGAAGAGGTGGCGGACAATGCCTCTCCGGCGCTGGCGTCCATCCGGCGGAAGATTCGTGCGGCCTCTCAGCGGGTGCGGGACCAGCTGGACAAGCTCATCCGTTCCCCCGCCCACCAGAAGCACCTGCAGGAGAACATTGTCACCCAGCGGGGCGGACGCTATGTGGTCCCGGTGAAGGCGGAGTTCCGGGGGGAGGTGCCCGGCCTGGTCCACGACACCTCCGCCAGCGGGGCCACGGTGTTCGTTGAGCCCATGAGCGTGGTGGAGCTGAACAACGAGATCCGGGTCCTCCGCTCCGATGAGCAGGAGGAGATCTCCCGCATTTTGCTGGAGCTCTCCGGCGAAGCGGGCTCCTTTGCCGATTCCATCATTGATAGCTACAACTATGCGGTGCAGCTGGACCTGATCTTCGCCAAGGCCCAGGTGGCCTACAAGATGAAGGCTGTGGTGCCCCAGATTGGGGAGGATGGGAAAACCATTCTCCACGCCGCCCGGCACCCCCTGATCGCCAAGGAGAAGGTGGTGCCCACAGAGATTACTCTGGGGGACACCTTCGACGCCCTCATCATCACCGGCCCCAACACCGGCGGCAAGACCGTGGCTTTAAAGACCATCGGCTTGCTGACCCTGATGGCTATGTGCGGCTTGATGATCCCCGCCGGGGAGGGCAGCCGGGTGTCCGTGTTCCGGCATATCCTGGCGGATATCGGCGACGAACAGAGCATCGAGCAGTCTCTTTCCACATTTTCCTCCCACATGGTGAATATCATCCGCATCCTGCAAGTGGCGGACAGCAGCAGTTTGATCCTTCTGGATGAGCTGGGCGCCGGCACCGACCCGGTGGAGGGCGCCGCCCTGGCCCAGGCCATCATCCAAGAGCTGCGGGGCAAGGGAGTACGCCTGGCCTGTACCACCCACTATGCAGAGCTGAAGGCCTATGCCATTCAGACCCCCGGCGTAGAGAACGGCAGCTGCGAGTTTGACGTGGCCACCCTGCAGCCCACCTACCGGCTGCTGATCGGCGTGCCGGGCAAGTCCAACGCCTTTGCCATCACCCAGCGGCTGGGCATGGACCCCCGCATCGTAGACCAGGCCCGGGAGCTGGTCAGCCGGGAGAGCAACGCCTTTGAGCAGGTAGTGGGCCGTCTGGAGGAAGACCGCCGTAAAATGGAGGACCAGTTGGAAACCCTGCGTGCCTCCGCGGCCCAGGCCCAGCAAAGCGCCCAAGAGGCGGATCGCCTGAAGGAAGAGGCGGAGGCCCAGGCCAAGAAAGAGGTGGAGCGCGCCCGTCAGGAGGCCGCCCAGATCGTCCAAAAGACGCGCCAGCGGGCAGACGCCCTGGTCAATGAGCTGGAGGAGCTGCGCCGCCAGAAGAACAAGCAGCTCTCTGCCGAGCAGAAAGCCCGCCTGCGTTCCGGTATGAAAGAGTTGGAAAGCTCTTCCGACCCGGTGCACCAGCGGCGGGATGACAACTATGTGCTGCCCCGGCCCCTGGTGGTGGGGGACGATGTGCTCCTCTACGATATCGACAAAGAGGCCACTGTGCTGGAGGAGCCCAAGGACGGCATGGTGCTGGTGCAGGCGGGCATCATCAAAACCCGGGTGCCCCTGCACAACATCCGCCTGATGAGCAAACGGCAGCTGAAAAAGAAGAATCCTGGCCGCACCGTGACCAAGAGCGTCTCCACGCCGGAGGCTTCTTCCAGCTTGGACCTGCGGGGCCAGACCGTGGAGGAGGCTCTGATGGAGGTGGACAGCTTCCTGGACCGGGCTGCTCGGATGCACTTTTCCCAGGTGACCATCATCCACGGCAAAGGCACCGGCGCCCTGCGGGCAGCGGTGCAGCAGCATTTGCGCCGGTGCGCCCAGGTGAAAAGCTTCCGCTTGGGCACCTATGGCGAGGGCGAAAGCGGCGTCACCATTGCCGAGCTGAAATAGGGAATATTTCCAAATTGTAAAGAAACCAGGACCGCCCTTGCAACAGGGGCGGTTTTGTATTACAATAAAATTTGAATCTATCTTGATGAACAAGAGGTTTTGAGGTGCCCTGTATGAAAGAGAATCGCTACGACGACCCGGTCTTTTTTGAGAAGTACAGCCAGATGAGCCGTTCCCAGCAAGGCCTGGCCGGCGCCGGGGAGTGGGAAGACCTACAGAAGCTCCTGCCGGATTTTCAAGGGAAGACGGTGCTGGATCTAGGCTGCGGCTACGGCTGGCACTGCGTCTATGCGGCGGAGCACGGGGCCGCCCGCGTCACCGGGGTGGACCTGTCCGAAAAGATGCTGGAAGTGGCCCGGGGCAAGACCCATTTCCCCCAGGTGGAGTATGTCCACGCCTCCATAGAGGAAGTGGACTTTCCCCTAGAGAGCTTCGATTTGGTGTTTAGCTCTTTGGCCATCCACTATTTAACGGATTTCCCCGCCTTTGTGGAAAAGGTCCGGGGTTGGCTGAAGCCAGGAGGGGACTTCGTTTTCTCAGTGGAACACCCCATCTTCACCGCCTACGGCAATCAAGATTGGTACTACGATGAACAGGGCAACATCCTCCACTTCCCCGTGGACCGCTATTTTTACGAGGGGCAGCGCCAGGCCGTGTTCCTGGGGGAGGACGTGGTGAAGTACCACCGCACCCTCACCACCTATCTGGACACCCTGCTTACCGGCGGCTTTTCCCTGCGGCGGGTGGTGGAGCCCAAACCGCCCCAGCGGATGATGGACCTCCCCGGCATGAAGGACGAGCTGCGGCGCCCCATGATGCTGCTGGTGGCAGCCGTAAAGCAGTGAGGAGGGCCTTTTTATGGATGGCAACACCACGGTGAAATACCTGCAAAACTACCTGCGCCAGAAGGATTTGGGCTTTTTGGCCCTGGACAGCCTGCCCCCAGGCCCCCAGCGGGAGGCCCAGGAGGAGCGGTTGAAGCACAATTTTTTCCTCAAGTTGGTGGAAGAGGTGGGGGAGGTCTCCCGCGCCATCTTTCACGGTCAGTTTCGGGGCCCAGGGGAGCCGGTGAAAGGCACTTTGGACGAGGAGCTGTGGGACGTGCTCTACTACACCCTTTGCCTGGCGGAGGCCTACGGCATCGACATGGAAGAGGCCATCCGGGAGAAGGAGCAGCTGAACAACCTCCGCTTCCACGATGAGCACCCCTTCCAGGTGGGCCGCTGATTTTTTGCTTGCACTCAGCCCTTTGGGCTGTCTGTTCTATATTGGAAAGGAAGTAATTTGAAACCATGGCAATGAAAGAATTTCAGGCAGAATCCAAGCGTTTGCTGGACTTGATGATCAACTCTATCTACACCCACAAGGAGATCTTCCTGCGGGAGCTGATCTCCAACGCCAGCGATGCCATTGACAAGCTCTATTACCGTACCTTGGAGGATGGGGCCACCGGCCTTTCCCGGGAGGACTTTTTCATCCGCCTGGATGTGGACAAGGAGGCCCGCACCCTCTCCATCACCGACAACGGCATCGGCATGACCCAGGAGGAGCTGGACAACAACCTGGGCGTCATCGCCCGCAGCGGCTCCCTCCAGTTCAAGCAGGAGGCGGAGCAGAAGGAGGATGTGGACATCATCGGCCAGTTCGGCGTGGGGTTCTACTCCGCCTTCATGGTCAGCGACCGGGTCACCGTGGACACCAGGGCTTTTGGCGCAGACGAGGCTTGGCACTGGGAGTCCGAGGGGCTTGCAGGGTATGAGATCACCCCTGGGACAAAAGCGGACCGGGGCACCACCATCACCCTGCACCTGAAAGCCGACACCGAGGACGAGAATTACAGCGAGTTTTTGGACCAGTTCCGCATCCAGCAGCTGGTGAAGAAGTACTCCGATTACATCCGCTATCCCATCCGCATGGAGGTCTCCCACACCCATGTAAAAGAGGGAACCGGCGTGGATGGCAAGGAGCCGGAATATGAGACCCACACCGAGGTGGAAACCCTCAACAGCATGATCCCCCTCTGGAAGAAGTCCAGGAGCGAGGTCAGCGAGGATGAGCTGAACGCCTTCTATAAGGAGAAGTTCTACGACTGGCAGAACCCCCTAAAGGTCATCCGCTCTTCCACCGAGGGCGCCGCCACCTACACGGCCCTTCTGTTCCTCCCTTCCCATGCTCCCATGGACTACTATACCCGGGAGTATGAGAAGGGCCTGCAGCTCTACGCCAGCGGCGTGCTCATCATGGACAAGTGCGCCGACCTGCTGCCGGACTGCTTCAGCTTTGTGAAGGGCCTGGTGGACTCTCAGGACCTGTCCCTGAACATTTCCCGGGAAATGCTCCAGCATGATAGGCAGCTGAAGCTCATCGCCAGCCGGCTGGAGAAGAAGATCGCCTCTGAGCTGCAATCCATGCTGAACAATGACCGGGAGAAGTACGAGCAGTTCTGGAAGGCCTTTGGCCTGCAGCTGAAGTACGGCATGTACGACAACTACGGCGCGAAAAAGGACGAATTGAAGGACTTGGTGCTGTTTACCTCCTCCGCGGAGAAGAAGCTCACCACCTTAAAGGAGTATGTCTCCCGGATGAAGCCGGAGCAGAAGTACATCTACTACGGCTGCGGGGAGACCGTGGAGCGCATCCTGGGCTTGCCCCAGGCGGAGGCTCTTCAAGAAAAAGGCTATGAGATGCTGTGCCTGACGGACAACGTGGACGAGTTCGCCCTGCGCATGCTGATGAAGTATGATGACAAAGAGTTCCGCAATATCTCCGCCGATGACCTGGAGCTGGAGTCCGCCGAGGAAAAGGAGAAGACCCAGGCGCTCGCGGAGGAAAACAAGGACCTGTTGGCCTTTGTGAAGGACGCCCTGGGGGACAAGGTGAAGGACGTGCGGGTCTCCGGCAAGCTGAAGAGCCATCCTGTGTGCATCACCACCGACGGCATGATCTCCACGGAAATGGAGAAGGTCATCAATGCCATGCCCGCCCAGGAGAAGATCAAAGCACAGCGGGTGCTGGAGATAAACGGGGAGCACCCCATCTTCCAGCGGCTGCAGGAGCTGTACGCCAAGGACAAGGACCGGCTGAAGCTCTACGCAGAGGTGCTGTATGACCAGGCCCTGCTCATCGAGGGCATCTCCCTGGAAGACCCCTCTGATTTTTCCCAGAAGCTGTGCCAGCTCCTATAACCCATAGAAAGGAGGCTGACTCCGTGAACGATTACAACCTTCCTCCCACAGAACCCCTTGCTCAAGGCTGTCCCCAGGGTGTGCCGCCCCAGGCCCCGGCGCAGGGCTGGCCCCAGGGCGTGCCGCCCCAGGCTCTTGCTCAAGGTTGGCCCCAAGGCGCGCCGCCCCAGGCCCCGGCTCAGGGCTGGCCCCAGGGCGTGCCGCCCCAGGCTCCGGCGCAAAGCTGGCCCCAGGGTGCGTCGCCCCAGGCCCCGGTGCAAGGCTGGTCCCAGGGCGCGCCGCCCCAGGCTCCGGCCCAAGACTGGCCCCAGGGCGCGCCGCCCCAGGCCCCGGCTCAGGGCTGGTCCCAGGGCGTGCCGCCCCAGGCTCCTGCTCAAGGTTGGCCCCAAGGCGCGCCGCCCCAGGCCCCGGCGCAAGGCTTCCCTGCGCCTTGGCAAAGCGCTCCCAGCTATGCGCCTCCCTTCAGCCTGCATCAGGAGGACCCCCGGCGCAGGGGTGCCTCCCATACGCTAAACCATATGTGCCTGCTCTCCTTAGCGCAGACGGGGCTTTCCTTTGTGTGGCAGGTTCCCCTGATGCTCCTGCTGTCTGTGCTGGGAGTGGATATCCTCACCAACGCCATGGGATATCAATGGCTTTCCGCCGTGTTGGTGCCCTTGGCCACGGCGCTGCCCTTCGCGGCATACCTGCTCTTCCGGAAGGAAGACCCCGCACATTATCTGAAGTTTGAGCGGGTGGGCTTTACAGGGGGGCTGCTCTGTGTGCTGGGCGGTTTGGCCATCTCCCTGCTGGGGAATTACCCCGCCCTGTTTGTACAGGAGTTTTTCGGCCTTTTTGGGTACAGTTCCTCTGGGGGCTATACCGCCCAGGGGGAAGCCTGGCCGTCCATCCTGCTGGAAATCGCTGTGGTGGCGGTGCTGGTTCCCTTTATGGAAGAGTTTGCCTTTCGGGGGGTAATCCTCTCCTCGCTGCGCAGATATGGCCTGGGCTTTTCCATTGTGGCCTCGGCACTGGTGTTTGGAATGGCCCATTTGGATTTTTCCACGGTGGTGTTTGCCACGATTTCCGGGCTGGCGCTGGGCTTTCTCTACGCCAAGACAAACAATTTGTGGCTGGTGGTGCTCATCCACGGCTTGAATAACCTTATCGCTGTGCTGGGCAGCCATGCGGATTTCCTTTTTGGGGATATGAGCATTCTAATCAGCAACCTGATTGTGTTCGTGCCCATCCTGCTGGGGCTTTTGTCCCTGCTGCTTCTGCTGATTTTCAAGCGGGGCATGTTCATTTCGGCGGGCTCTCCCCGCTATGACGGCCCTGCCTATCCCCTTAAAGCGGGTGAGAGCGCTTCCGCCATTGTCCGCGCGCCAGCCTTCTGGGTGGCGGCAGGGCTGATGGCCCTGTACACCCTCAGCCTGTTTTTTGTGGCATGATGCTGGAGAGGGCCTTCCTGCCCAAGAAGGAATGGATGCTCCGGGCTTTAGAGCTGGCCCGGGAAGCCGCCGCCGCTGGGGAGGTCCCCGTGGGGGCGGTGGTGGTGAAAGCAGGGCGGATTATCGGGGAGGGGCGCAACCGCCGGGAGGCGGATAAGACCGCCCTGGCCCACGCCGAGGTCGAGGCGATTCACCGGGCTTGCCAGGCGTTGGGCACGTGGCGGCTTACCGGCTGCGACTTGTACGTTACCTTAGAGCCCTGTCCCATGTGTACAGGGGCCATTATCAACTCCCACATGGACCGGGTGGTCTATGGCGCGGACGACGAGCGGGCGGGCTGCTGCGGCACCGCTCTGGATCTGTTCGCCCTGCCTTACAGCCACCGGCCGGATATTTACCGGGGCTTCTATGAGGCGGAGGCCAAGGCCCTGCTGCAAGAGTTCTTTCAAAAACTGCGCAAATAAAAGATCACCCCTAAGGAGCGATGTGGGTTTCCTTGGGGGTGATTTTGTTGTTTTTTTCTATAAAATTCTTGACAAAAACGAAATATTTGCTATTATTAAACTATAACGATTGAAAACGTAGTGAGCCCCAAGCAAAGTTTTGCCCGTCTTTCAGAAAAGTTGTCCGACAGGAGTTCTGTGCGCTGCGATTGAGGTGGATTCCATGTCAAACAAGATGGTAGTTTTGGCCTTAGCCCTGTGCCTGCTTTTGCTGTCAGGCTGCCAGGCCCAGCAGGAAGACACAATGGAGGGGAAGATCCAAGGGGTGGTGGAGACGGTTTTCACCATCCAAGAGGGGGAGCAGATGGAGCTGCTGCAGGCCTGCTATTCCCAAGAAGCTCTCACCAACCCAGAGCGGGAGCAGGCCTATTATGACTACTTATGGGAAAGGCTCCCCGCCGGGGACTTCACCCCAGAGTGCTATGAAGAGCTGCCCCGGGGGATTCTGGGGAGCATGGGCTTCCCCGGCTTCTGCGCTGCCAGCGGCGCCACCATCCAGCCCCAAGAAGTCCAGGTCTCCCTAACCGCGGAAGAGAGCCGTGTGTACGGTTACACCGCCCAGCTGGAGGTGTCCCTGGAAGGAGAGGCCGCCACCGTGGAGGTGGAGGGCAGAGTGCAGCTGGATGAAGAGGAGAAGATCGCCTTTTTCAAGGCCGATCAGCTGGAAGACCTTTTGAACGCGGTAAACCCATGAAAAAGTGCCCCGCCGTAGGACGGGGCACTTTTTGACGCATTTCAGAAACGCAGGGCTTTTTCCGCTTTCCGCCGTTCCTTGCGGATACGGGTGCGCTCCTGGGCGGCTTCCCATTCCCGGCGCTCCTCCTCGGTGGTCAGCACCAGCCGGGGCACCTCCACCGGACGCTCGTTTTCGTCCAGGGCCACCATCACCAGGTAGGCCACGTTGATGAGCCGTTTGTGGCCGTTGAGCTCCTCTACATAGGTGCGCACGCACACCTCCATAGAGGTGCGGCCGGTGTAGGTGATGTACCCGCACAGCACAATGGTCTCGTTGCCATAGGCCGGGCCCTCAAAGCGCAGGTTGTCCACAGCGGCGGTGGTCACGTTCCGGTTGGAGTGGCGCCGGGCCACTACCCCGGCCACCACGTCAATCCACTCCATCAGCCGCCCGCCGAACAGCCGCTTGTAGCCGTTCAAGCTGGATTGGGACAAAATCTGTACCTGCTCGGTGTAGGAGTCTCGCACATATTTTTCCATTTCGGCTTCTCCTTTCTTCCGTTCGTTCCCGTATCTCAGGCCTTTATTATACCCCATGGCCATGCAGGATTCAACGGGACCATCTTGCAAACGGGCCAGGGTGTGCTATACTAAAGCCAGGGAGGGGATTGTATGGAGAACACAGCGAAAAAGCTCACCCCCAAGAGAGTGGGCAAATGGCTGTTCAAATGGGCGCTTCATGCTTTGGTGACGGCAATCCTTTTGCTGGTGTGCCATGTTGCCCTGAATGGCTGGCCCCTGTTTTTCACCCATCCGGAGACAGAGGACATTCAGTGCGTCACCGTTACACAATCCGCCACGGGAGAGACGGTGCGGGTAGATACTTCCAGGCCGGAGATGGAGTTCGAGTTTACCGCCAACCTGCTGGGCTGCCTTTCCTATAAGCCCTTTTCCCGGGGGGAGGGGGAGCCCACCTACACGCTGGAATATTTCCTAAAGGACGGCAGCCGGTTCACCATAGGAATCAATGAGACCTCGGTGTTTTATCAGGGCACGTCCCACGCGCTGAAAATGGAGGACTTCCCTTTCAACGCCGTGGAAGGCGTGCTATTCCGATAAAAGGGAGTTTGCAAGAAAAAAAGAGGACCGGTCCCCCGGCCCTCTCTTTGTTTGTTGTGCGTTTGGCTGGTGAAACCTCTGCGCCGCTTCGCGGCTTAACAGGTAGCCCCGCCCTTCACATCCAGCTTGAGGTTGTCTTCCTTCCGCTGGAGCAGGCCGTCAGACAACAGCTGCTCCTGGACGTTCTCAAAGCCGATGCGCTCCACGGTGTCGGCAAAGCGCTCGCCGGTCAGGCCCTGCTCCCGGAATAGCAAAATGGCCTTTTCCACAATGTTGAGCACTTCGTCCTTGTCGGTAAAGACCTTCTCCAGGTACCGGCCCCGGGCCACCTTTTTGCCCCAGCGCCCGCCGATGTAGACCCGGTAACCGCTGGTAGAGCCCTCCAAAGCGCCGAAGGGGCACTTGCCCACGCAGCGGCCGCAGTGGTTGCAGGCATTGTCGTCGATGACCACCTTGCCGTTTTGTACCACCGGCACCTGGATGGGGCAGGCGTTTACCACCTGGCACACTTTGCAGCCCCGGCACTTGTCCAGGTTGATGAGGGGAACCTTCTGTCCGATGATGCCCAGGTCGTTCAAATCGGGCTTCACGCAGTTGTTGGGGCAGCCCCCCACGGCGATCTTGAACTTGTGAGGCAGCTTCACCTCGTGATAGCCGTGATAGAACCGCTCGTGAATCTCCTCGCTGAGGGCGAAGGTGTCGATGAGGCCGTACTGGCAGGTGGTGCCTTTGCAGCTGACCACCGGCCGCACTTTAGAGCCGGTGCCGCCGGTTTCCAGGCCGCGCTGGGCCAGGAACTCCCGCAGGGGTTCAATGTTGTCAAAGGGGATGTGCTGGATTTCCAGGGTCAGCCGGGTGGTCATGGCCACCTGGCCGTTGCCGAACTTCTCCGCCGCTTCGGTGACAGCGGACAGCTCTTCCGCGGTGAGTTTGCCGTTGCGGGTGATGACCCGGCCGTTGAAGCAGTCCGGGGTGTTCTTGTCCCGCAGGAAGCCCAGGCCCTTCACCCGGGTGATTTCCTCAGGGAGTACCGTGGCGCCGGGAGCAGCCACCCGCACCTGGTTGAAGGTGGTGGCGCCCTCCAGCACCAAGGTGTTCTCATAGCCGTAGAACTTCAGCCGGTTCTGCAGGAAGTAGGCCCGCTTGCCCCGGCCGCACACCAGCAGCAGCTTCTCCTCCTTGCCAATGCCTTCGATGGGCCCATCCACTTTGGAGAGGTCCACGAACTTGGCGCCCCGGATGGTGGGCTGGGGGTTCACGTCGATGACGGTGTAGCCCTCGGCCGCCCCGGCGGCGTACTGGGCGGGGGTCATGCTCTGCATGGCGCCGGAGAGCTTGTTCTCCAGCACATACACCGCCTGCACGAAGGGGTGGATGGCCGTAGAGAAGGGCGGCGCATAAGCCAAGTCCAGGTTTTCAAAGTCCTCCAGCTTCAAGCCCATGGAGAGGCCCACTACGGCGATATCCACCATCTTGTCCACCGCGCCGGGGCCCAGCACCTGGACGCCCAGCAGCTGGTGGGTGTTCCGGTCGGCAATGAGCTTGGTGATGAAGAACGCCGCGCCGGGATAGTAGTGGGCCTTGTCATCGGTGACAGCCACCACGGTCTCCACGTCGTAGCCGGCCTCTTTGGCGGCGGATTCCGTCAGGCCGGTGCGTCCCACGTTCAGGCCGGGCAGCTTCACCACGCCGGTGCCCAGCACGCCGGGATATGTCTTGTTTTCCCCGTTGAGGTTCTGGGCCAAGGTACGGCCCTCCAGGTTGGCGGAGGAGCCCATGGGGGAGTACTGTGCCTTGCCGGTCAGGCGGTTCTTCACCAGGGCACAGTCCCCGGCGGCGTAGATATCCGCCACGCTGGTGGCAAGACATTCGTCCACCACAATGGCGCCCTTTTCCATCTGGATGCCGGTGCCCTCTAAAAAGGCGGTGTTGGGCCGGATGCCCGCGGACACCACCACCACACCGCAGGGCAGCAGGCCCCCGCCGGTCTGCACGCCTTCTACCTTGCCGTTGCCCACAAGGGCCGTGGCCTTTGTGCCGGTGAGCACCCGGATGCCCTTCTGGGCCAGGTGGCGCTGGACATATCCCGCCATCTCCGGGTCCAGCACGCTGGAGAGGATTTGAGAGGCTGCCTCCACCACAGTGACGGACACGCCCCGGTCAAAGAGGTTCTCCGCCAGCTCCAGGCCGATGAAGCCGCCGCCGATGACCACGGCCTTCTTCACGCCGTTGGCTTCCAAATAGTCCCGCATGGTGATGGCGTCTTCCGGGGCGCGCATGGGGAACACGCCGTTTAAGTCCACCCCGGGAATGGGCAGCTTCACCGCGGAGGCGCCGGTGGCCAGAATCAGCTTGTCATAGCTGTAGGTCTCCTCCTGGCCGTTTTCCAGGTTCTGGGCGGTCACCACCTTGGCGGCAGGGTCCACATGGGTGGCCTCCCGCAGGGTGCGCACCTCCACGCCTGTAAGGCCCCGGTACTTCTGGGGGGTGTTGACGATGAGCTCCTCCCGGTTCTCAATGGAGCCGCCCACATAATAGGGCAGACCGCATCCCGCGTAGGAGATGTCCGCGCTTTTGGTGAGAACCAGCACCTGGTCCCCCCGGTTCTCCCGCTTCCATTTGGCGGCGGCCTTGGTGCCTGCGGCCACGCCGCCAATGACTAAAACTTTCATTTCATTCATCCTTTCCCTGCCTGTGGCAGCAATGGGGTTCCCCGGCGCACTCCGGCCGGGGGGCTGTGCAGACCATGACGTCGCCGCCCTGAATGACCAGCGGGCGGCCCTCTACCAGGGCCCGGGCCACCTGGCGGCGGCCCTCCTCGTAGATGCGTGTGACGGTGCTGCGTGAAAGATTCATCCGGGCCGCGCACTGCTCTTGGGTAAAGTGGCGGTAATCCAAAAGGCGGATCACCTCATAGGCGTCCAACTTCAGGATCACCGGCTCTTGGCCTTCTGAGCGCCCCTGGGGAAAGAATTCCGTCACAGGGGGCAGAGAGCAGATGCAGCGGCATTTACTGGGCCGGGCCAAGCGCACTCCTCCTTTCGGGTCCCTTTGTCCCTATCTTACCCCTGTTTTGCACATATGTCAATTAAAAAGATAGGACTTCTGCATTTCCTGGCAACAACCTGCGGCAACGGCCAGCGCGGAATGGAAAATCCTGCGGGAATGGACAAAATATCCCGCATTTTTCCCGGTGTTGGTTGACTTTTTTTTGAATGCATGCTAATGTAAAAAATATATTATACCCTGTTTTTGACAGGATGGGCCGTAAGAGAAAGGAGAGGAAGGCGTATGTCTTCTAAAAAGCGGCGCCTGGCCCGGGGAGTGGCTCTTGCCCTGGCCGTGCTGTTGATGCTTCCTGTGCGCACCTTGGCCACTACGATTGACGAGGTGCAGAACCGGCAGGAAGAACTGAAGCAGGAGAATGAGGACCTGCAGGCCAAGATCGACGCCTTGAAGGAGGATGAGGAAGCCGCTTTGGCCTACCAGGAGGAGCTGACCGGGAAGATCGACGAGAACGAGCAGAAGATCGACCAGGCCCGGGCCACCATCGAGGAGATGAACGGTAAGATCAAAGAGCTGGAGGCCCGGATCTCCCTTTCCGAAGAGAAGTACCAAGGTACCATTGACGCGTTTAAGGAGCGGCTGAAAGCCCTGTACGTCAGCGGCGGCAGCTCCCTGGGTGCGTTGGAGATCCTGCTGGATTCTGAAAGCCTTTCTGAGTTTTTCACCCGCCAGGAGCTGGTGGAAGTAATGGCCCAGCGGGACCAGTCCATGCTGGACCAGCTGGACGCTTACATGGAAGAGACCCAGAGCGACCGGGAGGAGCTGGTGGTCGCCCAACAGGAGGTGGCCGACTCTAAAAAGGCCATCGAGGCCGCCCAGGACGAGCTGGAGGTCCTCTATGAGGAGAACGACCTCTTGGTGGCCAGCCTGGAGGGCCAGCAGGCCCAGGCCCAAGAGCAGATCGCTGCCAACGAGGCCGAGGACGCGGAGCTCCAGGCCCAGCTGGAGGCCCTCATTGCCGAGCGCAACCGGCAGGAGGAGGAGAAGCGCCAGCAGGCGTTGCAAAACCAGCAGGCCCAGAACGGGGGCTCTGACGGGGGAGAGGGCGCCACACAGCCCTCCGGCGGCACGGGCGTAGAGCCTGTCACTCCCGGCCTGCAAAGCGGCTTTTCGCCCATTTGGCCCCTGCCCGGCGTGGGGGTGGGGAGCATTACCGGCCACTTTGGGGATATGTACTTCAACGGTCCCCACAACGGCCTGGATATCGGCGCCGGCTACGGCACCCCCATCGTGGCAGCCCAGGCGGGAGAGGTCATCTCCGCCCAGTACCACTGGTCCTGGGGCAACAACGTGCTCATTTGGCACAACGAGACCTTCTCCACCCGCTACGCCCACATGAGCTCCATTGCCGTGTCCGCTGGACAGTATGTGGAGCAGGGCCAGATCATCGGCTATGTGGGCAGTACAGGGGAGTCCTTTGGCAATCACCTGCATTTTGAGGTGTATTATGGCGGAAGCCGCGTGGACCCTGACCCCTATCTGGGCATTTAACACTATATCAGAATGAAAAAGCCCCTCTCCCTGGAAGCGGAGAGGGGCTTTCTCAATGGGTTCTATGGCTCATGGGGCTCAATTTTCAAGAGCATCCCGGAGAAGGGAGGTAGGCTGAACCGGAATTTTCCGCCTTCTTTGGAAAAGGCTGGTTCGGCCTCCGGGGTGCTGCCGCCGTAACGCTCCCAATCTGTGTGGAGCAGCAGGGCCAGGCGGGCGGCGCCAGGGATGTCCAGCTCGTACTCCTCTTGGCGCTGGCTGCTGAAGTTGAACACTGCTGCCAGCCGTTTTCCCTGTGCCCGCCGTTCCAGGGCATAAAGGCACCGTGCCTCCTGGTGGCAGTCCAGCCATTGAAAACCCTCCGGCTGGAAGTCCTCCTGCGAGAGCTCCGGATGGGACAGGTAGAGCTGCTGCAGCTCCCTCATAAAGCGGTAGAAAGCGTCATGGATGGGATACTTCCGCAGCCCCCAGTCCTGCTCCCGCCGCTCGTCCCACTCCCGCAGCTGGCCAAATTCATTCCCCATAAAGTTCAGCTTTTTCCCGGGGTGGACCATCATGTACAGATACATGGCCCGGGCCTGGGGAAATTTGCCCGCATAGCCCCCGTTCATCTTTTGCAGGATGGTGGCCTTGCCGTGGACGACCTCATCATGGGAGAGGGGCAGAAGATACCGCTCGTTGTAGAAATACATCATGGAGAAAGTGAGCTTGTGATAATCCCGGCTCCGATACTCCGGTCCTGTCTGGAAGTATTCCAGGGTATCGTGCATCCAGCCCAGGTCCCATTTGTAGTCGAAGCCCAGTCCGCCCTCCTCCACGGGCTTTGTGACGTCCGGATAGGAGGTGGAGTCTTCGGCGATGAGCATGCAGCCGGGGCAGTGCTCCTTCAGCCCCCGGTTCATCTCCCGGAGGAATGCCGCCCCGTTTCCGTTAACGCCCCGGGCCTCCTCGCCCTGCCAGTAGAGGAGGCGGCTGATGGCGTCCATCCGCAGGCCGTCCAGGTGGTATTCCTCCAGCCAATAGCGGGCGCAGGATTGCAAAAAGCTGCGCACCTCCCCCCGGGAGTGCATGAAGTTGTAGCTGCCCCATTCACTGACCCCCACGGCGGGATGGGGGTACTCATACAGGGGGGTACCGTCAAAAAGGCCCAGGCCGTAAGCGTCCACCGCGAAATGCACCGGAACAAAATCTAAAAGTACGCCAATGCCCTCCCGGTGGAGATGGTTTATCATCTTTTTCAGTTCCCGGGCGGTTCCATACCGGCTGGTAGGTGCGTAAAAGCCCGTGTTTTGATACCCCCAGCTTTCGTCACAGGGGTGCTCGCTGAGGGGCAGCAGTTCCACATAGTTGTAGCCCGCCTCTTTCAGGTAAGGGGCCAGCAGCTCTCCCACTTCATCGTAGCGGTACCAGTCCTCATTTTCTGGGCCCGGCTTTTTCCAAGAGCCCAGGTGTATCTCATAGATGTTCACTGGCTTATCATAGGAAGCGCTCCGCTGTGCCATCCATTCCTGGTCGGAAAAAGAGTATTCTCCCAGGTCCCGAAGGATGGACCGGTGGTTTGGCCGCAGCTCCATGCCAAAGCCGAAGGGGTCGCAGTGGTCCTGAAAGCCGCCGTTTTGGGTGTAAACTCTGTACTCATACGCCTCTCCCGCCTGAATCCCCGGAAGGGCCAGCTGGTAAAAGTTCCCATCGGCAATTTTCTCCATGGGCAGCTCTTTCCCCTGAATCAGCAGGCTTATGCCTTGGGCACTGGGAGCAAAGGTGCGGAACACAGCCCCCTCCTCTGTCACATGTCCCCCCAGCCACTGGTAGGCGTCAAAAGCTTTGCCCGTATAGAAATCATACAGCTCCAAAAAATGACCCCCTTACAAATAATTGACTATCGTCTATTATTTTGCTATGATTTCATTGTAAACAGGGGGAAGGGCCCCGTCAATTTTCAATTTTCAGGAAATGTCCACTATTTGACTTTTTAAGGGAAAGGACAACTGCCATATGGATTTGCGCGAGAAAAAAACACTGCGGGCCATCCGCACCGCGTTTTTGCAGCTGCGGGGCCAAAGGCCCTTGGAAAAAATCACCGTTAAAGAGCTGTGCGAGCTGGCGGAGATCAGCAAGGCCACTTTTTATATCCACTACCGGGATCTATATGACCTATCGGAGCGGCTGCAGAAGGAGGCAGTGGCAGCCATTTACCACAGCATCAGCCACCCGGATTGGGCCGTCAGCTCCCCGGCGGATTTTACCCGAGAGCTTTTTGCCGCCTTTCAGTCCCAAAAGCCTTTGATTGACATTCTCTTTTCCGGAACCCAGGAATCGGTGCTTCCCAAAAGCATTGAAGCAGAGCTGCGCTCTCACATTTTTGAAACCCAGCCCGAGCTGGAAGGGAATGTCCGCTTTAACACCCTGCTGACCTATGAGGTCCAGGGGGGCTATTACAGCTTTTTTGAGAACAGAGAGCGCTTTGGCGACAGTGCCGTGGCGGAGGAAATTGTCCGGGGCGTGCAGGCTCTTTCCCGAGAGATGGATGCAGAGCCCTCCTTTTAAGAAGGCGGAATCGCAGGGGCCTGTCATGTGCGGCTTAGAGCCCGGCGATAGACAAACCAGGACACCCCCGCCGTAAGGAGCTCCGCCAGCCAGAAGGCGTTCCACACCCCCTCCGGGCCGAAGGCACGGCTCAGCAGGAAAGCGGCAGGAAGGATGAGGACAATATACCGGCACAGGGAGATCACCAGCGAGGGCGTTCCCTTCCCCAGCCCCTCTAAGGCGCCGCAGGAGACAACGGAGACAGAGGAGACCAGAAAGCCCGCGCTGATGATGCGCAGGGCGGCCTCCCCAGCCTGAAGGGCCTCTGGGGTGTGGGTAAAGAGCCCCATCAGCCAGCCGGGAACGGCCAGGCAGAGCAGCGTGCCCAGTGCCATGATGACGGCGCACATGCACAGCACGATTCTGTAAATCTGGTTGACCCGCTTGTGCTCCCCGGCGCCATAGTTATAGCCAATGACAGGCCGCATCCCCTGGATAATGCCATTGGCAGGCAGGTAGAGAAAGGTCTGCAGCTTGTAATAGATGCCCAGCACCAGAATGTACACCTGGGAGTAGCCTGCCAGAATGGCGTTTAGGGCGGAGATGAGCACCGAGGGAAGGGCCAGGTTCAGCGTGGCCGGAATGCCGATGGAATACAACCGCAGGGCCATGCCCCTTTGGGGCAGCAGAAAGCGCCTTCGGATTCGGACCCGGATAGGCCGGGCGAAATAGACCGCCAGGTAGATGGCAAGGGTCAAGGTCTGTCCCAGGCCAGTGGCCAGGGCAGCCCCTTCCATGCCCATGGGGGAGAAGGGGCCCAGCCCGAAAATGAGGACAGGGTCCAGAACAATGTTGGCCACACAGCCGCACATCATGCTGGCCATGGTGATTTTCATGCTTCCCACAGACTGGAAGAGCTTCTCGAAAACCAGCCCTACCATGACCATGGGAGTAAAGGCAAAGGCCACAGTGGAATACCGTGTGCCCAGGGAGATGACCTCTTTTGATGAGGTGAACATCCGCAGAAAGGTGGGCATCAGGGCAATGCCCCCTACGGTCAGCACGGCAGCGTGTACCAGGGAGAATACCAAGCCCTGGGTGGCGGCCATGTCGGCCTTGTCCTGCTCTCCTGCCCCCAGGTGGAAGGCGATCACCGCGTTAATGCCCACCCCAAAGCCAATGCCCACCGCGTTGATAAGGTTTTGGATGGGATAGACCAGAGATAGGGCTGTCATGGCGTCTTCGCTGATCTGCGCTACAAAGAGGCTGTCCACGATATTGTACAGGGAGTTCACCAGCATGGAGAGCACCATGGGCAGGGCCATGGAGAGGAGCAGCGGCAGTACAGGCCGTTCTTTCATAAAGGCTTCGTTCATATGTTGTCTCCTTTGGGGGTGGACTTCTTCCTCTGGCCCGGATGCGGGCCCAAAAAAAGCCACACAGCTATGACGAAATAGCTGTGTGGCGAAAAGAAGACTGCATCTGGAAAAATCCACCCAAAGTTTTACAAGGTGATATTATACGGGAAAAGCGGGGGACTGTCAAGTGGACCGGCCCTGCATTTTCCCGTCCGGGCCGAAAAGCAAAATCCCCTCTTGACTCTCCTGCAATCTGCCGGTATAGTTGGATAGAGAGGACTTGTGGGCCTCCCTTTGTAAGGCGGTTCCCAGGGAATATTTTGGGGAAAGCCGGAAGCAGCGGTGAAGGGCAGAAGGCCCGGCCGTTGGAAAGCGTCAGGAAATGGAGAGGTGTGTATGAACAAAGTGGAACGGATGCAGGCTGTTTTTGCAGGCCAGGAACCGGACCGGGTCCCCGCGGGGTTTTGGTTCCATTACCCCCAGGGGCTCTCCCTGGAGGAGCGTGCCCAGGCCCATGTGGATTTGTGCCGCAGTGTGGGGACAGATATAATCAAAATCATGGATGACAACTTTGGCCGGTTCTTCACCCAGGGCATCCGCATCGAGAAGGCGTCGGATTGGCGGCATATCCGCCTGCCGGGGAAGGACTGCGCCCACTACCGGCATATGACTGGGCTGATCCAGCGCATTTTGGACAAGTCCGGGGGAGAGGCCATGGTGTTCCCCACCATGTGGAGCCCTTTTAAGATCGCCTCTTTCACCTATACCGATGGGGGAGGCACAGACCAGCAGTTCATGGCCCATTGCAAGGAAGATCCGGCTTCTGTGCTGGAGGGGGTTCGTGCCCTGACGGAAACGCTTCAGGAGTGGGCGCGGGACTATCTGGAGCTGGGCAGCAGCGGCTTGTACTATTCCGGCCAGTTCAGCGAGCCCCAGCGGTTTTCTGAAGAGGAGTGGGCCCGGCTGGTCAAGCCGTCGGATCTGGCGGTGCTGGAAGTGACCAAGGAAATCCCTGGCAAATACAACATCGTCCATATCTGTGGTGAGATGGAGTTTGGCTTCCAGTCCTCCCCCCGGCGGTATGCGGGGTATCCTGGGGACCTGTTCAACTGGGACGTCCACCGCGCGGGCCTGTCCTTGGAGGAGGGGCGGGAGCTCTTCCAAAAGCCCATCCTGGGCGGCCTGGACAACCACGGAGTGCTGGTGGAAGGCAGCCTGGAGGCGATCCGCCAGGAAACCTTGAAGATTATCAAGGCAATGGGAAAGCGCGGCTTCATGCTGGGGGCGGATTGCACCGTCCCAGGAGAGATCGACTGGGCCCGCCTGCGGGCAGCCGTGGAAGCCGCCGCGGAAGTATAAGGAGGAGATCATCGTGAAACAGCTTTCATTGGGAGGCGTGTTGCAGGCCCCGGCCATCGCTTTGGGCTGCATGCGCATCAATTCTTTGGAGAAAAGCCAGGCCAACCATCTTTTGAACACCGCCCTGGAAAACGGGGTGAACTTTTTCGACCACGCCGATATTTACGGCGGCGGGGAAGCGGAGCGCTTTTTCGCCCAAGCCCTTCCCATGACCCCCTCCCTACGGGAGAAGGTGCTTATCCAGTCCAAGTGCTCCATTCTGCCCGGCGTGGCCTATGATTGCTCCAAGGAGCATATCCTGAAGGCGGTGGAGGGCAGCTTGAGCCGTTTGAACACCGAGTATCTGGATGTGCTGCTGCTCCACCGGCCCGATGCCCTGGTGGAACCGGAGGAGGTGGCCGAGGCATTCCGCGTTTTGAAGGAGTCCGGCAAGGTGCGGCATTTCGGCGTCAGCAACCACAGCCCGGGGCAGATGGCCCTGCTGGAACAGGCCTGTGGGGAAAAGCTGCTCATCAACCAGCTGCAGTTGAGCGTTGCCCATTGCCCCATGATCGACGCCGGACTGAATGTGAACATCGAGAACGACCGAGCCTTGGACCGGGACGGGGACGTTTTAAACTACTGCCGCCTGCGCGGCATCACCATCCAGGCATGGTCCCCCTTCCAGTACGGCATGTTCCAGGGCACCTTCCTGGGCAGTGAAAAATTCCCAGAGCTCAACGCCGCGATCGGCCAGTTGGCGGAGAAGTATGGGGCCACCCCCAACGCCATTGCCATCGCCTGGATTCTGCGGCATCCCGCCAAGATCCAAGCCATTGTGGGCACCACCAACGCCCAGCGCCTGGCGGGCATCTGTAAAGCCGCAGAGATTCAGCTCACCCGCACAGAGTGGTACGGCCTCTACCTGGCGGCGGGGAAGAAGCTGCCGTGACAAGTGCCCAAGCCCATGAAAAAGCCCTCCTTTCGGGGGGCTTTTTGTGTTTCCCCCTTCGGGAATGGGGAGAGGCGAAAGGCGAAAGAGAGAAAAATTTTTCGGCTGTCACCTTTTCCACCTGGGGCAGCTCTAACAGGTGTACCGGTACAAAGGAAGAGAAAAAGGAGGTGGCGGGATGGAACAAGAGCTGCCGCGCCTGGTGCGAAAATCCCAAAAGGGAGACCGGGAGGCGTTCACCCAGCTGCTGCTGGAGTGCGAGCAGATGCTTTCCCGGGTGGCAATGGCCATTCTGCAAGATCCGGAGGATGCCGCCGACGCCGTGCAGGACGCTGTTCTGGCGGCCTGGGAAAGCCTGGGGCAGCTGCGCCAGCCCCGATATTTCAAAACTTGGTTGGTGCGCATCCTGCGGAACAAGTGCTACCGCATCGGCGCCCTGCGCAATAAGCACAGCCACACCCAGCTGGAGGAAGCCCTCCGTGGAGAGGAATCCCCCGATTGGGATCGGATGTTGGATGTGAACGCCGCGCTGGGCAGCTTGGCGGAGCAGGACAGGATGCTGCTGGGGCTGTTCTACTGCGATGGCTTGTCTGTTCGGGAGATTGCCCAGGCCCTGGAAGTCAGCGAGGCTTGCGTCCGCCAGCGGCTGCACCGGGGAAGAAAGCGGTTTCAAACCGCCTATTTAGAGAAGGAGGAGCTTTGCCATGAAAAATGATCGGAAACAGGCGGCGGAGATCCGCGCGTATTTTGCGGAGGAGCCTGTGCCGGAGCCGGTCCACCGGCGCCTTTTAGAGACCTGCCGCGCCCTGGAGCCCCGGCCCCAGCCTGAAAAGCGCCGTTTCCCCTGGAAGCGCCTGGCGGTTTCTGCCAGCAGTGTAGCGGCGGCCTTTCTGGTGCTGTGCGGCACAAACGCCGTCAATCCCGCCTTTGCTGAGAGCCTCCCCTTGGTGGGGCGGGCCTTCCAGCTCTACAACAGCCAGTCCAAGCTGGCGGTGGGAAGCTATGTGGGCACCTACCCCCACGTGGACCGGCCCAACGCCCAGGCTTTGGCGGAGGAGGGCGGCATGGTTCTGACTTTGGCGGAGGCGTACAGCGATGGGAAATTCATCCACCTTTCCTTTGTGCTGGAGGATGTCCCCCAGCAGGTGAGCGAAGATTTGGACTGCCTCAGCGGCCGGATGGAAGCCCAGGTGAACGGCGTCTCCCTGGAGGAAGCCTATCTAAGCCTCTATCCCCAGGGGGAAACCCTTGCCGGCACAGTGTCTCTGGCCCTGCAAGCGGATGCCTCAGAGGGGGAAAAACTGGAGCTTTCCTACCGGGTGGGGGACCTGACCCGTTCCTATAAAGACTACCAGCAGGAGGAAAGCGTGGATGGGGCTTTTTCCGGCCAAATCACTGTTACGGTGGATACCAGCCACAATCAAAGGGTGGAGGACTTCACCAGCAACGGAGAGGTACAGGTCAATTGGGTGGAGACCACCCCTTCCTATACCCAAATCAATTACACCATTCCCAACTGGGGGCAGAGCGGCGGTCAAGTGGACTACCCCGCCCTGTTCCTGCCGGACGGCACCCGAGTGCAGGGCAGTTTGGAGGGGTTTGTCTCCGGCGAGGTTTCCCCTCAGGACACGGTGACCACCACCGCCTGGTTCGACGGCCTGCCCAACGGGACCCGGCAAGTCATCCTGCGGTTCTTTGACGAGCAGTGCCCCGAGTGGCAGCCCGGCTCCGGCCAGGCGCCCATGTTCTATCCCGGCGGCGGGGAAGCGGTGGAGGTGCGGGTGCTGGCCGAGGCCACCATCGACCTGTCCACCGGAGAGGCATCTCCCTCCCAGACCTACCAGGAGGAGGGGCTCTCCTACGCTGGCGATTACCGTCAGAGCTTCCGCTCCCTCCGCTGGACCCTGCCCTTCGACGACGGAGATATGGCCCGGCTGGGCCAGGCGGATTGGAGCAGTGTTACCGCCATTCCTGGGCTGTTCCAGAATGGGAAGACCCTGTGGTCCCTGGTGTACGACAAGGAGAACGGCCAAATGAAGGTGCGGTTTGCCACCGCCGGCCCCGCTCCGGAGGGGGTTTGGAATGTGACGGTTACCGGAGGGGACGGCGCTGTGGCTGCTCAGGGCACCCTTTCCCCAGATGGGGCAACGCTGTGCCGGTCCGGAGACAGCTCCTATTATGAGTGGGGCGTCACCTTGGAGGCTCAGGGAGAGCTCCAGCTGCTGGAGACGGTCACGGTTACCCTGTCCGGCCCGGATTCCGGGGAAACCGCATATCAACGAGAGGTGCGCCTCTCCGAGCGGGAGTGGTGACCCGGCCGCATAAGAAGAAACGATACAATCCCCCTGGCAGGCGTCCGTGCTGCCAGGGGGATTGTGCTGCGGGCAGAGTTTCCCGTTGGGAAACTTTTCCCGGGAAAGTTTCTTCTTCCTCCCTTGCTTTTTCCCCTGTGCCCTCGTAGAATAGTGCCAAGAGGTGAGAGCAATGGACGGACTGGGATTGGGCGCGGTAATCCTCGCCCAGCGCAAGCGGCAGGGCTGGACCCAGGAGGACCTGGCAGCCCGCATAGGCGTTTCCAAAGGGGCGGTTTCCAAGTGGGAGACCGGGCAAAGCTACCCGGACCTTCCCCTGGTGCCCCGGCTGGCGGCGCTGTTTCACATCACCGTGGACGAGCTGCTGGACTACCGCCCCCAGCTGAGCCGGGAGGAAATCCGCCGGCTGCACCGGGAGCTTTCCAGGGAATTTGCGGAACGGCCCTTTCCAGTGGCCTGCGCACACTGCCGGGAGCTGGCCGCGCAATACGCCAGCTGTGCCCCGTTGCTGCTCCAGCTGGGAAGCTTGTTTCTCAACTATTTGGGCCTGGCCGGGAAGCCCCAGCCACTTTTGCAAGAGGCCCTTGCTCTGTTTTCCCGTGCCCAGGAGGTTTCTCAGGATGCCTACCTGTGCAGCGAGGCAAGGAACTTGGAAGCCTATTGCCTGCTGTGTCTGGACCGCCCTCAGGAGGCCCTCTCCCGCTTGGGGGAGGATTGCCGCCGGGCAAGCCCTTCAGAAGCCATACAGGCCATGGCCTATTCCCGCCTGGGACAAACGGAAAAAGCCCGGCAGGTGCTTCAAGTGGGCATCTACAATGCCCTTGTTCTGCTGTTTAACGATTTGGGAAACTATCTGCAGCTGTGCCAGGAGCAGGATTTCCCCCTTGCCTGCCGCCGGGCCCAGGGGCTGGTTCAAGCTTTCGCAGTGGAACGCCTCCACCCTGGATTGGTGTTCCCCCTTTATCTGCTTATGGCCCAAGGCTGGATAAAGAGAGGCGAGAAAGACCGGGCGCTGGACGCTTTGGAACAGTATACGGCCTTGGCTGCAGGGCCCATTTTCCCCATGCGGCTGCACGGGGATGAGTTCTTTAACCAGCTGGAAGATTGGCTGGACCAGGCCCTGGAGCTGGGGGATTACCCTCCCCGGGAGGAGTCCGTCATCAAGCAAAGCCTGGTGCGCAGCGTCACAGAGGCGCCGGATTTCTCCCCCCTGCGGGAGGAGCCTCGGTTTCAGGCCCTGGTGCGGCGGCTGAAAGAACATTTGGAGGAACAATGACATGGAAGCGGTACGTTTAGAAAGGCTTTCAAAAACCTATCCTGGTGGAAAGCGGGCGCTGAAAGGCGTCACCCTGCGGTTGAATCCGGGGGAGGTCTTTGGCTTCTTGGGCCCCAATGGGGCGGGAAAGACAACCACTGTAAAGATTTTGACCGGCATGGCTCTCCCCAGCGGGGGAAGCTGCCAGGTGCTGGGGATTGATCCGGCCCAGCGGCCGGAGAAGGTCCACGCCCTGGCCGGGGTTGTCACAGAGCATGCGCAGATGTACGACAGCCTCACCGGCCTGGAAAATCTGCGGTTTTACGGGGCGGCCTTTGGGCTTTCTCCCAACGAGTGCGAGAGCCGGGCAAAGGCTTTGCTGCGCCAGCTGGATTTGGAAGAGGCGGAAAACCGAAGGCTGGCCGCCTATTCCACCGGAATGCGGCAGCGGCTTTCCCTGGCCCGTGCCCTGCTTCACCGGCCGCAGGTGCTGTTCCTGGATGAGCCCACTTCCGGCCTGGACCCGGAAAGCGCCCACAATGTCAACGGGATGATCCGGGATCTGGCGGGGCAGGAGGGAATCACCGTGTTTTTGTGCACCCATCAGCTGCGCTACGCCCAGGAGATCTGCACCCGGTACGGCCTTTTAGAGGAAGGGGAACTCTTGGCGGAGGGCACTTTGGAGGAGCTGCGGGCCCAGGTGCTCTCCGGTTTTACCCTGCGGGTGCGGGCAAGCCTTGTGCCGCCGGGCCTGGGGCTGAAGCAGGTGGGGCCGGAAGAGTATGAGGGAGCCCTTTCCCAAGAGGCGGAGATCCCGCCGGTGGTTCGGAACATCGTTCAGGCAGGCGGGGATGTGTACGCGGTGTCGGCCCAGCGCCCCACCCTGGAGGACATCTATTTTGCTTTGACCCAGTGTGGAAAGGGGGAAGCGGTATGAGTCGGGCGATGCTGGCAATCATTCACAAGGATTTTCGGGGTGTCACTTCCAATAAACGGCTGTTCCTGCCCCTGCTGATTGTCCCACTTGTGATGACCGTGGTGATTCCTTCCATCCTGATGGCAGCTTTGCTGGCCTCTCCCAATGACCCGGACCTGCAGGTCCTTCTGAGCAAGCTGCCAGCGGAGCTGGTGGGGGATGACCCGTCTAGGGCCTTGGCAGGGCTGATGTTCAACTCAATTCTGCCGGTGTTTTTCCTGATGATCCCCATTATGACTGCTTCCATCATGGCGGCCAGCTCCTTTGTTGGGGAAAAAGAGCGCCACACGCTGGAAACCCTGCTCTACTGCCCCATGACCCTTCGCCAGATCTTCCGGGCCAAGGTGCTGGCGGCATTCTTGTTGAGCATGGTGGTCTCTTTGGCCTCCTTCCTGGTCATGTGCCTGGTGCTGGAAATCGAGGCCCTGGTCCTTCTGGGGACGCTGCTTCTTCCCGGCGTGAACTGGCTTATGATGCTCTTTCTGCTGGCGCCAGCCGTTTCCATGGTGGCGGTAACTTTGATTGTGCGGGGATCTGCCAAGGCCAAAAGCGTGGAGGAGTCCCAGCAGAGAGCGGTGTTCCTGGTGATCCCTGTGGTGCTTCTGATTGTAGGGCAGTTCACAGGCGTGATGCTGCTGAGCCCCTGGATTCTGCTGGGGCTGGCCGCCGTCTGTGCGTTGGCGGCTATCCTGCTTCTCAAAGGGGCTGTGGCAGGGTTCACATACGAGCGCATGCTGGGGTGAACCCCTTCTGCCACAAAAAAGACAGCGAAAGGGCCAGAGGCTTTGTCCTCTGGCCCTTTCGCCTTTCTGCGCCCTGGGGCGCAGGAGAATATGTTTTGAAAACCTGGTCAATTTTTACCCAGCCGGATCACGTTCCAGCTGGCCTTGCCCAGCCTGCTCTGAAGCAGGCCGTCTTTCAGCTCGTCCCGGTCCGTGACGGTCTTGGGCAGAACCGTCTGGCGCCCGGCGGAGTTCACGGCCTTCATGTCATCGTGCTCCAACACGATGTGCTCCAGCAGCCGGTAGCCCGCAAAGCTCTTCACATCCGCTTCCAGCACGATGTCTTCCTCCAGATCCCGGTTCACGGCGAAGATGGTCAGCTCTTCCTTTTCATCGTTCCACACCGCCACGCTGTCCACATCGGTGACGTCGGTGAAGTCCATGGTGTCGTGCTTAGAGGACCGCAGGGAGGGGTTCAGCGCGATGCCCCGGCCGTACTTGCTGGCGTGGAGGTAGGGGTAGTAGATGGTCTGCTTCCAGGCCGGACCGTTCTCCTCCGTCATGATGGGGGCAATGACATTCACCAGCTGGGCCAGGCAGGCCATACGCACCCGGTCAGAGTGCTTCAGCAGGGTAATGAGCATCAGCCCCACCAGCAGGGCGTCCTCAAAATCATAGTGGTCTTCCAACAGATGGGGGGCCACGCTCCAGGGGCGGTTCTGCATGGTGTCATCATCGGCCTCGTTGGCGTGGAACCACACGTTCCACTCGTCAAAGCTGAGCATGATGTCCTTCTTGGAGCGCTTCTTGGCCTTGACGAAGTCGCAGGTGGAGATGACGGTGCGGATGAAGTGGTCCATGTCGTCAGACTGGGCCAGGAAATTCCGGGTGTCGTTGAAGCGGTTGCCATAGTAGGTGTGCAGGGAGATGAAGTCCACGCTGTCATAGGCCTCCTCCAGCACAGTGGCCTCCCACTGGGGATAGGTGGCCATGCCCGTGTTGGAGCTGCCGCAGGCCACCAGCTCCAGGCTGGGGTCAATCTGCTTCATGGCCTTGGCGGTCTCGTCAGCCAGGCGGCCATACTCCCGGGCCGTCTTGTGGCCGGTCTGCCAGGGGCCGTCCATCTCATTGCCCAGGCACCACACCTTGATGTTGTGGGGGTCCTTCACCCCGTGGGAGATGCGCAGGTCGCTGTACTTGGTGCCGGAGGGATGGTTGCAGTACTCCAGCAGGTTGCAGGCGGCGTCAATTCCCCGGGTGCCCAGGTTCACGGCCATCATCAGCTCTGTGCCGGCCTTTTTGCACCAGGAGGAGAACTCGTTGACGCCCACCAGGTTGGGCTCGGTGCTGCGCCAGGCCAATTCCAGCCGCCGGGGCCGGTCCGCCACAGGGCCCACGCTGTCCTCCCAATAGAAGTTGGAGACAAAGTTGCCGCCGGGATAGCGGACGATGGGCACGCCAATTTCCTTCACCAGGTCCAGCACGTCCTGGCGGAAGCCCTCCTCGTCAGCAGAAGGATGCCCGGGCTGGTACACGCCGCCGTAAACGGCCCGGCCCAAATGCTCCACAAAGGAGCCGTAGATGCGCTTGTCCACCCGGCTGATGGGAAAGTCTTTGTCCAGGGTGATGCGGGCAAATTTCTTATCCATAGGAAAACTGCCTTCCTTTCCAAAACAGAGTTGTCCGTACAAATCAAACCTCTTTAATCATAGGCGAAACGTGCGGAAAAGTCAATGGATTTTCGATATTTTCCTGTTGTCCCCGCCGCTGCGTGGACATCCGCTTTCCCCCGTGCTACAATACAGGTAAACCGCCCGGAAAGGAGAAAGAAGCAATGGCATACCCCGAAAAAGAAGTGGTGAAGCAGTGGCTGGACGCTTTGGAAGGGCTTCCGGTCCAGCTGAAAAAGATGTTTGGATGCCTGTGTGTCTATTGCGGCGGGCAGCCGGTGGGCTGGCTTCACGGCCGGGTGTTCTCCCTGCGGGAAGTGGGGCTCTCCTCCCTGCCGGGGGACCTCCGCCGCCCCCAGCCGGGCGGCCCCATCCAAGAAATCCCCATCCCTCTGGAGCGCGCCGGAGAAGGCTGGCTGGCGCAAGCGGTGAAAGAAACGGCCCAACGCCGCAGGGAGGAAAAAGCTTCCCCGTAAAGTTTCGTCCCAATTTTGTAAAAAACCGTTCTGGTTTTTTGGGGCGTTTCCAGCTATGATTTTCAGTGAAATGAGGTGCCAAGATGGAATTTATAAAGCTGTATCAAAAGGCCGTGGAGGTGCTGAACCCCCGGCAAGTTTCAGAAAGCCTAGAGGCCGGCGGCGTGGCTGCCGCTTTGGTCACGGACAAGGGCAATGTATACCGGGGTGTGTGCATCGACACTGCCTGCAGCCTGGGCTTCTGCGCGGAGCACGCTGCCGTGGCCGCTATGCTCACCGCAGGAGAGGACCGTGTGGAAAAAATTGTGGCGGTGGGGTCCCAGGGGGATATCATACCGCCCTGCGGCCGCTGCCGGGAACTGCTGATGCAGCTGGGAAATCCTGATGCCCTGGTGCTGGTGGCCGAGGATACCGCTGTAAAGGTGAAGGACCTGCTCCCCTTTTATTGGCAGGAGGAGTGAAAAATTAAGACAGGGGGCACAGCGCCCCCTGCATAGAAGGAGGAATTGTTTTGAAACTGACCCATCTGCGTGTCAACCATGTGGAGACCCCCTTGGGCCTCTTTTTGGAGCGCCCGGTGTTCTCCTGGGTAGCTGAGGATACCCAGAACAAGCGGCAGGAGAGCGCCCAAGTGGTGCTCCGGCGCCTGCCCGGCGGGGAGACCGTCTACGACAGCGGCCGGCAGGAGGATTTGTCCTCCCTGGGTGTTGAGGCTCCAGTGGGGCTGGCCCCCCGCACCCGCTACCAATGGCAGGTCACCGTCTGGGGGGACGGAGGAGACTGCGCCACGGCCTGCTCCTGGTTTGAGACCGCCAAAATGGACGAGCCTTGGGCAGCCCAGTGGATTGCCGCGGATTTTGCGGACAAAGAGGTCCAGCCCCTGCTGGTGAAGGACTTTTTCCTGCCGGAAGAGGTGGAGAGCGCCCGGGCCTATGTGTGCGGCCTGGGCCTTTACGAGCTCTCTGTCAACGGCCGGAAAGCCGGGGATGAATTCCTTCTCCCGGGTTACCATTGCTATGACTTCCAGCTGGAGTACCAAACCTTCGACCTGACCCCCTTGCTGAATCAGGGGGAGAACGCCATCGGCCTGGCCTTGGCTCCCGGCTGGTACAAGGGAGACATGATCTTCGACCGCTATCACAATTTGTACGGGGATACCATGCAGGCCATCTGCGAGGTGCACGTCACCTTGCGGGACGGTACGGAGCAGGTAATCGCCTCTGACCTGACCTGGAAGAGCTATCCCTCTCCCGTCATCTTCAGCAACATCTACGACGGCGAGCATTACGATGCCCGCAGGGAGCTCCCCGGCTGGAACAGGCCCGGCTGCCAGGCCCCGGCCTCTGGGGTGGTTCCTGGCACGGAGAAGGTGGAAAAGCTGGTGGCCCGCATGGGACCCAAGATCGTGAAGAAGGCCAGCTTTGCCCCCAGGGTGCTCCACACCAAGAGGGGAGAGACGGTGCTGGACTTTGGCCAGAACATGACCGGTTGGGTGGAGTTGGACGTAAACGAGCCCGCGGGCACGGAGATTGTGCTGACCTACGGGGAAGTGCTCCAGGATGAGTGCTTCTATCGGGACAACCTGCGCACTGCCAAGGCGGAGTACCGGTATGTCTCCAACGGGAAGCCCGCCCACGTCCGGCCCCACTTCACCTTTTACGGCTTCCGCTATGTGAAGGTGGAGGGCGTGGCCCAGGTGGATTCGGAGCGCTTCACTGCCTTCCACATCCGCTCGGACATAGACGCCACCGGCTCCATCGAAACGGCGGACCCCCGGGTCAACCAGCTGTTCCACAACGCCCTGTGGGGCCAGTTTGACAACTTCTTGGATATCCCCACCGATTGCCCCCAGCGGGATGAGCGCCTGGGCTGGACCGGCGACGCGGCCATCATCTCTGCCACCGCCTGCAAAAATCTGTACATGCCCGCCTTCTTCCACCACTTCATTCACCAGGTGGGGCTGGAGCAAAAGCATTACCAGGGCTCGGTGCCCTTCTTTGTGCCCGCTCCCAAGGCCCCTGATGAAGCGGACGCCTTCTGGCTTTCGGGCAACGGGGACGGCTGCGCCATTTGGAGCGACGTGGCCACCATGATGCCCTGGGCGGTTTATGAGACCTACGGGGACCTGTCCTTGCTTCGGAAGGAATACCCGGTGATGAAAGCCTGGGTAGAGCGCATCCGCCAGGATGATGAAGCTGACGGCGGGCGTGGCTTATGGCTGCGGGGCCGCCAGCTGGGCGATTGGCTGGCCCTGGACCGGGAGGACGGGGATACCCAGAACCCCTATGGCGCCACGGACCTGCCCTACACCGCCACGGCGTTCTACTTCTACTCCACCACCCTCACCGCCAAGGCGGCCCGGGCTCTGGGATATGTGGAGGACCAGCAGGGATATGAGGCGCTGGCCCGAAAGATCAAGGCAGCGTTTTTGCAGGAGTATTTCCACCAGAACGGCAGCTTGCGGGTGCATCCCACCCAGACAGCCTGTGTGCTCAGCCTGTTCTTTGGGCTGTATCCAGAGGGCCGGCGGGATCAAGTGCTCCGCACCCTGGAGGAACTCATCCACGCCAACGGCGGCCACCTGAACACCGGCTTCTGCGGCACGCCCTTCCTGTGCCGTGCCCTGTCCGACAACGGCGCCAACGACTTGGCCTATGCCCTGTTCCTCAACGATGACTACCCCAGCTGGCTGTACGAGGTGAAGATGGGCGCCACAACTGTGTGGGAGCGTTGGAACTCCATCCTGCCGGACGGCTCTATCAGCGGCACGGGCATGAACAGCCTGAACCACTACGCCTATGGGTCCATTGTGGACTGGATGTACCGGAACCTGATGGGCCTCAGGCCGGTGGAGGAGGCTCCCGGCTACAAGAAGGCGCTCATCTGCCCCATGCCGGACCGGCGTATTCCCTGGGCCAAGTTAAAGCAGTGCACGGCCGCCGGGGAGTACCGGGTGGAGTGGCGCTGGGAGGGGGATGCCCTTCACGGCAGCGTCACCGTCCCCTTCGACTGTCAGGCCACCCTGCTGCTGCCCGATGGGCGCCGGCAGGAGCTGGCCGCCGGAACATTTGTGTTTTAAGGAGGCTTTGGAATGCTGGATTTTCGCAGTGTGGACCGGAACAACTTCCGGGATATTTTGAAGCTCTCCGTAGGGGAGGGGCAAGAACACTTTGTGGCCACCAACGCTTACTCCCTTTCCCAGGCCAAGGCCCAGCCGGAGTGCGTGCCCTTCGCCATCTACGACGGGGAGACCCCGGTGGGCTTCTGCATGTACGGCATGGACGTGGGCGACCGCGAGTATTGGATTTACCGCCTGATGATCGACAGGGCATACCAGTCCCGGGGCTATGGGCGCGAAGCGCTGTCCCTGCTGCTGGAACGCCTTCAGGCGGATTCTTCCCACCACATGGTGTACCTCAGCTGCAACCCGGAAAACGCCTGGGGCCGGACCCTGTATGAAAGCGTGGGCTTCCAGCCGGACGGCCGGGAGGTCCATGGGGAAATCGTGTACCGGAAAGTGTGGTAAGGGAGAAAGGCGCCTCAAAAAAAGCGGAGAACCGGTGGATGACCGGCTCTCCGCTTTTCCATTTGAGAAAAAGAAAATGGGTTGGCAGAACGCCAACCCATTTTTCTTTATGTTCTGTTTCTTACTCGGCAACAGAAGAAGTGCTGACCTCAGAGGTCTCAGAGGCCACGGAGCTGGTAGAGCTGGTGCTCTCCTCAGCGGCGGAAGAAGTGCTGGTGGTGCTGGAGGTGCCGCTGGTGGAGCTGGTGTTGCCGCCGGAGCAGGCAGCCATGCTCAGAGCCAGAGTCAGAGCCATGATAGTAGCAAGAACTTTCTTCATTGTGAGTTTCCCCTTTGTTTCAAAAAGATTTGTTAAAGACAGTCCCTCTCAGGCCAACGCCTGCGGGAAAGTTCTCAACCGGATCAGGCCCGGTTGTTTAACGATACGGAGTATAAGGGGTATTTGTTACAAAGCCATTATGAGTTTTTTACGAGTTTCTTACAATCGCATACATAATTTGCAGAATAGTTTGCATAATAGGAGGGTTTGTCGAAAAATACATAACAAAATACTGTGATTTTCCGCTAAAGTCATAAAATGAGGTATACATAATTTTTTTAACTTTCAGAGCTGTCCAGCCCCGCCGGGCGCGTTTTGAAGCAAAAAAGAAGGGGCCCTATAGAGGGTACCCCTTCTTTGTACTGTGCAGGCTTGAGATGGATGGAAATTTACAGCCCCGCGTCGTAGGCGTTCAGCACAATGGCACAGGCCTGGGCCCTTTGGGCGGGCTCCTGGGGAGCAAAGGTGTTGCTGCCCATGCCGGTGATGAGCCCCAGCTCCCGGCAGGCGTACACTGCTTCCTTGGCCCAGTCGTGAATGGAGCTGTCATCCGCGAAGGTGCCGGAGCTGCCGCTGTAGGTCAGCCCGGCGTAGTTGGCCATTGCCACGCAGATCTGCTCCCGGCTGATGGGTTCCTCCGGCCAGAAGGCGCCGCCCCCAATGCCGGTCATGATGCCCTGGCTGGTGACCCAGTTCACCGCCCCGGAATACCAGATATCCCCGCTGACATCATTATAGCCCGTCTCCCCCTTATAGTCCTCTGCGTTCACACCGGCCAGGTTGGCCAGGGCTGCCGCAAACTGGGCCCGGGTGATGGTGCTGGTGGGCGTAAAGGTCTGGTCCCCGTTTCCGGAAAACAGCCCCAGCTCCACGGTGCGGTCCACGTGCTCAAAGTACCAGTCATCGCTGGTGAAGTCTGTGAACAGGCTGCCCCCCGCAAAGGTGATGGTGGCCATAGGGCTTGTCCAGCCGTCCCGCACGGCTACGGCCCGATAGGTGCCGGAGGCGTGGATAGGACCGGTGTAAGGTGTGCTCTCCGCGGTGGGGCGGCTGCCGTCAGTGGTGTAGCGAATGTCCAGCCCTTCTTCTGCGGTGATTACCAGCCTGCCGTCCTCCACAGAGAAGACAGGGGCCTCGACGCTGGCTTCCTGTTCCACATAAGGGGCCCACACATAGCCAGAGCGCCCGGTTTCCGTCACCACAGAGCACCATTGGTCGCTGGCGCCATCGCCGTTGGAGAGCCGCTCTCCCGTCACAGTTTCCAAAATGTGCACCCGCTCGTCCAGAGCCAGGGTGGCCAGCTGCCGGGACTGGGTAGTGGGCTCCTCCCGCAGCGACACCCCGACGCCGGTGATGCGGCCGTTGAACTCATCTTCGCTGGGCACGTCATCCCCGTCGCCGATGATGTCGGCGGTGCTGTCCTTCCCGCTGTAGCCCAGGCTCTCCAGCTGCTGGGCTACGGTGGTGGCGGAGACGTACTCCGTGCTCAGAGCCGGGGCCTCGGGAGAGTCCGCCGTCAGGGGCTCGCCGTCGGAGCCCAGGGCGATGCCGTCGCTGCCGATGGTGATGCCGTCTACCACCTTGTCCACGTCGTACTGGCAGTTGGTGTAGTGGTACAGGGCCCCGTCAAATTCGTACCAACCGTTGGAGGGGTACAGGGTGCCGTTGTCAAACACGTGCCAAGCGGTCCAGCCCCGGCCGCTGCCCACCACCTGGTCATACACCATGTTGGTGTTGAAATCGCTGTTGTCCGTGGCCATGTTGTTGCCCACATAAATGCCGATGTGGCTGTAAATGCCCGTAGAAGGGTCGTTGTAATCGGGCATGGTGATGACCAGCCCGTGGATGCGGGGGATACCGTAGAGCTCATCCACATCACCGGAAAATACACAGTTGTATTTCACTTGGGAGGAAGCGCCGCCATAGCAGCCGGCCTCCGCTCCAATATCCTTAAAGTAGGCGTAAATCAGCCCGGCGCAGTCGGACTCCCGCAGGCCGTCGCCATCGGTGTCTCCGCCCTTGCCGCCGTACACATACTGCCAGTTGTCCCGGTAGGCCATCAGGCCGTGCTCGGCCAGGCCGATGGAAGTGGGGGTGCCTGCTGCCCGGGCGCTCTGGCCCAGGCCGGCAATAGAGGCCAAAAGCACCGCCAGTGTCACAAAAAACGTGAGCACCCGGCGGGCAGGTCCCGCAGATTGCTGTGTCATAAAGCATTCCTCCTAAACATGAAAGGGCTTTTTCCCATTTTAAACTCCCGATTTCCCCGCAGGAGAAAGAAAAACTTCTCCCCGATGTGCCCGTAGGCGAAAGTGCCAAAGGTTACAAATCTGTTACATTCTAGCACAAAATCCGTCAAGATGCAACCCTGGGGCAGAATTTCCCAGTCAGAGCCCCTGCTGGAGAGCCCTGCTGGGGATTGACATTGGGGATGGATTCAGGGATAATAGAGACACTATTTATAGAAAAGTCCGGCTTTTGGGCTGGAGGGAAGAAAGGGGAAGAAAGACGATGAAACAGAGGATCGCAAAGGGGTGGAGCCTGCTGCTGGCAATGCTGGTGCTGCTGTCCGTTCTGCCCGTGGGAGCTTTGGCAGAGGAGGCCCAGCAGCCCGCTGGGGAGCTGGGCGCCGTGTACCAGTGGACCGACGGGGAACAGGGCTATGCCCTGATGGAGACCCGGGATACCCTGGGCGGGGACGAAGCGGGATATTCGGCGGCCCAAACCTTTTCCGCGCCCCTGGGTTCCTACGATGACGGTTCTTTTTACGGCCAGCTCACTGCCCGGCAGAAGGCCTGCTATGACCAGCTGGCCGGCCTGCTTCCCAACGAGATCCTTTTCGCCGCGGAGGTGGACGGTTACCGCCAGGTGCAGATGTTCGTGCAGGAGCTTTACAACCTCACCTTGACCGGCTCCATCCAGAACTCCTCCTTTGTGCCGGATTCCGCTTCGCAGGCCCTGTACCGCTCCATTTACACCGACCTGTGCGCGGCCATCACTGCCCTGCGTTACGACCAGCCCGGCCTGCTCTGGCTCTCTGACATGCGCTACGGCATCACCTGGAGCAGCACCGACGGCCGCTCCGTCACCACCGGCAATGTGGTTTTCGCCTTCCGCCTGCAGTATGGCGGCAAGGAGCAGCAGATGTGGCTGGAGCAGGCGGAAGCCGCCCAGCAGATTGCGGACCAGGCGGCCCAATATCCCACCCGGTACGAGCAGATCCAGGCTGTCCACGACCTGCTGGCCGCCCAGAGCACCTATAATTACGGTGCCTTAGAGGAGGACGGCACTGTGAATGCCAACCTCTCCCACCAGGCTTACAGCTGCCTTATCGCCGGGGACGCCTATGAGCCTGTGTGCGACGGCTACGCCAAGGCTGTGAAGATGGTCTGCGACCTGCTGGAAATCCCCTGCGCCCTGGCGTCCAGCGACACCCACATGTGGAACAACATTAAAATGGATGATGGGGACTGGTACAACCTGGATTTGACCTGGGATGACGCCAACGACCAGGCCATCTCTTACGATTACTTCCTCATCGGCTCGCAAACCGTGGTGGACGGCCAGGTTTTCAGCCGCCAGCCGGACCATGTGGAGGAGAACCCCTGGCAGGAAAGTTCCGATTTAAACCATGTGAACTTTGGATATCCGGTGAAGAACCAGAAGGCCTACCAGCTGGTGGAGGGGGGCTATGACCCCCTGCGCTTCCCCGATGTGAAACGCAGCGCCTGGTACTATGACTATGTGGAAGAAGCCGCGGATATGGGCCTGTTTTCCGGGGACGAGCGGGGCTTTTTCAATCCCCAGAAGGACATCACCCGGGCGGAGTTTGTCCAAGTGCTCTACAACGCCCTGGCCCCTGAGGACTACGTCCCCGCCGGCACCAGCTTTACGGATATCAAAACGGGGGACTGGTTCTACGCCCCTGTGTGCTGGGCAGAGGAGCTGGGCGTGGTCTCCGGCTACGAGGACGGGGGCTTCCATCCCAGCGGCCTCATCAGCCGGGAGGAGATGTGCGTGGTGCTGAACAACTACATGCAGTCCATAACTGGCGGCACCGCGCCCCAGGATGAGGGCTTCCAGTTCCCGGATGACAGCCGCATCTCCTCCTGGGCCAAGGAAGCCGTCTACAACGCCTACCAGCTGGGCCTGGTCTCCGGCGATGAGAAGGGCCTGTTCAACCCTGGAGACAACACCCAGCGCTGCCAGGCCGCCACGGTGTTCACCAAGTATGTGGCCGTGCTGGAAGGCATCGCCGCCTGAGAGCTCCCATCGTGCCAACGGCAGCACTTGCCATACTGTGGACCACAGGAAAGCCGCTCCCCCGGGGGCGGCTTTCCCCTTGTTTCCCAAAGAAAACGGGGAAATCCCCGTTTCCGCCCGCATTTTCTGTTGACAAACCGGGCATAAGATGAAATAATAAATTTTCAAGGGAATTTTACCGAAGAATCGCCGGGAACTTCCCGGATAGGAACCTGGAGGGAACAACATGAGCAAAGAGCTTGCGAAAGCCTATGAGCCTCAAGAGGTGGAGGGCCGCATCTACGACTTTTGGATGCAGGGCGGCTACTTCCACGCCGAGGTGGACCCGAAGAAGAAACCCTACACCATCGTCATCCCGCCCCCCAACATCACGGGGCAGCTGCACATGGGCCACGCCTGGGACGAGACCCTGCAGGACATCCTTATCCGCTGGAAGCGGATGCAGGGCTATTCTGCCCTGTGGCTGCCCGGCACCGACCACGCCTCCATTGCCACCGAGGCCAAGATTGTGGAGGCCATGCGGGAAGAGGGCCTTTCCAAAGAGGACCTGGGCCGAGAGGCTTTCTTAGAGCGGGCCTGGGCCTGGAAGGACAAGTTCGGCGGCCGCATTTTGGAGCAGCTGAAGCTGCTGGGCTCCTCCTGCGACTGGGATAGGCTGCGCTTCACCATGGACGAGGGCTGCTCCAAGGCGGTGCGCCATGTGTTCGTCAAGCTCTATGAAGAGGGCCTGATCTACCGGGGCGAGCGCATCATCAACTGGTGCCCCCACTGCAAAACCGCCATTTCCGATGCGGAAGTCATCTTTGAGGAGCAGCAGGGTTCCTTCTGGCACCTGCGCTATCCCCTGGCCGATGGCAGCGGGTACATCCAGCTGGCCACCACCCGTCCCGAGACTATGCTGGGCGATACCGCCGTGGCGGTCCATCCCGAGGACGAGCGCTACAAGCACCTGGTGGGCAAGAACGTCATCCTGCCCCTGGTGAACAAAGAGATTCCCATTGTGGCCGACGAGTATGTGGAGATGGACTTCGGCACCGGCGTGGTGAAGATCACCCCCGCCCATGACCCCAACGACTTCGAGGTGGGCCGCCGCCACAACCTGCCCGTCATCAATGTGATGAACGAGGACGGCTCCATCAACGAGAACGGCGGCAAGTACGCCGGCCTCTCTGGGATGGAAGCCCGCAAGCAGATCGTCAAAGACCTGGAGGAGGGCGGCTACCTCATCAAGGTAGAGCCCCTCAAGCACAACGTGGGCACCTGCCAGCGCTGCCACACCGTGGTGGAGCCCCGTGTCTCCACCCAGTGGTTCGTGAAGATGGAGCCCCTGGCAAAGCCCGCCATCGACGTGGTGAAGGACGGCACCATCCGCTTCATCCCCGAGCGGCTGGAAAAGACCTACTACAACTGGATGGAGAACATCAAGGATTGGTGCATCTCCCGGCAGCTGTGGTGGGGCCACCGCATCCCCGCCTGGTACTGTGAGGACTGCGGCGAGACCATCGTCTCCGAGACGGACGTGGACACCTGCCCCAAGTGCGGCGGGAAGCACATCCACCAGGATGAGGACACCCTGGACACCTGGTTCTCCTCCGCATTGTGGCCCTTCTCCACCCTGGGCTGGCCCGATGAAACGGAAGAGCTGAAATACTTCTATCCCACGGACACCCTGGTCACCGGCTACGACATCATCTTCTTCTGGGTGGCCCGGATGATCTTCTCCGGCTTGAAGCACATGGACAAGGCCCCCTTCAACACCGTGCTGTTCCACGGCCTGCTGCGGGACTCCCAGGGCCGGAAGATGAGCAAGTCCCTGGGCAACGGCATCGACCCCGTGGACGTCATCAACCAGTACGGCGCCGACGCCCTGCGGTTTACGCTGGTCACCGGCAACTCCCCTGGCAATGACGCCCGCTACTCCGATGAGAAGGTGGCCGCCAGCCGGAACTTCGCCAACAAGATCTGGAACGCCGCCCGGTTCATCCACATGAATATCGACGGCCATGACGTGCCCTGCGCCCTTCCGGAAACCCTCTCCTTGGAGGACCAGTGGATCGTCAGCCGGTTCAACACCGTGACGAAAGAAGTCACCGAGAACCTGGATAAATTCGAGCTGGGCATGGCCGTGTCCAAGCTGTACGATTTTATCTGGGATGACTTCTGCGACTGGTACATCGAGCTGGCCAAGCGCCCGCTGACTGGCGGGGACGAGGCAGCCGCCCAGAACACCCGCCAGGTGCTGGTGTGGGTGCTGACGAACACCCTGGCCCTGCTGCACCCCTTCATGCCCTTCGTCACCGAGGAGATCTGGCAGAGCCTGCCCCACCAGGGCGAGGCCCTGATCGTGGCGCCCTGGCCGGAGTATGAGGAAGGCCGCGCCTTCCCCCAGGCCGAGGCGGAGATGAAGAAGGTCATGGAACTGATCACCGCTGTGCGCACCCGCCGCAGCGAGATGAACGTGCCCCCCTCCAAGAAGGCCCACCTGGCTATCGAGGCCGCGGACACGGCCGCCTTTGAGGCGGAGAAGGAGGCCATTGCCCGCCTGGCCTATTGCAGCGGTGTGGAAGTGGCCCAGAGCGTGCCCCAGGCCGAGGGCAGCGTGACGGTGGTCACCGCCGCCTGCCGGGCCTACCTGCCCATGGACGACCTGGTGGACAAGAAAGCGGAGACCGCCCGCCTGACCAAGGAGCTGGAAGGCGCCAAGAAACAGCTGGCCACCGCGGAGGCCAAGCTGCAGAACGAGAAGTTCATCAGCAAGGCGCCCCAGAAGGTCATCGACGGGGTGAAGGACAACGCGGAAAAGCTGCGGGAGAAGGTCCGGGGCATCGAAGAGGCCCTGGCCGCCCTGCAATAAGGAACACAGAAAAAACGGCAAGGAGGTTTCCCACGGGAAACCTCTCTTTGCGTGGAGGAGATACCATGACCTATGAAGAAGCTCTGGACAATGTGTACGGCCGGCTGGTGTTCGGCATCAAGCCGGGCTTGGAGCGCATCAGCGCCCTGCTGGACCGGCTGGGTGACCCCCAGAAACAGCTGAAATTCGTCCATGTGGCAGGCACCAACGGCAAGGGCACCTGCTCCACCCTGGTGGCTTCCGCCCTGCAGGCGTGCGGCCTGAAGGTGGGGCTGTACACCTCCCCCTATGTGCTGGAGTTCCGGGAGCGGTTCCAGATCGACGGGGAGATGATCCCCAAGGAGGAACTGGTGGAAGAGGTGGAGACCTTGGCACCCATCGCCGACCAGTTTGAGGAAAGCGGCGACCAGGTGACGGAGTTCGAGTACATCACCGCCCTGGCCCTTCATTGGTTCGCCCGGCGCCAGTGCGATATCGTGGTGCTGGAGGTGGGCATGGGCGGCCGGTTCGACGCCACCAACGCCATCCCCGTGCCGGAGGCGGCAGCCATCATGTCCATCTCCCTGGACCACACCGCCATTTTGGGGGACACCTTGGAGAAGATCGCCTTTGAGAAGGCCGGTATTGTCAAGGAGGGCGGCCGGCTGGTGCTCTACCCCGACCAGGCCCCAGAGGTGACGCGGGAGCTGGAGCAGATCTGCCAGGAGCGCCATGTGGAGCTGTTCCTCCCCGACCTTTCCCAGGTGCGGGAGGGGGAGCGCTCCCTGTCCGGCACGGCCTTCACCGCGGAGACGGCCCCCTGGGGGCGGCTGACCCTGCGCACCCCCTTCCTGGGGGAGCACCAGGTGAAGAACGCCATCACCGCCCTGAAGGTGCTGGAGGTGCTCCAAAGCCGGGGCTGGCCTGTCACGCCCCAGGGCATAGCCCGCGGCTTTGAAAGGGCCTTCATCCCCGCCCGGATGGAGGTCATCTCCCAGTCCCCCCTGGTGCTGCTGGACGGCGGCCACAACCCAGGCTGCTCCCATGCCCTGCGTCAAGCCCTGGAGGAGTTCGTCCCCCAGCGGAAAGTGGCCATCATGGGCGTGCTGGCCGACAAGGACAGCCGGGGCGAGCTGCAAGTGCTGGGCCCCCTCTTTGACACCATCGTCACGGTCACGCCCCAGGGACACCGGGCCCTGCCGGCCCAGCAGCTGGCCCAGGTCGCCAGGGAGTTCTGCCCCAAGGCCATCCCCGCGGGCTCCTGCCGGGAGGCCCTGGCCGTGGCGTCCCGCGCCATGAAGCAGGACGCCGCCCTCATCGTCTGCGGCTCCTTCTACCTGGCGGGGGAGATCCGCGACATGCTGAAAGGTAAGTTTGGAAAAGGGAACCTGTAATGAATTTCTATGAGCATGCTTGCGTGGTTTTAGTATGGTATGTGATTTCATTTTTTACATTCGCTTAACGCTGGCCGAGATTATTTCGTACCAGCTGAACAACAGCACGCTGAAAAAACGGAAACAAGGTCAAAGCGTAAGAGAGTGGTTCCTCTATAAAAGATTTCGCGATGTAGTTCCTAAAACACTGTTGTTGCTCTACTTTGTGATTTTGTTTGGGCACCCCGTGGTTTTATTACTTTGCTGTTTTTTCGATTGTGTTGTAGCTCTTCCAGTGATTGGGCGTGGGTTAGCCCTAGGAGCTGTGGTATTTGACATAGGCTGGTGTATAATATACAGCTTGCTGTTCTGGAGAATGAAACCCGGAACGCCATACTCCCGCTGGATCAAAAAGAAGCGCGGCATGCCGCCCAAACGGCGGAAGTGAGGCCCTTCTCTTCGAGAAAAAAGAACTTTTCGCTGTGACATCCTTTGGCAAAATATGCGCCCATCCCTTTGTAGAATAGATGCAAAGGGCGGGACAAGGCTTTTGGAAAAGGCCCGCCTTTTCCAAGGGCCTTTTTTGTTGCCCCAGAAAAGAGAAAGGAAGAGAATCATGAGTGTGCAGCTCAGCTATAAAGAAGGGGTGCTCACCGCCCGGCTCTCCGGGGAGATCGACCACCACGCCGCCCAGGATATGCGGGAGGCCATCGACGACACCGCCCAGAAGGTGAAGCCCTACTGCCTGCGGCTGGACTTTTCCCAGGTGCCCTTTATGGACAGCTCCGGCATCGGGCTGATCCTGGGCCGGGTGCGGCTTTTGCAGTTTTGGAAGGGCCATGTGGTGCTCTGCGGGCTGTCCCCGAACCTGGGCAAGATGGTGGAGCTCTCCGGCATCGCGTCCCTGGCAGCCATCGAAAGGAGGGCTGGCTGATGAGGCCCATCAATCAAGCGCAGATCAGCTTCGACTCCCGCTCCGTCAACGAGGGGTTCGGCCGGGCGGCGGTGGCGGCGTTCCTCTCCCAGCTGGACCCCACCGTGGCGGACCTGACCGACATGAAGACCGCCGTTTCCGAGGCGGTGACCAACGCCATCGTCCACGGCTACAAGGACAAGCGGGGCACCGTGTACATAACGGTCAAGCTATTTGAAAATGGCAAGGCCGTGGTAAAGGTGCGGGACAAGGGCTGCGGCATCCCGGACATTGAAAAAGCCATGGAGCCCCTGTTCACCACTGGCGGCGAGGAGAGGGCGGGCCTGGGATTTGCGGTGATGCAAAGCTTCTGTGACAGCGTGCGGGTCACCAGCGCCGTGGGCCGGGGCACCAGCGTCACCCTGACCAAATACTTTGACACCAAACAGTGACCGGGAGGCTTGCCGCCGCACGGTGGAGGAGAACCTGGGCCTGGCGCATCTGTGCGCCCGCCGGTTCCTGGGCAGGGGTGTGGAGTACGACGACCTGTTCCAGGCGGGGTGCGTGGGGCTTGTAAAAGCGGCGGAGAACTTCGACACGGCCCGGGGCGTGAAATTTTCCACCTACGCCGTGCCGGTCATCCTGGGGGAGGTACGCCGCCTGTTCCGGGATGGCGGGGCCCTGCGGGTCTCCCGGGGCATGCGGGACCTGGGGCGCAAAGCCCAGGAGACAGCGGACCAGCTCCGCCAAGAGACGGGAAAAGCCCCTGGAGTGGCCCAGGTGGCCCAGCGCTTGGGCGTTCCCGTGGAGAAAGCCGCCCTGGCCCTGGGAGTGGGACAGGCTCCCCTGTCCCTCACCGGTCCAGAGGACGGGGGCGAGGTGGACGTGCCCGTGGAGGCCCCCGAGGAGAGGATGACCGAGCGCCTGACCCTGTATCAAATTTTGCAGACCCTGGAGGAGCGGGACCGCAAGCTCATCCAGTACCGCTACTTCCAGGGCAAAACCCAAACCCAAACCGCAGCCCTGCTGGGTATGACCCAGGTGCAGGTCAGCCGCCGGGAGAAAAAGCTGCTGCTCTTCATGCGGGCCGCCTTCGACCAATAGGAAACGCCCCCTCCTTGGCCCGGAGGGGGCGCTTTGTATCGCTTGTTAGAAATATTGGGAAGGGCTGTCCGGCTTGGGTTTCCGGTCCGTGGGCAGCAGGGAGTAGAGGGTCAGGTCCACGATGCCCTTGTCCGGCCAGAGGAAGCCCTCCCGAATGGTGCCCTCCTTCACAAAGCCGCACCGCTCCAGCACCAGCACCGCCCGGTAGTTGATAGGCAGCACAAAGCATTGGATTCGATGGACCCCCACGGTGCGCAGCAGATAATCGCAGGCGGCCCGCACCGCGGCGGAGGCGTAGCCCTGCCCTGTGTATTCTGGAAGCAGCATAAAGCTCAGCGTTACGGATTCCACCTGGCGGTCAAGGTGTGAGATCTCCAAAAGCCCTACCAGCTGGTTTAACGTGGAGTAGATTCCCAGCACCACGCCCCGGCGCTCTTGGAACAGGGTGTCGAACTGGCGCAGCCGGGCGGCGCATTCCCGGGAGGAATGTACTGCCCCTTCCGGGGTAAACCGGTGGGTGTCCTCGTCGCTGAGAAGGAGCCACAGGGCCTCTGCGTCCATGTCGGTAACGCGGGTCAAGGTCACCTTTTCGCCGCTGATAAAGGGATAACTGGAAAACAGCAGAGAGGTTTTCATGCCTCCTCCTTTCTGAAAACACAAGCACCAGAAACCTTCACACTTCTAAAAGCTGCGGCAGCTCTGAAAAGGAGAGGAGCTTGGGCGCTCCTTCCACTTCTCCAAAGCCGTAGGCTGCGTGAAGAAAGGGAACCCCGGCCTGAGCGGCCGCCTCCTGGTCCATGTGGGTGTCCCCTACATAAAGGGGGGAGGCGAGGTGGTTGCGCTTGACCACCAGGCGGATATTTTCCCCCTTTGGCCGGCCCGTCCGTCCAATACACTCCCAATCGGTAAAGTACCGGTGAAGCTGGTGCGCGTCTAAAAAGCTGGGAATGTAGTCCTCGTTGCAGTTGCTGACAATGAACAGGGGCAGCTTCTGAGAGAGCTTGTCCAAGGTCTCCACCAGGCTGGGATAGAGACGTCCCCCGTGCTCCCGCAGATATCCATTTTCCACTTGGCAGCACAGGTCGAACAGTTCCTGATGCCGCTGGGGGGAAAGCTGGGGGTATAAGGTGGCCATCAGCTGTTCGCCAGTCATGCCCATCACGCCTTCCAGCTGCTCTCGGGTGGGAGGCGCCTCCACATCCGGTTGGCCCTGCAGGGCAATTTTCCAAGAGGCGGCCACCGCCTCAGTGGAATCCCATAAAGTGCCGTCCAGATCAAACAGGATGCCGTCGTATTTCATAAGAAGCGCTCCTTTCCGCGTCGTACTTTCCATTATATCGGATTCACCCGGGGTTTGCAAGAATGGTCCCTGCCCCGCCCGCGAAACGCTTTGTACAGGCACGCCGCCCTCACTGACCGCCGCACAGAAAGTCATAGGGGGTCTGCTGGTATACATAATAGTTCAGCCAATTGGCCACCAGCAGGTGCGCGTTGCTCCGCCAGGTAAAGGGCGGGGTTTTGGTGTCGTCATCCCCGGGAAAGTAATGGTAGGGCACTTTGGGGTTCAGGCCCTTGTTCACGTCCCGGAAATACTCCTTGGCCAGGGTGTCCCGGTCGTACTCCGCGTGCCCGGTGACAAAAATCTGCCGCCCGCTCTGATTGGTGACGATGTGCAGCCCCGCCAAGTCTGACACCGCCAGGGGAATCAAATCCGGGTGCTTCTTGATATCCTCCAGCCGCACTTCGGTGTAGCGGGAGTGGGGTGCGAAATAGTTGTCGTCAAAGCCCCGCATTAAGGGGTGATAGGGGTTTAAGACCGTGTGGTTGTAAATGCCGCTGAGCTTTTCCGGCAGAGGATACTTGGGAATGCCATAGTGATAGTACAGCCCGGCCTGGGCGCCCCAGCAGATGTGCAGCACCGAGTAAACATTCTCCTTGCTCCACTCCATGATCTGGCACATCTCATCCCAGTAATCCACCTCCTCAAAAGGCAGCTGTTCCACGGGCGCCCCGGTGATAATCAGCCCATCGAACCTCTGGTCTTTTACATCGCCGAAGGTTTTGTAAAAGGTATTTAGATGATAAGAGCTGGTGTTCTTGCTCACATGGGTCGCCGTGTGCAGCAGTTCTACATCCACCTGCAGGGGTGAATTGCTGAGAAGCCGCAGCAGCTGGGTTTCCGTTTCAATTTTTGTGGGCATCAAATTCAGAATGGCAATTTTTAAGGGCCGGATATCCTGGGTCTGCGCCCGTTCGTGAGTCATCACGAAGATGTTCTCAGACTCCAGAACTTCAATTGCGGGCAGGTCCGCTTGGATGCGCAGGGGCATGAAACCACACCTTTCAGTTGTAAGGTAAGTTAGAACCATAAGGAGACGGACGGCAAACCTCACGAAGAAAGAGGAATGCGAAAGGAAAGACGTCCCATACATAATATATAGAAAATAGGCATAGAGAGTTTTCCCTCTGGAATGGAGATATTATAACACGATCTCTTTGCCGTTGTACAGAGGGGGAAAAGGGGGAAAGAAAGAGGAAACGGGCCTTCCTGAAAAGAAAATGAAAAAACACGAAAAAAGGTGTTGACAATTAGAGGAGGGTGCGGTATAATATCT
>ENA-OUPA01000070-OUPA01000070.1-human-gut-metagenome-genome-assembly--contig:-NODE-70-length-87562-cov-6.04432_pt1 | contig 87562 bp, 26 predicted proteins | sample MGYA00237939_ERZ548770 | MGnify/ENA primary metagenome ERZ548770 (study PRJEB26490, sample SAMN05356877) | human gut metagenome | biome: terrestrial biome; feature: human-associated habitat; material...
CGTTCATCCAGTCGAGCTTCTTCTCGTCGAAGATGGAGTGCTTCTTCGTGATGCGATCGAGCGAGAAGGTGCGGCACAACTCCTCCGGCGGGATGATGGTGGTCTCGCCGTCGAGCGACCAGCCGAGCAGCGCGAGGAAGTTCACGAGAGCGTCGGGCAGATACCCCCGGTCGCGGTACTCCTCCACGTTGGTGGCGCCGTGGCGCTTCGAGAGCTTCTTGCCGTCGGGGCCCAAGATCATGGACAGGTGCGCGAACAGCGGCACCTCGGCGCCGAGGGCCTCGTAGATGAGCACCTGGCGCGGGGTGTTGGAGAGATGGTCGTCGCCGCGGATGACGTGGGTGATGGCCATGTTCACATCGTCGCAGACCACAGCGAAGTTGTAGGTGAACGTGCCGTCGGTGCGGCGCAGGATCATGTCGTCCATCACATCGATGGGGAAGCTCATGTCGCCGTAGACGGCATCCTTGAACGTGACCGGACCGTGGTCGTCGGGCACTTTCAGGCGCCAGACATGGGGCTCGCCGGCCGCGACGCGCGCGGCGGCCTCTTCGGCCGGAATGGCGCGGCAGGTGCGGTCGTAGCCCGCATAGCCCCCCTCGGCCTTCTCGGCAGCCTCGCGCTTGGCGTCCAGCTCCTCCTTGGTGCAGAAGCACGGGTAGGCGGCGCCGGCGTCGATGAGCTTCTGCAGCGCCGCCTCGTAGGTGGCGGTGCGCTGGGTTTGGAAGTAGGGGCCGCAGGGGCCGCCCACCTCGGGGCCCTCGTCCCAATCGAGTCCCATCCAGCGGAGGGCCCGCAGGATGATCTGGGTGTTCTCCTCGGTGGAGCGCTCCGGGTCGGTGTCCTCAATGCGCAGGACGAAGGTGCCGCCGGTAGCACGGGCGAAGGCCCAGTTGTAGATGGCGGTGCGGGCGCCGCCGATGTGCAGCTTGCCGGTGGGAGAAGGCGCGAAGCGGACGCGCACGGGCTTGGTCGTGGTCATGGGTTTCCTTCAGTCCTCGGGGTCGTTTCAGGTAATAGCGCCAGTATAGCACGGGGGCAGACCCATCATTCATTGACCACATCCGGCTCGGCGACGGTTCGGTGCAGGGCTCGTGTCCGCAGCGCAACGGTGCCGTGACGCTCCGTGACAGTTCGGCGGTGGGGCCGTATCGGTTGGACGGCAACCCGAAGAGAGGGCAACGGCGCGCCTAGACTGGAAGCGTCGCTGCAGGGGCTTCGCACGGCCATCCTCGAAGGGCGCGCCCGCCATGCCCCGTTCCGCACGCTCGCACGACGCCGTAAGAGAGGAAACCACCATGGCCCCGCACCGTTCCGTACACGCCTTCACCGCCCGCTTCTTTCCGCACTCGTCGGTGTCCCTCCGCTGGGCCGTTGCCGCGTTCGCCCTTCTCGCCGCTCTCTGCTGGGCATCCCCGGCCTGGGCCGCGGACAGCGCTGTCTTCGCCTCGGGCGCGGGCACCGAGGCCGACCCCTACCTCATCGAGAATGCAAGTCAGCTAGCGGCCTTCCGCGATGCCGTGAACGCAGGCGACGACTACGCCGGCGAGTACATCGCCCTCGGTTCCGACGTGGATCTCGAGGACGCCGAGTGGACGCCCATCGGCGCCGGCACGCGCAAGAGCAGCGGCATCGCCGAGGGCAGCACGCCCTTCGCCGGCACCTTCGACGGCGCGGGCCACGTCATCAGCGGCCTGAAGATCGCTTCGACCCAGGGCGCCGACTTCGCCATCGGACTCTTCGGCATTCTGAACGGGGCCACCGTGAAGAACCTCACCGTAGCCGATGCGGAAGTCACCGTGGCCCAAAGCGAGCTGGCGGGCATCCTCTGCGGCATGATGGCGAACGATGCCACCGCATCCGGCGTAAGCGTCTCCGGATCCGTTTCAGGCAAGGCGGGCGTGGGCGGCATCGCGGGGCGCATGACGCTGTCCGGAACCATCGAGAACTGCGAGAACAGCGCTTCGGTCGCCGCCGTGGGCGGCGTGGGCAACGCCGGCGGGATCGTAGGCGCCGCCTACTACACCACCCCCACCGGCCGCATGGCCATCACCGGATGCCGCAACAGCGGAAGCATTTCCGGCACCGACTGCATCGGCGGCATCGCCGGCCTCAGCGCAGCCTTCGTGTCGAATTGCGAGAACAGCGGCGCCATTACCGGCACGAGCTACTCCGTCGGCGGCATCGTCGGCGAACAGAAGAATTACGGCGCCGTGAGCGGTTGCACCAATTCCGGGGCGGTTTCCACAAGCAACGCCGGCGCCTACGGCATTGGGGGCATCGTGGGATGGGCCCGCTACGACGGTGCCGCGCCCGCCTACGCCGCCAGCGCGCCCATCACGGTAACCGGCTGCGCCAACAGCGCCTCCGTGCAAGGCGGCAGCTGCGCCGGCGGCATCGTCGGCACGTTCTACAACGCGGGCACTGTAAGCGGGAACGCCAACACGGCCGCGTCCATCGCCAGCTCGAACTTCGCCGGGGGCATCGTGGGCAACCTGCAGAACGCCGACATCTCGTCGCTGCCCTCCACCGTGCCCGAAGGCATCCTCGTGGAGAACAACGTGAGCACCACCCCGCTCAATGCCATCACGGCTCCCCTGAAGAGTCCCTACGCCTACAACAACACGCCGAGCGATTTCACCGTGCGCGACAACGGGAGCGCCTGGGTGGCCCAGGCCGGAGCGACGCGCTATGCCTCGCTCGCGGGCGCCTTCGCAACGGCCCCCTTTTCCGTCGTGCCCGCCTCAACGGCCAAGCACGACGCCCGCGCGGCCGTGCACGATGGGGCCAAGACCGTTACTACGGCGATGCCGATGCGGCCCGAACGGCAGCGGCCGCCGCTCCCGGCGCCACCGTGGAGGAGCTGAACGCCCCGAGCACGCCATCGGGCAACGAGAGCGACGAGGGCAACCCGGGTGGCGGACAGACGGGAACGGGAGACAATGGGCAGCTGAGCGGAGGCGCCGACGCGAACACCGGGAACAAAGCCGAGGACGGAGCCGCGACCGACGACCAACCCGAGAACAACGGGGCGAAGGACGCAAACAAGGATGTCGCCTCGAAGCCGACAGCTAAATCCGGCAACTCCAGCGCGACATCCGGCTCGCATGCGTACCGCAACAGCTCGACCGCCTACCGCGGCGTTCCGCAGACCGGCGACGCGACCACCGATGCGCTATTGGCCGTGGGGGCCCTGGCCATCGTCTCAGGCGGCGCCGCAGCCCTCGCCCGCGCCCGCATGAAGCGCTCTCGCACGAAGTAGCCCGGCCTCACGCGCACCGGAACCGCCATCGTCGTGACCCTCCTTTCCTGGGAGCGCGCGTCGGAGGGGCCGTCCATATGCGGCGCAAGCGCCTCCCAGCACAGGCGCCGGCTGAAGGCGCCCCATGGCGCCAGCGTCCGACGGAGGCGTCCCCTAGCGCCGGCGCTGCGCCAGACGAAAGCGCCTCTTCGAGCGGCCGCCGCCCTGTCTGCTATTTCCTCGCCGGCCTCCCCACGCTAACAGGCAGCTCCCGCAGGGCCTCCATCGCCTCGGCGGCAGCCTCCTCGGCCTGTAGCTGCCGGGGCATGTCGAGGCCCGCACGCTCGAAAGCCTCGGCCAGCGCGGCGGCATAGTCGCGCTTATGGGCATCGTTGAGCGCCTTCCACGGAATGCCCTTGAACCAGGCCGCCACCTCCCCGTTGAAAGGCACGCGCCCTTGCAGCATGAGCGCCATGATGACAGGGTATCCCGCGTAGCCCTGCCAGAACGTCGCGTTGTCGTTGGAGCGATATCGACCCCCGTCGTCCCACGTCACCCGATACTCCTTCGATCCGTCCGACGACCGCACGACAAGCGCCTCCGGACTCAAATCGTAACGATCGTCGGCCAACGCCGTCCACGCCTCGTACACCTTTTCCACGGGAGGCAATTTCTCCATTGTTCGCTCCTCCGATTCATTCGACATTTCGCTTTTGTTTTCCGTGCTTTGCTTTTCGCTTTCCGCTTCTGCGGCCCCTTCATTATGGCACCGCCTGGCCACCTCACGGCTCATGCGAAGATTCTGTTTCCCTGGCGCAAAGGAGCGCTTTTGTGTTCATTTTGCGACGACGCTGCACAAAAGCCCAGGTCGAATATGCTCATTCTTAAGAAACGCGACTTTGCTGCGACTTTTTTGCGACACCTCATTGGTACAGTCCGCCCCACAGACCGAGGAGGACACCATGGCAATGCTCATATCTGGGCACAGCGCCCTCAGACACATCCGCAACGAACGCTCTCAGCGGGCATTTCCGCCCCAAACAAACCTACGGGCAATGCCGAACCGGTTCTCCCCTCCCACCGTTAGCCAAATCGATGCCGCGCAAAAGCTGCTGGGATGCCACAACCAGCCGGTGCACTGCATCGTTTCCCGCCGCGAGGATCGACGCAAGCACCCCGATGTCATCTGTCACGTCAAATCGTCCGCGCTTGCCCGAGGCTCGTTCTTCCACCACGATGCCGAGCTGTGCGTTTCCTCGCCCGAGGCCGTCTTCCTCCAAATCCACCACTCCGCATCTGACATCGAGGCCATCGCCGTGGGCTTCGAACTTTGCGGAACCTACATTCGCGTAAGCGACGAGCACGTTATCTACGGGATTCCGCCCGTTTCCAGCGTCGTCAAGATCAGGAGCTACCTGAGGCGATGTCAGCACGAGCGCCACGCCGCCCGGGCCCTTCGCAACCTTGACTTCGTCTGCGAGCACTCCAATTCTATCAGGGAGACCGCGCTTGCCTTGTACCTCTCCCTTCCGATGAGTCGCGGCGGAGCAGGACTTCCGAAGCCGATACTGAACAAATCGATCGACGTGAGCAAGTTGACGGGCGTCGCCTGGAGGGAGGACTTGCGTTGGACCGATATAGGCTGGCCAGGACTGAACATCGGCGTCGAGTACGACAGCGACGAGTTCCACAGCAACCCGGAGAAACTGGCCCAGGATGCGCGACGGCGAACGCTTCTTCAGGCCGCGGGGTGCGAGGTCATTGTCGTTACCAATGATCAGTTTCGCCGTATCAGCGAGCTGGACAAAGTCGTCAAGGCCATCTATCGCGGCATGGGCAAATACCAACGCTGCCGCGCGCGGGGCTTCCGACTCAAGCAGGCGGCACTTCATAAGGAGCTTCTGCGCCTCGGGAGGTAGGGCAGCCTTTGAGTAGGCCAGGAACCCCCCTGCGACACGATTTTTCTCTTTATTTGCCAAAAAGCCGAGAAATGAGTCTATTTTTGGAGGACGTGTTGCTATTACTAAATTTGTTGAGTAGCAATACGTATTTTCTATTGCGTTTTTCATAAACTAACGTATCGTGTTGACTGCAGCCCCTAGGGACAAAAGCGAATTCCCGCGCAAGGAAGACTCATTTCTTGGGTTTTTGTCAAAAGTTCGGAGAAAAAGTGTCGTGCGGCCGCGAGCGCAACCGGCGGCAGCGCGATTGAGGCGCGATTAGCAGGCGCGGCAACCCGAAGCAGCGCGGCGGGCTAAGGGGTATCAGCGCAGCAGGCTAAGGGGGTGTCGGTGCGGCGGGCTAAGGGGTGTCGGTGCGGCGGTCGGCGGATCGGCCCGAGAGAGACACGAGGACGATCATGGCAGCCATGAGGACGAGGCCGGCCCAATCGGCGGCGGAAAACGGGGTGTGCAGCCACATCGCGGCGATGATCATGGCGCCGGCCGGCTCGGCCACGCCCAGAAGGCTCCCCCTCACCGAGCCCACGAGCGACACGCCGTAGAGGAACAGCCCAAAGGCGGCGAACGTGCCGAGCACGCCCACGCCGCCGACCAGGGCGAGCCAACCCGCAGCGTCCATGACGGGAACGAGGCTGCCGCCGATGCCGAAGATGTCGGCGAGCACGGAACTTGGGGCGCCGGGGGCGCTGTCGGCAAACGACACTCCTGCGCCGGAGCCAGAAGAGGCCTGGATGGTGGTCGAAAGAGCTGTGTCAGACCCTGGAGAAGCGAAAGCAGGCCCGAGGCCGACCGACGGAGCGAGCAGCGAAACGACCGCCTCGCCGATGAGCCATACGAGGACGGCGACAACACCGCCGATGACCATGCCGCAGGCGATGATGGTGGGGCGATCCCATCGGCCATAGAGCCGTTGGGGCGCCATGATGTAGAGCGTCTCGGACAAGGCGTTGGCAATGCCCCAAGCCAAGCCCGCCACTGGCAGCACGATGACGCCCCAGTCTCCCTGGGTGGCGATGAGCGTCGCGGCGGCCATCGCGCACATCAGCCCGACAAAGTCGGCGACGCGCGGCAGACGGCGCGCTTTGACGCAGGTGATAAGCATGACGAACACCGTGCAGGTGGCCTGGAGCACCGTGGCCGTGCCGGCGTTAGTGAGGGCGACCGACACCGCGTAGGTGATCTGCGAGAGGTACAGCCCCACGCCGAACAGGACGAGTGTAGGGCGAGCGGCGGGGCTTTCCCACAGCGACAGCAGTGCCTCACGACGCGTGGCGAAGACGAAGGCGGCGAACAGGAGCGCCGCCACGCCGGCGCGCACGGCGGAGATGAAGGCCGAGCTCACCTCGTAGTTCTCGGCGAGGAACTGGATGCAGGCGCCGGAGAAACCCCACAGCGTCGCACCCGCCAGGGCACAAACCACTCCTCGCCAGAAGACCTTTGAAGCGTTCACCGCCGTCTCACCTCCATGCAATCCATCGAAATCCGTTGCCGCAGAGGCAGCATACACCATCCCGTGCACAAGGAGCCAGAGGGGCCGCACCTTCGACCGCTGCGGGCAAAACGACCTCCCCCCTGCCACCCTCGGCACTTGGTGGTGCGGACGGCGCGGCTATCGTCCCTCTTCGCGCTTGGCGGCACGGGCGGCGCGCTTGGCGGCCAAACGCTCGCGGGCGGCATCGCCCTTGGCGAGGTTGTTGGCGCGCCGTTCGCTGCGCCCCGTGGGGCGGCCGGGAGCGGGAGAGGCTGACGCGGAGCCCTTGGCCGGGTCCTGGCCCAGGGCGGACCGAGGTCCGCCCCTGCGGGAATCGGTCGGGGCATTTTGCGAAACAGCCTTAGCAGAGCCTGTCCGAGCATTTTTGGAAACGCCCGCAGCGGGATCTGTTGCGATACCCCGGAGGACAGAAGAGGCAGGATCGGAGGCAGAGCCGGAAGCGCCGCCCTCCATCTCCGCGAAAGGAGCCCTCTCTTCGGCGTCGGTCTCGCCGAAGAGTTTCTCCAGGAAGTGCACGATAGCCGGAAGCAGGTTGTCGCGTTCCTCCTCCGAGAAGTAGCGCAAAGGCAGCGTCAGCTTGCGCTTATCCGTCTGGTAGCGGCCGGCCGCGCGGCGCAGGGGCTTCATGGCAGCAGCGGGGATGTCGATGGGCTCCACGATGAGCTTGCCCGCCGCCACGGAGATGAGCTTGACCCCGTGCTCGTTGGCGAAGGCCTTCAGCCATGCGCGCTCGAAGAGGTTGGCCGCCGCCTCGGGCATCTCGGGGGCCTTGGCGAGCATATCCTCGCGGAGGGCGGCCACCTCCTCCACCGTGGCAGCCGAAGCCAGCTTGCGGTACCACAGCACGCGGGCGTCGGCGTCGGGGATGTACTCCTCAGGCAGGTAGGCGTGGCCGGGGATGTTCACGGTGATGTCGGAAAGCGCCGGCGGCAGCTCGCCTGAAGCGCCCGTGCCCTCGCGGGTCTCGTTCACGGCCTGGTTGAGCATCTGGGCGAACAAGTCGAAGCCCACCGCCGACATGTTGCCGGACTGCTCGGCGCCGAGCATCGAGCCGGCCCCGCGGATCTCCAGATCGCGCATGGCGATGCGCATACCGCTGCCCAGATCCTGATGCTCGTTGATGGCGGTGAGGCGCGCGGCGGCCTCCTCGGTCAAAGGCACGTTCTCGGGGAACATAAAGTAGGCGTAGGCCTGGGTGGACGAGCGACCCACGCGGCCCTTCAGCTGGTACATCTGAGCGAGGCCGAGGCGCTGGGCGTCCTCGATGATGAGCGTGTTGGTGTGGGGATTGTCGATGCCGCTCTCGATGATGGTGGTGGCCACGAGCACGTCCAGCTCGCCGGCAGCGAACTCCTCCATCACCTGCTCCAGCTCCTCCTTGGTCATCTGCCCGTGGGCCACGCCGACCCGCGCCTCCCCGGCGGCGGCATGCACGCGATCGACCGCCTCGTCGATGGAGCGCACGCGGTTGGACACGTAGTACACCTGGCCGCCCCGCGCCAACTCGTAGCGGATGGCGGCCGATACGACGTCGGGATCCCACTCCCCCACGTGCACCTCCACGGGGCGCCGCTCGTCGGGCGGCGTTAGGATAAGCGACATATCGCGCACCCCCGACAGCGACATCTGCATGGTGCGCGGGATGGGGGTGGCCGACAACGTCAGCACGTCGATGGACTCACGCAAGTTCTTCAGCTGCTCTTTGTGCTGCACGCCGAAGCGCTGCTCCTCGTCGATGATGACCAGTCCCAGATCGTGCGGATTCACATCGCGCGAGAGCAGCCGGTGCGTGCCCACGAGCACCTGCACGTCGCCTTTGGCGAAGCCCTCCAGCGCTGCTTTCTGCTGCTCGGGCGTGCGGAAGCGCGAGAGCACTTCCACGGTGACGTCGAAGGGGTCGAAGCGGTCTTTGAAGGAGGTGTAGTGCTGCTGGGCCAGAATGGTGGTCGGGCAGAGCACCATCACCTGCTTGCCGTCCTGAGTGGCCTTGAAGGCGGCGCGCAGGGCCACCTCGGTCTTGCCGAAGCCGACGTCTCCGCAGATGAGGCGGTCCATGGGGCGCGGGGACTCCATGTCGTGCTTCACATCGGCGATGGCGGCGAGCTGGTCGCGGGTCTCGGTGTAGGGGAAGGCCTCCTCCATCTCGCGCTGCCAGGGCGTGTCCGGCGAGAAGCGGAAGCCCTGGGTGGCGGCGCGACGGGCGTACACATCGACGAGGTCGAAGGCGAGCTTCTTGGTGGCCTTGCGGGCGCGGTTCATGGCGCGCGCCCAGTCGCTCGTGTTCAAGCGGGTGAGGCGGGGGCTGCCGCCCTCGGGCCCCACGTAGCGAGTGACGCGGTCGAGCTGCTCCACGGGCACGAACAGCTTGTCGCCCTCGGCGTATTCCAGCTGCAGGTAGTCGCGCTCGGTGCCGTCCACCTCGCGGCGCACGAGATCGCGGAAGAAGGCGATGCCGTGGGCGGCGTGCACCACGTAGTCGCCGGGCTTGAACGGGAAGGTGACCTCGGTAGCATCTACGCGGGAGCGGACGCGGCGGCTGGCCGCGCGGGAGCCCTGGGTGTCGGCGGCCGAGACGAGAGCGAGATGCGCCTTCGGAATGATCATGCCGAGCGGGATGTCGTTGTCCACGATGTTGACCACGCCCCGCCGCAGCCGACGCTTGGCCTGGGCCGGGGTGTCAGCCTCTATGCTTTCGGGTTGCGACCCCTCATGCGGCGGTCGGGCGGAGCATCCCGTGCTCGGGCAGTCCTCACTATTACCATCGTCCAAATTTTCCGGCTTCAGGATCTGGATGGGAATACCGTGATCGACGAAGGCGTGGCGCATGGTCTCGCGGGCGCGCAAGTTCGGGGCGGAGAAGACGATGGTGTAGCGGTCGGCGGCAAGGCTCTTCAGCTTGCCGAAGATCTTGTCGGGCATCCCGGCCACATCGACGCGCTTCACCGGCAGCTCGTCGTCCAGCGCGCCGCCGACCCGCATGATGGAGACGTAGGTGGCCCGCACCTCGCCCCCGAAGTCGAGCGCCGCCGGCTCGGTGAACAGGCCCGCGAGCGCGATGTTGGTACCCCGGGCGCGCTCGGCGATGTCGTCTGCGGCGTGGGCCGCATCATCGAAGAGCGAGCGCGGCTCGATGAGGGCCGCGCACGTGCCCGCTCCGGCGTAGGCGCCCAGCGTCACCGGCTTCTTGTACAGAAACGGCAGCACCACATCGGCGCCGTCGAAGCGAAGCCCCCCTTCGAGCTTCTCCAACACGTCGCGCAGAGCCGGGTTGGTGAGCGCCGGCTTCTCCAGGGCGCGCCGCGCGTCGGCCAGCGCCCGGGGGGAGGTGGGGAACTCGGAGACGGGGTAAATCTCCACCGAGGGCAACGAGGCTATGGTCTGACCTGTGGCCGGCACGATGCGGCGGATCTCGTCCAACTCGTCGCCGAAGAAGTCGAGGCGCACCGGAAAGGTCAGGTTGCCGGGAAACACGTCCAGAGTACCGCCGCGCACGGCGAAGGTGCCCGGGCCGTCCAGCTCGCCGGTGTTGGCGTAGCCGGCGGCTTCCAGGGCGCGGGGCAGGTCTCCCAGCTCCTCGACGCCCTCGACGCCCATACCCTCAAGCTCCTCGCCGGCCGCAAGCGCGATCGGCCGCGCGGCGTTCGCCTCCACCGGCGGCAACAGGCGCAGCAGCGCCCGAGCGCTCGCCACCACCACGACTTCGCGGCCGCTCTTGAGCGCCCAAGCGGCCTCCATGCGCTGGGCGATGACGCGACGGTCGGCCGGCTTCGGGTCGAAGGGGACATCGGCACGCTCCGGGAAGCGCAGCACGCGCTCCTCCCCCACATAGGCGGCCACGTTGCGAGCGAAAGCGACGGCGGCGTCCTCGCCGGCCACAACGACGAGCGTGGGCTGGGGCGAGGCGGCGAAGCGGGCCGCCACGAGGAAGGGCCGCGCCGAGGCGGCCACGCCCAAGGTGGCGTCTTCGCCGGCGTCGAGCTTTCCCCAGAACGTATCCAAGCAGCCAGACTTCTCCAAGGTGAAGGCGAGCGAATCGATGAGCACAGCGGTCTCTTTTCTGCAAGGCAAACGGCAAAAGCCGCCCGAGCGGGCGGTCGGCGCCCGGGATGAGCGCCTCGCACAGTGTAGCGCACTGGGGCGCGTAGCGACGCAGGGGGCCCCAATAGTAGCAAAGAAGTAAACCGTCCCGCTGTAGCTTTCCTCGCCAACACCCCAATGCCCATCGCAACGCCTCTCGTCACGCACGAACCAACCATGAAGAGACGGCTGGCAGCAACACCGGTCGACAACGTGATTACAAAAATTGGGCCGCGCAATGCATCGCTCCTCTCCCCTATAATGTCTACGAGCGAAAGACCATTCGTGCGGCTCGAACGAGCACCGCACTTTGCGGAAAGGACACACATGGCACGGGAATCCCTGGCGAGCAAGCGGGAGCGGGCGGCGGCCATCGAGGAGCGCATGTTCGAGCATTACGGCCCTGGGAAGGCGTCGCTGGACTACGGCACCCCCTTCGAGCTCACCGTGGCCGTGGTGCTGTCGGCCCAGTGCACCGACGCCGCCGTGAACAAGGTAACACCACGTCTGTTCGCGGCCTTCCCCACCCCGGCGGCCATGGCGGCCGCCTCGCCCGACGAAGTGGCGGAGATCATCCACTCGCTGGGGTTCTTCCGGAGCAAGGCGAAGAACCTCGTGGCGCTCGCCCAAATGGTGACGGCGGATTTCGGCGGCGAGGTGCCCGCCGACGTGGATCTGCTGCAGAAGCTGCCCGGCGTGGGCCGCAAGACCGCCAACTGCGTCATGTGCGAGGCCTTCAAAGACCCCCGGGGCATCGCCGTGGACACCCACGTCTTCCGCATCGCTCACCGGCTGAAGCTGGCCGGCCCCTCGGCGGACACGCCGCAGAAGGTTGAGGACATCCTCTTGAAAGTGTACCCGCGCGAGCAGTGGCTGTTCATCAACCACCAGTGGGTGCACTTCGGCCGCGAGTTTTGCCGCGCCCGCAACCCCCGCTGCGCCGACTGCATCGTTGGCGACCTGTGCCCCACCCGAGGCCAGTGGGGATGAGGGCTCTTAAGTTTCCGTAAGGTCTGTCACGTTGGGCGGCATCGCTCGCATCTAAAGGGCGAACAGGATATCTTGTTTTCCTGAGCAGAGAAAGCGAGCACCCATGACCCCTGAAACCTTGCACCGTGCTACGCTGGCGCGTCTCGTGCGCCGGGCCCAACGCGGCGACGCGGACGCCTTCGAGCGGCTGGCGCGCCGGGCCCAACGCGGCGACGCGGACGCCTTCGAGCGGCTGGCGCGCCCCTGCGGCCCCACCTTGTACCGCGTCGCCGCCAGTTGCCTGCACGGCCACGACGCCGATGCAGCCGATGCCGTGCAGAACGCGCTCATCGCAGCGTGGCGCAACATCGGCTCTCTAAGGGAGCCGCGTTACTTCAAGACCTGGCTCATCCGCATCACCATCAACGCCTGCCGCTCGCTGCAGCGCGCCCGCGCGACCACCGTGCCTTTAGAGGCCGTGGACGAAGAGCGGCTGGACGCCTCGCTGCGCCAGGCGGGGCGCAGCGACGAGACCACCCGAGCTGCAGCCGCAAGCGACGCCGACGCCTCCTTCCGCGTCCTTGTCGCCGCCGCCGGCGAGGGCTGCGCGCTGGCCATCACCCTGTACTACGGGGAGGGCTACAGCACCGCCGAGATCGCCGAGCTTTTGGACACGACCGCCGAGAACGTGCGCCAGCGGCTCTCCCGCGGCCGCAAGCGCATCGCGCGCGCCTTGGGCTGCGACCCTCGCGGCGTCGCAGCGGATGAAGAGCCGGACGGCCCGCGGCGAATATCCGAGCGGAGCTGTCGTCCGAGGGCTCCCGCCGAGACCGACGCGCCCCTCATGCAGGCCGCCAACCCCGCCTGATCACGAAGGGCCCTTCTCGCAATCCGTCATTCCGGAAGCCGACGAGGACGCCTCCTCCGAACCGCAATCCCTTTTCACCTACGACCCTTCAATGCCACCGTGCGAAAGCGAAGCAGCTTCGCGGCCGCCTACCTGCCGCGCAGGCGCTGCGCACGCCTTCCGAATTCGTGGCACGATGAGAGGAACCGCTATGACCAACGACAATCTTGATCGCAGCATCCGCGCCATTGTGGGCGATGCGCGACCGACGCCTGAAGCCGAGGCGGCCATGGATGACGCCTTCGCCGCCATCGCCCAGGAGGCCGCCGCCCGCAGCGCCGCGCCCTCTACGAGCCGCCGTCGCCCGGCGCCGGTGCTCGTGCCGCGCTGGGCCCGGGCGGCCGCCGTGGCCTGCGCCGTGTGCCTGGGCGTGGGCGGCACCGCCTACGCCGCCGACGCCCTGGGGCTCATCAACCTGCAGCAATCCGGCGACTACCAGACTTTGATGGCCGTGGATGCCGGCGAGGTCGCCGCACCGGCGACGGGCCCCGTGGCCGACTACCGCCTGGAGTTCGAGAGCCTGCCCGAGGGGGCGGCCGCCTTCGACCGCGACGACCACCTCGCCAAGTACGACTGGGCCGACCACGAGAAGGGCTTCTCTGCCTTCCTGTTCTACCTGGATTCCAGCGAGCCTCTTCCCGTGTCGTTCACGACCGGCGCCACCCCGGTGTCCGTGAACGGCGCCGAGGGCGTCGTCTTCGAGAAGCCGGGCATCGCCCAGGGCGATCACAGCCTGGACATGTACCTCGTCTTCCCCGACGAGCGGCGCGTCCTGTGGCTGTGGACCGACTCGCTCACCTCCGACGAGCTGACCCGCATCGCCGAGGCCGCGCGCCTTGCCCCCACAGGCACCGAGGTCACCCCCGGCAGCGACGGAACCCTCCGCACCTGGTCCGAGGAGATCGCCCGGGCGAGGGGCGCCGGCGAGGAGACCGAAACTGCAGAGTTCAAGCTTGATGCCAGCACTGAAGAGATGAGCGTCCTGCACGCCGTGGGCGCCACGCCCGGCGAGGCGGCCACGGTGCAGCTCGCCTGGATCGTGCCCGCCGATGAGCTGGACAAGCTGCTGCTGAACCTGTCCGGAGATGGCACCTATGCCAGCTTCGACGAATCCGACCTGGCCCTGGGCTACGTGGATATGCGTCAGTAAAAGCGACGCGCAGAGGGCGGGAACCGCTCAGTATCGAACCCGTAGGGGGCGACCTCGGTCGCCCCTTCGCAGCAGGAGGCTTCATTCCGGTTGGAAGGGCTGGCCAAGGCCAGCCCCTACGGGATCTTCTGGCAAAAACCCCTTCGCAGAAAGCGACTTCGGTCGCTTCTTCTTATTTCTTCTGCAAGGGAAACCCGCGGCGGTGCAGCTCGGCCACGACGGTTTCAACCAGCAAAGGCAGCGCGGCGGAGCATTCGGGGGTGAGGCCCACGACAAACTGCTCCGGGGAGGGGTTGCCCACCTGCATACCCAGGCAGAAGCCCTCGGCCTCGTAGCCCATGAGCGATGCGGCGTCGAACAGGTCGACGAGCTTCAAATCGTGCAGCGACGCCTCGGGGCCGGAATGGCGCGCCATGGCATCCGGCTCGAACCGGTACACGGTGCCCGGCGCGTCGCCCGTGCCGTCCACGGCGTCCACCGTGAGGATAAGGTCGCAACGTTCCACGTAGGGCAGCATGTCCAGCGACATGCAGCCGACGTCCACCAGCGTCACGTTCTCGGGAACATCGTAGGCAGCCAGAATCTCGTCGTAGGCCGCCGGGCCCACGCCGTCGTCCAGCATGAGCCGGTTCCCGACGAAGAACACCGCCGCCGTGCGTTCGCTCGCTTCCATTCCTTCTCCTTAGGCCCAGGTATCCAGCGTCGGGCGCAGATCCAAGTTGTACCAGGTGGCAAACGCCACGATGGCCACGGCGATGATCGCGCCCACGACGGCCCAGATGCGCTGCCGCCGCAGGTAGGTCTCGCGACTCACCCCCATGTTCTCGGCCCGATGCGCCGCGAAAGGCTGCGCCACGATGGCGAACACCACGGTTGCGCCCACCAGCCCCGCGGCCATGAGAATGGCCAGCACCACGTTCATCGCTGTCGGCTCCACCGTGGCCGCGTAAATCACGTTGTCCGCGAACAGCCACGCGACGAAGAAGAGGAACGCCGCCCACATCCCATGGGCCGGCCCCCACACGGGTGCCAAAAACAGCGCCCCCAGGTTCACCCGGGGCAGCCCCGCGAGAAACTTCTCCTCTTCGGCAATCTGCTCGTCGGTCAATGGCTCGCCCATGTCGCCTATCTTTCCTCTCTTTGATCGGCAGCACGTCGGGTGGCCCCTTCGTGTGCTCGCCGTTATTTCCAATCCCGCCCTATCATTGACAGGACGTCCCATCCAGGTCCCAGTTTCATTCAACAAGACCATCTCGATTCTCGTTTTCCAATTTTCGGGGATAAATGCCACTTCAACCCCGAAATGGTCGATTTTTCGGCAACATACCAGAGTTTTTTCGACCATTTCGCCCTTCAACTGGCATTTGGGCTTGCCATTTCGGGGTCAAAGTGGCATTCACTGCCAAAAAGGGAAGCATGGGGGATGGGGGTCGGATACGGTCGCGCAGCGCGCGCTAGCTGATGAGCTTCGAGCTCTCCACCTTTTCCACGTACCATTCCATGAACTTCTCCAGGGGCTTGCGAAGCACCAGGCCCAAAAGCGCCGCCGGGATGAGGAACAGGGCGAGCGTGCCCATCTGCACCCAGAAGTCGTTGCCGTAGGTGCCCATCATGGCGCTTCGCATGGCGTTCACCACGTGGGTGGCGGGAAGCCACGGCGAGAGGGCCTGCACGAAATCGGGCATGATCTGCAGCGGGAACGAGCCGCCGCAGCCGGTCACCTGCACGATGAGCAGAAGCACGGCGATGGCCTTGCCGAGGTTGGCGAAGGACACCACCAGCGCGTAGATGATGAAGGTGAACACAAGTCCCGCGCCCCAGAAACACACCATGAACAGCCATGGCGAGGTCACCTGCACATCGAGGAAGAACAGGTTGCCGAGCGCCATGACCGTCGACTGGGCCAGCGACACCACGGCCATGACGGCGAAGCGACCGAAGAACAGCTGCCGCGGCTTCGGATTCACAAGCCCCGCCTCCTTCTGGATGCGGAGGCCCGCCTTTGGCTTGAACACCACGAGAATGAGAAGCGACCCGATGAAGAGGGCCAGCGTCGTGTAGAGCGGCGCCATGGCGCTGCCGAAGTTCTCCACCGGGAACACCGCGATGCGCTCGACGCCCACCGGGCTCGCCAGCGCCTTCGAAAGGGCCGAAACATCGGAGCCGAGCACGGCGCGCAGGGCGTCGCGGTCGCCCGAGGCGATGGCGCCGTCGATATCGGAGGCCATCTCCCGCAGCCCCGAGGAGACGCCCTTGAGCTTCTCGGTGGTCTCGGCGATCTTGTCGGCGGTGCCGGCCATGACATCGGCCGCCGAGGTGGCCGAGGCGGACAGCTCGCCGCCGACGCCCTTCAGGTCATCGGAAACGCCGGAGAGCGCATCGGCCATGGAGGCGGCCTGCTCTGCCAGCGAGGCGAGCCCCGGCGCCACATTCGCCTCGTAATCGTCCTTGATGGAATTGATGGAGGCGGCGGCCTCGGCCGCCTTGGCCTTGGCGGCATCGCGCTCGGCGGAAAGATCGGTGTCGCCCGTCTCCAGCTTATCGGCGGCCGTCCGCAGGCTCGCGGCCATGGAATCCGCCTGGGACGCCACCGCTCTCGCACGGCCGGCCAAGGCGGTCACTTGGGGCCGGAGGCTCTCGGGCAGCGACGGGGCGGCGCCTTCCAAGCTGTCGGCCACCTGGCGGTACACCGTCGCATGGGACGCAAGCGCATCGGCCTGGGCACGCAGATCCTTGGCAATGCCCTGACTGTCCCCGGAAGCCGCATCGAACAGCGCGTCGACGGAATCGGATACCGCCCCGAAGGCGGCGGCGCTGTCGGCCAGCGAGCTCTTGAGCGTATCCGCCGAGCTCTTCAGAGCGTCCACCGTGGCCGGCACCGCGTCGGCCCGCCCCGTCGCGGCGGACAGCGTCTCGTCCAGAGCCGTGGAGGCCTGGGTGGCCAGGTCGGCCGAATGGCGCGAGAGATCCTCGCAGGAGCGAGCGAGCGAGCCGTAGAGCGAAAGCACCCCGGACGAGTCGTCGAAGGCATCGGCCATCTCGCGCACATGATCGGCCACCACCGCGATGCGGCCGTCCCAGTCGTCCTCGTCGGCGAAGCTGGAAAGCGATTCGGCCAGCGAGAGCGACACCTCGGAGAGCGTCTGGGCGAACACGGCATTCACCTGGTAGGACACCGTGTCGGCTCCCTGATCGGTGATCTTCGGCGCGATGGCGCTCTTCTTCTCGTTGGCGTAGTAGACGATATCGGCGTGGCCCGCGTCGCCCGTGTAGAAGGTGAGCATGTCGCGGCTGAAGCTCTTCGGGATCACCACGGCGGCGTAGTAGCGCCCCGACTTCGCGCCGTCGATGGCGTCCTCCTCGTCGGTGATGTGCCAGTCGATCTGGTCGTTGGCCCGCAGGGCGGAGACCACCTGGTCGCCGATGTTGATGCGCAGCGGGATGAGGTCGCTCTGGTAGCCCTCGTCGGTGTTGGCCACGGCCACCGTGAGGTTGCCCGTGTTGTCGAAGACGTTCCAGCAGGCGATGATGTTGTACCAGGCGAACAGCGAGGGCACGAGAACGAGGCCCAGCGTGATGATGATGGACATGACGTTGGCCTTCAAGCGGCCCAGATCGAAGCGGAACAGGCGCCAGACGTTATTCATGAGAGGCCTCCTCCCCTTCCGCATCGTCGCGCGCGGCATCGCGGGCACACGCGCGCTCCCGCTCGCCGAAGCCCGCGTCGCGCGCATCCATGCAGGCGGCCCGCTCCACGTCCGCCGTGGCGCCGTACAGGTCGATCAGGCTCGCGTCGGAGAGGCTCTCTAGCTTCAGCTGCCGCTCGAAGCTGAAGCGCAGGCTCTCGATGACCACGAGCGCCACGAAAATGACGATGATCCAAATGAGCCAGCCCGTGAGCAGCCACACCTTCTCGGTCGGCGTCAGGGCGAAGATGACCGCAAGGACCACCGGCACCGCCACGCCCAAAACGAGCGCGCCCTTCATGAGCCGCGGGTACCAGCGGTTGAACGTCGCATAGCGCTGCTGCAGGGCTGTGGCGTAGGTGTCCTTGTCGGAGAGCGCACGCATGATCTGGGAGATGCGGTAGGGGCGCACGGGGATGTCGACGTCCTCGCCGTTGAACAGGCCGCCGTCGCGCACCTGGCGGGCCACCATGCGGTTCACGTTCGCCATGAGCGGGCGGATGAGGAGCCCGAGCGCCATGAACAGCACGAGGAACAGCGCGAGCACGAGCAGGTCGGAGACGTACTGGCCGCCGTAGAAGCCGCAGATGGCCTCGCGCATGGCCCCGATGCCGTAGGTGAAGGGGAACAGCGGGTAGATGGATTGGAAGAACGGCGAGGTCATCTCAATCGGGTAGAGGCCCGTGGCGCCGGGGATCTGGGCGAACACGAGGATGACGCAGATGCCCTTGCCGATATGCTGCAGCGTGACGGAGAAGGCGTAGATGATGGAGAGGTAGGCAAGCGACGCCAGCGCCGCGGCGAAGATGAGCGCCGGCGCCGAGACGGTTTGCACGCCGAGCGCGAGCACCCCGACACAGCAGATGACCGCCTGCATCACGGCGATGGCCGCAAGGAGCAAATACCGACCCCAGTAGCGCTGGGCCAACGTCAGGCCGGGGATGCCCTCGCCGTCCGCCTCCTGGCGCATGATGACGAGCAGCATGAAGGCCCCGATCCAGAAGGTGAGGTTCATGAACAAGGGCGCCATGGCGCTGCCGTAGGCGTTCAGTGGATAGAGCTGCTCGGTGACCACCTCGGTGGGCGACGCCATGAACGCCGCGATCTTGTCGGCGTCAAGACCGCCCTCGCCCACGAGCCGGGAAAGCGCGTCGGAGGTGCCGAAGGCGAGCACGTCGTTGTAGACGATGCCCAGCTCGCTTTCCAGGCCGGCGAAGAGCCGGTCGGTCTCGGCCACCGTTGAGGCGGCCGTGTCCATGGTGGCGTCCAGCTGGTCGATGACGAGCCCGGTCTGGGCCACGAGGAGCCGCTGGGTCTCAAGGGCCCCGGAAAGGGCCGACGAAGTTTCGGCCAGCGCGTCCAGCGCATCGTTCACGGCGGGCAGCGTGGTGCCGAACAACGTCGTGGAATAGGCCGACGCGCCGCTGGTCGCCTGGCGCACCGCGCCATCGAGGGCCGATGCCGCGTCGGAGAGCGCGGCCGCCGAGGACTGCGCGCGGTCGTTGGCGGCCGAGAGCGCGTCCAGGGCCGTCGAGGCCGCCCGGGTCCGCTCGTCCAGGGAGTCGGCCAGAGCCTCCAGGGCGGCGCGCTCGCTGCTGCCGGCGGGAAGGGAGCCCGCCGCCGCGCGCACGGAGGACGCCAGCTGGCCGCTCTCCTGCACGGCGGCGCTTCCCTGGGCCAGCGCCGCCTGAATGCCTCCCTGGGCCTCGCCGAAGGCGGCAGTGAGGCGCGCGGCGGTCGAGGTGGCGTCGTTCGACGCCTGGGTGATGTCGTCGAGACCGGCGGTGACGGCCGGCAGCGCGAAGGCGGAGAAGTCGCTCAAGGTCTTCTGCATGGCCGTCGCGGTCTCCCCCATCTGGCCTAAGGACTCATCGGCCGCGTCGATGCCGGCACTCGCTTTGGAGAGCGTCTCTTTGGCCGAGGCCGCCTTGTCTTTGGCCGCCTTCGACGCATCCCCCAAATCGGCGAGCACGCGGCGCACCTCGCCGGTGGCGGCGACGGCCTCCGATATCTTCTGCGCGGCCTTCGACTGCATCTCCTTGGTGCTCTCACGCCCCTCGTTCACCTTCTCGTCGATGGTCTTGACGACCACGTCGCTTACGGTGGCGACGAAGGTGGAGTTGATGGTCTCGTCCAAGGTTGTGGCGCCCGTGTCGGTGATCTTGGGCGCCACCGGGCCCGATTTCTCGTTCACGTAGTACTCGATCTTGGGCTGCGTGAAGCTTCCGGTGGTGATGGTGAGCAGATCGACGGTGAAATGCTCGGGGATGACATAGGCCGCGTAGGCGCGTCCGCTCTTCAGCTCGTTCATGGCCGCGTCGTAGTCGGTGAATTCCCAGTGCAACTGGTCGTTCTCATGCAGCTGGTCCACGATGCGCTCCCCCACGTTCAGCTCGCCGGTGAGCTCGGAGGAACCGCCCGCATCCTGGTTCACCACGCAGACCGTGAGGTTGCCGGTGTTGTCGTAGGGGTTCCAGAACCCGATGACGTTGTACCAGGTGTACAGCGAGGGAATCACCATGAGGGCGAACACGACCACGAGCGCCTGCGGCGTTTTCAAAAGACGCAGAAGATCGCGCTTGAGTATTTTCAGAACATTCCGCACGAAACGGATCCTTTCCGCCTGCAGTCGGTAAGCGAACAGAGTTGCCGATAATCATAGCGCAACCCTGGCAAATTTGCTTCCCCTTGTTGACGGACTGAAGCGATCAGTCAAGCAACTATCTTGGCTGCGTCTCCTCTTAACTTGCACTCAATTGCGTATAACTCGCGAAGGGACACGGGGTGGTGCTCACCAAGCGAGTTCCGCAGCGACGAGAACAGGACTCAATGTCCTGTTCTCCAAAGCGAGGACTGTCTGAGCGACTGAGCATTACCCCGTGGCCCGTCAACGGGAGACGCGCAACAAAAAGGGGCGGCCCCTTGCTGAACCGCCCCTTTCGACTTCGACGTGCGCGACCCTTAGTGGAGGTCGGCGTCCTCCCCGACGATGTTGTGCAGATCGGGGTCGTACACCAGGCCGCCATGCTCCTTGTGGATGAACATGAGCTTGGTGGGGGCGAAGCCCTCGACATTGGCCAGGTAGATATGGATGAACATGAAGATGATGAACACGTACATGCCGAAGTAGTGGATGATGCGCATGGACATGAGACCGCCCACGAGGTTCGTCGTCGCGGCGAACACGGGCACGTTCATGGTCACGCCCCACAGGCAGAGTCCCGTCCAGAACATCAGCACGATGAGGATCGGGATCAGCAAGTAGCTGATCTTCTGCGGCACGCCAAGCTTGGCGCCCAGGGGATGATCCTTCTTCAGGAACAGGTAGTACTTGATCCACTCCAGGGCCTGATGACGGTTGTCCTTCTGGGGCAGCCAGGTCTTGAAGTCGGTCACCTGCTGGCGCGTGCCGCCGGTCGGCGCGGTCTTCACGAAGAAGGCCATGATGACGCGGGCCACGCAGTTGATGAACAGCACGAAACCGAAGAAGAGATGGCAACCGCGGGCGATGCCCGTGAGGAACGGCAGCACCGGGAAGTGGATGATGATGCCCGACAGGATGAGCATGATCATGGCGATCAGGTTGATCCAGTGGGTCACCACGAAGATAAGAGGATGGGCCTCTTTGTAGTGAGCGAGATGGGCCATCTTACTTCACCCCCCAAGGGCTGGTGACGGTCTCGAAGTGCTTGCCGGTACCGCGCTCCGTGACGTGCACGGCGCAAGCGGTGCAGGGGTCGAAGGAGTGAACCGTGCGCAGGGCGTTGATGGGCTTCTCGATGTCGGCCACCGGAACGCCGATGAGCGCCTGCTCGAGCGGGCCGTGCTCGCCGTCGCCGTTGATGGGAGCCAGGTTCCACGTGGACGGGATGATGATCTGGTAGCCCTCGATCTTGCCGTCGACCACCTTCTCGGAGTGGTAGAGCGCGCCGCGGGGGGCCTCCCAGAAGCCCGTGCCCTCGCCGGTGAGGCGGGCAGGCTCGCGGAAGTACTCGGAGTCGCCGCCCTTGATGGCCTCGGCGAGCTCGTTGACCCATTCCACCATGAGGTTGGCGATGTAGATGGTCTCGATCTGGCGGATGGCGGTGCGTCCCAAGGTGGACTGGAAAGCGGCCAGGTCGCCCGGCTTGGCGCCGAGGATGCCGAGAACGGCGTCAACCTGCTCCTTGATGAAGGGCACGCCGCGCACGTAGGCCGCGAAGATGCGGGCCATGGAGCCGGCCTCCATGGGCTTGCCGTCGTAGGCGGGGGCCTTCACCCAGCTGTAGCGGTCGTCGACGTTGTACTCGGTGAAGTCCGGATCGGTGATGAAGTACGGCGAGGTGTAGGTCTCGCTGCCCTTGTACCAGGAGCGGCCCATGTACTCGGTGATGAGGTTCTCCTGCACGTCCGACGCCTGGAACTGCTCGTCGAGGACGGCCATGGGCAGGTAGCGGTTGAGCATCTGCTCGGTGTAGTTGTCGCCGTAGGGCCAGTCGGGGCCTTCGAAGACGCCCCAGGCGATGTAGCGGCCGCAGCCCTTGCCGAAGGTGAGCACCTCGGGATAGAGCTTGGCGAGCATCACGGTGTCGGCGAGGACGGTGTCGTTGACCCAGTCGCGGACCTCGGTGGCCATGGCGAGCAGATCGTCGAGCTTGCTCTCGGTGGGCACCCACATGTTGCCGCCGGGGATGGAGGTCATGACGTGGGGCATCTTGCCGCCGAGCAGCGCCGCCATCTCGGAGGAGCGGGCCTGCATCTTCAAAGCCTCCAGATAATGGGAGGTAAGGATCAGGTTCGCCTCCGGGTTGTCGACGTAGGCCTCGCCGCCGTCGGCGTCGAACCAGTTGCCCGAGAAGATGGACAGCTGGCCGTTGTCGGCAAAGGCCGCCAGCTTCTCGTAGAGCTGGTTCAGGTCGGAGTGCAGCGCCAGGCCGTTCTCCAGGGCCACGGCGTAGGCGTCGTCGACGTTGGCCTGAAGCGCATTCAGCGGGTTCACGTAATCGAGAGCCGCCAGGTTGTACAGCCACAGGATATGGCTGTGCAGGAACTGAGCGCCCTCCAGCAGGTTGCGCACGATGCGGGCGTTGTTCGAAATGGTGATGCCATAGGCCTTGTCACCGGCGATCGAGGAGGCATGCGCGTGCGAAACGGGGCACACGCCGCAGATGCGCTCGACGATTTGGGCCGCATCCTCGGGGGTGCGGTTCTGCACGACGAGCTCCATGCCGCGGAAGCAGCCGCCGGACACCCAGGCGTCGGCGACCACGCCGTTCTCGACCTCCATCTCGACGCGGAGATGGCCCTCGATACGGGTAATGGGATCAATAACAGAACGTGTCAAGTCAGCTCACCTCCTTCTTAATCGTTGTTGCGGGGATCGGCGTTCTTATGCAACAGCTCGTCGTCGAGAACCGGGCCGCCGGCGACCGGGTCGGCGTAGGTGCCGATCTCCTGGTCGGGATGCTTGGCATCCCACTTGCGGATCTTCTCGAACGGAGCGCCGCCGTCCATGCGGCCGGAGAGCTTCATGCCGAAGCCGTGCACCACGAGCGCCGCCGCCACGATGCCGGTGATGGTCACGGCGATGGTGGTGGGCTGCAGGCTCAGAGGACCGATGCGCAGGTCGCGCATGCGCTTGTAGAACGGGGTGTTCACCTCGGCCCAGTTGTCGCCCGGGTTGTTCGGGTTGGCCTCGCAGCAGCCGATGCAGGGGGCGCCAGACTGCACGCACCAGCTGCGGCGGTTGTTCCACAGCGTGACGCCGCACAGGGCGCGAGTCTGCGGGCCCTTGCAGCCGACGGGATACAGGCAGTAGCCCATCTCCTCTTCCTTCGAGCCGAATTCGTAGACGAACTCGCCGTTCTCGAAGTGACCGCGGCGCTCGCAGTTGTCATGGATGGTCTGGTTGAACAGATCGCCCGGCATGCTGAACTCGTTCAGACGGTTCACCAGCAGATCCATGTCCTTCATGACCACGACGTCCACGAGCACGGACATGACCCACTCGGGGTTCACGGGGCAGCCCGGAACGTTGACGACCGGCGTGGCGACGCCGACCTTCTTCAGGTACTGCTGGACGCCAAGGGCCTGGGCCGGGTTGGGGGCAGCGGCCATCCAGCCGCCGTTCACGGCACAGGAGCCGACCGCCACAACGGCGTTGGCCGACTCGGCAGCCTCCACAAGGGCCGTGATGCCGGTCTCGCCGGCCACGCGCAGGGCGTTGCCGTCGAAGGCCTCGAGCACGGCGCCCTCGTAGATGAGAATGTAGTTGCCTGCCGCGATGGTCTGGGCCTTGGCCTCCTCCATGGAGTGGCCAGCGGCGGCCGACAGGGTCTCCGAGTAGTTCAGGGAGATCATGTCGAGCACGACCGATGCGACATCGGGAGTCTCCACCTGGGCGAAGGACTCCGTGCAACCGGTGCAGGAAGCACCCTCGATCCAGATGACCGGATACAGGTTGCCGGACGTCGCGCCGATAACAGACTCTTCCAGAGCTTGCGCCACGCGCGGAACCGCGAGCTGGGAGAGCCCGGCTGCGGCGGCGATGCCGGCGCACAGCTTCATGAAGCTGCGGCGGGTAACGCCACGCGAGGCAAGGATGCTGTCAAAGTCTGACATCGTTGCCTGATTTTCCATGCGTACACCTCCTTATAGGTGTCTCGTCTCTCTTACATGCAGGGGTTAGATTATCCGTTCGATCGCCACAAAAGCTGCACAATGGGTCACAAACGGTCAAATCATCTACCAGCGGTGAGAAAATGTTACGCGCTCCCCTGCTGGTAACAAGGCATTTTCGGCGCCGCGCCGTTCGCGCCCGATTTGCGCCGTCGGCGGGAAGGCCCTGCTCGCGCGGCCCTGGCGAGCTGTCGGCCGCAATCCGCTTGCGTGCCCGAATTCGCCAGCGGCGGCAAACGCCTGCGCGACCTTCGCGTGCCGTCGGCCGCAAACGCCCACGCGACCTTCCCTACTGTTCTCGAAATCCCATCCTCAACTGCCAGTTCGACCCCGCTTTGGCAATCTCGAAACAGCTTTAGACGCCAAAGCAGGGTCGAACTGGCATTTTTCGCGAGAATCCGCCCTTGCGCCTTACCAAAGCGGGGTCGAACTGGCATTTTCTACCCCTTTTCCAAAAAAACGGGAGCGCACGAGCAGAAGCGCGCGGCCTATCGCAGCCAAGGGGTGGAGAAACGCGCGAACTCGGCTAAGAAGGCTGCCGAGCTCCTCACGCTGGCCCGCAGCTCCCCTCCCGTCATCTCCAAAGCTCGGCAACCGAATTGGGAGCGAGGAGCAACTTGCGAAGCTGCGCTCGAGCCTCTTTGCAATGAGCCGTTTCCTTGCGGCTCTTCAGGCCAAGAGAACGCCTCACGTTGTCGGCAAAATGGGCGAAAAGCCTCTCCGAGGTGATAATGGATCTATTGGCAGCTGCGACGCAATAGCCCATAGATTCCATGTCGTTGCGTCGGCGGGCGTCACGTTCGACCTGGTCGGGAGAACAATGATGCTCGCTGCTGTCATACTCGACAACGAGTCGTTTCTCCGGCCAAAGCAAATCGGGATAGAACTGCCGCTGGGCAACGACGCGACTCTCGCGTGCGTTGGGAGCGATGGGGCTGTTGGCCAGGGGCTTCGGAAATCCGTAACCTCCCAATTTGCGAGGAAGGCACAGCAGTAAATAAAGAACGGTCTCGTAAGGCGATCCAAGGCCGTCAATAGCATGATCGACGGCGCGAAGAGTCTGCGATGCCCCGTATATCTGCTGGTGCGCGCGGAGAAAGGCGCTCATGTCCCGAAGCGATGTGAGCGGTATCGCCGAGGTGACGACGCCGTCTGGCTTCGCGGCGAAACAGTAATTGCCGCTCAGAGCGCAGGCGAGCTCGGAAAGCTGCGCCAATGGAAGCTCGGCAGCATATTGCGCCAGGCACATCGCCGGGGACACCGTCGCCAGCGATGCACCCACGCCCCACACGGTGCCTTTGTTTCCGAGCTGGCGCACAACATGAGACACGCAGCGTTCTCCACGACGCCGTTTAGCGGCCTTGTCGACAGCGATGTGGAGAGGAGCGGTGAAGAAGGGGGCACGCTCAAGCCAATAGGCCGCATCGGCGCCGTCGCGCCGTGGCTTGCCTTTTTCCTTCCCCCCACGATCTCTCTCACCGCTGTTCCCGCCGGAAGTCACCGCACGATCGAGGGCGTACGGATAGGGCGAACAGTTCAATCCCGCCAGATGCGACCAGAGCTCAAGCGAGCTTTTGTATGCAAGTATCGTTTCCATGGAGGCTACCATATCAGGTGCTCGCGAAGAGTCAATTCTTATCGTTCGCGATAGACCATCTTCATTTAATGATCATCAAGATGCGAATGGCGCGTTACTCTATGACGAATGCAATACGGTCGGCGCGAGGACAGCACAGGGACAACATCGCGTCTTAGGGGAGACAAAGCGCCGGGAAATTGCCTGCTCCCACCTGTCGTGAGAAATGAGCCTCAACCACAAAGCACTGACGATCGCGCTTCCGAGCCGCGCTATCATGGGGCAAAACGAAACGGACAGATTGGTTTGCCATGAGCTACGAGAACAGCATCGCCTTCTTAGGACCGGCCGGAACCTACTGCAACGAGGCCGCCCTGCGTTTCGCCGCGCGTCTCGGCATAGATGCGCCCGACCTCGTGGAATGCACCTCTTTCGACGAGGTGTTCGATTGCGTCGACGACGGAACCGCCCGTTTCGGCGTCGTCGGCAAAGAGAACTCGCTAGAAGGCCCTGTCACAGCGACGCTCGACAACTTCGCCTTCCGCACCGATTCGGTCATTCTCGCCGAAGAGGTGATCGATGTGCGTCACTGCCTGGTGATGCATCCGGACGCGAATCCCGACGACATTCGCCGAGTCGCATCACACCCCCAGGGACTCGCGCAATGCCGCCGGTATTTGGCCGAGCACTACAAGGGAATTTCCACACTGGCCGTCTCTTCGACGGCGGAGAGCGCGCGCATGGCAGCAGAGGACCCCTCTATCGCGGGCATCTCCAACTCTCTGGCGGCCGAGCTGCACGGTGCGCGCGTCGTCGCCGCATCCATCCAGGACAACCCGGAAAACCAGACCGCCTTCGCCCTCGTTGGACGACTCTCTGATGCGGATCGGCTGCAAGGGACGCGCTACAAAACGTCGCTTGCGCTCTTCTTGCGCGCCGACAAGCCCGGTGCCCTTCAGATGATCCTCTCCGAGTTTGCCTACGCGGGCATCAACCTGACAATGCTGCAGTCGCGACCGATGAAAAAGCAACTGGGCGACTATATGTTCTTCGTTGAGCTCGATGGCTCCATGCACGATATCGACGTGCAAACAGCTCTCGATTGCCTACGCTTGAAATTGCGCGAAGTGAAGGTTCTCGGCAGCTATCCCGTGGAGTAGGTGCGGCTCGCTTGGCCTGGCGCCCCGCACCAACCTCTATTCCACCGAGAACAGATCGCCCTACCCCTTTTCCCCGGATTAGGGCGATCGTATATCTGCCTATTTTCAAGATTAAGCGCGAAAATGCCAGTTCGACCCCGCTTTGGCGATCTCGACCTAGCTTTAGACGCCAAAGCGGGGTCGAACTGGCATTTTTCGTGGGAATGGGCCCTTGCACCTTACCAAAGCGGGGGTGAACTGGCATTTTTCGGCTGATTTTTGAAAACGGGAGCACACGAGCCGGAAATGCTCGTCCGCAGGATTGGACGGCTGCATGATCGGGAAACTGCGGAGGTCGGGCGGGTTGGGCGGCCGCGGCGAGGGCAGTCGAGCAGTTGGGCGACCGCGAGGTCGGATAGCGCGGAACCGGATAGCTGGGGCGGCTGGGCGGCCGCGGCGAGGGCAGGCGGACGAATGCGGAACCGGACGGCTGCGATAGCGCACCGGTCGGCTAGGGCCGCGACACGCAGGGACGCGTTAGCCGGCGAGGTGCTCGATGAGGATTTTCAGGCCGATGAGGATGAGGACGATGCCGCCGGCGATGGTGGTGGGCTTCTCGAAACGCGAGCCGAACTGGTTGCCGACCACGACGCCGACAAGCGACAGCACGAAAGTGGTGACACCGATGATCGCGATGGCGACCCAAATGTTCACTCCGAGGAAGGCAAACGTGATGCCCACAGCCAAAGCGTCGATGCTCGTGGCGATGGCGAGCATGACAAGCTCGCGATAATCGAGGGGCGGGGCGATCGGCGCCTGCCGCGCCGCCTCGGGATCGTCGCAATCGGCGCCTCCGCGGCGCGGGCACGTCGCGCAATCGCGCCCGCACACGCACGGGGAGTCCTCCTCGTGGAAGGCGTCCCAGAGCATCTTGCCGCCGATGAAGGCGAGAAGCCCGAAAGCAATCCAGTGGTCGACGGCGGTGATGGTGCTGGCGAACAGCGAGCCTGCCGCCCAACCGATAAGCGGCATGAGCGCCTGAAAGCCGCCAAAGAACAGGGCGATCACCAGCGCATCGCGCCAACGTATCTTCCGCATGCCGAGACCTTTGCAGATGGCCACGGCGAAGGCGTCCATGGAAAGTCCGACACCCGTCAGGAACAACTCGATGAAACCCACAGCGAACCCTTTCTTCCCTCAGGGGGTCAACGTATCGTTTTCCTCGCGGAAGAAGCCCTCGGTAAGGAGGTCGGCGACGATGGAATCGAAAAGCGGCGGATCCACCTCGGGACGACCGCTAGCAAGCTCGGCCGCGTTCAGGTCGGCGAGCACGGCCGCGCGGTAAACGCCCTCGGGAGCGGCGAGCACGCGGCGGGTGATCCAGGCGCGCTTCTGGCGGCGGGAGCCTTCGAAGGCCGACTGGCGGCTGTGGCCGGCGCTGCGCCGGGAGGGGTTCGGCACCGTGGCCTTCAGGTGCGCGCCGTAGTCGAGCAGGCCGTAGTACCAGCGGCGCGAGTCGGCTGCGGCAGCCGGGTGGAAGGCGGCGGCCTCGACCAGGGGCAGAAGCACCTTGTCGCTTACGGCCTCCTCTTCGGGAAAGAGCTCGTGCAAGAACACCGAGCGCACGTTGGTCTCCAGATAGACGGCCGGCCGCTGATAGGCGAAGGCCACCACCCCCGCCGCTGTGGCAGGACCGATGCCGGGCAGCGCCAGCAACCCTTCGTAGGTTTCCGGAAGCCGACCGGCCCCCTCGGCGGCGCACTTGTCGGCCGTGCGCTTGAGCGCCAGGGCGCGACGGTTGTAACCGAGGCCCTGCCACAGCTCGAGCACATCGGGCACAGCGGCGGCCGCCAGGGCATCCACCGTGGGAAACGCCGACAGGAACCGTTCCCAGAAGCGGCCGACGCGCGCCACCTGAGTCTGCTGAAGCATGATCTCCGAGACGAGCACCGCGTAAGGATCGTCCACATGGCGCCAAGGCAGATCGCGGTACAGCTCGTCTCCCTTGGCGAGCATCGAGGTCACAAAGTCATCGAGGGCCGGCCCCTCGCAGGGCCAATCTATCGGTTCTGCATTCTTGCGGCGGACCACAGATCCCGTCCTCCTTCATCGGTCGTCTTCACACGGAAGCAGAGCTCCCGACAGAAAACGGGCGGGTCCGCGCCCGCCCGTTCAATTCGGCAAACAACCACCGGCTATCCCACCAAGTCGTTCAAATCGCCCAAGGAGGCGGAGAAGTCGGAGACGACGAGGCGCTCGAGCTCGGCGTACTCGGCGGAATCGAGCGGCTGGTAGGCGGCGAGCTTGTCGAAGAGGTTCTCGCGGGACACCGGAATGTAGCGGCGCTCCACAAGGCCCTGCTTGTAGGCTTCCTCGATGGCCTCGCGGGCCGCCATGTAGATGTCGTAGCGCGGCAGGTTCGCCGAAAGGCGCACCAGCTCGTCGCGGCTCACCGATCGGATGGAGGGATGGTCGCGGGCGATATCCATCCAAATGTCGGCGCGCTCCTCAGTGGTGGGATAGTCGATATCGACGCAGGTGAGGGGGAACAGAAGCTCCGCGAAAAACGGATCGATGGCCTCGAGCGACGAGGCGGAGGCCAGCACGTAGACGTCGGGGTTCTCCACCGCCTGGCGGATGAGGTTCACCGCCTCCCGTGCGCCCCGGGACATGGCGGCCATGAAGAAGCCCGCCATGTCTTCGGCGGCATCGATGACCGGCGCTCCCCACAGATCGAGATCCTCCAGCACCAGGATGCCCGGGCCCGCAAAGCCGTGGCGCAGGCTGGCGAGCTTCTCGGCATCGGTGGCCTGGGCGCTGACGCAGAGCATGGGCACGCCTTGGAAGGTCTCCTCCATGCGCATGCGGATGGCCGGTAGTCCCAGCTCCCCCACCGTGGCCAGCATGAAGCGGCTCGCATCCTCCCGGGCCGGCGAGCAGAACAGAAGGCTGTCGACGACCGGCATGGCGTCCAGCCCGTGGCGGGAGTTCAGCATGGCAACGAAATCGTCGAACTCGGGAGTGCCGGCCAAGCCCACGCCCAAAGAGCGCATGCGCGCCACGGCGGCGCCGTAGCCGGAGATGCTGTCGTAGGAGAAGATATCGACGGGCTGGGAGGCCTCCTCCCCCGCCGGAGCGGCCCCCGACGGCGCTGCCAGCACCTCGGCCTGGGCCATGGCCGCGTCCTCGCCGTGAACGGCGGCGGCCATCATCGGCCCCACCATTTCCATGAAGTCGCCGGAAAGGGCCTCCGTCATTTCCATGAGATCATCGCCGGAAAGACCGATGCCCTCGAGGCGCTCCATGGCGAGCACCTGCAGCTGCTCCACGCAGGCCTGCACCTCATCATCGGACAGGTAGGGCTCGAGCCGCTCGAAAATGTACTCGGCCAGAGCGCGCTCCTTGGTGGAGCAGGCCACGCGCCATGCCTGCTTGAGACCCATGATAGCGTCCTCGGAGGGGGCGTCGCTTTGCTCGGCGGCCTGCTCGAAGGCGGCCAGGTACAGATGGAGCCCGAGGCGCGCGTCGCCGGCCTCGCAGGCGGCCACTGCGCGAGACAGGTAGTTTTCCGGAGTGCCCGCGCCATCGTCGCGGGAATTAGGGGACGTGTTGATATTCTCTAACATGGCCGTTACCTCTCAAATGCTGGGGGCTTTCAGGGCCCCGATCGTGTTCTGCCGCCATTTTATCGTACATAAGTACGATTGCCAAGAGTATTTTCGTATTTCGCGGGAGAAAATTTATCGGCCGCCGCGCCACCATTGCGCCCCGCTACCGCGCACCATCGCCGCTGCCGCCGCACGACCGCCGCCATCGCCGCTTCGCAACTATCCTCGCGCGCCCTACCATTCCAAGATATCGTAGCCCTGGGCGTTGGCCGTGCGCGTAAGGGGCCGATCCGGCGTGACCGCGTAGGCGCTCTTCGCAGCGGCCAGCATGGCCCTATCGGAATGATGGTCGCCGTAGGCCCAGGCGAGCTCCCAGCCGTCCGCGCCGAACAGCTCGTCGCACAGGCGACGGAGCACCACCACCTTCTCGGGGCCCTCGATGGGCTCGCCCTCCACCTCGTCGGTATAGTTGCCCTGGAAGTCGACCCTCATGCGCGTGGCGATGGCGTACTGGATGGGGCGGCGCTCCATGGCCGCGGCGATGATGGGCTCGAAGGTGGCCGACACGCACACCACGGCATGCCCCGCCTCCTCGTGGGCCGTCATCTCGGCCTCGGCATCGGCGCGGAAACGCCGGTCGATGACCTGGTCGTAGAAGTCGCGCAGAAACCCGTTCACCTCCGCGACCGGCCGCCCCGCGAACGCGCGGAACACTAGCCCCCGCACCCAGGCCTCGTTCTGGGGCAGGCGCGTCTTGTAGGCGAAGGCCCAGCTGAGAATGCGGGCCACCACCGAGGGTGACAGCATGCGCCGGCGCACCAGGTAGCGGACGAGCATGACCGGCGAGTTGCCCTGGATGCACGTGCCGTCGAAATCGAAGGCCGCCACCTGGACTTTTCCCTCAGCGTTGCGCGCAATCGGCCCGTCCATGAGTCGGATGGCGCCCAAGGCGTCGGGGGTCACGCGGCGCACCCCGGCGGGAAGTGGCCCGGTCTCGCCGCGAAAAGCCGCGTCGTCGGGAATTCTCACATAGGTGCTCGCCTGGGGCATAATCACTCGCTCGTCCTCCAGCTGTGCGGTCAGGTTCGTCAAAATTTGCCTCGCCTATGATAGCCGACCCGGCACGACCCCGCCCGTCCTGCGACGTTTCTGCAGGAAACTTTTACGGAATTGAAGGAATGGAGCCGCCTCGCCGAAGAACGGCTTCGCGCCTGTTCCCGCAAGAGGCGACCTTGATCGTTCCTGTTCAGGTGCGGTGGCCTCGCTTGAGGAGGGCAGACCAAGGTCTGCCCCTACGGATGGGCCGGCGTCTACGAAGAGGTTACGGGAGAAAAGAGAGGCTACTCCTCGAAGCGGTCGTTGCAGGAGGCGAATTGGGAGTTGTACAGCTCGGCGTAGAAACCGCCCGCAGCGAGCAGCTCCTCGTGGCTGCCCTGCTCCACGATGTCACCGTCGCGCATGACCAAGATGAGGTCGGCCGCACGGATGGTGGAGAGCCGATGGACGATGACGAAGGACGTGCGCCCCGCCATGAGCCGGTCCATGGCCTCTTGGATGCGCAGCTCGGTGCGCGTGTCCACCGAAGAGGTGGCCTCGTCCAGAATGAGCATGCGGCGGTCGGCCAGAAGGGCCCGGGCGATGGTGATGAGCTGGCGTTGGCCCTGGCTCAAGTTGCTCGCGTCCTCGTTGACCTCGAAGTCGTAACCGCCGGGCAGCATGCGGATGAAATGGTCGGCGCAGGCCTCGCGCGCGGCCGCTTCCACGTCCCCATCGGTGGCATTAAGCCGCCCGTAGCGGATGTTCTCGCGCACGGTGCCGGAGAACAGCCACGTATCCTGCAGCACCATGGCGAACAGATTCCGCACATCGGGGCGGGAAAGCTCGCGGATGTCGGCGCCGCCGATGCGGATGGCGCCCGCGTCCACGTCGTAGAAGCGCATGAACAGCTTCACCATGGTGGTCTTGCCGGCGCCCGTGGGGCCGACGATGGCCACGGTTTGCCCGGCAGCCACGCGAGCGGAGAAGTTGCGGATGACGGGCGCATCGGGCGTGTAGCCGAAGCGCACGCCGTCGAATTCCACGTCGGTGGAAAGCGCCGCGGGATCCACGGCGGAGGCCTCTTTCGGCACCTCGGGCAGATCGAGGAAGGCGAAGATGCGCTCGGCCGCCGCGGCCAGGGACTGCAGCACGTTGGAGATCTGGGCCAGCTGGGTGATGGGCTGCGTGAAGTTCTTCACGTACTGGACGAAGGCCTGGATGTCGCCCACGGTGATGGTGCCTGCCACGGCGAAGAACGCCCCGGTGACAGCGACGGCCACGTACCCCAGATTCCCCACGAACCCGAGCACCGGCATCATGAGGCCCGAGAGGAACTGCGCCTTCCAGCCGGCGTTGTACAGCGCCTCGTTGTCGGCCTCGTAGGCGCGCACGGTCTCGTCCTCCCGCCCGAAGGCGCGCACGACGGCATGGCCCGAGAACGTCTCCTCCACGCGGCCGTTCAGCGCGCCGAGCAGGCGCTGCTGGGCCACGAAGTGCTTCTGGGAGAGCCTCACCACCACTGCCACGAGCGCCATGGAGACCGGCACCATGACCAGGGCCACGAGCGTCATGATCCAGTTGATGGAGAGCATCATGACAAGCACGCCCACCACCGTGACTGCCGACGTGATGGCCTGGGTGATGCCCTGGTTGAGGCTCTGGCCCAGGGTGTCCACGTCGTTGGTGATGCGCGAGAGGGTGTCGCCGGTGGAGGTCTTCTCGAAATATCCGAAGGGCACGCGGTCGATCTTTTTCGCAATGGCGTCGCGCAGCCGGTAGCACGTCTGCTGCGAGATGTAGCTCATGACCCAGGACTGCACCCACGAGCACGCCGCCGACAGCAGGTACAGGGCCAACGTCGCCAGAAGGATGCGGCCGATGGCGTCGAAATCGATCGAGCCGGTGCCGGCTGCAGAGGCCACAGCGCCGTCGAAGAGCACCGTGGTGGCCTCGGAGAGCACCTTCGGACCCACGATGGAGAACGCGGTGGAGGCCACGGCGAACAGGAGCACGAGCAGAAGCCGGCCCTTGAACTGGCCCATGAAGGAGAGCATGCGCCTCATGGTGGGGCCGAAGGCCAGCGCCTTCTCGCCGCCCATCATGCGGGCCGCCGGGCCGTGGCCGCCAGGGCCGTGCCCGTGGCCGCCGGGGCCGCGCCCGTGACCGCCGCCCTTGGGGATGAAGGAGGGATGCCCGCTCATCGCGCACCCCCTTCCACAAGTTCTTCCTCGGTAAGCTGCGACAGGGCGATTTCGCGGTACTCGGGACAGCTCTCCATAAGCTCGCCGTGGGTGCCCACGCCGGCGACGTGGCCCTCGTCGAGCACGACGATGCGATCGGCGGCAAGCACCGTGGAGATGCGCTGGGCCACGAGGATCACGGTGGAGCCGGCGGCCCAAGCGGGCAGCGCGGCGCGCACGCGGGCATCCGTGGCGTAATCGAGCGCCGAGAAGCAGTCGTCGAACAGGTAGGCCCGCGGGCGCCGCACAAGGGCGCGGGCCATGGCCAGCCGCTGGCGCTGGCCGCCGGAGACGTTGTCGCCTCCCTGGGCGATGGGGGCGAGCATACCGCCCTCGCGCGCTTCCACGAAATCCAGAGCGCAGGCCACTTCCAGGGCGCCGCGAATGGCCACCTCGTCGGCGCCCTCGTCGCCATAGGCGATGTTGCTCTCCACGGTGCCTTCGAACAGGAAGGCCTTCTGGGGAACGTAGCCGAGGCTCGCCCGCAGGTCGGCCTGGGAAAGCTCGCGCAGATCGACGCCATCGAGGGTGACCGAGCCCACCGTCGGGTCGTAGAAGCGCTCGATGAGCTTCACGATGGTGGACTTGCCCGAGCCCGTGGAGCCCACGATGGCCAGCGTGGTGCCCGGTTCGGCCGTGAACGAAACGTGGGAGAGCGCCGGGTCGCCGTCGTCGGTGTAGCGGAAGGAGACGTCGTCGAAGGCGATGCGCGCGCCCGACGCGGCATCGGACCGCACATGAATCGGCGCCTCGGGATCGCGAACGGTGGGCTCGGTCGCGAGCACCTCGCTCAGGCGCTGGGCGGCCACGTCGGCGCGGGGCAGCATGATGGACACCATCCCCATGATGAGGCAGCCCATGATGATGACCATGGCGTAGGTGATGAACGCGATGAGATCGCCGGTCTGCATGGTGCCCGCGGCCACGCCCTGAGCGCCGAACCACACGATGGCCACCGAGGTGAGGTTCATCACGAGCATCATGGTGGGCATCATGAAGGCCATGGCGCGGTTGGTGAACAGCTGGGTATCCCGCAGCTTGCGCGAGGCGGCGTCGAAGCGGTTCTCCTCGAAGCCCTCGCGGTTGAAAGCGCGCACCACCGACAGGCCGTTCAGCATCTCGCGGGCCACGAGGTTCACGCGATCGATGAGCGTCTGCATGATCTTGAACCGCGGCAGCGTGAAACGGAACAGCACGGCGATGACCGTAAAGACCACGGCCACGGCGAGCACGACGATCCATCCCAGCTGGGGGTTGGTGACCATGACCATGACCACGCCGCCGATGGCGAGGATGGGAGCGTAGAGCACCATGCGCATCACCATGGTGCACACGTTCTGGATGAGGGTGACGTCGTTGGTGCCGCGCGTGATGAGCGAGGCCGCCGAGAACCGGTTGATCTCGGCATCGGAGAAGGCCACCACCCGCGCGAACAGGCGCCGGCGCAAATCGCGGCCGATCTTGGCGCCGGTGCGGGCCGACACGAAGCCGGCGGCAACGTCGAGCACCATGGAGCCGGCGGCGGCGAGCAGCATGAGGCCGCCGATGCGCAGGAGGTAGGCCATCTGGATGGGGAACAGATCGATGCCGGCGGCTTTGTAGCCCGCAAGGACGTCGAGGTCCTCCACGCCCGACTGGGCGATGCCCACGTCCACGATCTGCGAGGTGAGCACCGGGATGGCCAGCTCGCAGCCGGCCTTCAGGAGCAGAAGTAGCATGACGAGTGCCACCGCCCCCTTGTGCTGCCCGAGAAACCGGATCACGCCCACAGCCAACTCTCCCCTACACCGCGAAGAAGGCGAGCGCCGCGTAGACGGCCACGCCGGCCACGGCGGTCCACAGAAGCGACTTGGTCTTCACGGCCACGAGCGCCGATGCCACGGCGGCCACGAGCGGAATGGCCGCCGGCCACACGCCCGCATCGAACATGCCGGGGTTCAAAAGGTCGTTGGCCACGAGCGCCGCGAACGCCGCGGGCGGGATGAAGCCGAGGGCCTGGGCGAGGCGCGGGGGCAACTCGCGGCCCTTCAGCAGAAACAGCGGGACGACGCGGCAAGCCCACATGGCCAGCACGCACCCGATGAGAACGAACCAGAACTCCTCCCAGCTCATCAGCGCTCACCGTCCTCATGAGGTGAGGCGTCCTCGCTTGTGGAGGGGCGATCAAGGTCGCCCCCTACGGGGATACAAGCTTCCGTAGAGGCGGAGCCGGATCCGCCCTTCTTGCGAGAAACCAGCGCCGAGAACACGAGGGCGCACACGACGCCGGCGACGGCGCCGATGAGAATGGCAGGACCTGTGAGGCCAAGTGCCTTGCACACATACACACCGAGCATCGCCACGATCATGGCGACGATATTGGCGGAGGTGAACTTCTGGGTGACGAGCAGGCAGATGAAGATGGCCGTCATGGCGAAGGCGGCGATGGGCACGGGGATATCCACGGCCGCCCCCACCGCGCAGCCAACGATGTTCGAGATCGTCCAGGAGCTCTGGGAGAACAGGTTCACCATGAGCGCCCGGTCCACCGACCAGTTGCCCTCGGCGAAGCGCGCCGTGTTCACGCCGTAGGACTCGTCGGTCACCGACGCGGCGAACAGGGCCGAAAGCCACCGAGGGCTGTCGGCGCACTGGGGCGCAAAGGAGGCGGCGTAGAGCATCTGGCGCGTGTTCACAAGGGACACCGATGCCGTGATGGCCGCCACCGAAGAGCCGGCGAGGAACATGTTGGGAATCATGAACTGGCCGGCGCCCGAGTACAGAAGGATGGACAGGAGCGCCACCTGCAAAGGATTCAGCCCGATGGTGTTCCCCAAAATGCCGCAGGGAAGGCCAATGGCCACATAGCCCAGCATGATGGGAACGGCGGCGGAGAACGCCGAAAGTATGTGCTCGCGAGAAAACATGACGCCTATGATAATCGACTCGCAGATTTTTGAAAGACCCTTCCCCCGATTTCACAGCACGCGCGTCAATCCGCAGCCCGACACCGCTTTTTGCCCAGCGCTGCGCCCTCCCCTGGCATTTTCGCGCCTCCGGCTACGCCCCGCGCGTCAAAAGCGCGGGCCGGGCTGCGGTTTTCGCGCTCCGACCCGCAGCCCGAGGGGACTTTTCGCCGCCCGGCCCCCGCCTCGCGGGCAAAAGAGCGCCTCGGGCTGCGAGGCTGCGACCTGCGGGCTGCGGGCGGCCGGCCCGCGCGCCGCGCAAGTGGCGCCCGGAGCGGGGCGGCGCGCCCTAGACAGCAGGTGGCCCCGCGGGTAATCAGGATTCCACGGGGCCGTCTGCTTCATCGGAGATGGCATATATGATGTGCCGGCCGCCGCCGCGCGCTTAAGCGGCGGCGGCCGGCGGGCTTCGGCAGGTGGCCTCGCGGGTAATCAGGGTTCCGCGAAGCAGTCTGCCTACTCGGAAAGGTCTCAGGTGCCGGGGCGGAGGGCGCTCCGCCCGCCCCGGCGGGCTCTCCTACTCTTTAGGGATCTCCTCCTCCTCGTCATCGTCGTCGCGCCGGCGGGCGGCCACGGCCAGGACGAGGCCGAGAGCCGCGACCAGGGCCAGGCCCACCATCCACGGCATGAGCTCGTCGCCGGTCTGCGGGAGCTTCACGTAGAACAGGCGGGTGCCCCACGGCGTGGTGAACACCAGGGTGCGCCAGCCGTCGGCGTCGCCGGTCATGCCGAGGTCGACCGAGCGGCCGTCCTCCGGCACCCAGTTGTAGGGCACCAGCAGGTTGAACTTCTGGCCGTAGGCGTTGGGCGTCGTGCGCACCGTCTGGAACGCGCCGAGCACCGACATGGCCGGCGTGATGCCGGCCCGGCCGCCGGCGCCGATCACGGAGTTCGCCGCCTCGCCCCAGTCGGAGTCGTCGTTCTCGTTGCCGCCCACGTTGATGGCCACCCACTCCTTGCCGTCGGGCATGTAGGAGCGCACCCGGTACAGGTAGGGCTTGTCGTCGCCGTCCACCATGGGCAGGCCGTCGAAGCGGTAGGCGCCGTCGACGTCGGTGTCCATATGGGCCACCTCGGTCCAGCCGTCCTCGGAGCGCACCTGCTGCCCCTCGATGGCCGCCAGCGCCGTCGGGGCGTAGGAGGCGCCGTTGAAGCCGACGGCGTCCACGTCGATGACCATGCGGTCGAGGTAGACCGTCTGGCCCGGCACCGCCACGGCCGTCTCGCCCTGCAGGCCGTCGGCCTCCGGGTCGTCGAAGACCACGCCGGCGATGGCCGCGAGGGCGTAGGGCACCAGGCCCGTGTCGTTGTAGTCGGAATCCTCGGACAGCGAGATCACCCACACGGTGCCATTCGGCCCCAGGATGTAGGCGGCGCCGTTGCCCACCAGATCGCGACGGTCGGAGGGCTGGGCCAGCACGATGAGGCCGCCCTGCGGATCGCCCGGCTCGATGAGCTTGGTGTCCTCGTTCAGGTCGGAGTCGGTGGTGGCGGTTCCGCGGTTCATATGGGTGACGCCGTAGCCCTTCGGCAGGTCGTCCACCGTCACCTCGAAGCCGTAGAGCACCGTGGTCTCCTTGCCGTTCACCATGCGCTTGCCGGCCACGTCCAGGTTGTCGAAGATCCAGTGGCCCTGGCCGTCCGACACGGTAGTCTGGCCGAACGTCTCGTCCAGATGCCAGCCGGTGCCCGTCGCATCGGTGCCGAACCAGTAGCGCTTCAGGCTCACCGGCACGTTCGGGATGCGCACGTTCTCGCCGGCATCCTGGATGCCGTTGTAGTTGTCGTCCTGCCACACCACACCGGCGATGTGCGCCTGAGCGATGCGGAACAGGCCGTAGCCGTGGGCCAGCGAACTCTTCCAGTTCAGGTCGGACCAGAGGTTGTCGCCAGTCAGCTCGGCATAGCGCGCCTCGTAGGCATCGAAGAGCTCGGGGTCGCCGGTGCCGTCGTAGACCGGACGGCTCAGGTCGGCGCCCTCGCCCAGCTCAGCCGCCGTCTTCTCAGCGTCGTTCTCGTCGAGATAGAGCAGCTCGCCCGCGGCGTTCCTCTTCTGGTTGCCGAAGATCGCCAGTCGGTACTCGTCGCTCATATTCTCGAGATCGTCCATCGTGGCCGTGTCGAGCCAATCCGTCACCTCCTTGATGAAGCTCGCGGGATAGGTCGGCTTAGTGTTGGCACCGGCACCGGTCGTGGCGTCGGCCGCAAAGGCAGCAGCCGAGGTAGCCGCAGCCGCCGCAGCGAACACCTGGGTCGAGAACGTCTCCTCCTCGCCCGGCTTCACGTTGACATCAGCGCCCGGAGTCGGCTCGCCCTTGCAGCACGGGCCTGCGTGGTCGCAGTCGGGATCGGTGCACAGACCCGTCTCGGAATCCTTCTCGTGCAGGCAATCGCCGCACTTGTCGCAGAAGCCGTCGGCACCGTCGGTCATGGCACCGTCATCGCCCTTAGCGAGCAGATCCTCGTGCTCGCAGGGGTCGGTCGGATCGACCGGATCGATAGGCTCGACCGGCTCCTCGGGTTCCTCGGGCACGTCCCCGTAGTTGACGTAGGCACCAGAGGTGTGCGACGACTCGGTGGAGGTGGCCGGACGGCTCAGGATGATGAGGTCGCCGGCCTTCTTCCCCGCCTCTTCCAAAAGCGACGGCAGGACGAAGTCGCCAGCATGCAGCTGATCCTTCACGTTCGGCCGCAGACCCTGGGTGTCGTCGTCGAAGTCGGAGTTCACCCAATCGTTTACCGTGTCATCCACATGCTGCAGCGTGGGCGCCCACACATCGGCATCCGGGTAGCTCACGATCTCGGCCTTGTAGGAGAACAGCACCTTGAACGGTTCGCCGAACGCCTGGTAGTCGCCGGTGCCGTAGGCCATGAAGTCCCAGTAGCCGTTCTCGTCGGTCACGTCGAAGGCGGAGCCGGGCACGTAGGGGAAGTCGGGCACGTCCTCGCTCACCCAGCGGGTGGCCTTCTCGTCCTCGCTAGCGAGGTTCAGGGCCTCATCGGCGGAAAGCGGCAGGTAGGTATGCCAGCCGAGGCCGTCGCGCGACAGGTCATGGGTGCCCGTCAACTCCACGGCATCGTCCTGGCTGAACGTCCAGTCGCGACGCCAGACGCCGCGTTCGGCATCGGGCGTGTACTCATCGATGAGCGAGATGCACTCGTCGAAGGCGTTGTAGATCTCGTGCTCGCCGGCATCGTTGAGATAGGAGTTGATAGACACGCCGTGAATGGCCTCCAGGACGTTCAGCTTCCAGAGAGCCTTGCGGTAGGCCTCGGTCTTTTCCTCGCTGCGGCCCTCAGGGAACGCCTCCAGCTCGGTCTTGACACCGCCGATGAAATCGATCATCGCACGGGCTGCGGCCTCCAGGGCATCGGAGTCGGCGTCCTTATCGTTGCTGTAGGCCTCGGCCATGGACGCGATCTCCTTGTACTCGTCCTCGGCCAGGCCGGAGTTGGCCCAGGCACCCTCACCAACGGCGGGCTCCCAGTAGCCGGCGCCGGTCTCGTCGTACCAGTAGCGCTGCAGGCGGACGACGGCGCCGGGAATGCACTCCTCGCCCTCTTGCATGATGCCGTCGGAGTCGGCGTCGTTCCAGACGTTGCCGTCGATGAGCACAGGCATCCGCTTGGTGAGGCCGGCGTCGAAGGCGCGCTTGTAGTACATACGGTTGGCCAGGTCGTAGTTGTTCTGACGGTAGGTGACCGCGTAGGCCGACGAGAGAATGCCGGCGTTCAGATCGGCATCCTTGTCAATCTCCTCGGCCACGACCGCATAGACCTCGGTGGATTTGCCGTTGTCGTTCACGTTGTCGGTCAGCTGCGAGTCGAAGGCAGCTAGGTCGGAGTTGTCGCCGATATTCACGTCTTTTTCGCCCACACGATCCACATGGAAGCGACTGGCCACGTACTGGCCGGTATCGTCCACAACCTTGATGGAGTAGCCGGTCAGGTACGGCGTGGCGGTCTCGAACGTCGGATCGGCCGCCTTCAGTTCTTCTTGGCGCTTATCATAGGCCGCCTTCAGAGCGGCATTTGCCGGATCGACGATGGTCGCCATCTGCTCGGCGGACAGCGACTTGATCTCCTCGGCATTCAGCGAGGCGATCATCTTTTCGTCCACCGCACGCGCGTGCAGCAACTTCAGGTCAGACGTGGAGAGCGCCGTACCTTGGGCGTTGGCCACGCCGTAGGGCTGATACACGCTTGTGATCTTGTCCTCGGGCTTGGCCGGCACATCCACATCGCTGCCCACGAGCACGTAGCCGGGCAGGTTGTCGAAGTCGTAGACGCCCTCGGCATCGGTGCGGGTCCACAGCTGGTGCTTGGCGATGACGAAGCCGCCGCACTGGTCGCACTTGCTGTCGTGGTCGGCGTCCACGTGGTCGGCGGCCTCGACGGCCACGGACTGACACTTGCCGCACTTCACCTTGTGGGTGTTGTTCTTGTTGTCCTCGTAGCCGCTGGCGTCGTGGGCCTCGGAGCCGACCACCTTGCCGCAAATATCGCAGACGACATCGTGGGCCGATCCGTTGGCCACGTAGTGAACTGCGCCGTCGTGCTTGCACACATCGGCGCCGCAACCGTCGCACACACCGTCGCGGTTGTCGTCGACGTGCTCGGCGTTGCCGAGAACCATTTTGCAGGCCTCGTCGGCGCAGATGACATCGTGGGTGTCCGCATCCTTCATGATGAACTTCTTGTTCAGGTGCAGGCAGTCGCCACAGATGTCGCAGTGACCGTCGGCGGCCACGCCCTCGGTCGCATTGCCGTCGGAGCAGGGCTCGTTCAGATGCTGCTCGCCGCAGGTGTCGCACGTCCAGTCATGGGTGCCGTTATTGTGACCCACAACGGTGACCTGATCGTGAGTGCACGCCGGATCGGTGCCGGGCACAGTCACCTGGGTGTTGTCGCCCTCGCCCGTTTCGCCGGTCTCGGTGCCATCGCCCTCAGAGCCAGCACCCTCGCCGGCACCCTCGTCGGTCGCCAGGGCCATAAGGGCTGCGGCGCTCACCGCGGGCTGGGTGATGGCACGCGACACCACAGCCTCCTCTTCACCCGTCTCGGGCGCAGAGGGCTGCACCGGGTTTTCTTCCTCTTCGGCCGGAGGCTCGGGGCTTACGCCCTCGCGGTACTGGAAGCCGCCGTTGAGGTTCGTGTTCTCCACCCAGTAGCCGGAGTCGACCATCGTGCGGATGCCGGCGGCATACAGGGCGTCGTAGTCGTAGGTGCGGCCGGAGCGGACCAGGTACACCTTGCCGCCGTCGCCTTCAACGACGTTCTTGCCGCGATTCTCCACCAGGCGCAGCTCACCGTTGGAATACTGGTTGTTCTCTCCGTGGGCCGTCGTGTCCAGGTAGAAGACGTTGCCGTCCTCGTCCTCGAGCATCTGGTGGCCGTACTCGTCGCGGTCGGGCACGAAGTAGTACTGGGTCAGGACGACGCGTAGGCCACCGACGCCCTGCTCGGTCTTATCGCGATCGTCGGTGTCGATGCGGTCGTCGGAGGTGTCGGCGTCGTTCTTGCCATCGTAGTTCTCGTCGAACCAGGCCTGGCCCACCAGGCTCGAGCGGTCGGGAGGCACGAAGCCGGCGTTCATGGCGTTCTGGTTCTGACCGATGGCGAAGTCGTACACCATGGGCGCCTTTGCGTCGCCCTCGGCCATAAGACCGTCCACATGGTAGGCCATCGTCTGGCCGCCACGCAGAGCGAAGGTGGGCTGGTTCACATCATCAGCCTTGCCAGCCAGAATGATGCGCCAGGCAGCGTTGTTCTTAGAGATCTCGCCCTCCACCGTGGTGCACGGGTAGTCCTTGACGCCGCATGCGTCGCCATGGTGCACCTCGGCTCCGGTCTGAATCTCGGGCTGGCTCAGGAACACCGGGTAGTTGTCGGCATCGTACATCTTCCAAAGGTCGACCAAGCCGTCCTTATTGGTGGCCGGATTCTGCTCCGCCTCGGTCACCATGGGCTGGACGCGAGAGTTCACCACGTCGTGAGCCGTGGTCTGAGCCTCATTAGTCGTCACAAGAAGCGATGCCATACCCTCGTCGCTCTTCTTGCCGTTCACCTCCACGGTGTAGGACACCAGCGTGTAATCGTAGGTCTTCGTAGTCGGGTTCCACTGGCGCACGGCCGTGGGCAGCTGGTCGAACAGGTAGTAGCCGGACACATAGGCCGGAACCTCGGTGCCGTCCTTCTGCACCGTGAGCTCGTTGCCCTCCTTGTCCTTCGCCACCAGATTCGAGTTGTCACCGGTGAGCACGGCCACCTCACCCGCACCCAGGTACGTAGAGTTCGGAATGGTGTAGGTAAGGCGCGCGCCCGGCGTCAGGCCATTGATGGTAGCCGCATCGGGGTTCAGCGTCTTGACCGTCGGATCGCCAATGTTGGCGGCCTTGACGTTCTCATCGTCGCCGAAGTTCGCATTTTGCACCCACTGGCCGTTCTCGTAGAGCCACTGCTTCAGGATGACCTGCTTGTTGTTGTAGCCGTACTCGATGAAGTCCTCGGTAACCTTCGTGCCGTCCTTGGCCAGCGTCGTGCGCTCCTCGGTGTTGTAGTTGTACAGGCCGTCGTAGTCGGCGTCCTCCCAGACGTAGCCGTCGATGGCGTAGGCGGGAGGCTCGATGAGGCCGCCGTCGTTATGATCGCGGCTCGCGCCCATCATGAGGTCGTAGGCCACGAGGGTCTGGCCGCCGGCCGTGGTGGTCAGCGGATCCTTCACCTGCACGTTGCCGTCGCCGTCGAGCTCCGGGTTGCCGTTCTCGTCGAGCACCAGGTTCGGCGTCTGGTCGTCGTTGTTCGACGCCGGCGCGTAGATGATGTTCGACTCGTGGGAGGTGAGGCCGTCGGGCGTGGTGCCGTCATCGGCCACCGTCTGGAGCAGCACGATGTACTCGTCGGGTTCGACCAGGTTGTTGTCGCCGGCGAGATCGGAGTTCTCGCGGTAGCCGGCGCCGGTCAGGTGGTACTTCGCGCGGAAGAGCTCATTTTCGGTGACGCGCGGATCGCTCACGCGCACCTTGTAGCCATAGACCACCCAGTCGGTGCCCACCAGGCCCGAAGTCTCCAGATCGTCGAAGCTATAGGTGCCGGAGCGGTACAGGTCGCTGCGGTTGCCGCTGACGGCGACGAGGTCCTCGCCCACCGCCAGATCGAGCGCCGTCTTGCCCGTGGCCTGCTCGATCATCACGCGATCGGTGGTCGTCGTGCGCGGCGCGAAGCTCGCGTCCTTCTGCCAGCCCTTGGCCGCGTCGTTGTAGTTGAAGTAGTAGCGCTCCAGCGTCACCTCGTAGCCGTTCATGGGCTCTTCCACGGTGCGCACGCCGTCCTCGCCGGTCGTGGCGTCCTGGATGCCGTTGTTGTTCTCGTCGTTCCACAGGATGCCGCGGATCGACTGGCGGGTCGGGTGCACCGCGCCCACATTGCCGCCGGGCACCGTGAACGAATAGTCGTCGAAGACCTTGTGCAGCTTTCCGTTCTCGTCGTAGTACTCGTCGATCTGAACCTCGACCTTGTCCACGGTCAGCCAGTCGTAGGCCGCGGTGAGGCCGGCCGTCGCCGTGCCGTCCTCGGCAGCGATGAGCTGACCGAGCGGCACCGTGGCATAGTCGTCGGCCGAGGCGAGCTTCGTGGCACCCGTAACGCCGTCGCCCGGGGTCACGCCCTCGCTCGCGATCACGATGCGGCCGCCGGTGCTCACCGTGGAGCCGGACACCGTCTTGGTGCCGGCCACGCGGGTGCCGGAGACGACGAGCTTGCCATCCGCGACGTCGGCATCGTCTGCCGTGGTCGTAATGGAGGCGCGGTCGGTCACGGGGCGGCCGAAGCGACCGGCGGCGAAGGCGGCCACGCCGTTGCGGTCGGTGGACTCGGCGTCGGAATCCACGGCGTAGTCGTCGCCCACATGATAGCGGGTGAGCATCCAGTTGTCGGAGCCGGAGGCGTCCGATCCGCCGGAGCCCAGACCGTCGATCTCCACTTGGTAGCTCGCCAACGAATAGGTGTCGCCATACAGCGAGCGGTCCGTCGTGGCGGCGATCTTCAGCGTCGAAGCGGCGGCGCCCACGCCCACAATCGCGCTCGGCAAATCGTCGAAGACGTAGGTGCCGGCGTTCAGGGTGTCGACAATCTTCTTATCCTTCTCGCTGTAGCCGATGGAGCTGGTCTTCGTCGTGCGAACGCCGTCACCGTTGTAGGTGCGGTTGTCCACCAGGCTGGTCGTCACGGTGCCGTCGTCGGCGGTCGTCGTGGCGCGGCCGTAATCGGTATCGCCGTCGAAGACTGCGACCTGGCTCCACGTTTGGGTGGCGTTGTCGTAGACCCACTGGGTGAGACCCACGGTGCGGCCCGGCAGGCCCTTCTCGAACTTCTCCTGGAAGATGCCGTCGTAGGAGCGCTCGCGCTCTTCGCGATCGCGCACCGGGTCGTTGGCCCAGGTGGACTCATAGGAGTCGTCCCACACGATGCCGGAGATGGAGGTCTTGGGCACGGCCACGAGACCGCCGTCGCCGCCGCGAGCGTGCTGGACGTTCATATCGGTGTCGTAGGTGACGCCGTTGTAGGTCTTCAGGGTCTTGTCGTTGCTGGAGGTCTCGCGCTTCTCGCGGGCGATGATGACCATGCCGTCGGTGCGGATATGCTTCGCCACCGCGGCGTCGTCGGTGCGCTCGGAGTAGCGGTCCACCAGGGCGAAGCGGTCGGCGGTGCCGTCCGTGGCAGTACGATCGGTCTTCGGCGTGAAGCGGAAGATGTCGGAGTCGGTGGAGAGCACCTCGTTCTCGGCCGCCACTTGCTCGGAGAGCTCGCCCTCGGTCACGCTGGGCTCGGCCACCGCATGGGAGCGAGTCAGAGTGTAGCCGAACGGGATGCCCACCACTTCCACGGTGTAGCCGGCCAGGTACTCGGTGTCGGAGGCGACGTCGGGCATCTGCCAGCTCGTGGGCACTTCCTCGCTCTTGTACTCGCCCAGAGGCAGATCCTGGATGACGTTGCCCTTCTCGTCGTAGACGGGCTTGCCGTTGGAGGTGGTGCAGGTGGTCACCGGAGTGTTCACCTTCGCGCCGCCCTCGCCAAGGATGTAGGTGCGCTTCCAGGTGCCATCGGCGCCGCCGGTCTTATCGGCCGGGTCGAGGTACCACTGGGTGATCTCGATGCGCACGCCGCCGATGCCGAGCTCGTTCTTGTCCTGCAGACCGTTGTAGTTGGCATCGTCCCAGATCTTACCCTGGATGGGGGCCGCAGGCGGCATGATGAAGCCGCCGTTGATGCGCGGCTCGTTCTTGCCGAAGGTCAGGTCGAAGGACACATCGGTGGCATCGGCGGGCTTGGACGCGGTCACGTCGGCAGTGTTCAGCTTGTACTGTGACGAACTCGTGCGGGCGCCGTTGACGTCGGCAGTGTTCGAGCCGGCCAGCACCAGCATGGAGTCCAGCGTGTGAATGTCGCCGTCGGAGCTGAAGGCGGTCTCGCGCACCAGCGGGAAGGTATCCAGACCGAAGCGGTACTCGCGCAAGCCGCCAGCATTCACGTTGGACTGGCCCTTGGAGTTCCAGATATCGTACTCGGCAGGATTGACCGACGTGTCGTAGGTGGTCTTCATCTCCTCCTTGCCGGGCTTGAAGGAAAGGTTGCCGCGCACGGCCACGGTGTAGCCGGCCAGGTACTCCTTGCCCTTCACGAACACGCGCACGGGCAGCTGGTCAAACTCGTAGTAGCCGTCGACCGGCTTGCCGGAAGCGGTCTTGGCCTTGGTGACCGTGGAGGTGTAATAGAAGTCGCGCTGGTCGCGGTCGTTGCCGTAGCCGGCGGCCGGCACCGGGAACCAGTGATCGCCGAAGCTGGCGTCGTGCAGTTTGTTATCAGTGTTCACGTTCACCGGGTCGTAGTACCACTGGCGCAGGTAGACGACGGTGCCGACGCGGCCTTCCTCGACGTCCTCGAGCTTGATGAGCTCGGTGCTCGTAGGATCGTCGGGATCCTTGTAGCTGCCGGGAGTGCGGCTGTACCAGCCGTCCTTGTAGGCGTTGTCGCGCCAGATGTAACCGCCGATGGAGCGGTAGGCCGGGGCGATCTCGCCCACGTCGCCGGCCACCTCGGTCGTAAGCGGATGGGTCCACTGGTAAGTTGTGGCCGCCTCGGTATCCATGGCGTTGGCAACCGGGATGTCGGAGAAGCTGGCAGTGATGCCCTGAGAGGCATCGCCCTTCACCTCGGCGAGGATGACCTGGCCGTCGTTGGCGCGCACCGAGCCGTCCGCGTTGTAGCGGTGCTGGATCGGGTTGCTATGGTAGAGAGCGGCCACGTCGGTATCGGTGATGCCGAGCGCATCGGCATTGCCGGCCACGCCTGCGTCGGCAGCCGAGGCATCGGAATCGACGGTGAGGTCGGTCTGCTGATGCAGGGCTGTCAGATGATACGGATCGCTCACCGTGCCGTTGGCCACGTAGTTCTTCGGAGCGGCCAGCTCGACGCGGTAGGCGGCGAGGAAGTACTCGTTGATGCCGCTTTCGGCGTCGTATTTCACCACGGCGGTGGGCAGGTTGTCGAAGACGTACTCGCCGTCGGCCACGGCCACATCGCTGCCGTCGGCGGCCTTCTTCATGGCCGCGCCGGCCGCGTAGGTCTTCACGGCCACCACATCGCTCATGCCGCGGGCATCGGGGCGGTTCTCGCCGCCAGTCACCACGGGCACGCGCTCGAAGTGGCCCGGATCGGTCAGGTCGGCCGGATCCTTGACGAGGACGGCCTTGGTGGACACCCAATCGGAGCCGAAGCCAACGTTCTGCACCCAGGCGCCCATAGCGGCATCCTTGGCGGCATCGTCGGTGGACTTGGAGCCGTCGGCGGCCACCCACTCCACGAGGCCCGCCCCGTCGCCGGTCTGAATCTGGTCGAAGGCGGCGGCACCGCGCGGCACGTAGTACCACTGGGTGGCGAGCACCGTCTCGCCGACGAGGCCCGGCTCGTCGTCGGCGCGGACGCCATCGGGGGCTGTGTTGTCGTCGGTTTCGGTGTCGTCCCACACGATGCCGGTGATCTGGGAGGTGGGCACCTTGAACAGGCCGGTGTTCACATGCTCGCGCTTGGACACCTGGTAGGCCACGTCGTAGTTCACGCCTTCCATGGTGAAGGTGTAGGGGGTATTGCCGGCCCACGTCGAGGAGTTGGCGGTCACGATGAAGCCGGTCTTCTCGGCCAGGCCGTTGTCGTCCTGCTCCACCGAATTGCCATCGGCGCCGGTGATGACGCCGTTGGCGTCGGTAGCCGTAAACTGCGGGTAGCTCGTCACGATAGGCGTGTCGTAGCCGTCCGTCATCGCGGAGCGGTGGATGTCGCGCTTGGCGTCGGAATCGGCGTTGGTGGCCCACACCGGCGAGGAGGCGCTATCGGCGTTGTGGAACACCGTGAGCACGTGACCCGCGGGCAGGTTCGGCTCGGTCAGGCGGTAGGAGGCCATGGCCAGCACATCGTCGGTGGCCGCCTCGTCGCCGGCCGCCACCGGGTTGCCCGCCTCGTCGAACTGCACGTAGGGCAGAAGGCCCGCGGTGTTGCCGTCGTTGAAGGCGAACTCGCCATTTGCGTCGGTCTTCATGGTGAAGAAGCCGGTGTGACCGGTGACCACGGTGGTCGAGGTGCCGGTGGCCTCGTGGGTCACGGTCTCGGTGATCTCGTTGCCGAAGGCCGGGTTCTTGATCCAGGCGCCCGCGACCGCGTTCGCGTCGTCGCGCACCAGCTCGATCTCGTAGTACTCCTCGCCGGTGAACGTCTTGGCGGGACGCAGGATCTGATTCTTGTTGTTCCTCTTCTCGGCAGCCTCGAAGGTCACCTTGTTGTAGGTGCGCGCCTCATCGCCCTCGCCCTCGGTCACCTCGGCCACAGTGCCCGTGCCCTCGAGGTAGAACCACTGGGTGAGCTCGACGTCCTGGCCCTCGATGGCGTAGTCGCCGTCGGTGGCCGTAGCGCCCACCTCGTTCACGCCGTCGAAGTCGGCGTCGAACCACACGGCGCCGGAGACCTCGGTGGTGCCGAAGTAACCGAAGCCGCCGGAGAGCTTGTCCTCGTCGCGGCCGGTGGCCATGTCGAAGGACACGGCGACGCCGTCGCGCACCTGGTCGACCTTGTAGTTGTCGTCCTGGGTGTAGGTGGTGGTGTTGCCGGCCAAGACGATCATGCCGTCCAGCGTGGAGTTCGAGGTGTTCTGGCGGTTACCGCCGGTCAGGTCGTTGTCGAACATCTGCGGCGCCTGGCCGGTGAGGTGCTGCCAACCGAGCGGGTAGTTGGTGTTGGCGTAGGTGTCGATGGAGATGTCGGTGCCCGCGGCGTCGCGCTGGACGTAGTCCACCGTGCCGTCCGCGGTCGCGAGCAGCTGGGTGCCGATGACCTGGGCCGTGGACTCCTGTTCCTTGTCACCCAGGCTGCCGTCCTTCTCCTCGATCTTGGTGACCGGGAAGTTCAGGGCGCGGACATCGTCGATGGAGCCGCCGACGGCTTCCACGGTGTAGCCAGCCAGGTACTCGGTGCCCTCCACGGCCACGTACACCGGCAGGTTGCCGAAACGGTAGTAGCCGTCGTAGTGGCCGTCGTCGGTGCCGGGGTTCTCGGCGCCCACGGTGAGCGTGGAGCACTCGCCCGTGACGGCCGCGGCCATGGTCGTCGCCGCCGCGGCCAAAGCCGCGAACACCGTCGTGCCGCCGCCGGGCATCGCCGGCGCCGTCGCGCTCGGATCGTTGTTGAAGTCCTCGACGAGCACCCACGTGCCGCCCTCACCGGGCTGGGTCACACCGTCGACCACGGCCTGCTCGCCGGGCACGAAGTACCACTGCTTCAGGATGACCTTCTTGCCGATGAGGCCGCGCTCGGTGTACTGCTCGCCGCCCACGGTGAAATTGGCGTCGTTGCCATCGTAGTTGTAGATGCCGTCGTAGTTGGCGTCGTGCCACAGATAGCCGGAGATGTAGTGCTTCGGGATGTCCATGACGCCGCCGTCGTTATTGGCGCGATCGGCGCCCTTGGCCAGATCGTAGGTGAGCGTGGCCGCCATGGCGTCGGCGTCGGCCTTCTGATAGGTGACGTTGCCACCGGCGCCCATCACCTTGGTGTTGCTCTTCACCGGCATGCGGCCATAACGGTCGATCTCGTCCTGGTTCGGGTTCTTGGAATTGGCAGCCGCGAACAGGTTGGAAGGCTGCGAGACCACGGACACCTTCGTGGCGGCCTGGTTGGTGGCCGCGTCGGTCATGTCTGCCTCCTTGCCGGCCACGTAGTCGGCAGAGTCGGCGACCTCGAGGAGCACAGTGTACTCGTTCTCGTCCATGAGGTAGCCGTCGTCGTAGTTCAGGTCGGAATCGATGGTGTAGTCGTCGCCTTCGTGGATGTTGGCGGCCAGGATGTGGCGGCTGCGCAGATCCTCGTCGGTGATGCGTACCTTGTAGCCGTAGATGATGATCTCGGCCACGCCGTCGCCGTTCACATCGCGGCGGTCGGAGCTCTTCAAGTTCTTGAACTCGTAGGTGCCGTCCACGCCGGCGACGGTCGCCGTGTCCACGTTGGCGTAGGGCATGGCCGCGTAGGACCACTCGCCCGTGGTGGCGTCCTTCGCCCACGTCTTGGCCACGGCCGGCTTCATGGGCGAGGTCTTCGCCTGCACGTCGTCGGTGTAGTCGGCCGGGTACTCGTCAGCCCACTGGGTATCCCACTCCCACTTATTGGTGTAGGGGTTGAAGAAGTAGCGCTCCAGCGACACCTGGATGTCGTTCACGCCGGGCTCGGGCAGGGTGGCGCCAGTCTCGTCGCGGTAATCGCCCTGCATGCCGTCGTTGTTCACGTCCTTCCAGACGCGCCCGCTGATGGTCTGGTACGGCGGCCGCACCTCGCCCACGTCGCCGCCGTGGTGCATCGCAGTGCCGTCGGGAAGCTCGAGCATCCAGTCGTACTTGGTTTCCGAAGTCTCGCCGGTACCCCACATGTTGTTGGAGTCCTCGACCTTCTCGGTGGTGTTCTCGTTGCCCGGGTTGTCTTCGGTCACCAGGGTGGACAGGATGATCTGGCCGTTGTTCTGGCGCTCCATGGGCTCGTTGTTGTTAGTATCCAGCTCGTCGTTCTGCTGGGACACGATGTAGCCGCCGGCGATACCGGTCGTCGTCAGGTCGGCCACGTCCGAATCGAGCTTCGAGGAAGCCAGATCGCGCTTGCCGATCTCCTGAGTGGCGCGGTAGCGGGTGAGCAGCCAGGTGTCCTTCTCGGAGCCGGCCACGGAATCCAGCGCGTCGGTCACGTTCATGGCCGGAATCTCCACGCGGTAGGCCGCGAGGTAGAACTCGTCGTAGGTCTTGTTCTGCACCACGCAGACCGTGGGCAGCTTGTCGAAGAGGTACACGCCCGCATCGATCATCTGATCGGCCACGGCGGTAGTGCCGTCGTAGGTGTTCACGGACACGATGCCGTCCCCGTGATACCAGGAGTTGGACATATAGGGATTGTGCTTGCCGTCCTCATCGGTGTAGGCGGTGTAGCGCTCCTCACCGAACAGCGTGTTGCGGATCCACACGCCGCGGTCGATGGTCGCCGCGATCTCATCGGCATCCAGCTTGCCGTTGCCGTTGGCATCCTCCCCGATGCCCTCGGTCAGGCCGAAGGAGGCCGAAACCAGGTCGGCATGGTTCTTCACGAAGTTATCCCACTTGCTCGTGGGCACGTACATCCACTGGGACAGGCGCAGCTCCTCGCCGGCGATGCCGGGCTCGGCGTCGTTGTCGACGACCACCGTCTCCTTGCCGTCCTCGGTGATAGTCTTGGTGGCCTGCAGGCCGTCGTAGTTGCGATCGTCCCACACGCGGCCGGAGATGTTGGCCTTCAGAAGCTCCACGAGGCCCGCGTCGCCGCCGAAGACGGCGTTGTCGAAGTTCATGATGGTCTTCGTCTGCGCCTCGCTGGCACCCGGCTCGGTATGGGTCGCGTCGCGGGTCACCTTGTTGGCGGTGATGCGCGGCACGTCGTAGCGCTTGCCGTTGTAGAACACCTCGGTGGCCACATGGGCCGCACCGGAGTCAGCAGCGGCATTGCCGGTCATCTGGTACTGGCCGCCGGCCGGCGTGTTGGCCACGCCGTTCTCGCCGTCGGTGATCTCGGCGGCCACGATGACGTAGCCGTCGTTGCGGGTCGTCACGGTGGTGCCGTCGGGCTCGGTGATGCCCACCGTCGGGTTCACCACGTTGGCGTCGTCGGTCTCGCCGGCCACTTCCTCGAACAGCTCCACGAGGTTGCCCTCGCCCACGCGCAGGGCGTCGGAGTCGTTCAGGCGGCTCAGGTTGTGGGCCAGGTTGTCAGCGTTGTTCTCCTTGGCCTGGCTCGGGAAGGTGAGCGCGTAGTCGGGCTCGGTCTCGTCCAGGGAGACGCGGTAGGCGGTCATGTAGATGTGGTCGTTGCTGACCTGGGCGGCGAGCGCGGCCAGCGGGTCGGCGTCGCTATCGACGACGTCCGTGGTCACGCCGGTGCCCGTCTTGGGCGTATCGTTGCCCTCGTTGCCATCCTTGTCCTTGTCCTGGTCCTCGGTCTCGTCCTTGCCCTCGGCCCCGTCCTCGGCCACGGTGGCCGTGCCTCCCAGCGTGACCTCACCCACGGGCAGGTTCACGTGCTTGCGACCCGGGAAGTAGGGCTGCACGTCGGTAAGGTTGGCAGCCTCCAACGCACCCAGGGCGTCCAGGTTCACATAGCTCACGAGCTCCTCGAACAGGTACACGCCGTCGGCGTTGGTCACCGCGCCCTCGAACCAGCCGGCGTCATCCACGCTGATGCGGGTGTCCAGATCGGCGGTCTTGGTGGTGGTGTTGCCCTCGGTGTCGGTCACGGAAACCTGGGGCAGGTCGGCCACGTTGGTGCGGTAGCTGAAGCTCTTCGACTTGAACCAGGTGCCGTCGTCGCTCGTGGCATCGTCGTATTCGAAGCCGGCAGCCTTCAGAGCCGTGGCCGTATCGCTCGTCTTGGTGACCTTGGAGCCGTCGGCAAGCTCCACTTCCTTTCCGAGGTCAACCTCGTAGGGCAGCGTGTCTCCGTTGGGCACGAAGAACCACTGGGCCACCTGGAGGGTCTCCCCTGCCACGGGCTTGTCGCCGGTCAGGCGGTCGTTGATGTCCTTATCGCTGTAGAAGCCGTCGACGTTCTTGTCCTGGAACACCACGCCGGCGATCTTGCCGGTCTCGTAGGCGCCGAAGCCGCCGTCGAGGTTCTCCTCGTTGCGGCCGAGGTTCCAGTCGAAGGCGACCTCAGTGTTGGTCTCGCGGTTGGTCGTGGTGGCGGACACGACGGACTGAACCGGGCTGTTGGCCTCGGCCACGCCGGCCAGCACGATCTTGCCGTCCATGGTGTGCTTGGTGTAGACGACCTTGTCGTCGTTCTCGGCGCCGTTGTCGTAGGTATCCTGGGCCGTCTCGTCGTTCCAGGCCAGAGCGTAGTTGCCCGTGGCCTTGCCCGCGGCGTCCACCGTAGCGGAAACCGTGGTGGAGATGGCCTGGGAGTTAAGGATGTCGTTGCTACCCTGCTGCTTCAGCGTCGCCGGCAGACCGGTCACGGCCTGGTCCTTCTCATCGTCGGCCACCGAGGCGCTGTTCTTCACGTTGCCCAGCACCTCCACGGTATAGCCGGCCAGGTACTCGCGGCCGAGCTGAACGCCCTGGTGGGCTTCCACGTAGCGGGTGGGCAGCTTGTCGAACAGGTAGCGGCCGGCCACGGTGCCGCTCTCACCGTCGGCCGTGGTCACCCAGATGCCGCCCTCGTGCTCGTCGTAGACGGAGCCGGGGATGGTGGTCGTGGTGGCCGGCTTGGTGTTGGTGGGCGCCGTGGCGCGCTGCTCGGCCTGGGTGTAGTTGTCGTTGCCGAAGTTCACGTTCTGGATCCAGCCGTAGGTGGCACCGTCGGCGTCGTAGTTGCCGTCGGCATCGACCGGGGCCCAGTACCACTGCTTCAGGATGACGCGCTTGCCGGCAAGGCCGGGCTCGCCGGCGTCCTGAATACCGTTGTAGTCGGTGGCCTCGACGCTGTTGAAGCCGTCGTTGGCATCGCGCCAGATGAGACCGGAGATGCTCTGGAACAGCGGCATGCGCAGGCCACCGTCGTTGTGCAGGCGGTTGATGCCCCAGGCCATGTCGTAGTGGCGGTTGGCGCTGGCCACGTCAGAGGTGCCGGCAGCAGCCGTGTCCTCGCCGTTGTTCGGGTTCTTGGAGTTGGCGGCCCAGCGGCGGTTGGAGGCCGGCGAGTTCGTGTCGGCCACCTGCAGCGGCACGTCGTACTCGTCATCGGCCATGAGGTAGCCGTCGTTGAAGTTAAGGTCGGAGTCGTTCGCGTAGCTCGCGCCGTCGAAACCGGTCACCTGCAGCTTGGCGGTGCCGTAGTAGCGATCCCACCAGCGCTGGTCGGTGACGCGCACCTTGTAGGCGTAGATGAGCTGCACGTCCTCGGTGACGGTCTCGCCGTCCTTCACGTAGGTGGCGCTCACCCACTCCTGGGTCTTCAGGTTGTCGAAGGTGTAGACGCCGCCCTCGACGGCCGCGGCAACCTCGGTGGCCTCGGCGGCGACCGAGGTGGCCACGGTGCGCGGCAGGCCGTCGTCATGTTGGGTGCCGTCGCCGAGGCCCACGGTCGGGTCGGCGTCGTAGGCGGCCCACTGATCGGCGGTGGCCCACGCGGACTTGCCCGTCAGGGTGTAGCCGTCAATCGGCTTGTCGTCGCGGATCCAGCCGTAGTCGCCGTTCTCGTCGGTGCCCACGATGGCGTAGTAGCGCTCGAGGGTGACCTCGATGCCCTCGGCCATGGTGTCGGCGCCGGTGCCGGCATCCGCGTCGGTGGTCTCGCCCAACAGGCCGTCGTTGTCGTCGTCGAACCAGATGCGGCCGGAGATGGTCTCGATGGGAGCGCGGACCTCGCCCACGTCTCCGCCGGCCACGGTGGTTTTGCCGTACTCGTCAACCTTGGCGGCCGGGGTGTCGGTGCTCGTAGCCGTCTTCATCCAGTCGTAGGCGCGGGCAGCCGTGACGTCCATGGCCTGGCCCGCGGGCACGGTCACCACGGACTTGGCGCCACTGGTGGCGCCGCCGGTGATGAGGCTGGCGCCCATAGCGCGGGTGCCAGCGAGGATGACCTGGCCGTCGTTGAAGCGAACCTGCGTGCCGGACTCGGCGTAGGAGCCCTCGATCTTGATGCCCTCGGCCACGCCGATGTCGGTGATGTCGGAGGCATCGGAGTCGGTCAGGCGGTCGTCACCCTGGTAGTTGCGGGTGAGCAGCCACTGGTTGTCAGTCTTGTCGTCGTTCTCGGTGTGCTCCACGTCGGCCAGCTCGATGCGATAGGCGGCCAGGTAGTACTGGTCGTTCTCGCTCACGTAGGCCGTGGGCAGGTTGGCGAAGTGGTACAGGCCGAGCTGCTCGTCGCTGTCCTGCTCCACCGTCTCGCCCTCGTTCTCGCCGGGCACCGTCACCTTGGTCATGCCACCGGTGGTGGTGGCGAGCACGCCTTCCACGAGCGTGCCGTCGGCTGCCGTGAGCAGGTTGCCCTTGGCATCGACGCGACGGTTCGCGGCGTCGGCGTACACGTACTTAAGCGGCGTCATGTCGTTGCCGTCGTACACGATGGGCGTGAGCTCCTCGGTGACCTCGGCGCCGTCCACCATCTTCTTGTCGCCGGCGCGCACCAGCGCCTCGGCCCCGGCGGCCTGGTAGGCGCCGTCGCGGTTGGAGGTGTAGCGGTCCAGACCGAACTTCGTGTTCTGGAACCAGTGGCCATTCTTGCCGTCCGGGTTCTCGTGGGCCGGATCGTAGTACCACTGGGTGATGAACACGGCCTCGTCGGCCAGGCCGGGCTCGCCCTCGTCCTGGATGCCGTTGTAGGTGTCGGCGGAATCGGAGCCCTTGAACGCGTCGTCCCAGATGCGGCCGGTGATATCGGCGCGCGGCACGGACACGAGGCCCGCGTCGCCGCCGCGCTGCAGACCCATCGGGTCGGGCACGTCGTAGAAGACCTGGCCCGTGGCGCCGGAACCGTAGACGCCCTGGTACTGGTGGCCGTCGTTCTTACGGGCGTGGTCGGACACGAGCACGTAGCCGTCGGTGCGCCAGGCGGCGATGGCGCCGTCGAAGTACTCCTCGCGCATTTCGATGGTGCCGAAGTCGTCGCCGGTGCGGATAGCGTCGGAGTCGAGATCCTCGCGGCCGTCGGTGCCGGTGCCCTCGCTGTCGCTGGCGCCCGGATGATCGGCCGGCTTGCTCGTGGTGGAGAGCATGCCGTCGCCATCCAGCACGTCGGTCTCGATGTTCACGCCCACATGGGCCTTCGTGAGGCTGAAGCTCGGCGCCACTTCGGACAGCACCAGGCGGTAGCTCACGATATAGAGTTTGTCGGTGTTCACGGCATGGTCGTTCTCCACGGTGCCGTTCGGGCCCGCAAACACGGTGCCGTCGGCCAGCCTCTGGCCCGGCTGGTAGATGCCGGGGTTGGCGCTGGTCTCGGTTCGGCCGTCGGCGGTATAAGCGCCCTGGGCGTACACGAAGCTCGGCAGGCCGTTGAAGGCGTAGGCGCCGGACGCATCGGTGGTCGTCGTCAGCGAGCCGGAGTAGGCGCCGCCCGCGAACAGGCCGAAGCTGTCCACCTTCACCCAGGCGCCCACCACGGCATCGGCGTTCTTTCCATCGCCCTTGACCGGCTCGATCTTGGCACCGGCCGGGACGACCTCGCCGTCGGCGGGCACGAAGTGGGCCGCGTCGCCCTCGCCGGTCATGGTGCCGGCCACGTAGTACCACTGGGTGAGCGTCAGGCTCTTGCCCTCAAGGCCGCCCTCGGCACCGTCCAGGATGCCGTTGAAGTTGTCGTCCTGCCATACCTTGCCGGAAACGGTGGTGTCACCGAACAGGCCGAAGCCGGCGTTCAGCGAGGTCTCCTCACGGGCCACGGAGAAGTCGAAGTCGACGTTCACGTCGGCATCGTCGGCAGATCCGTCGCCGCGCACCTTGCCGGTGGCCTGGACGCGGTACTGGTCCTGGGTGATATCGGCGTTGGTGGCATCGTCCTCGGTGGTGACGGTCTTCGCCGCCAGCACGATGCGGCCGCCCAAGGTGGCCTTGTCGAAGGCGGACACGCCGTCGCCCACGGTGGCCGTGGCCTGGGTGGTGTCCTCGTTCCAGCGCAGCGGGTAGTTGCCCTTGGCGTAGATGTCGGTCGCATCGTTGGCCTCGGCGGAAACCACCTTGGAGTTCACCGGATCGGTGGCGCCATCGATGGCCCAGCTCTCAAGCCCGCTGCTGTTCACCTGCAGGCGCGTGGCCGGCAGGCCGTTCATGGACATGGAGGCGTCCTCGTCGTTGCCGAGCACCTCCACGGTGTAGCCGGCGAGGTACTCGGTGGCGGCATGGTTGAAGTCGGCGATCTCGCCCAACTGACCCACGGTGCGCACGTAGGTGTAGCGCACGGGCAGGTTGTCGAAGCTGTAGTTGCCGTCCTTATCGGTCAGCGTCCACACGCCGCCGCGGGCCGCGTCGTAGGTGGCCGTGGGCAGAGTGAACACCATGGCCTGGCCCTGGGCGTCCTCGAGCGCCTGCTGGTTGGCAGGGATCGTGGCACCAAAGGCCGCACGGGTGTAGAAGTCGTTGCCGAAGTCCCGGTTCTGGATCCACTGATAGGTGGAAGAGGTGGGGTCGTACTCCCCTGCCTCGTTGGCCGGAGCCCAGAACCACTGCTTCAGGATGACCTTCTTGTTCTGGAAGCCGGGCTCAGCCACGCGGGTCGTGACAGGTTCGCTGTCGGTGCCGAGCACCGGCTTGCCGGTCTCCTCGTCCAGCACGGGCACCGTGCGCAGCGTCGTGCCGTCGTAGTCGGTGTCGTTGAATACCACGCCGGAAATCTCGGACTTCGCCGGGGTGCGCAGGCCGGCGTCGTTGAAGCGGCGGTCGGCGCCCAGGCCGAGGTCGTAGGTGAAGGTTTTCTCCGTGGAGATGTTCCAGCCGGAAATATCGGTGATGGGGCCGGTCAGGCTCTCGCCGTTGCGGCCGGTCACCGCGGTCGGCAACTCGGCCACCACGGTGTCGCCCTCGGCCGCGGCGGCCAGGGCCGCGGCGTAGCGGTCGGCGGCGTTGCGGTCGATGGTGTTCTGGCCGGCGTTGCCCGAAGCGGGCACGATGGCGTGGTTCGTGCGCGGCGACTCCTTGGTCACCACGTTCAGCAGCACGTCGTACTCGGTCGGGTTGCCTTGCGGATCGGTGGCCATGAGGTAGCCGTTGGCGTAGATGAGATCGGAGTCGATCTGGGCATTGTCGCCCGCGCGGTACTTGGCCGCGCCGATGGTGCGCTCCCAGAAGGGAACGTCGATGAGGCGCACCCGGTAGCCGTAGATGGCGACAGAGGCGGGCACCGGAATCTCGGTGGTCACTTCCTCGTCAAGACCCGTCTCGGCGTTGTGCATCGTATTGGTCACCGTCTGCGTCGTGGCCGGGTGGTACACATGGCTCGGCAGGTCGGAGAAGGTGTAGACGCCATTGGCATCGGTGGTCTGGGTGCGCTGGGTGTTCGCGGGCACGCCGTTCTTGGTGAGGCCCACGGTCGGATCCTTGTCGTAGGCATCCCAGTTGTCGGCCCACGCGGCATCGCGCGTCCAAGCGGCGTCGTCGGCCACCTTGAAGGAACCGTCGGCCTGCTGGGTCGCGGTGATGGTGTAGCGCTCGAGCACTACCTTACGGCCGCTCTCCAGCTTCTCGCCGGCGAAGGTCTCGTCGGCCGGGGTGGCCGGGTCATCAGCCACCGGCCCGTCGTAGAGGCCGTCGTTATCCTCGTCGTTCCAGATGAGGCCGGAGATGGTCTGGCGCGGCGCCTGGACCTCGCCCACGTCGCCGGCCTGGACCGGCTTGGCGCGGGTGACGTCCACCGTGGTGCCCTCAGCCTCGCCGGGGACGGCCACGGTCTCGGTCTCGGGATCGAGGATCCAGTCGTAGGTTTCCACGCCCTGGCCCATGCCCTCACCGGCCGGCAGCGTCACGTAGGCGTTGGCGTTCGCGTTGGTGAACTCGCCCTCGTCGTTCACAGCAAGATCGGCGGCCTTCTGGGCCAGGATGATCTGACCGTCGTAGTTGCGGGCCGTCTTCAGAGCGGCGGTGCCGTCCACATTGGCGCCATCGACAGACGCGATGCCCGTTGTGGCCGCGGCATCGTAGGCCGCATCGGTCTCGCCGCTCACGCGGCTGGCGATGACCATGCCGCCGGCCACGCCGGTGCGGTTGGTGAGCGCCGCATCGGAGTCGGAGACAACGGACTCAGAGTTGTTCACCGTGGCCTTCACGGCGGCGGGCACGGAGCCGTCCGCCTCGGTGGCATCGTTGTGGTAGCGGGTGAGCATCCACTGGTTGGTGGTGCCGTCGGCCGCATTCGCGTTCTCCTCGCGGTACAGGTCGGCCAGCTCCACGCGGTAGCTCGCCAGGTAGTACTTGTCGTCGTCGGAGACGTACACCGTGGGCAGGTTCTCCACGAGCCACTGGCCCTCGTCGTTGGTCGTCACGGCCAGCGCGCCGTCCACGCCATCCACCGCCGCCAGCGGCGTCTCGTCGGCGGCGTTGCCGTCGTAGATGATGGGCTCAAGAGCCTCGCCGGCGGCGCGGCTGTACTTGTTGGAGGTGTAGGTGTCGGCGCCGAAGGCGGTGTTGCGCACCCACTTGCCCTCGCCGGAGACGGAATTCGCCGTCTCGGTCGCGGGCTTCCAGTACCACTGGGTCAGGTAGATGGTCTGGCCAGGCAGGCCGGCCTCGCCCTCGTCCTGCACGCCGTTGTAGCCGGTGGCGTAGTTGTAGGTGCCGTCGGCGGCCTTGATGCCCGTGTCGTCCCACACGCGGCCCGTGAGGCTCGTGCGCGGAATCTTCACGAGACCCGCCTGGCCGCCGGACTGGGCGAACATCGGGCGTGGCACGTCGTAGCGCACGCCGTTGTAGACCTCTTCGTACTGGTAGGAGGCCGCATCGGTGGGCGTGCCGTCGTTGTTGTAGCGGTTGGCGTGGCTGCCGCGGGCGGCCACGATGATGTAGCCGTCGGTGCGCCACAGGCTCTTCTGGCCCTCGGCGACCTGATTGCGGTCGTCAGTACCGTACTTGTCGTTGGTGTTCTGATCGTACTCGCCGAAGGTCGCCTCGCCGTCGAACGAGTTGTCGAAGTACTCCTCCACCACCTGGATGACGCGGTCGCCATCGGGATTCGGGCGGAAGGCGTCGTTGTCGGAGCCCTCCAGAGGCGCGCCTCCGGCGGTGATGGTGGACAGGTCGCCCAGCGTCTTGTCGCCGATGTTCACGCCCACATGCAGGCTCGTCAGCGCGAAGTCGGGGGCCACCTCGGAAAGCGTGATGCGGTACGCCGTCATGAACAGCTCGTCCAGGGCGACCTCGTTGGCCTCCAGAGTATCGGTAGTGTCGTTGGGCTGCAGGACGCGCAGGCTCGTCGTGGTCACGGCGTCGTCGCCCTCGCCCTCGGTTTCGGTGTCGCGGGCCAGGTACACGAAGCTCGGCAGCTTCTCGAATTTGTAGACGCCGGTATCGGCGGCCGTCACGGAATCCGGGCGCGTGAAGGAGGAGCGCACGTCGGCCACGTCGCCGGCGTAGGCGTCGCCGGCCGCTGCGGCCTCGGCGGCCTTCTCGGCCGCGGTCTTCACGTGGATCCACGCGCCGTCCTCGGTGGTGGCCGGCGTGCCGTCCGCCTCACGGGTCAGAACGTTGGCGTTGCCGGCGGTCGCGGTCTTCTCGTCCACGACGAAGTTGGTCGGATCGGCCTTGAAAGCCTCGATGAGCTCGGAGTCGGTCACCCAGAACCACTGGGTGATGGCCAGCGTGTGGCCCGCGAGCACTTCCTCGCCGGCGTTCAGGATGCCGTCGAAGTTGTGGTCGCGCCAGACCTTGCCGGAAACCGTGGTCCAGCCATACTCGCCGAAGCCGGCGTGCATGCGCACCTCGTCGCGGCCGACCGACCAGTCGTAGTAGACGGTCTGGTCGACGGGCTTGCCCGCATCGTCGCGCGGCGCCACCTTAGCGCTGGCGGCGGAACCGGCCAGCGGGTAGGCGTAGGCGGCCGCCTCGCCGTCGCCGACGGCCTCGGGCAGCTCGGCCAGACGGGTCTCGTTCACATAGTACTGGGGCTGGGTGCCGCGGGCCGCGGCGCTGGCAGCGGCCGCGCGGGTGCCGGCGGCGGCGTTGCGGGTCTCATCCGCGTCGCCGGCGGCCGGCTGGGCGGCCGCGCGGGAGGCCAGGATGATCTTGCCGTCGAGCGTGGCCTTCACCGTCTCGCCGGCGCCGTCGGTCACCTGCACGGTGAGCTCGTTGAAGCGCACCGGGTAGTTGCCGTCGGCGTAGTCGGCGAGGTTCTGCTCCTCGGAGCCGGAAGCGACAAGCGCGCTTATGGCCTTGGAGTTCAGCGTGTCGTCGGCCGCGTCGGTCTGCAGCAGCGTCGCCGGCAGGCCGGGAATGGCCTCGGCGTTGTCGGTGTCCACCGGACCGCCCAGCACCTCGATGGTGTAGCCGGCCAGGTACTCGGCCGCGGGTGCGTTAAGCGTGCTCTCCACGCCTTCGGTGCCCTCGATGCCGTTCTCGGGATCGGGCTCCACGGCTTCCACGCCGGGCACGCGGGCCTCGACGTAGCGGGCCGGCAGGCGGTCGAACAGGTAGTCGCCGGCCACCTTGATCTGCTGCTGGGTGGTGGTGCCGCCATCGCCGGTCACGGTTTCGAACTCGTCGTGGTCGGTCAGCAGGTAGATGCCCACGCCGTCCAGGTAGGTGGCGTTCGGGATGATGGTGGTGAGGCCATCGGCATAGGCCGGGTCGTCCACGGTGTCGACCACCTGGACCTCCTCGGCGTCGGCGCCGTCGCCCACGGTCTCGGTCTTGTAGGTGACCTTGTTCTCGGCCACGGTGTAGCCGTCGTTGCCGAAATTCGGGTTCAGCACCCACTGGCCGTTCTTGTAGTACCACTGCTTCAGGATGACGCGCTTGCCGGCGTAGCCCTGATCGGTGGTGGGGATGTCCGCCGCCGGATCGTCGGCACCGTCGCCCGCGCCCTCGAGCGGCTTGTTAGCCGTCTCGAGCTCGTTGGCCGTGGCGGCATGGTTGAGCGTGCCGTCGTAGTCGGCGTCGTGGAACACCCGTCCGGCGATCTTCTGCTGCACGGGCACGCGCAGGCCGGCGTCGTTGCCGGCGCGGTCGGCGCCGCGGGCCAAGTCGTAGGTGAGCACCGGATGGAACTCGGCGGTCTCGGCGCCCTCGACCTCCAGCGCCGTGCCGGCGGCGTTCAGCTCGGCCACCGCGTTGGTGGTGAGCACGGTTGTCGGCGCGGGCTCGCCGTAGCGGGCGTTGCTGCCGTAGCGGTCGGCGGCCGGCGTCTTCAGCTGGTAGTTGGTATTCGGGTTGTTCGGGTTCAGGGACTTGCGCTTGTTCACCGTCTGCGTGTCGGCGGTCTCCACGTTCAAAAGCACCGTGTACTCCATGGCGTCGGCCGCATCGGCGGTGCCGCTCATGAGGTAGCCGTCGGCGTGGACCAGATCGGAATCGGCGAGCCATGCCTCGGAGGTCTGCACGTAGGTGTCGCCCTGCAGGTACTTGGCGGTACCCCAGTAGCGGTTCCACCAGTCGGCGTCGGTCACGCGGACGCGGTAGCCGAACACGACGCGCTTCTTCGTCGCCCCCTCGGTGCCGTCGGCCACAACGTTGCCGTCCGCGTCGAAGGACAGCCACCCCTGGCTCTTCAGGTTGTCGAAGACGTAGGTGCCGTCCTCGGCCGAGATGGTGTTGTGGGTCGGCTCGGTCGGCTCGGTCTCCTCGTCGCCCTCGGCGAGGGCAGCCGTGCCGGAGGCGGCAACGCCCGCGGGCACCACGGCGCCGTAGGTGTCGTCGCCGGGAAGGCCAACCGTCGGATCGGCGGCGTAGGCCGCGTAGGCGTCCTCGGTCGCCCAGGTGGGATCGACCGTCCAGCCGCCGGCGACCACGGAGGTGTCCTCGGCGTCCAGCGACTCGGCCAAAGCGAAGGAGCGCTCCAGCGTCAGCTGGATGCCCGCCACCGGGTGGTCGGCCGTAGCATCGCCCTCGCCCACCGCAAGCGTGCCGTTCATACCGTCGTTGTCAGCGTCGTTGAACACCACGCCGGTGATCTTCTGGGTGGGCGGCTGAATCTCGCCGGCATCGCCGCCGGGCACTTCCTTGACCGGCTCGCCGGTGACGGGATCGGTGACCTCCACCAGCTCCTTGGTAACTTCGCCGGTGTCGGGGTCTTTAACCTCGCGCAGCTCCTTCTTGGTCTTGTAGGTGAGCCAGTCGTAGGTGACGTAGCGGTCCTTCGCGACGAGCAGATCGCCTTCGGGCGTGCCCGTACCATCGATGGTCTTCTCCACCACATCGGAGACGGGGATGGTCACCTTGGAGGCCTGCAGGTCGATGGCCGTCGTGGTCTTGTCGATATTGCTGTACTTGGTGTTGCCCGCGCGCTCGGCCAGGATGATGTGGCCGGAGTGGGCGCGGGTGCCGTCGTGGGTGGCGCCGTCGAGCGTGACGACGGAATCCTGGGCCGTGACGGCGATGCCGTCGAGCACCGTCTCCACGTCGGAGTCGGCGTCGGAATCCAGCTTGGTCCCGGCCAGCGGGTCGCCCTCCACCTCCTGGGCCAGCGGCTTGTGGAAGCGCGTGAGCAGCCACGCCTCGTCGTCGGCCAAGGTGGTCTCGTCGGTGCTCGTGTAGTTCAGCTCGCCCACTTCCACGCGGTAGCTCGCCAGGTAGTGGGAGCCGTCCTCGGAGGTGTAGGCGGCCGGCAGGTTGTCGAAGGTGTAGACGCCCTTCGTGGACTCGTCGGTCATCTCCTGCTCGCCGATGACGTCCTTGGTCACCGGATCAAGGACGTCCTCCATCCAGCGGCGCGTATCGGCCGTCTTGGTGGCGATGATGCCCGTGGCGTTGCCGGCATCGTCGAGCACGTTCCAGGCGCCCGCCGAGCGCGGCACCAGGGTGTCGTCGAACATCGGCTGGCCGTTGCCGTCGATGGCCTGCTCGCCGGTGGCCTCGTCCATGATGGGCTCGTGCTTCTTCTTGCTCGTCAGCTTGTCGGTGCCGAAGGCGAGGTTGCGCACCCAGAAGCCGGAGCCGTCGGAGGCGGGCTCGAAGGCCTCGGCCTCGATAGCGGCCGCGGGCACGCCGGCTGCGGCGGCCTTGGCGGCCAGCGCGCTCTTATCGGCGGCATCGAGCTCGCCCTTGGCGGCGAGGGCGGCCAACTCGGCGTCCACGGTGAAGCGGAAGCTCTCGTCGGAGGCCTCGCCCTGGTCGGGCTCGACGATGCCGTCGCCCTCGTTGATGTTCAGGTTCGCCAGCGGCAGGTAGTACCACTGGGTGAGGTACATCACCTGATCGGGCAGGCCCGGCTCGCCGTCGTCCTGGATGCCGTTGTAGGCGCGCTCGCGGGCCGCGGCATCGCTTGTGTTCTCGTCGGTCTCGTAGAACGAGTCGTCCCACACCTTGCCGGTGATCGACGAGCGGGGCACGGGAAGCAGGCCCGCATCCCAGTTGTACAGACGGGCCGCGTCGCCCAAGTCGTAGATGGTGTGCGCCGCGCCGAAGTACATCTTGCCGGAGCCGTAGTCCTCCTCGGTCTCGTACTCCTCCTTCTCCTTCAGGTAGTTGCGGTAGTCGGCCTTGTACTTGGTGTACTCGTCGTTGAGCTTGTTGTACACCGAAAGCGCCGCGTTGTAGTCGGCCAGGGCCTTCTCGTAGTTGCTCTGCAGCTTGTCGTAGATCGCCTTGTAGCCGGGGAACTCGAAGGTGTACTCGCCCTTGCCCAGGTTCTCGGGCGCCACGTTCGGACGGGCCGTCGTGGTCTTGTTGCCATTGTCGTCGGGGCGGTTCAGCTCAAAGTACTGCGAGTCGTCGCCGTTGTAGGCGGCCTCGTAGATGAGGAACGCCTGCTCCTCGGTGCCGCCCGTGATGATGATGCCTTCCTTGTTGTAGGGCTGGGTGTACACGTTGGTGGTCATGTTGTTCTGCGTGACGGCAACGAGCTCCTTGTTGATGTCGTAGTAGCAGAAGCCGAGCGTGGAGTACCACTTGCCCAGGAAGTTGTTCCAGTCGGTCGACCAGGCCTCGCGGGCCTTCTCGCGGGCGCGCTGGCGCTCGACCGAGGTCGGCTTGGTCTTGTCCGCCACCTTGATCTCGTCGTAGAACTTCTCCTCGGCGTACTTCGGGTTGCCGGTGTAGGGGTTCTTGACGTTGGTGTCGCTCTCGGGCTTGTTGGCGTCGAAGTTGTCGTTGATGCCGTCGAGGTTGGTGTCGTTCCACGTCGGCGGGCGCAGCTCGTCCGGCGTCGGCGGCACGGCGGGCTTGGGGTTGGCCTGCAGCACCTTGCGGCGGTCGGTCACGTCGGCCCACAGGCCGTCCAAGGCCGCCTCCACCGCGTCGGTGTCGGCATAGCGGTTCACGGCCACCCCGCCCAAGGAGATGAGCTGGGAGTAAACGTCGGTGAGGTTGCCGTCGGCGTCGTGGCGCTGCTTGCCGTAGACCTTGTTGTCCGAGGACTCGATGAGGTTCGGCCAGCTGATGCCCGGGGTGGCCGGGTTCTCGTCGCCGCCCCAAACCGGGTTCAGGTTGGAGATGGTGCCGTAGATCACCAGGTTCACCGGGTCGCCCGTAAGCCCCGTCTTCAGGGGCTTGCCGCCCTGCGGGTAGGGGTTGTTGGAGTCGTCCGTCTTGATGTTCGGGTCGACCAGGTCGTCCTGGGAGCCGAAGCGCGTAAGGCCCGCGCCCGGCGTCTGGCCCACCACGGTGCCGAAGGCCGGCGGCGCGGCGATGCCGGCGGCGGCCAGCACGGACGCATCGGTGGTGAAGGTGACGCGGCCGAGCGTGAGGCCCGCGCCCTCGATGGCGGCCTTGGCGGCCAGGTAGGTCATACCGGTGTAGTTGCCCACGGTGGAGGTGGGCGTGCGCTGGCTCACGACCTTGATGGCGCCGCTCTCGTCGGTCTCGCGGTTGACGAGCTGCGTGGCAGTGAGCATCGAGGACTGGTACAGCGGCAGCACCGGCACGAGCTTGTCCAGATCGCGCTTGACCTTGTAGCTGACGGTGTTCGTCTCGATGTCGCCTTCCTCGCCACCGGAGATGATGGCATGGTGCGCGATGGTCTTCACCGTGCGCAGGTAGTAGCTCGCCGTCACGGTCACCGACTCGCCGGGCAGCAGGGAGTACGGCCCGAAGGTGACGACCTTGTTGCCGTCGCCGTCGGTACCCTGGACGCCCGTGCCGCCAGCGCTGCTGGTGGAGCCGGTGAAGCTCACGGCATCGCCCTGGGGGAACGGATCGGTGACGGTGATCGTCTGGGGCTTGTCCGTCTCGTTGCGGTAGGTGGTCGTGAAGGTCATGTCCACCGGCGCCTCGACGTAGAGCTCCTCGAAGGGCAGAAGCTCGTCGGTCGGGTACGGGTCGTTGCTGTTGGGCATGGTCACGCCGGCCCGGTAGTGGCCCGTCACGGAGTGCATGCCGATGGTGGAGAGCACGATGTAGGCGTCCTCGAAGGAGCCGGGCTCCACCTGGCTGCCCTTCTCGTTCAGGTAGTAGGTGAGCGTGGAGGCGCCCTTGTCGTTGGTGCCGTTGATGTACTGGGTGCCGTCGAACAGCTCGTCGTCGCCCGCGGCGGCGGCGTCCGGATTGGCCACGGGACGTCCCTCAACCGGGACGTACATCTCCTTGTCGCCGTCCATCACCTTCACGTAGCGGGTGGCCTCGGTATCGCTGCCGGCCGGGATGGGCTGGTAGTTGCCCTCGGACACCTTGGTGTAGTACTCGGTCGCATCCGTAAAGGCGCTCTCGCCGGAGTTCGCCTGGCGCAGCACCGTGGTGGACACCGGCTTGGTCATGGCGTCGGAATCCGAGTCGATGGACTGGCCCGCCGCCTGTCCGTCCTTGGTGAGGAAGGCGTTGCGCACGGTGATGGCGTAGTCCTCGTCCAGCGCGTTCAGGTCGTCCTGATCGATGCGCAGACGGTAGCCGGCCAGACGCTTGGTCTTGTAGTCGTCGCCAATGCCGGTGCGCTTGTCGCGCGGGTCGATGACGTAGGTGGACACGTCGCGGAACAGGTAGGTGCCCGCGGCGGCGGCATCGCCTGAGTAGGCCTCGCGCAGCGCCTCGCCCGGGTACAGCTGCCAGGCGTACTCTTCGGAGTCCTCCATGACCCACTCCATGATGGGGGTCTTGTTGCCGTCGGCATCGAGGATCGGCTTGCCGAGCGCGTTCATCTTCCAAGCCGGATCGCCGTTGGCGTCTTTGGCCTGCTGGTACTTCATCGTGGAGGTGACCGGCGCGTAGTACCAGGTCTCCATCTTCACGCGCACGCCGCCGTTCTCGGGGCCCTCGCCCACGCCGGGCTCGTCGTCCTGCTGGATGCCGTCGTAGTTGGAATCCTCCCAGACGTTGTTGCCCAGATAGCCCTTGGTGCCGTCGATGTAGCCCAAGGCCAGCTTGTCCTGGCGCGCGTAGCCCATCCACTTGTTGCCGGCATCGTGGTAGATGGCCTTGAACTTGACGGCGTCGGCGTTGTAGGTCTTGCCGTCCTGGTCGCTGTAGGTCTTGCCGTCGGCGGAGAGCGTGAGCTCGGCCGGGCTGCCGTCGGCCGCGTACAGCGGGTTGCCGCGGTTGTCCAGCCAGACGAGCGGCAGGTCGGCCACGAGCGGGTAGGTGCGGGCCGAGCCGGACACGTAGCGCAGGTCGTTGTCGGCCACGAGCACGTTGGTGCCGTCGTAGTAGAAGCCGTCGCGCTGGTAGGCCGTCGCATCGTTGGTCCAGGTGTTCAGCGTCGGCTTGATGAGGCGGTTGGCCACGGTCTCCGAGGTGCGGATGATATAGGTCTTGCCCGCCTTCAGACGGAAGCGGAAGAAGCCGGTCTCGTCGGTGACCACCGAGGCGATGTTGCCGTCGGCATCGGTGGCGATGTTCTTGATGGAGCCGTCCTCGTACTCGTAGACGTTCACGCGGATGCCCTCGAGGCGCTTCTCGTCGACCTGGGTGGCGCCGGCCATCTGGGCCTCGGTGCCGCCCGTGCCCACGGAGATGGAGTCGAGCAGCGAGTTGATGTCCTTGTCGTCCTCCGGCGTGCCGTCGGCCAGGATGTCGTCGCGGTAGGTGACGCCCTCGAAGGTGACGCCCTGGGCGATGCCCAGCTTCAGCGAGGTCATCTTCTGGTCGTAGGCCTGATGCACCGTATCGAGGGTGCCGTCGCCCACCTTGGCCTTGTCGTAGGCCACCGGCTGCACCTCGAAGGCGGCCGTGGTGACCACGAGCGCCGCGTCCACGCCGTTGGCATGGTCGGCCTCGACGCGCTCGATGGTGAGGTCCTTGTCGTTCTGCTGCACGTACAGGTTCGCATCACCGATGGACTTCGTCGTCGGCGAGTAGTTGTAGAACTCCTCCGGGAAGGTGAAGCGCAGACGGTAGCGCATCTGCTCGAAGCCCGAGGAGGCCTTCAGGTCGGAGAAGATGTAGTAGCCGGGGTTGCCGTAGTAGTCGGTCTGGGTGTAGCAGACGTACGGCGCACCGGAGTCGGCGTTGATGTAGTTGCCCCAGGCGTCGAAGTCCTCCTTGCCCGTGCGGGCGTCGCAGATGACCCAGCGGTCCTGGAAGCCGGTCTTGGCGTTGTTCACGAGTTTCACGACCTCGCCGTCGCGGTTGACGGGGTTGCCGTACTCGTTCAAGAGCTCGACCTTGACGTTGTTGATGCCGGGATCCTCCACCTCGGCGTCGTAGTCGAGGTCCTTCAGGCGGGTGGCGCCGTTGGCGTACTTCGAGTTGTCGAAGGTGCGGCGGACCTGCTTGGTCATCGGGGTGCCGTCGCTCATCAAACGCTCGCAGTTCTCGTTGACCTTCAGGCCGTTCTGGTCGATGAAGCCGCCCTTTCCGTCGGACTTGGCGGTGCCGGTGCCCATGACGGGCACGGTGTCGTAGACGATCTGGCCGTTCTCGTCGGTCTGCACGCCGCGGATGAGCTTGCGGCCGTTGGCCGAGGTCTGGTAGGCGGAGCTGCCGTCGGCGCCGGTCTTCACGTCGTCCTCGGGCGTGCCGGACCAATCCGGATCGAGCCAGACGTAGTCGCCCAGGTATCCGCGCTCGTCGGGCGCGTCGATGAAGGCGCCCGCGCGCACGTCCTCGCGGAAGTACACGCCGGAGGCGTCGCCGGTCTCGGTCTGGTTCACGCGGGAGATGAAGGTGTTCCACTGCAGGGTGGAGCGCAGCAGGTTCGCCTTGTTCAGGGCCTGCTCGCGGTTCTCCACGACCACGCTGGTATCCGTGGGCGTGATGAGGTCGATCTTCGGATCGCCGGTCTTGGTGCCGAGGAACTTCGGCAGGTTCAAAGGCGCCGTCAGGTCGTACACCAGGCGCATGTAGCCCTTGTTGGGCACGTACATCTTCGCCTCGGGCTGGGCCCAGATGGCGCGCAGGCCCCGGGTGAGCTCGTCAGTCTCCTCGGGGTAGGCCGCCAGGTAGTCCTTCAGCTCGGACAGCTTGATGAGCTTGTAGGACGCCTTCATCTCGTCGGCGGTCTTGGTCATCTTGTAGGTGCCGTCGACGGTCTCGTACTTGCCCAGGCGCACGTCCTCGAAGGTCTGGAAGCGGTCGTCCTCCTCCTTGGTGAAGTCCTGGAGCTGGTCGAGGGTGAAGTTGTTGTCGTTCAGATCCTCCTGGGAGGGATAGGTCGGGCCGTAGCTGATCTGCTCGCCGTGGCCGAACAGCCACAGGAGGTCTTCCTCATCGGCCAGCTCGATAGCGCCCGTGGCGGCATTGCGCTCGTAGGGGCCGACCCAGATGGTGACGTCGCGGCCGTCCACCAGCGTGCTGCCGTCGGCCGGGGAGTCGGTGTCGTAGGCACTGAACTGCTTCACCTTGATGGAGTCGAGGTCCTTAAGCCAGCCGGCCCACTGGGAGTCGCGCGAGCGCGAGGCCCGGTTGTCGTGGTTCATGATGTCGGTGTCGTCCTCGAAGGGAAGCACGTCGTAGAGCACGTTGTTGGAGTAGCGCGACGCGTTGGAAGTGGACGAGCGCGTCTCCGGGTTCACGGTGGAGGCGTAGTAGCTGTAGCTCGTGCCCTCGGGGACGGCGGCCGGGCCGTTGGTGTCGGAGGCGGCCAGGTTCTCCAGCTGGCTCGTGGTGGTCTTGGTGGCCGACACGTTGGCGTCGCCGGTGAACTCGAGCGCCTTCAGCTGCATCATGACCATGGACTGGCTCGTCTGGCCGTCCAGGTTCACGTCGCGGGTGTCGGACACCAGACCGCGCGTCGAGCCGTCGTTGTCGGAGGTGGCCGGCGTGTAGGGCTTGAAGTTGCCCGGCTTGTAGCCGTAGGCCGACGTCGTCAGCAGGTCCTCGGAGAGCATGTCCGAGGCCTCCTTCTCGATGGGCATGATGAGCTCGATGACGATGCCCTCGCCCGGAGCCAGGATGCCGCGGTCGGTCTCGCCGGCCGTGGTGGCGCCGGTGAAGCGCCAGTTGAGCATCTTGCGGTTGTAGTTCGCGCCCGAATCGACCCCTGCGGCCTTGTCCTCGATGCGGAACGAGGAGGTCTCGCGCGGGGTCAGCGAGGGCTGGGTGAGCTGCGGCGTGGAGGACGTCTTGTTGTAGAGCACCGTCTGCGGCTGCAGGTAGTCGTTCATGTCGGCCACGTAGTAGGTCCACAGCGGCTGCTCGGCGTCGATGTTGCTGTGGGGCTTGTTGCCCACCTTCACCGACTTGTAGTTCCAGTCGAAGTACTTGTACTGGCTCTTGTAGACACTGTGCGAGCCGACGCCGTTCTCCAGATCCTCGGGCATGAACAGATCGTCGTAGTCGACGTAGTGCAGCTTGGCGTCGTTCATGTCCACGGCCGAGCCGAAGCCCTCCACGTAGGGCAGGACCTCGGAGATCTGCGGGTTGGCGCAGTAGTCCTGATCGTAGCCCTTGAAGTTCAGGGCGGCCATCTGGTCGTCGGAGAGGTTCGTCAGGATGATGCGGTAGCGCATCATGCGCGAGGAGCCCTTGTCGATGGTGCTCGCGCCGGTAGCCCACTGGTAGCCCGAGGTACCGTTGCCGGCGAAGTAGCCCTGGATGAGCTCGAGCGAGAGCACCGGGGACTCGGGCGTGCGGATGAAGCCGGCGCGGCTGCGCTCGCCCTCGATGTACTTCGTGTCGTCGTAGCGCGGCGTGGCGGAGACGAAGTGGTTCACGTGCACGTCGGGGTCGGCCTCGTAGATCGACCCTCCGTCCTCAGGCGGGTTCTGGGATCCCTGGCCGATGGACGGCGTGTTCACCAGCGACGTGGCGAAGTTCACGATGGGCGTGGCGTTCGTCATGGAGGTGGGCATCTTGGCCGTGGTGTCCGGGTAGCGGTTGCCCGCGGAATCGAGGATCATCACCTGGCCCGAGGCGTTCTTGCGGTAGCCCCAGCCCACGTTCAGGCGCAGCGGGTCGAACTCGTCGGCCTCCTGCTTGCCGGCCACGTCGATGGCGTTGCCGTTGGCGTCCTTCAGGGCGCCGGTATCATCGGGCACCGCGTCGGTATCCAGGCGGAAGCCGTGGGGCACGGCCACCTTGGTGGAAAGCGTGTCGTCGTTCACGTCGGCCACGGTGGTGCCGTTCACCTCGCGCACGGGCACGGCCTTCACGACCCAGCGGATCTGGCGCACCTGGTAGCCCTCGTAGGCGCCAGTCAGGAAGCTGTCGTCGATGACCTCGTTCTTCTTGTCGGAGATGGCGTATCCGCTCTTCTCGCCGATCTGGATCCACGTCTGGTCGTCGGCCGTGTTGTAGTCGGCCGATCCGCCGAAGACCTCGTCGATGTCGTCCTCGCCGAACCAGTAGTCGCGGTCGGCGTCGGTGCCGGACAGGGCGAAGTTCTCGTGATCGATGTAGGAGGCGCCGTTCTGCTCGTTGTAGGCGTTGATCGGGTCGGTGCGGTCGGCGGAGACCACGCGGGCGAACATGAACAGGCGCAGCTGCTTCTCCACCTTGGCGGCATCGTTTTTCGCCGTGCGCTCGACCTTGACGCCGGGCACGGTGGCGCCGGTCGCGGCATAGACGACGTTGCCCGAGGCATCCAGCTTCACCTCGCGGCTGTTCGCCACGGTCTCGCCGTTCGCGCCCGTCTCGGGCACCACGGCCGTGGCCTTGCCGTCGGCATCGAAGTTGATGGGCTGGTTGGCCAGCGTGTAGGTGGCGTCGTACTCGGCGCCGGGCACCTCCCAGATGCCGGTGGACACCTTCTGGAAGGCGGACTGGATGCGGCCCACGGCGTAGTTGGTCGATTCGAAGGGCGCGTTGTTCACCGTCATGGCGTTGCCCTGCGGGTCGGCCGCGGCGGTGGCCCAGAAGGGCACCTGCCAATCGACCACGAAGGTGTTCACGGCACCGCCAGTGTTGACGGCCTGGGTGACGTAGAAGTTGTTGGAGCCCTTCAGCTGCACGTCCTGGCCGGTGTAGACCTTCATGTCGGAGTTGTAGATGAGGCTGCGCAGTTCCTTGGTGTCGGTGCGCACGGAGGCCGACGGCTTGCGGATGTGGAACCAGCCGGAGGTGGCGGTCACGTACAGGTCGTCGACGTCCTTGTCGCGGTCGTAGTTGGTGTTCGCGTACGGGTTGTCCTCGGCCTTCTTGCCGGCGCGGAAGAAGCGGTTGACGGACTGGCCGTGGAAGGAGGTGCCGATGAGGGTCTTGGCGGCCTCCTTGAGCTTCGGCTTGTTGGCCGTGGTGCCCTCGTTGACGCCGCCGCCCGCGCCCAAAGTCACGTCGTTGCCGTCCTCGCCCTTACCGAGATTGCCGGTGTCGGCGCCGGTCAGATCGTCACCGTCGTAGATGTGATCCCACGCGGCGTCGTTCGGGTCGTCGGAGAGCCAGTTGAGCTTCGTCTCGTGGGCCGTGGCGTAGACGTTGGACGCCTCGCCCTCCCAGGCGTAGATGGCCGCCAGCTGGTCTTTCACCGACTTCAGCACGCCGTCGGTGTACAGGCCCTCGTCGAGCGCCGTGTCCACCTCGCCCAGGTTGTCCAGGCGGGTCTTCACCTTCAGGGTCATGGAGTCGTTGTAGCCCAGATAGCCGTCGCAGTGAGCGCCGGCGTAGTAGGCGTTCAACAAGGTGTCGAACTCGGCGAACTCGTGGTCGGTGGCGTCGTCGGGGGCGGCGATCTCGAACACGACCACCTCGCCCTCGTGGTTCTGGCTCTTCACCGTGGTGTACTCGCCCACGCCCTGCATGTCGGTGCGGGTGCCGGAGAGCACGTCGCTGATAAGGCCGCGGTAGTCCACGGTGTCAGTGGCCTGATCGGTGTCGGGCTTGCCGTAGTGGGCGTTGCTCTGGCCGCCGCGGTTGGCCAGCGTGCCGCTCGTCGCGTAGGTGTTGTCGTTGTAGTTGGGCTGGTAGGAGACCTTCACCGTCCAGTCGCGGTCGAGCATCTGCTGGGGCGTCAGGCGCTCGATCTTGAAGACGCTCTCGCCGGCGGCCTTGTCGGCCGTGGCCTTGGGCACCGGGTTGCCCTCGGCGTCCGTGACGATTTTGCCGGTCGCATCGGTCTCGTAGAGCTTGTTGTCCTTCTTGTCCACGACGTACTCGCCGGCGTCGATGTCGGCGGTGGTGGCGTTGCGGTCCTTGTAGAGGCGCTCCACGTAGAAGGCGTAGTCGTCGCTGCCCTCCTTGTAGCCGTAGGTATCGTCCTCGCCGATCCACTTGTAGAGGTTCGGGTACTGCTTGGCGATCTTCAGATCGTCGGTGAGCATCCGGTCGTCGAAGAAGGTGACCTCGCGGGGCAGGTGCAGGGCGAAGACGAGCTTGGCGTGCTTCAGGTTGCCCTGGGCCTCGACGATGTCGGTGTACTCGGACGGATCCAGGTTGTCGGCGTTGTTCAGCACGGTGGCCGCGAACCACGGATGCTCGTTGTACTGCCAGGCGTCCTTCTCCTCGCTGGGAAGGAACAGAGTGTCGTGCTCGATCCAGCTGTTGTCCATGCCGAACTTCTCCAGCATCTCCGGATCGTACTGGATATCGTTGTAGAGGTAGTACTCGTCGTTCTGGCTCGTCCAGGCGAGGGTGCGGCCGTCGACGCGGTGGCCGGTGAAGGTGTAGGGCACCGGCTCCCACGTCTCGCGATCCATCGGCACCGGCTCGCCGCCCTCGGGCAGCTTGTTGCCGGCCTCGTCGATGAGGTCGCCCGCGGCGTCGGTCTCGTACAAAAGCACGTTGTTGTAGGCCGCCACGGTCCAGTCGGCGGCGTTCAGGGTGCCTCCGGTCTTGTTTCCGGCGTCGTCCACCTCGTAGATGATCATGTTGCCGGAGGCGTCCAGCCGCACGGGCAGCTCGCGCACCTCGCCCGTGGTGTTGTTCACGAGCAGCGTCAAGGTGTCGGCCGTGGCCGAGAGCTCGGTGTCGTCGTAGACGTACTGCACCTCGCGCGTCGTGCCGTCATCGCGGTTCTTCACGGTCATCAGGCCGTTGGCGCCGGTCTTCCACGGCACGGCCGGGTCGGCCAGGCCGATCTTGAACTCGACGTTTCGGGTGATGACGAAGCGCACGTCGGAGACGGTCTGGTGGCGCCAGAACAGGTAGTCGTCGTAGGCGTCGGGCACCGTGGGCTCGGGCTCGTCTTTCACGCGGGTAAGCTCGACGGGCACGTACACTTCGCCGATGCCCTCGATGGAAACCGTGGTGTAGAGTTGGTCGGCCTCGGCCTCCAGGTAGTCGCCGAGCTTGTCGGTGCCGCGCACCTTCTTGCTCAGCATGACCTTCTTGGTCTGGATAGCACCGTCGATGAGCATCGAGACGCTCTGGGCGCCCACGAAGTCGTCATCGACCACGTTCAGCGTGTAGAAGTCCTCGCCCTCGCCGTTGAAGCGGCCCAGATCGGCCGCGACCGCGTCGGCGCCGGGCTGCTTGACCGGCATCTCGTAACGGTAGAAGGTCTCCTTCACCGGCTTGTTGTTCTCGTCCAGGATGGTCTGGCCGTTGCCGTCGGTCTTCTCCACCTCGAAGGAGACGAGCTCCAGGTAGGTGCTGCCGCGCTGGGTCAGGCGTCCCAGGCCCTCCACCGAGTAGGTGTACTTCGTGCGCGGGTCCACATTGCGCTTGGCGATGACGGACTTCGCATAGACGGGGTTGTTCTCGGCATCGACGCCGGTCTGCTTGTAGAGCTCCTTGGCCGTACCGCCGACGTACTGGTCGAGGTTCACGCTGGAGATGGTCACCGGCACCCAGCTCACCTGGGTGATGAACTCGGGCACCTCGGGCGTCTCCTCGCCGCCCTCGCCCTTGCCGTCGTCGCCGCCGGTCGAACCGGAGTCGTCGGTCGAACCGGAGCCGTCGCCGTCGCCCTTGTCGTCGCCGCCGGTCGTGGGCGGGATGTAGTCGGGGTTGGGCACCTGGGTCTCGACGCGCTCGAAGAAGTTGAGATCCTTGGCGAGCTCGTACTCGTTCAGGTGGTTGTTCTCGTCCACGTCGCCTTCCACGGTGTAGTAGTAGTCGTCGAAGAAGCCCTGCTCGTTCGCCTTCAGCTTCGCGCGGACGAAGATGGCCTTGCCGTTCACGTCCTGCTTCACGTAGATGTCCTCGGCGGAATCCGACGCGTAGTGGGCGAGCTGCGTGGCCGAGGTGATGGTCACCTTCTCGAAGCGCTTGGCCGTGTCGTTGTAGCGGTAGAACACCGCGCCCATGGCGCTCTGGTCGGGAATGGCCGCAAGGGTGTAGTCGAAGTAGCTGAAGGGATCTTCCTCCTCCACCGTCACCGGCTTGCGCTTCTTCACGGTGATCTCGGCGAAGGCGGCGCCGTCACCCACGTACAGCTTACGATGGTCGGCGACGGCCATCTGGAGCGCCGTGGTGGTGCGGTCGAGCGGCGTGTACACCTCTTCGCGGATGTAGCGCTGCTCCTCGGCCGTCAGGTCGGAAACCTGGCTCTCCTCCACATACTTCTTGCCCAACGGCGCGTTCGGATCGTCGCGCAGCACGTAGCGAGTCTCCAGGGTGCCCACGGGCGCCGGGGAGTACTCATAGTCCATGGTGTAGAAGGTCACGCCGGAGGCGGACTCGCCCGTGGCCTCGTTGGAGGTGTCGGGGGCGAGCGGGTTGTAGGTCACCTTGCGGGTGCGCTTGTAGTTCTCGGTGAGCACGTGGGTGCCACCGGCATCCACGTCCCCTGCGTACAGCTTCGCCTCGGTGACGTCCACTTCCCCGGTCAAAAGCGACAGATCGAAGGTCTTCACGAGCGACCAGTTCACCGCGCCGTCCTTGTAGCTCTTCAGGGTCACGGTGATCTGGTTGCCGTTCACGACGCGCTTGGCGTAGTTCTGCATGACGCCGGCGGCGTTCTTCTCCACCATCTCGGTGACGATGTGGGTCTCGGAGTACTTGGTCTCGGTCACCTTGATGAGCTCGTTGCCGTTGGTGTCGCTCATGATGCGGTCGGTTACCAAGTTGCCGTTGATCATACGGCTCATGGGCGCAGAGATGACCGAGCCGTCGGTGTGCACGACCGACCCCTCGCCGGCGCCGGCGCCCGTGGCCTCGGTGCCCGGCTTGAAGTCGGCGGCCGTCTTGTCGGAGTAGTCCTTGCCCGAATCGGACGGACGGTTGAGCGGGTTGGCCTCCACCTCGTAGGACACGTTGAGCGTCGGCACCTTGGTGCGCAGCTTCACGGTGGAGTACACGCCGGCGTCGCGGTGGGTGGCCGCCACGCCCGTGGCGCGGTTCACGAACTTCTCGTCGTGGGTGGGCGCGCTATCGGCGAACGCGGCGCGCGCGTCATCGGCGAGCAGGGCCTCCCCTACCGCACCGGTGCCGTTGTCGCGATGGCCGTTCAGGGCGTTCGTCGTCGCCGTTGACAGGCCGTAGGCGTTGGCCGCGAAGGTGTAGTCGCCCACGGTGAGGCCCTTGCCCTGGGCCGGCTGCGGGTTAAGATCGTTGCCCTCGTAGTCCTTCTTCAGAGTGTCCGCGCCCACCAGCGGCAGCGACGCCAGGCTGACGCCGCCCATGGCGTTGGGAATGCGGCTCGTGCCCGTGGCCTCGACGTAATGGCCGTTGAAGCCGATGAGGTAGTTGTGGGGCACCTTCTCGGCGACAGCCACGCCGGTGGTGGAGTCGCCCGTGCGGATGTACTTGGCCGGGATGAAGCCCTCGGTGTGCGGGGTCACCGTGAACTCGTGGCCGCAGCTGCACTGGGCAGCGTAGGTGTAGTACGTGCTCTCGGTGGCATCGAGGCGCTTATCGACCGTATACCAGCCCGTGGCCAAGTTCCAGCTGTTGAGCGTGTTGCCCGTGATGGACGTCCAGTTGCTGTGGTTGGCGCGGTAGGTGAGCCATGAGAGCTTCTTGTCACGCGTGAGCTGCGCCTCGGCGCCCACCGTGAAGGGGTTCTGAGTGCTGGCGTTCACGACCGAGATGCTGGAAGTGCCGTTGGATTGATCGATGCGGCCCTGGTTGGTGGCGCCGTAGACGGTCACGTCCTCGTCGGTGAGGTACTTGTAGCCGTCCACCTTCGAGGTGACGTAGGCCCGGATGTTCTCGTAGCTCTTGGTCATGGCCTTCGGATCGAGGCCCATCTTGGGCTCGTCGTAGGTGAGCACGTTGAACTTGAAGGTGTCCAGGCCGCCGTTGACGATCTGGGTCACCAGGTCGTTCGGGTCGTTGTAGCCGTCGGCCACAGGCTCGAAGCGCAGGACGTAGCGGTACTCCTGGGCGCCGGTGTCGGTGGTGACGGCCTCGAAGGAGTAGGTCGCGTCCCAGTTGGCTTCCTTGTAGGCCGCGGACATGTTGTCGTTGACGGAGTTCAGCTGGGTGTAGCCGGTCGCGTCGTCGTAGGTGTAGGCCACGTACCCGTCGCCGTCGGTATCGGGCACCGTGGGCGCCGCGTCGGCGGTGACGAACAGCTGGCCGGCGAACGTGGCAGCCTTATCCATGGGCACGGGCTCGTACTTGGCGGCCACGGCCTCGGCGGTCATTTTATAGAGCGTGGCCGTGCCGGCCTTCGCAGCGGCCACAGCACTCGCGCGGTCGGCGGCGGGCACCTCCTCGTACTTGGTGGCGTCGCTTGCCATCGGGCGGTAGAGCTTCGCCGTCGCGTCGTCGAGCAGCGCATCGTCCTTATCGATGGCGGCAAAGGTGGCGTCGATGGCGTCGAAGTACCGGTAGAAGTAATGGGTGGCGTTGCCGAGGTTCTCGTAGTTGTCGGCATCGGCGCCCACCACGTAGGACATATCCCAGTCCTCGGTGTTCACGTGCCAGTTGATCGTGTCGTCCTTGCCGTTCTTGCCGTCGATGGCGTAGGGCTGGCCGGTCTTCTTGGAGTAGAGGGCCACGCCGTAGGGCAGCACGACGGTCACCACGGGCAGCGTGAGCGAGCCCTTCTGCCCGCCGTCCACCGCGTAGTTGTTGCGCGGCTGGGAATCGTAGGTCTCGGTGGAGGTGTAGTAGTAGCGGCCCACGTTCCTCTGCCAGATGTAGGGCTGCTCGGCGAGCCAGTAGCGGTTCTCCACATGCACGTTCACCTGGCGGCGATCCGCCTCGGTGTCCACGTAGTAGGTGTCGTTGTCGGCCTTGACAGCATCGGAGGTCTCCCCTACCTCGGGCACGAACTCGGACACGGTGTTCCACACGCGCACGAAGGGCTTGCGCATGACGGCGTGGGTGCCCGTCTGGGCGTACAGGGTCACGCCGCCCTTCAGGGCGTCGTTGTAGTTCACCTGGTCGGTGTCGGTCACCTTCAGGCCCAGGTTCTTGAAGGCCTTCTGATCCTCGCTCGCGGCGGCGACCTCGTCGGTCACGACCGAGTTGTTCATCACCGTGTAGCCGTTGATGGCCGGGAAGTTCGGGGAGCCGTAGAACTCGCCATAGAGCGGCGCGTGCACGCCGAGGCGGCCGGGCGAGATGAGCGTCCAGCTAAAGTCCATGCCGTAGGGCTGGACGTTCTGACGGCGGCTGCGCAGGGCGGCGTTGCCCTCGTAGACGTCCACGTCGTAAATCTGGTAGTAGGCGCTCGCGTTGAAGGGTTTCTTCTCCGCGGTGGCCGGCGCGGCCTCGGCGGTCTTCTTGTAGAAGGCGAGCGTCGTGTCGGTGCGCTCGGCGGCGGTGGCCAGGCGGTAGGTGCCGTCCCCGTCGACGACGTACAGCACGCCGGTCTCCGCGGCCACGTCGGCCACAGGCTCGTAGGTGGCGTCGGTGGCGGCGGTGCCGGGAACGACGGTGTCGAGGGTGCGGTCGATGTTGGCCTCATCGTCCCACGGGGCGGTGAGCAGGCGATCGTACCAGGCCTCGTCCTCGTTGTTGCCGAAGATATGGCTGGCCACGTTCACGCGCATCTTGTAGCCGCCGGCCGTGTAGCACTCGGCCAGGGAAACGGGCGCCGGATCGGCGGCGGAGGCTGCGGCCGACGCGCGGCCGAACCACTTGCCGAGATCCTGCTTCACGGTGATCTTCAGCACCCAGGGCTGGCTCGACTGGGTGTAGGCGGCGCCGCGCATCTTGTCGGCATCGGCCACGATGCGATCGCCGTCCATCTTGTCGCCGGAGGTGTAGCCGGCCCCCTCCGCCTTCACGGCGGTGTAGGTGGACGCCTCGGGATGGGCGGACAGATCGCTGGCCGCCGTCATGACGTTGCCCTCGCGGTAGACGGCCGGATCCTGCTTGGCGCTGGCGGCATCGTAGCCGTGGTAGTCGCCGTAGGGCGTCTGGACGATCTCGATATCGATGAGATCGGCGGGGATGACCTCGTAGGTCTCGTCCACGTAGGGCGCGCCGTCGTTAGCTGCCTTCCCGCTGTTCACGGTGGTGCCGTAGACGTCCTCGGCACGGCCGCCCTTGTTCACGTCGCTCACGGACTTCAGCAGCTCGGCGGTCACCTTCACGGTGCCGTCTTCGTTCAAAACCGGCTCGACGCCGCGCGGCATGATGTAGGTGAACTCGACGCCGTCGAGGTTGCGGTCACCGTAGTTGTAGGCCGTGAGCTGGCTCATATAGGTCTGGCCGAGCTCGAGGGCGTCCTCGTACTGGCCGAACTCGATCTCGGGATCGTCGTTCAGCTGGTGGTTGGTGAGGTTGTTCTGACGGTTGTCGTACACATCCTTGGAGGGGTCGCGGAAGTTCACGTCCGCGCCGCCGGGCACGAGCGTGTTGCGCACGGCCGAGCCCGAGGAGCTCGTGGACACGAGCGCATCTTTGCTGTAGCGGCGGGCGGCCTGATAGTCGTCGTTCGCGTTGGCCGCGCCGTACTCGTCGTCGAAGGAGCTCACCATCTCGGAGGTGGTGGCCAGCCACGCCTTCTGCATGTGCAGGCGCGTCTGCGACCACACGAGCGGGGTGGCGGACACCTCAGCGGCGCTGTCCTGGGCCACCGACACCGTGGTCCCCTGGGTCGCGGCCTTGGTCGCCGTCGTGGCGGCCAAAGCGTCGGCGATGCGGCTGGAAAGCTCGAAGGTGAACGTGTCGCGCGCGTAGTTGCCCGTGGTGGTGCGGCCGCCGGAGCTCAAGGCCCACTGGTTCTGCGTCACGAGCGAGAACTGCGTGGGCAGACCCGCCTTAGCCGCGGCCACCGTGGACGTGGTCGGCGTGCCGGTGGTGAGGTAGCTCACCTTCTGGCGGTAGTTCGCGGTGATGACGTCGGCGTCCACGTACTGTCCGTTCGATCCAGAAGAGCCGTAGTCGTTCGAGGCCGTCCAACTCATCGTGTCCTTGGCGCTCTCGTGGATGTAGCCGCCCGAGGAGCGCAGCACATTGGAGGCAGTGCCGGGAACGAACGTGTAGGCATGGTTGAACATGTCGCAGGTGTCCACGTGCTTGGGCTTGTCGGTGGTGAACGCCGACTCGTGCAGCAGCGAGTCCATATCCATCATCACGTTCTCGGTGCACACGCGGTTGGTGCCCCAGATGGGGTTCGAGAGCCCGAAGGCGGGGTTGCCCACGCCGGGGTTCGTGAAGAAGTTGCCCGCCGCGCAGCCGGCGTGTCCGCAGTGCAGGTGGTAGCTGGAGAAGTAGTACTCGCCCAGACGCGGCAGGTAGGCCGGCTTGGCGCCCGTGGTGTTGGGCGTGCCGTCGGCATTGGTGGCCGTGGTGGTGGAGTCATCCAGGTTCTTGTACACCTGGGGCAGGTTCTCCTCGGCCGCGCGCACCGGGAAGGCGATGGACAGGATGTCGCCCACTTCCATCACCGAGGAGGTGTAGTCGGGACGGTCCACCGGGCGCAGGCTCGTGTCGTAGGTGCTTAAGCGAGAGCCCGTATTCAGTTCGTTCTCGGGAACGAAACGGCTCTCGCCGGGATCGTAGATGGGTCCGTTGTTCTCGCTATCCTTATACTGGTCGTCCACGACCAGCTCGATCTTGAACAGGCCGAAGGTGGTCTCGTTGGAGACGTTGGCACCGCGCGGGTCGATGTCGTTGTAGGCCTTGCCCCAGGTGTAGACGCCACTTCCGCCGTTCACGCAGGGGTTGTTGATGCCGCCGTTGGTGCAGATGCCCAGCTCGCGGGAGACGTAGTTCATCGATCCGCCGTAGTCGGGCGTCTTCTTCTCGGTGCCGACGAGCGTGACCTTCACCTTCAGGCCGCGGGTGCGCTGGGCCGTCACCGCATCGCCGTAGCGGTTGGTCCAGTTGATGTACTTCAGGGTGCCGTTCGCATCGCGGGTGTTCAGCACGCCCTCGAGGTAGGCCGTGTCAATCTTGGAGCCGATCTTGTCCGCGACCTCGCCGGTGCCGAGGGCGGAGTTGTAGCCGGCGGCCTGGCGCAGGTAGTCCAGCGGGATGCGCTCGAAGAAGACCGGGTTGTACAGCTCGCCCTCGCCGGTGTTGCCCTCGTTGGTGCCGCTGATGACAAGATTGTTCTTGATCTCGCGGGTCTCGTCATCACCGGAGACCTCGGGGGTGCTCCCCGTCGCGTTGGCGATGGAGAGGTTCTGCACGTAGCAGGTCTCTCCGCCCGCGTTGACCGAGCCGTCCTTGCGGTAATTGAAGGATATGGTGTAGGTACCGGCCTCCAGCGTGTAGGAACGGTTGTCGCTGCGGTTGCCCATGATGCGGTCCTCGCTGTAGAGAACCGTGCCGTCGTCGCGGCGGATGCTCCAGTAGAGCCAGTCGTAGTTGCTCTCGCTGACAACCCGCTGGTACCAGCTCACCACCGTTGTGTTGTACACCGTGAAGGTGGTGTTGAACGAGGACGTGGTGCTATGGCGTCCGAGGTTGCCGGCCGTGTAGGTCTTGTTGGCCTCGTTGTACGTCCAATTCGAGTTCACGCTGTTCGGCGCCGGGGCCATCTTGGTGTTGTAGATGGTGTCGCGGTACCAGAAGGTCTCTCCAGCCACGTACCCGGTCTTCTGGGGCGCGTTCTCGTTGTAGGCGCCGGTGGCCTCGGCCTCGGTCTGGAAGACCTGGTTCTGGAACTGGGCGTTGGGGTTCTTGCGGTAGACGCGGATGGCGCCGGTCTTGTTCCACTCGTTCTGGAGCGTCTGCCAGGTGCCGTGCTGCACGTTCTGGGAGACGGCGTCGCCGAAGGTAGCCCCCTGGATGACGTCGTCCTTGTAAAGCGGGCCGTTGAAGTCCAGCGTCGTGGACTCGTTGTGGTAGTGGTTGTAGGCCACGTCCACCGAGCAGGTGCCGTCGAAGTAGTTGGCAATGTCCTTGTAGTGCTCGCCCATGGTGCGGGTGTCGGTGAAGCGCACGACGCCGTCGAGCACCACGTCGTCCAAGTGGAAGGCGGAAAGCCCATTGGCGGTGGCGGGCACGTCGAAGTAGGTCCAGCGCATGGCCGTGGCCTCGCGGAACAGGTTGATGTCGTACACGCCGCGGTTCTCGACCACGGTGTCGCCCTGAGTGAGGCCACTGAACTTGTTCGCGGTGCCGAGCACCATATGGGTGCGGCCGGCCATGAAGGTGGTCAGCGCCTTCGTGTCCTGATCCTCGGCGAACCAGGCGCCCAGCACGCGGCGGGACACCGTGGGCATGGCCTCATCGTCGTCCGGATCCGGCGCGATGGTCGTGTCCTCATAGGCCACGTCAACCCCCTCGGGGTAGGCGTCGATGGCGCGCTGCAGGCGCGTGGCGTCATCGGAGCCCTCCTCGTTGGCGTAGGGCAGCGGCACGTAGTACTCCACGCGCACGTTCTTGCGTCCCTTGGCGGCCGCAGGTCCCTTCTCCATGGTGGCGGCCTCGCCCTCGCCCACGGTCTTCATGAGCGTCGGGTCGCCGTCGGTGGTGGTAACACCGCTCGTATTGTTGGCCGGCATATCGGCCGGGTAGTCGATGTTGTGGCCGTACACCTCGAAGATGCGGTTTCCGGTGGGTGCCTGGGCGGCGGTGTTGAACTTGTCGGTGAAGTTCACCGTCACACGGATGTCGTTCGTGTGGAACGTGGTGTTGTACAGGCCGGCCACCGTGAGGCGCAGCGGGTTGCCGTCCTGGTTGGCCGTGGTGTTACGCGTGGTGGAGCGCTTCACGTAGTTGGCGTTGATGGTGACGTCGTTCTTGTGGTTGTCGCCCACGCGGGTCACGCGGCGGGAGTTGTCGGTCTTGGTCTCGCCGGAGGCCGCCCAGTTGTAGCGGTCGTTCAGGATAGAGGTCACCTGGCCGAAGCGGTCGCGGTTGGCGCCCGTGGCCGTCATGAGGTTGACGGCATGGCCGGCAGCGTCGGTCGTCGCCGTGAAGGACTTGTCGCTCACCACGGCGTGGACGCCGGATCCCTTGCCGTCGCCGGAGTCGCTGTGGTTGTAGAAGCGCACCTTCGATTCGATGGAGCCGCCGTACTGCAGGCGGTTGTCCAGGTTGGCGATCGTTTTCGCCGGATGGCTGTAGTCCACCGTGTCGAGCGCCTCGTCGTCCATGGACTTGTAGACGCGGTCGCCGTTGGAGTCGGACTGCTCCACCTTGTACTGGGCATAGCCGTGACGCGGGGCGGCCGTCACGGTGTAGACCGCCTGCACCTGATCGGCCGAGTAGCTCGGGCGGTCGGCGTCGTTGGTGAAGGCGTCGTTGTTCTTCTCGTTGTAGGCGGCGGCATCCGCTTCCAGCTCGTCGGTCATCTGGGTGATGACGCGGATGTAGACGCCCTCGCCGCGCAGGGCCTGCTGAGTCTCGGAACCCACGGAGAACACGAGGGCGCGGTTCGAGGCATTATACTCGCCGGCGGCCGCATCGACGAGCGCCGTCTCGGCGCCCTCGGCCGCGGTGACCGTAGCCGCCGTATCGTGGGCGATCTTGGTGAGATCGGTGGAGGCCGGCGCCATGCGCATGGTGACGTTGTCCAGGGTGGTGACGGTGCCGCCCTCGCCCGTGACCGTCTGCGGATCGCCGAGGAGCGTGGCCGTCACGCGGGCGGCCTTGGCATCGGCGTCGTAGAACGCGACGTCGGTCGTCTTCGGCGGCTCGCTCGTGTTCACGCGCTGAGCATTGGCCGGATGCGCCTCCGTGACGCCGATGCGCTCGTTGGCGCCCACGGTGTTCAGCTGCACCTTGTTCGCAGAAAGCCCGGTTTCGGTGGGAATGCGGTCGGTGACCACCTCCCAGCCGACGATGCGCTGGCCGCGGCCCACGGTGAAGCGGGCGTCCATGTGCTGCAAGGGCAGCACCGACTGCAGGTTCGCGCCCAGATACAGCGTGTACTCCAGGTAGTCGCCGGCGTACAGCGCGCCGTCGGGCACATCGTTGGCGGTGTTGGTGGGCTCGTAGCTGAAGATGTTGGTCATCGAGCGGTCGTCGGCGTCGTAGGCGAAGACGGTATCCTTGCTCACAGCCGTGGCGCCATTGGTGCCGTAGCCGATGGCCGTGTCGATCTTGCGGCCGCGAACGTAGGAGACGTCCATGGTGCCCAGCTTGTGGGACACGCGGTAGGCGGCCTCGTCGTCGACGAGCGCGGCCAGGCCCTCGGTGTTGGGGTCCTTCGCCTTCAGATCGACCGTCAGCTTGTGGCGGGAATCGGTGCCGGCGTAGGCACTCGCCTGCTTGCCGAAGGTCGGCGTAGAGTCGTAGTCGAAGTTGCCGGCGTTAGTCTTGGCGGCATCGTCGACGCCCTCACCGGTGAGCACGTTGTCGTGGGTGAGGGTGTTGGTGGCGGCGCGGGCCGAGGCGAACAGCTCCACGGGACGATCGACATAGATGCCGTCGTACTTGAAGGCGTAGTTCACCATGGTGTTCGACTGCGCGGAGGTCGCCTGGGTGGTGCCCACGTTGTTCTGGCTCTGGCGGGTGAGCCACTGGCCGGCGTCGAGCGAGGTGTTCGGGAAGCGGCGGTTGGCGTTGGGGGCCTCGAAGGTGATCTCCAGCTCGGTGAACAGGGCCTTCGCGTAGGTCTGATCCATCTTCGCATCGCCCGCGAAACCGGCGATGGTGTTGGTCGCGGAGACGCCGTTATAAGTGCTATAAGATATAATGTTTTTGCCATCGGCAGCGGACGATGCCGCGGGAGTGCCGGCCTCGGCGAGGGCTGCCGTCTCCGGCGTCTCGGCCTCATCGCCGCCCTCCTCGGTGCCGGGGTTCTCAGGCTCCGGCTCGGGCTCGGGCTCGGGAGGCGTGTAGGCGCGGAAGAAGCTCTCGAAGTCGATGACGTAATCGCCGTCGGCATCGAAGGTTGGGTTGCCGTTCTCGTCGTAGACGATGCGCGCGGTGCCGGAGGGGCCGGAAGCGGCCTCGCCCTCGTCGATCTTCCACGGACCGCTCACGCGGCCGGCGGCCTTCAGCTCGTCGAAGGTGACGTTGACTTCCTTCTCGGCGCCGTCGGCATCGATATACTTGAAGCGGAAGTTCGTGGCGTTGAACCAACCGCCATCGCACTCGACGCAGGAGCAGTCCTTGTCCTCCTGGCCGCCGCAAGCGGTGGCCTCGATATAGGCGTTGTCGTCCTTGGTGTACACGTCGCCCGTAATGGTGAGGTAGATCTGGCGAGCGTCGGTGACCGACGAGCACTCGCGGGTGTCGGTAACCTTGTCGCCCTCGATCTTCAGCTCGCCGGTGATCGTTTGGGCGCTGCCGGGCTTGGTGACAATCTTGTTGTCACCGTCGAGCGCGCGGGGACCGGTGTACTTGATGTACTCGTCGCCGATCTTCACGAAGGGCGTGTACTGGTAGCTGATGCAGGTGCCGTTCGCATGGTCATCGCAGTACACGTGATCGGTCTTGGCGTTCTCGGCGTTGCGCACAAGGTAGGCCGGCACGTAGACGTTCTGCAGGCGGAAAACCTTCTTAGCCTTTTTCTCGGCGCTGTCTTCTCTGGTCGCAATGTTCTCGTCGAAGGTGCTCATCAGGCTGATGCGCGTCAGGTGCGCGGCGCGCTCATTGTTAATGTCGTTGCCCGCGGTGCCGTCGAACTGGTTCTGGAAGCGCACCTCGAAGGTGGCCTTGGTGGGCGTCAGGTTGTCGCTCGTATCGTCGATCTGCTGCTTGCCGTCGACCCAGGAAAGGGTGCGCTTATCGCCGTAGTCGTAGATGCGCTTGGTATCGGTGTGCCACTGAATGACGTGTCTGGTAGTGGGATTGCTCCAGTAATCGTAATAGGTTGTTTCGTTCCACGTGCCGTTGTTGGCCCAGGCACCCTGGGGCATGATGTTCTCATAGCCCGCGCTGTAGCCATAGGACGTAGTGCGCGTGACCACCTGATCCTGAATGCGATCCTGAATGACCCCGTGGGCCGAGGAGTTGTTCTCGTAGTAGTTCTCGGCGTTGTCCGTCAGCGTGCCGTTGTTCTCGGTCTGGATGCCGGCGGCATAGCCGTAGCGCACCTTGTAGCCCACCATCCAGGCGGTATCGAAGGCCGAGTTGCGCGGCACCCAGCGATACCCGTTGCCCGGGTAGCCGAACTGGCGCTCGTAGCTGTTCACGATAGACCAGTTGTTGTAGGAGTACAGGGCCTTCTCCGCGCTCGTGAGGAAGGTCGTCGGCGCATAGTAGCGGTTGTAGTCCACGTGCGCCGTGGAGATGGCGTTGTCGATGTAGTTCTGGAAACGGGTCTCCTGGGCCGTGGTGCCCGCGGCGTAGAGCTTGTTGTTCTGTCCCTTGTAGATGTAGGGGCGTCCCAGCACCTCGTAGTCGGAGGTCGTCTGCCCGCTGCCGCGGTCGCCGTCGTAGGCGCGCGCCGTCTCGGCGGTGGCGTCGGCATCGCCGCCGTAGGGGCCGAGGTCCAGCGTGTAGCTCGTCACGAACTCGCCGTCGGGCAGGTTGATGGTGAGCGGCTGGTGATCAGGGAAGTCGCCAGTCTTGGTAATCTTGGAGGCGACCACCTTGCCGTCGACCTTCGGCTTCTTCTCGTAGCTGTACTCCGGAGCGCTCGACCAGTTCACCGCGTCCATGAAGTCGGGCGTGTAGTCGCTCGGGCGCTTGAAGTAGATGAGCGCGTCGCCGTCCTTGTTCAGACCCTTGGTGAACAGGTAGGTGAGACCGGGGGACGCCGGCTCGTCCACTTCCTCGTGCTTGCCGGCGTTGGCCCCGGTGATGGGGTTCAAGTCCTCATCGATCATGGTCTCGGTGCCGTCGGCGTTCACGAGGTACATGTTGTACTCACGGATGCGAATGGTGCGGTTCACCGTATGGGTGACCTTCTGTCCGTCCGAGGTGGTGAACTCGTAGGTGCTCCCCGCCCGTTTGCGCCAGCCGTTGTCGGTGGAGGCCAGAGACTCGGCCTGGGTCTTCGGCGGCGTGTAGGAGCCGTCGGTCACCTTGTCCCACGCCGTGGTGCGCAGGGTGATGAACACCTTGTCGAAGTTGTCGGCGCGCTCGGCGCGGGCGTAGTTGGTCACCGGGTTCAGGTGCGCCCACACGTTCGACGCCGTCATGGAGGCGATAGAGCTGTCGGCCGTGGCCGTGGCGTTCTTGGAGGTGCGGAAGAACTTCAGGCCCATGCCCAGATAGCCGTAGTACTCCAAGTCCTGATCGGGGTAGATCGTC
>ENA-OUPA01000071-OUPA01000071.1-human-gut-metagenome-genome-assembly--contig:-NODE-71-length-86891-cov-70.7476_pt1 | contig 86891 bp, 70 predicted proteins | sample MGYA00237939_ERZ548770 | MGnify/ENA primary metagenome ERZ548770 (study PRJEB26490, sample SAMN05356877) | human gut metagenome | biome: terrestrial biome; feature: human-associated habitat; material...
GGCGCATCCGCGTTGGCGAATCCGGCGCATCCGCGTTGGCGCGATTGGCGAAAATGCGTTGGTGAAAATGGTGAAAAATACATTGACGCTAACAGGAGAGGGCGGCCCGCGCGGCGATGTCCGGCTCAAAGCTCGGGACACCCAAGAGCCAGGACGGGTGGGTCGACGGGGTGCGCTGCATGCTCGCGGCGCGCTCCGGGGCGGTGAAGGCGCGGACCTCGGCGATCAACACCGCGAGGTCGCTGCTCACCACCGCGCCGGAGGGGCTCAGGTCGAGGTTCCGCGGCATGGGCGGGACGAGGCTGATGGAGGAGCTCCCCTCCGTGCGGTCGGAGGGCGCGCTGGGCGCCGCGCTCGGCGCGCTGGCGGACCTGTGGGCGGCGGCGCGCGACGCGGCGCTCGACATGGAGCGCGCGATCGAGGCGTCCCTGGAGGAGAACTGCCCCGCGCTGCTGGCGATGTACGGGTGCGGGCCCGTGAGCGCCGCCAAGCTCGCGGTCGCGGCCGGGGACAACCCGGGCAGGCTGCGCTCCGAGGCGTCGTTCGCGGCGATATGCGGGGCCTGCCCCATCCCCGCCTCGAGCGGCAAGACCGTGAGGCACAGGCTCAACAGGGGCGGCGACCGGCAGGCGAACAGCGCGCTGCACGAGATCGCGAGGCAGAGGGTCATGCGCGACCCCGAGACCGCCGAGTACGCCGAGAGGGCCAGGGGGCGGGGAAAGAGCGACAGGGAGGTCATGAGGTGCCTCAAGCGCTACGTGGCCAGGGAGGCGTACCGGGCGCTGATGCACCCGCACGAGGTCAGGAGGCCCGAGGACGCGTCGGCGCTCGTGGCGGCCAGGCGCGCGGCGAAGGTCAGCCAGGTGAGGGCGGCGTCCATATTGGGAACCAGCGAGAAGTACATCTCGATGCTGGAGAGGGGCCAAAGGGAGCTCAAGCCCATAAGGAGGGCCTACGAGGCATGGATCGAGGCAGGGCTCCCGCTCGATTGGGACAGGCAGGCATTCGAGGCCGAGCGAAAAATGGATTCTAAAAAAGACCTTGCCATATAGGAGCGTCAGGACGCAAAGAGGCTCCGCAGCGCGAAGCGCGATGCGGAGCCTCTTTGCATGTCCGAGGACGTTCCGGAGAGAAACCCCGTCACGCCCCCGGATTCCCGGTGGGAGTTCTAGACCTTGTCGGCCTTAGTACATACCGCCGCCCTGCTGACCAGCGGTGGCAGCAGCGATAGCGTCCTCAAGCTGAGTGTTCTTGGGCACATCGGAGACGGTGGCCTCGGTGATGAGGATCAGGCTGGCGACAGAAGCAGCGTTCTGCAGGGTGACGCGGCTGACCTTGACGGGGTCGAGGACGCCCATCTCGATCATGTCGCCCCACTCGCCGTTGGCAGAGTTGAGACCCTGGCCGGCGGGCAGCTCGGCAACCTTGTCGACCACGACAGCGCCCTCAAAGCCAGCGTTCTTGGCGATGGTGGCGACCGGAGCGGTCAGAGCCTTCTTGACGATATCGACGCCGATCTTCTCCTCGGGGTCGTCGATCTCAACAGCATCGAGCGCAGGAGCAGCGTCCATGAAGGCGACACCGCCGCCGGCGACGATGCCCTCCTCGACAGCGGCGCGGGTAGCCTGCAGGGCATCCTCGACGCGGTGCTTGATCTCCTTGAGCTCGGACTCGGTAGCAGCGCCGACCTTGATGACGGCAACGCCACCGGAGAGCTTGGCCAGGCGCTCCTGGAGCTTCTCACGGTCGAAGTCAGAGGTGGTGTTCTCCATCTCACCCTTGATCTGAGCGATACGAGCGTCGATGGCCTCCTTGGAGCCAGCGCCGCCGACGACGACGGTGTTGTCCTTGGAGATGGTGACGGACTTGGCGGTACCGAGCATATCGGCGGTGATGTCAGCGACCTTCACGCCCAGCTCGTCCAGGGCAGCCTGGCCACCGGTGAGGACGGCGATGTCCTCGAGGATGCGCTTGCGGCGATCGCCGTAGCCCGGGGCCTTGACGGCGCAGACGTTAAGGGCGCCACGGATCTTGTTGAGGACCAGGGTAGGCAGAGCCTCGCCATCGATGTCCTCAGCGATGATGAGCAGGCCACGGCCAGCGCGCTGAACAGCCTCGAGAACAGGCATGATGTCCTGGACGCTAGAGATCTTCTGGTCGGTGATGAGGATGTACGGATCCTTCATCACGGCCTCCATGCGGTCGTTGTCCGTGACGAAGTAAGCGGAGACGTAGCCCTTGTCGAACTGCATGCCCTCGACGGTGTCGATGGTGATGTCGAACGTCTGGGAATCCTCGACGGTGATGACGCCGTCCTTGCCCACGACCTCCATGGCCTCGGCGATCTTCTCGCCGACCTCGGGATCACCGGCGGAGATGGTACCGACGGAAGCAATCTGCTCCTTGGTCTCGACCGGCTTGGCCTGCTTCTTCATCTCGGCGACGGCGGCGTTGACAGCCTTGTCGATGCCGCGACGGATGGCCAGCGGGTTGGCGCCAGCGGCGACATTGCGCAGACCGTCGTTGACGATGGCTTGAGCGAGCAGGGTTGCGGTGGTGGTGCCGTCACCCACGGTGTCGTTGGTCTTGGTGGCGACCTCCTTCACCAGCTGGGCACCCATGTTCTCGATGTTGTCCTCGAGCTCAATCTCCTTGGCGACAGAAACGCCGTCGTTGGTGATGGTCGGAGCACCGAACGTGCGCTGCAGCGCAACGTAGCGACCCTTGGGGCCCATGGTGACGGTAACGGCGTCGGCCAGAGTGTTGACGCCCTTGGCAAGCTTAGCGCGGGCATCGGTGTTGAACGTAATGTTCTTTGCCATGGTAGGTAATCCTCCAAAAGAAACATGACTCGCGTCGCCGCTTCCGAGTCCTATGCGGCGGGCGCGTTCAAAGACGAATCAGAGATTCTGACGAGACTAGGCCTCGACGACGGCGTAGATGTCGTCGGCGCGCATCAGCAGATACTTCTCGCCGTCGACCTTGACCTCGTTGCCACCGAACTTACCGTAGATGACAACGTCACCGACCTTGACGTCCATGGGGATGCGCTCACCCTTGTCGTTGACCTTGCCGGCACCAACGGCAACGATGGTGCCGCGCTGCGGCTTCTCCTGGGCGTTGCTGGCGATATACAGACCAGAAGCGGTCTTCTGCTCGGCCTCGTCGGGCTTGACCAGAACACGATCTGCAAGCGGCTTCAAAGACGACATGCTTGTCTCCTCCTTTTTGGGCCGCGTGGTTATGCCACGCGAATTAACCCTTTTTTTTGCGTACGCGTTGAATGGTACCCACGAATGGCGGGTTATACAACACGGAGTCAAAAAATCTTATTTTTTGGCACTTAGATTTTCTGAATGCCGGGGGATAACTTAGCGATGCCTCCCGTGTGGCTCCGGAGGGGCGGGGCATAAGGTTTCCTGCTCGGGCAGTCCTGCTCGCACGAAGGCCACATTAAGTGGCCTTCGGCTCGTGCGGAACTCGCGATAAACCTTATGCCCCGCCCCTCCGGAGCCACACGGGAGCTGAGTCAACGTTATCGGGCCCGGCATTCAGAAAAGTCCGTGCAGCAAAATGGCGATGCGGATGGAATGCACAAGATAGGGGCACGTTGTTGGGACGGCTCTTTTAAGTTGCGGTGGAATAGTTCCTGTTTTGGGCTTGAAGGCCGATTTTAGGGACTATTTCACCGCAACTGAGGGGTGGGATGTGGGGTTAGCGCTCGTAGATCAGGTTGCCTGCCAGGTAGGTGGCTTGGATTTTGGTGGCTTGAAGTTCTTGGGGATCAACGGTGAGCGGGTTTTGGTCCAGGACTACCAGGTCGGCGTATTTGCCGGGTTCCAGGCTGCCGAGGTTTTGCTCGTCGCCCGCTGCATAGGCGCTGCCCAGGGTGTAGTTGCGCAGAGCCGTTGCTGCATCGATGCGCTCGCTCGGTAACCAACCGCCCTCGGGCCAGTGGCTTTTGGGGTCTTGGCGCGTGATAGCCGTGTAGAGCACGTTCATGCTGGTAACGGCTGTGATGGGGCTATCGGTGCCGAAAGCTTGGCGGATGCCGCGCTGCTTATAGGTCGCAAACGGCCACATGATGCGGCTGCGCTCCAAGCCCAGATCGCGCTCCGGACCACCCGGGTCGAGCGTGATATGGCAGGGCTGGCTCGAGGCAATGACGTTGAGCTTGCGCAGGCGGTCGATGTCCTCGGGCAGAAGGTTCTCCAGGTGCTCGAGCGTGTTATGGCCGTGCTGGGGCAGGCCGTACAGGTCGGCTGCTTCCTCGAAGATATCCAGCGCGGCATGAATCGCACCGTCACCAATGACGTGGATGCGCACGGTGTGACCGCGCTCCGCGGCCGCCAGAACCAGTTTGCGCATGCGCTCAGCCGGGACTGTCAGACGGCCCTGGTCGCCCGGAAAGCGCGGATTGGTATAGGGCTCGGTGAGATATGCCGTGTGTTCACTCGACACGCCATCGAAGAACTGCTTAAAACCTGGCGCCGAAAGCAGCGCATTGTTCGCGTAACGTACCTGGAGCTCTTCTAGACGCGACTGGTCATCCAGCAGCGTGGGGAACAGATGGGCACGAATGCCCAGCTTGCCGGCCGTCTGCAGTTTGTCGTAGACATCGTCGCAGATAAAATCACAGCCCGGCATGGGCATGAGCGACATATCGCAGATCGAGGTGATGCCCTGCTCGGCCATGCGCCTCATTTGATCGGCGTAAGCGCTTGCGATGCGATCTTCGCCCAGCCACTCAAGGCAGCGCGGCAACAACTGCATGGCAGCCGCTTCGTGAGCAATACCCGTGAGCTCGCCGTTTGCGTCCTTGTCGTAGCTGCCGCCCGCTGGCGGCTCGCTGTCGCGCGTGACGCCGAGCGCCTCGAGCGCGCGGCTGTTGAGCCACAGCGTATGCCCGTCGCCCGAGTACATAACGCAGGGACGATCGGGGAATGCCGCATCGAGCGACGCCTTGGTAGGATGCTCGGGCTGGTCCCAACGGTAGTCACGCCAGCCCTGCGTTACAACCCAAGCGTCGTCGGGCAGGTCCTGGGAAAACTCGAGCGCATGTTGCACCAGCGCCGCCTCGGACGTGCCCATATCCATGAGCATGTACGGCGAGGAACCGACCGAGGTATGGAAGAAATGCAGATGAGCGTCATGGAAACCGGGGCAGACAAACTGCTCGCCGTAGTCGATAACCGACGTGGCGGCAGGAGCGGCGGCGATCACGTCATCGGGCGCACCGACTGCGACGATACGGTCGCCTGCAATGGCAATCGCCAGCTCGCGGGCGGTATCGATACCGTCTTGCGCGGTAAAGACGTTCTTGGAGCGGATAATCCGATCGATATGTTGCATGGGCATCCCCATCTCTGGCAGGAAATTCAATACCCCCGAGTGTACTCCCCCGTCTCGGTTACAAAATGCCAAGCGGCAAACGGCAGCTTTGCTAGGCCAAGTGGCAGGTGGCATACTGGAAAGAGCTTGTACGATTTTGCGATAAACCAGTAAGGAGCAAATCGACTATGACGAAGACCAAGGCACAGCAGATTATGGCGGCGACCGAGGCTCGCGCGGCTGACGACGTCACCGCAGCCATCCAAGATATCGCCGCCGAGTTTGAGCCCTACATCATCAAGCAACGCCGCCACTTCCATAAGCACCCGGAGCTGAGCCTCGCCGAAGAGCGCACGACCTCTGACATCGCCAACCAGCTCGACGCCATGAATATCCCCTATGAGCGCCCCCTTAAGACGGGCCTGGTGGCGACCCTTCGCGGCACCGCGCCCGACGCCTATCGCGAGGACGGCACGCCGCGGCGCCGCATCCTGCTGCGCGCGGATATCGACGCCCTGCCCGTCACCGAGCAGACCGGCGAGGAGTTCGCCAGCGTCAACGAGGGCTGCATGCACGCCTGCGGCCACGACTGCCATATCGCCATGATGCTCGGCACGCTGCAGATCCTGCGCCATATGACCGACGACATCCACGGCGAGGTCCGCATCGTCTTCCAGCCCAGTGAGGAAAACGGCCAGGGCGCGAAACTCATGATCGGCACGGGCGTGCTCGACGGCGTCGATGGCGCCTACGCCGCGCACATCTGGAGCGAGGTCGACGCCGGCACCGTAAGCTGCGAGCCCGGCCCGCGCATGGCCAATACCGACTGGTTCCGCATCGATGTCCGCGGCACCTCGTGCCACGGTGCCATGCCCCAGCGCGGCCACGACGCCGTTATGGTTGCCGCCGAGATCGTCAACGCCCTGCAGACCATCGTCTCGCGCGAGATCAGCCCCTACGAGCCGGCTGTCATCACCGTCGGCGAGCTGCACGGCGGCACCGCGCGCAACGTTATCGCCGGCACGGCCTACCTCGCCGGCACGGTGCGCACCTACGGCGATTCGACCCACGAGGAAATGCCGGAGCTTATGCGCCGCATCGTTGAACATACTGCGGCCGCCTTGGGCGCCGAGGCAGAGCTCACCGACTATACCATCGCCAACTACAAGGTCGAAAACGACGCAGCTTCGAGCGAGCGCTGCCGTCAGGCCGTAATTAAGTGTCTGGGTCCCGCCGGTCAAGGCCATTATCGCGGCACGCTTTCGGGCGAGGATTTTTCGGAGTACCTGCGCCGCGTACCGGGCGTGCTCGCCTTTGTAGGTACGCGCAACCCCAAGATTGGCGCCACGTACGCCCAACATTCCTGCTTCTACAAGATCGACGAGACCGTGCTGGCCAAGGGCTCCATGGTGTCCGCCCAGTATGCTATCGACTTTTTGGCCGAGCCCACGCAAGAGGAGCTCGACGGCCCCACGATTACCGCGGTCGCCGAAACCAACCCCGATCTGGCCGCCAAGTTGCGCTCTGCCAAGGCGACGACCGCCGAGGCTCGTGACGCCATCCACGACGCCCGCACGGCCCGCCATGCCGCAATCAAGGGCATCCACGAAGCCCGCGCCGCCGCTCGTCACGAGGATAAGCACGACGAGTAGTCGTCACACCCATCCATAACAGCCTGGCTAAAGCAAAGCGGGGGCGGACGTTATCTCAACGTTCGCCCCCGCTTATGTGTCGACCGTTTTTCTAGCGCGTCCTCCGTCACGCCAGGCAAGAGCGAAGGATGGTGAGCCAGCGTGGGGGTTCGAGGTGGATGATATCGTCGGGAACTCCGGCGGGCGCATAGCCGCCAAAGAGCAGACCGGCATCTGCCGGATTGATGAGGCGCACGATCCATACGACGACGACCAGCACGCACAACACGGTGACCGCAATGTCGATACCACGCTTTAGCTTGCTCGATGCCACCTCCTCGCGCACGAACGCGAGCACAAACGCAATCGGCACCACCCAAAACAGCGGATGGTAGGCAAAGGCCGCCGCATAATCGAGGCGCAGCGCCGCCAGCCACGCCCTCGTCATGCCGCATCCCGGACAAGGAATGCCCGTCATCAATCGAAAAATGCAGCCAATGTCGAGCAGGTAGAGCGCGAGCCAGGCGACAAAGAGCGCGCCGGTGCAAAAAAGGGCGCGGCGAAGGAGCTCTGCCGTGCCCCTATGTCCCTGGGGGCTGTTCACGCCGCCCTTATTGTTAGGCACGAGCGCCAAGGCGAGTGTTGTAAGCCGTTGCCATGGCATTGGTATTATTGATGATGATGTTCATAGCGAAGATGGGACCAAGGCCGCACAGGAGCGCGCCGAAGATCTGCCACAGAAGAACGGTGGTGCCGTTTTCCTGGAACACCAGGCCGTAGCGAGGAGCGTTGGCCTGCAGGCGGTTGCCAATCTTGTAATACCAGTAGTACGCGTAGAAGCCGCAGGTCACAAACGATAGAAGGATGAATTCCGCCAGACCCGGCGTGTAATCGCCGTCATCCTGACACAACGTGTTGACGTCGCGTGCCAAGCAATACAGGAAGTAGAACGAATAGATACCGCAGGTCACAAGAGAGAGCAGCAGCCAGCCGATCAGGCTGCGGTCAGCCTTAATGGGGCCATAGCCCATCGGAGCGGATGCGGACTGTTGGGCGTATTGACCGGTGTACTGCTGCTGAGGCTGGGGCGCGGGCTGAATAGCCTGGGCCGGAGCGGGCTGGGGCTGCGGGGCCGCAGCGGCAGAAGCGGCACCAACGGCGGATCCGCAAACAGGGCAGAATTTGGCATCATCCGAAATGGGAGAACCACAAGTGGGACAGAACATGAGCCTCTCCTTTTCCTAAGGCGTCGCACGCCTTCAAACCTTACACGTCTACGTTCTCAACAATAGCCGCGACGTTGTTGCGCAACATTGACCAATTTCCGAGAAATTTTGCTGCAACCGTTTTCCCAGGCATTTTCTTGCTTTCGCAGTAGAAAAAGGCACCCCGGGCTCAGTTGCCCAGGGCGCCTCGACCGACTATTCGGTTTGATTGTTTTCGGCAGCAGGATTATCGCCCGGCTCATCCGCCGGCGTGGCAACGGCATCCCAATCGGGCTCCGCAGGCGTCGCCTCGGACGCCGGTGCGGGGACAGGAGCAGGTGCCGGGGCAGGGGCAGGCGCGGGTGCCGGGGCAGGGGCAGGCGCGGGTGCCGGGGCAGGTGCAGGCGCGGGTGCCGGGGCAGGCGCAGCACCAGTGGCTGCCGTGGGATTGAATCCCGCAGGAGCAGGCTTCTTCTCACCCGGGAGCACAAAAGTCAAAACGTCGTCCTTGTCCTCATCGGCCCATTCGCTTGCATAACGTGCAGCCCAATAGCCAACGGCACGGTGCTTGAGCATCTTGCCAAAGACCGTAAGGAACACCGTGACGAATGCAATCAGCACCAGGAACAATACGAGCGTGACACCACCGGCGGTAACAATCGCCTCGATACCCGTGGGGCGATAGTAATAGCCGTACGCGCCAATTCCGGCGATGGCACCAAAGACAGCTGTCAAGATCCACGTAATGGCGTTGGAAACCAGGCCCGTCAAAAACTCCGGAAGGAACGAAGCGCAGAACAGCTTGGTCTTGTTGTGCTTAAACGCCGCCCAGACCTTATCGAGCGAAAACGCGCTCTCGACGCGACCGGTCACCGCAAAGTGCATCACGGCGATGTCGGCGAACATCTTAAAGAAGACACCCAGAATCGCCGAGGCAATCAGCGCCAGGACAAGCAGGCCGAGCGAACCGAACAGCGCAGCCTCGAGCGCATAAGAGCCGTAATAAGAATACGAGCCCGCAGCGCCAATTACCACGCCCTCCACCAGCGAAAGCACTACACCGATCACGGGAATGGCAGCGATAACCTCGAGCACGACCGAGATAACGCTCGAAAAGACTCCGAGGCCAAACGACGTGGAACGCATCAACGGACGCTCCATGCCGTCATCGATCTTAAGCGACAGATCGCGACCCCACTCGATGCCAAAGCCCGAACCGCACACGCTCGCCACGTAGGCAGCCAAAAAGCCGATGGCAGCCGCAATACCGCCGATAACGGGAATGAACAGCACGAGCACCGACACGACACAGATAAGCGCCGGCAAAAAAGCAATCTGGCATACGCGCTGCAGCAGGCCCGGCGTCTTGGTCATATCCTCAAACGCCTGAGCCGTGCAGCCCTTGGGCACGTTCGTGACAGGTTGAGGGACAAACTGCTGAGGTTGAGGCTGACCCTGAGGGGCGGAGGCTGCAGCACCGACATTGGGGGCGCCACACACGCCGCAGAACTTATCGTTATCGCCCATGGGGGCGCCACACTGCGAGCAGAACATCGAAATCATCCCTTCGTATCTTGAGCGAATCACTTGGATCGCAAACGATGTCTTTGGCATCATTATCACCCAAGGTGAGGACAAATACTCCTAGATGACGTATTTGCAACACGCGAGGCGCTTTTCGATTGTTTGATGAGTGCGTCCGCGTTAGTTCGTTCCGCGGAAACCCTTGCCGACGATCTCGGAGCTGTCGACGATCGTGATGAAGGCACCCGGATCGACCTCGCGCGCGTAGCGGCGCAGCTGCACGGCCTCGCGACGGCTCAACACGCTCATGATCACCGTCACGCACTTGCCCGAGAAGGCACCGTAGCCGCGACTGATGGTCGCCGTACGGTTAAGATGCTTGACGATAAACTCCTCGACCTTAAGGGGCTCGGAGCAAATGACCGTGCAGACCTTACGAAGGTGAATGCTCTCGATGGCCTTGTCGACCACAAGCGTCTTGGCAAACAGGCCGAGCACGCAATACAGACCGACACGCGGGCCATACAAAAAGGCCGCGATGGTCACGATACCGATATCGACCAACAGCAGTGCGCGGCCAATCTCGAGCGTGGTGCGGCGCTTGAGGATCATGGCGAGGATGTCCGTGCCGCCCGTCGAGGCACCAATATCGAAGACGATGGCGCTGCCGAGCGCCGGCAGAATCACGGCAAAGCACAGGTCGAGCCACATATCGCCCGTCATCGAGACATCGGTCGGGATAAAGAGCTCAAACAGCGAAACATAGGCGGAAAGCGCAAACGAGGCGAAGACGCTCCACAGAATTGCCTTGCGCTCCAAAAAGATAAAGCCCAAGATGACGAGAACCGCGTTGATAATCCACATAAAGACGCCGACGGGCAGGGTCGGGAACAGCGTGGAAAGAATGACCGACACGCCCGAGGTACCGCCGAAAGCAAAGTGATTAGGGGTTTTAAACGCAACGATGGCAAAGGCCGTAAGAATCAGGCCCAGATTGAGCTCGGCGAAAAAGCGCGGGAAGCCCGGCTCTTGGCTGCGCTTTTGGCCGGCACGCTCGCCGCGCTCGATATCGGTGCGATCGACCACGCGCTCCATCGGCACCACGGGAGGACGATGCATCTCCTCGGCAGCACGCGATGCCGCCTCCGCCGCAGCGGCCTCAATCGCCCATGCCTTGCTTTCTGTTTCGTGCTCGTCGGCCATTACGGCAACCCCTCGTTAACAATTTGGAAACAATGCGCCCATTAGGGTAACGCGGAACGCAGCGATTGCAACCCCTAGTTAGACGAGCGGTATATCTGCATCGGGGGCATACAAATAACGGCCAGCCGCACATGTGCCTGCGCGACCGGCCGTTTGACGTTTTCGCAGATAAAACCTGCCAAAATAAACCTGTCCCTTTTTGGCAGGTTACTCGTGCTGGTTGGTGCGGTGCTCGTACTCCTCGGGGGTGATGACATCCTCGATGCGCAGGTTGACGCCTGCCACCTCAAGGCCGGTCATCGCAGCGAGACGCTCGGTCACGCGCGCCTTAACGTCGTCGAAAATCGCGGGCGCGTAGGCGCCGTACTCGATAATGACGGAAATGTTGACGACCACGCGGTTGTCATCGGTGACCTCGACCGTCACGCCCTTGGTCAGGTTCTCGGCACCAAACTGCTCCTGCACAAAGTGCATAAGGTTGCCCTTCATGCCCAGGACGTGCGGCACCTCGCGGGTGGCCATGGCAACGATCTTCTCGATCACGCCGTTGGAATAGGTCAGCGAGTCCTCGGACTCGTCCGCTTCTTCATCGTCCTCGTCCGCATCGTCGGCGGGCTCGGCCTCGACAAGCGCCTCATCCTCGAGCGTTACGTCCTCGGCCTCGACGGCGACGGTCTCGTCTGCCTCGGGCTCGGTATCGGCCACATCGACCTTCGTGTTAAAAGCCATGGTTCCTCCTTATGCCCACCGCACACGCGGCGGTCGAATACATACTAGCGGCCGCTAAACAGACGGCCGAAGAAGTTGACGATTCCGTTCTCGCCGTCGCGGATCTGGCCAATTACGGCGCCGATCAGCACAAAGAAAGCGATGACGAGCGTATCCCACAGGCCGAGCGTGAGCACCAGCACGGCGAGCACAAAACCAGCGACTGCCCCAAGCGTGGTATTGGGATGACGGACGGCATAGCTCCAGATGGCCGCCCCCGTACCCTTGATGAGACCCATGGCCTCATCAAAATCGTCGGCAACCGCGTCATACGACTCGGTGCCCTCTACCTTGGAATCGACGACCTCGCCTGCCGGCGCAGCGCTCTGATCGATGGTCAGGCGCGGGGTGCGGACGGTCTTGTCTTGATTGGTATCACTCACCGGAAACCTCCACGGTCTGGACGGTAGTCTTGGACGGCAAAAAACGAACGCGTGCGATCGAGCCCGGCGTACCGAGCATGGTGTCGCAGGCCTCCTCGATACGCTGCTGCATCGCGATAGCTTGGGAGGCCACGTCCCGGTCATCGAGCGCGATGGCGTCGACCTTAAAACGAACGCGCGATTCGTCGGAGCCCTGCACGCGCGCCTCGATATGCTCGATCATCACACGGTCGTCACGCTCTGCCGCGCTGCGAGCACACGAGGAGAGGGCCGCGAGCGTGACCTCGATATTACGCTCCCCCGCCGGATGCACGCAGGATGGCTCGCGACGAGCAAACATCAGACGGAAGAAACCCACGAGCACGCCGAGTGCCACGACACCGCCGCACGCCGTAACAACGATGCGAGGCAACGGATCGCGCATCAGCAGCATAAAGCGATAGGTATATGGTCCCCAAAACTGGCAGACTAATGTGCCCAGCGCCACGACGGCTGCGGCAAGATACACGATCGCTAGGGCTCGTTTGAGCACGCGCATGCGGCGCTCCCTTCAAATCTCGATCCACAGAATGCAAAACGATTCGCATCATTATAAAAGAGCCGGGTCCGGTGCCTCATGCACGCGGATCCGGCTCATCTATTCCACGAGGCTTACATGCTCGCTTCATTATGCCCAGATATGCACGGCTCAATCCGTGCAGGCGCTACTCCTCCTCGAGGGCAGCGATGACCTCGTCGGTCATATCCATGGTGCTGTAGACGTCCTGGACGTCGTCGAGCTCCTCAAGACGGTCGATGAGGCGCTGAACCTTCTTGGCGTCGGTACCAGAGACCTCGGTCGGGGTGGTCGGGACCATGGTGGTCTCGGAGCCCTTGACCTGGATGCCCTGCTCCTCGAGTGCCTTGGAAACAGCCATGACGTCGTTGGCAGCGGTCCAGACGATCCACTCCTCGCCGGCGTCCTCGTAGTCCTCGCCACCGGCCTCGGCGATCGCCATCATGAACTCATCCTCGTCGCCGGCAGCACCGTTGGCGATCATGGTTTCCTTCTTGGCGTTCTCGTCCAGAACCTCCTTGGCAACGACGATCTGGCCCTTGCGCTCAAACTGGAAGGCAACGGAACCGGAGGTGCCCAGGTTGCCACCAGCGTGGGAGAAGGCGGAACGGACGTCGGCAGCGGTGCGGTTGCGGTTGTCGGTCAGGCAGTCGACGTAAACGGCGACACCGGCGGGACCGTAGCCCTCGTACACGATGTTCTCGTAGACGGCGGCATCGGCACCCGAACCAAAGGCCTTATCGATAGCGGACTTGATCTTGTCCTTGGGCATGGACTGAGCCTTAGCCTTAGCGACGGCAGCGGCGAGGCTGGCGTTGTTCTCGGGCAGCGGGTCGCCGCCAAGACGGGCAGCAACGGTGATGTTGCGGCTGAGCTTGGAGAAGAGGGCGGAACGCTTGGCGTCCTGCGCGCCCTTACGATGCTTGGTTGTGGCCCACTTAGAGTGTCCGGACATACGTGTCTCCTATCGGTTTCGACCTAAAGCCCAGCGCAGATGCTCGGGCAATATAAACAAACGTCGTTATGATATACCTACTGGCCTGCGAGATAAACCCCAAAATGAAGGCGTCGTGATGATGCCCCCTTTGGTGCAAAGAAACCTGACCCCAATGCACCAAGTTAGGACCAGAGGAAGTCGCTGCGGGTGACGGTGGCGCCGATGGCGAAGGGCATGCAGGCGATGACCGGATACAGGTAGCGCATGTAAGTCGAGCCGTTGCACGGGCCAATCAGGCACACGGCGAGCACGCCCAACAGCGGCACCCAGATCGCCAGCGCACGCCATGAATGACGACGCAGCAGGTAGACCACCACGGCGATCATGATCCACACATAGGTGGCCGAGCTCATGGTGAGTGAAATAAACGGGATGCGCTGCACCGCCACACGGTACAGATTGATCAGGTGGTCGCACCAGCGCACCATGTTGCTGTCAACCGGATGGAAGTCGAAGTACTTGAGGTTGTCGGGACGCGCCATGATCTCGGCACTGCGTGCCGTGCTGTAGACCCATGCATCGCGAGCACTCGGATAGAAGTACCCGTAGTAGTTATTGACGAACGCCGAGATATAGCACTCGGGATCCTTTTTGAACATCTGGGCCCATACCTCAAAATAGGCCTTGATGTCCTCCTGCGAGGCGTACTCGTTAAAGCAATTTTTGACGGCGTCCGACTTATCCGGGTTGTAACGGCGGCCCAGATTCTCGTATTTGAGCACGCGATCGATCACGGCGCGCTCCTCATCGGTCACCAAACCGTCGCAGGGTGCCTCCACGATAGTGCCGTCCTCCTTAACCGTGGGGTTGACGCCCGAGTTGAGGCCGTCGTGCTTTTGGACGAAACGAGCCGTCTGCTGGAACGGAATCGAGAGGATTTCACGCTTGGAACCAGGCGTAATGTCGTGCGCCGGCATAAAGACCTTGGTGAAGTACATATTAGAGGCAAGGCAGAGCGCGAGCACCGCAAGGACGCCAACCCAGCGGAAACGCGGGATGGCGCCCGAAGGCGCAGCACCAGTCTGCTTAGCCGCACGACGAGCGACATGTACATCCCATGCGCAAAACGCCGCCGCAATCACGCAGGCCGCCAACGGAAACACCAGGCCTCCATTGCGCAAAAACGTGGAACCCATGGCAGCCAGCGCGAGCAGCAGCCAGTCGTGGCGCGCAAAGAGCACGGGGGCTTTCTCGCCCGCTCGCTCGACATTGGCATCACGACGGGGCAAGCCACATGTCACGAGCTTGACGGTCTGTACCAGCAGCACCAAAAACGCGTCGGCAAAGAGCACGTCTTTGGTGAGCAACGCCGCGTAGTTAGAGAACATCGGCATAAACGCAAAGAACAGCAGGATCGCACCGCGAACCGGCAGGCTCACGCCCAGTTTGCGCAGCGACGAAATGGAATAGGCCATGCAGGCAGCCGTGATAACAAATTGAGCGCAGGTATAGATGATGAGGCCCGCGTTAGCGCTGTTGAACAGCGAAAGCCCCAGTTGAACGCACGAGCCGATAATGGCCGTATGCACTACGGGATGATGCCCGTTGAGCAGCACGTTGGGGTTGAGTAGGCGCAGGTAGTCGCTCGTGCCGTTGGGATAGTTGAACCACTGGCGAATCTGCGCACCCGTATCTCCCATAAAAAGGCCGGGCAGCGAAGCGATGAGCGTGGGCGCCCAGGCGATCATAAGCACCAGGAAGGGCCCGGCAAAGGGGTGGACCGAGAGCACGGCGTGAGTCACACGCCATACGCGGCCAAAGTGCGCTTCCGAAAACGGAATGCGCCGAGAGCTCAGCCAATCCAAGCACTCAAAAGCCAGATAGAAGGCAACGATCGCCAGGAGCATCCAGCCCGCGCCGCCAATCCAGGCGCAGATGATGCGAGCTTTGTCGCCAAGAACAATCTCGGCCGAGTCGGTGAGGTCGTAGCTGCGGCCGAACACCATGCAGACGGCAAAGAACAGCGACGGAAGGATCACCGAGGGACGCCAGGCGTCGCCGCGGCCAAAGAATACGTAGCGAAACGGCAGCGTGAGCAGGCAGGCAAGCGCAAGCAGCATGACCGCGTCGGTATGGCCGGCAAACGAGAGGAGCACCTCGTAGCACACGTACAGCATGCCCGAAGCCTTGGGGTCAATCGCCAAGACTGCGTTGCTCGACACCGGGGCGGGATCGATGGAAAACGCCGTGGTCGCCAACAGCGCGAGCAAAAATGCGGTGAGTGTCTGCTTGGCGGGGTAGCGCTTAAACCAGACGATGCGGGCAGCGTCGCGCGCAGCCGTTGTGGAGAGGTCGGAATCCTTCACAGTCCGAAAGCCTTTCTAGAAACCTATCAAACTCGGCAAGACCACCACAAAGGTGCCTGTCCCCTTTGTGGTGGTCTTGGTTAGGCGTCCAGGTAGACGCGCTGGGGCTGATTGCGGTGTCGGGCGAAGATGATGAGCGCTAGGCCGGCAATCACAAGCGGCAGACTCAGCAGCTGGCCCATGGTGATGACGCCGCCCAGCAGATAGCCCAGCTGGGCATCGGGCACGCGCACGAACTCAACGAGAAAGCGGACGATGCCGTACCCCATCACAAACACGCCCATAAAAGTGCCCTGGGGCAGCAGCGGCTTTTTGCGGCTGAGCACCTGCAGAATGCAAAAGAGCACGATGCCCTCAAGAAATGCCTCGTAGAGCTGGGAGGGGTGACGCGGCATATCGCCCGCGGTACCACCGAAGACCACGCCCCAGGGCAGATCGGTCGGCTTGCCCCACAGCTCACCGTTGACAAAGTTGGCACAACGGCCCAGGCACAAGGCCAGCGGCGCGCCGATCACGGCAAGGTCGGCAATGGTCCAGGCGTCGAGCTTATACATGCGGCACACGATGATGCCGCCCAAGATGCCGCCCACCAGGCCGCCGTGGAAGCTCATGCCGCCCTCGTTGGTGGCAAAGATTTCAAGGGGGTGGGTCCAATAGTAGCCATCGCCGTAAAAGACGACGTAGAACAGGCGAGCGCCGATAATGAGGCCAAAGACCGCGCCGACCACGACGCTCGTCAGGTCATCAATCGTAATGTCGAAGCCCCAACGACGCTGCGTGCGGTACATAACGACCGCCGTGAGCAGAGCGCCGACCACGTAGGCCAGGCCGTACCAGTAGATGGTGATGGGGCCCGCCGAGATTGCGACGGGATCAAGCATATGGTAGAGGTCGTTGAGCATATCGATCCCCTGCTCCCTACATACAAATGCGGCCGCGGGCCTTACGCTCGCAGCCGCATATTTGGACGTAACGTCTATGCGGAGCGTACCGTCCGCAGCTTTCGCATCTTAGAACGGCGCGTACTCGTCGTACAGGTCCTCTGCCTCGCCGGAAGCATTGACCTGCTCAACGCGGGTAACGCCGGGCACATGCTCCTTCAGGATGCGCTCGATACCCATAGACAGGGTCAGTGAGCTCATGGGGCAGCCGGCGCAGGCGCCCTGCAGCTCCAGCTTGACGACGCCCTCGTCGTCGACGCCCACATACTCCATATCGCCGCCATCGGCCTGCAGGTTGGGGCGAATCTCTTCAAGAACCTTCTTAAGCAGCTCTTCGTTAACAGCCACAGGGGCTCCTTTCTCACAATAACGCGGGCACGCCCGCGGACAGAAGCTATGTTACTACAGCCATGTACCCGCTCACGAGCCGTCCATGCGCGCAGACGCGACTTTCACGAGTAGTCAATTTGGGACGGGGCTCTTTGAGCTGCGTTCGTCGTCAGATGGCGACAACGCATATTACTGTCGAGCCTGTCCCCCGGTACCAATCTGGACATCGACGATGACCTGGCGGTAGCTGATGCCGCAGGAGTCGAGGATGCGGCGGCTGATGCGTCCATCATCGGTGTCGGCGTACTTGTTGTCCAGGTAGACAACCTCGCCCACGCCTACCTGCGCCAAAATCTTGGCGCAGTCGTGGCACGGGAACAGCGTGACGTAGACCGTGGAACCCTCGAGATCCTTGAGCGAGCCACGGTAGTTGAGCACGGCATTGGCCTCGGCATGGACCACGTAGTTGTGCTTGTCCTGCAACGGGTCGTCGCTCGTACCCCACGGGAAAAAGTCGTCGTTGAGCGCCGAGGGTGTACCGTTGTAGCCCACCGAAAGGATGCGGTGGTTGGTGCTGGCGATGCACGCACCCACCTGCGTATTGGGGTCCTTGCTGCGGCGCTGCGCGGCGATGGCCACGCTCATAAAGAACTCGTCCCAGCTAATGACGTCCAGGCGCTTGCCTGACGAAGTTTGATGAAAATCGTCCGACATGGCAGACACCTCCGTAATCGCAATAGTTTGACCCATTGTAGCAGGTGAAAGGTGGGGCTGTTTCCTCTCCCGCCGACGTCCTCGGCTTTATGCGCGACGAGGCTTTTGGTTGATGCGGTACAGCTCGGCGAGACCCCGCAGCGTCAGTGCGTCGTCTACCGTCAGACTGTGGCCAACCAACGCCGCGAGCGCCTCGGCGTCGTCGCCGGTGATGACAATGGGCACGCTGCCCTCCCCCGCCGCCTTGGTCGCGCGCATCTCGGCAAGCACCATGTCGAGCATGCCGTCGATACGGGCCACCTCGCCCAAGACCACGCCCGAGCGCATGGCCTCGCGCGTGTTGCGACCGATCACATGCGTGGGCGCCGAAGGCTCAACCTGCGGCAGGCGCGCCGCAGCAGCCGAGAGCGAGCGGGCGCCGAGCGCCAGACCCGGCGCGATGACGCCGCCGACAAAGGTACCGCGCGCATCGATGACCTCAATATTGGTCGTAGTGCCCAGGTCGATCACGATGCACGGAGAGCCGTAGACGGCACGGGCCGCCACGGCGTCGGCGATGCGGTCGGGACCGATCTCGGCCGGGTCATCGTAGTGCACGGGTATGCCGGTCTTGAGGCCCGGCCCCACGGTGAGCACGCGTCCCGTGCAGGTGCGAAAAAGTGCCGCCTTCCACGGACGCTCGAGCGCCGGCACCACGCAACTCAGGACTGCAGCTGCGGGAACGAGCGCGCCGGGCATGCCCGCATCGGCCGCCAGCGCGGCCATGACCTGCGCGAGCCTCATGCGCGCCTCGTCGGCTGTGATGCTCGACGGCGTGGTGATCTCGCACGTCGCGAGCGGGCATTCCTGTGCCGCGGCTGAATCCTCGGCAAACAGGCCAAAGCGAATGAACGTGTTACCCACGTCGACCGTCAATATATATGCGCACCCATTAAGCATCGTCGGCGCTCCTTTCGTCTGCCCAGCAGTATATCGCCTACCTAAACCAGTCATCCCAAAATGACTAGCTTGCGGCTATACTGGTGCGCGGTCGTGCGCGAGCTCACGCGGCGGCCCTTGGTAACCCGACTTCCCGCGCCGTATCCGTAGCGGCGCTTCCGGGGGAAGCGGATATACGCAAAGGAGTTCTATATGAGCAATCCCTCGAACCGCACCTCGATGCGCGGGCAACTCACGCTGCGCGGCGTCGTCATTGGCGTCCTTGGCTGCGTGATCATCACGGCAAGCTCGGCCTACACCGCCCTCAAGATGGGCGCACTCCCCTGGCCGATCGTCTTCGCTGCCGTCATCTCGCTGTTCTTCCTTAAGCTCATGGGCAATGCCAGTCTCAACGAGGCCAACGTCACCCACACTATCATGTCCGCAGGCGCCATGGTCGCCGGCGGTCTAGCGTTTACCATCCCGGGCGCCTGGATGCTGGGCTATGCCGACCAGATCAGCTGGCTCGACATGTTTATCGTGGCACTCGCCGGCACCATCCTGGGCCTGCTGGCCACCGCGCTCATCCACCGTCACTTTATCGTGGACGCCGCGCTTGAGTTCCCCACCGGCAACGCCGCAGCTCAGACCCTGCGCGCAACCGAGGCCGGCGGCAAGACCGGCAAGCAGCTCTTTGGTTCCATGGCCATCGCCGGCATCTATAGCGTGCTGCGCGACGCCCTGGGTGTGGTGCCCAGCATGCTGTGCACGCTCAACATCCCCGGCGTGACCTTTGGCATCTACAACTCGCCCATGCTGCTCTCCGTCGGCTTCCTCGTGGGCTTCGCCCCCGTCGCCTTCTGGTTTGCCGGCGCGCTGCTGGGCAACTTTGGCATCATCGTGGGTGGCACCGCTGCCGGTCTGTTCGACGTTGTGACTGCACAGGGCATCGTCAAGTCCCTGGGCATGGGCCTCATGATGGGCTTTGGCGTCGCCGTCGTCCTCAAGGACATCCTGCCACAGGTCGCCGGTATCGTCCGCGGTCTTGCCGCCGACAGCTCCACCGACACCGACGAGCAGTCGCTCATCTCGGGCTCCCTTAAGCTCGACGCCGGCATCATCGGCCTGGGCGCTGCCGCCATCGCTGTGATCGTCGCCATCGCGCTCGACCTTGGTCCCGTCCCGGCCGTCATCGTGACGCTGTTCACCTTTGTCACCACCATCATGAGCGCACAGAGCTGCGGCCAGACGGGCATCGACCCCATGGAGATCTTTGGCCTCATCGTTATGCTCATCGTGGCCGCCTTTGCCCAGATCGCTCAGGTCAAGCTGTTCTTTATCGCCGGCATCGTAGCCGTGGCGTGCGGCCTTGCGGGCGACGTCATGAACGACTTTAAGGCCGGCGCCGTGCTGGGCACCAACCCGCGTGCGCAGTGGATCGGCCAAGCCATCGGCGGCATCGTGGGCGCCCTGGTCGCCGCAGCCGTCATGGTCGCGCTCGTCACCGCCTATGGCCCGGACGCCTTTGGCCCCGACAAGAGCTTTGTTGCCGCGCAGGCAAGCGTCGTCGCCACCATGGTCTCGGGCATCCCGAGCGTGCCGTGGTTCGTTGGCGGCTTTATCGCCGGCATCGTCATGTACTGGCTCGGCATTCCGGCCATGATGATCGGCCTGGGCGTGTACCTGCCGTTCTACATGTCACTCACGGCATTCCTGGGCTCCTGCGTCAAGCTCGCCTACGACAAGTGGTCCGCCCACCGCGATGCCACCGCTGGTCTTTCCGACGAGGAGAGAGCTGCCAAGGACGCCGCCTTCCAGGAACAGGGTCTGGTCGTTGCCAGCGGTCTGCTCGGCGGCGAGTCCATCGTCGGCGTTATCCTGGCGTTTGTCTCCGTGGGTCTGAGCCTGCTGGGCTAAGTCGAGCAGCTGCTCGCCCGAATCCATTTTGCCTACGGCTAACCCGGTAGGCGGCCCATGCGGTCGCCTGCCGGGTTTTTTGATGCCGATACAAATAAAGGCCGGCGCGCTGCCATTAACAGCACGCCGGCCTTATCGTTTGGCTACCGAGACGGTCCTGCTACGAATTGAAGTTCGTTGCAGAGCCGATGCTCGAAACGCTACATGTGCTTGCGACGACGATCGCCCAGCGTCACGCCCGCTGCCACGAGCGTCACACCGCCGATGACGAACACCTCGCCCGCAAGAGCGGAGTCATCACCGGTCTGGGCGAGCGCGGCAGGCGCATCCTGTTTCTTGGCAACGGGGGCCTTTGCGGCGGCCTGCGTAACCTGGGGCTTGGCCTGAGGCTTGCTCTGCGGCTCGGCCTTGGGATGATACTTGTCGTACTCGGCCTGAGCGGCAGCCAGGGCATCCTTGGCATCTCCGAGCTCGGCCAGTGCAGCGGCATAGGCGTCGTTGGCATCGGACAGCTTGGCATCGGCATCGCTCAGGGCAGCCTTGAGACCAGCGGCAGCATCGACGGCAGCCTTGTAGCGAGCGTAGGCAGCGTTCAGCTTGACCAGCTTCTCGTTGCCCGTCGTGCCCGCGGCAAGGGATGCCTTGTGGTCGACAGCCTCAAGATCGGCCTTGAGTGCCTCATCGTTGGCAAGCTCGGCCTTGGCCTTGACGATCTCGAAGTTCGCATCGACGACGGCTTCGTTGGCGGCCTCGAGCTGCTTCTGGGCATCGGCGACGCCGGCGACGGCGGCGTCATAGGCGACCTTGGCGTCGTCGACCGCTTTTTGGGCTCCAGCGAAGCGCTCGAAGGCCTTGTTCGCGGTAGCCAGCTCACCCTCGGCAGCCTTGACCTTGGCCTGCGCATCGGACACAGCCTGCGCCTTGGCGGCAACCGCCTGCTTGGCGTCCGAAAGAGCAGTCGCGGCCTGGACATCTGCGGCCTGGGCCTTGTCTACACCAGCCTGGGCGGCATCGTCGGCCTTCTTTGCCTCGTCAAGCGAGCCCTGCTTATTCGCAAGGTCCGCCTGGGCGGCATCACGCTTGGCGGTAAGGTCCTTGACCGAAGCCGTAGCGTTGCCATACGCCTCATTGGCCTGGTCGGATTTTGCCTTGGCGGCATCGCGGGCGCTGCGAGCCTTCGCCTTACGAGCAGCGGCCTCGTCAGCCTTCGTCTTGCTGTCAGCAAGCGCGGCGTTTGCCTTATCGAGAGCTGCCTGGGCAGTAGCGGCCTCGCTCTTGGCGGCGTCGAGCTTGGTCTTGGGCGTCTTGACGTCGATACCCTTGAGTTTGGCTTCGGCGGCGTCGTATGCCGTCTTCGCGGCGGCGGTGTCGGACTTAGCCTTCTCGTACTCACCCTTGGCGGTGTTCATGTTCACATCTGCTGCGGTGAAAGCGTCCTGGGCGGCAGCCTGCCCGTTTACAGCTGCGAAGTAAGCTTCCCTAGTAGTTCCAAAGTTCTTCTGCGCCTCGGCGAGCTTGCCCTGAAGCTCCTTGAGCTGCGCCTTCTGCGCCTGCGTGCCGCCTGCGTTGTAGGCAGAGTCGATGTAGTCGTTCACGAGCTTCTTGAACTCGGAGACAGTGAAATCCATCTGTCCCGTGCTTCCGCTATAGTCGAAAACGGTTACCTCGGAATCGGTTTTCTTACCGCTACCGGTTGCGATGCCGATAGCCTTCGCACCGGCATCGATGATGTTGAGATAGTGCCCGCACTCCTTGTAGATGCTGTAATGGTGCTGGTAGATATAGTAGGAATCATATCGATGGCTTCCAAGTGCGTCACCATACTGCTCGACGTACTTATCGAACGCCTTTTTCTCCTGGGTGTAGAGACCGGTATATGGCCAGCCAAGCGTATCCTCGGTCTCGCCTCCGGTGTATGCCCCGCCGCCGCCTGCAAGATTCTCACCTTGATCGAAATAGCAGTTCGAGTGTCCCCAAATGTTCGATGAATATGATGTATTGAGGGCGGCTGCCGCAGTCATGCGGAGGCTGACGCTAAGCTCAGACTGGCCGTTCGCCTTGCGGAGGTTGTTCTGGGTATCGAGATAGGTCAGGGCGTTGCGCATCTGCTCCAAGGAAAGTGGATTGGTGTCGCGAGACATGTCATGATCGACGTACTTGTCATACCATTCGGCCTTGTCATCGGCACCGGTCAGCATCGATACGGCGTCCTGGGCGTTCTGTTTCTGCATTGCCGTGAACTGGCTGCCTCCGATGATGTAGTTCATGAAGCCGAACATACCCTGACTGATGACATTCTGGTCTACGGTCATGTTTGACTTAAGGTCGGCAATCTGCTGGTTAAGCTTGTCGACTTCAGCGCTCGCGGCATCATAAGCGCTCTTTGCCGATGTAACTTCGGTGCAAATTGCATCGTATTCAGCACGCTTCTGCTGACGAACCTCGACGAGTCGATCGTACTCCGCCTTCTTGTCTGCTTCGGTCTGCTGCGCCTTCTCGTATGCGGCCTTGGCGGCGTCGCGCTCGCTGGCGGCGGCGTTGTACTCCTTGTTTGCCGCATCGTATGCAGACTGGGCAGATGTCACAGCAGCGTTGGCGGCGTTGGCCTTCTCCTGCGCGGCAGCGACGGCAGCCTGGGCGGCCTGCAGATTTGTCTGTGCGGTGGCGTCGGCATCCGTCGCGGCATTGAGCTCCGCCTGCGCGGTCTTGAGCTCACCAGCAGCAGCTTTCTTGGCGGCCTCAAGCGCACTCAGGTCAACACCCGTACCCGAGACGGCAGCATCGAGCGCGGCCTGCGCCTGGTTGAACTTCTGCTGGGCGTTATCGCGCGCGGTGGTTGCAGCTGCGAGAGCAGCGGCAGTCTCCTGCTTCTTGGCCTGGGCAGTCGTCAAAGCTGCCTCGGTATTCTGCTTTTCCTGCTGGGCGCTGGCCTCGGCAGCCTTGGCCTGGTCCAGATTGTCCTGTGCAGTAGTAACGGCCTTATTGGCGTCATCGAGCTTTGCCTGCGCGTCCTCGACGGCCTTCTTGGCGGCCTCGTACTCGTCCATACCCATGGCCTCGAGCTTGGCCTGGGCATCGTCGAGGGCCTTCTTGGCCTCATCCTGCTTTGCCTTGGCGTCCTTGAGCGCCTGGGTCTTATCCTCGACACCCTTGTTGGCTTGATCGAGCTGATCGTTCAGGTCGCCCAGCTTCTTCTGCTGCTGCTCGGTCTTTTCGACGGCGGCTTTGAGCTCGTCAATCTTCTCCTGGAGCGCGGCGACTTCTGCTGCGTTCTGCTCGATTTCGTTGTCGCTCACAGCCTGCGAGGCCTGATTCTTTTGCTGCTGTGCCTGCTTTTGAGACTGGCCCGCCGCGTCGGCCTTCTTCTGAGCCGCATCGTAGGCGGCCTGAGCGTCCTTGAGCTGCTTTGCCGACTCCTCTGCCAGCTGGGCAGCCGTCTTTACGACCGCTTGGTTGCCGGCGGCAACGGTGTTCTCTACAGAACTACCCCCCCTGAACAGAATCGCCGTTATCTGCCGTCGGTGCGGCGATTGCCGCCAGCGGCGACATGAGCGGCTGAGCGATGAGGCCCGCCGTCAAAACGGTTGCGACGGCGCGGTTGGCAACGCCCTTGACGTTGACGGCCTTGGCCCGAGGCTCAAAGTGTTGTGGACTGTAGTTTGCCATGGCTTTCTCCCTTTGACACGGATGTATCCATACGCTTCAAAATGTAGGAGCTGATTTTTGAATTCTGTTGCGCAACATTGGTCACCAGCGGATTTTTTGAAATTCGCGCTCTCGTGCTTCACAATTTCGTCACATATGTAGGAGCTGGTGCATCATATTCTTGCGGGATCGAATTGAGCCTGTGATTTGTATTTGCTCCCGCGTCATCCGCCCTATCGGATTCCGCATCAAACAGACACCCCGCCCGCCACGGTGTAGAGTTAAGACAACGGGCACGTTGCGCGGACCGCGCTGGAACGAGGTGGACATGGAACTCGACAAACAACAGATCAAGCGACTGCGTGAGCGTCATCATCGTCGTCACGGCATCCGCCCCGCTCATAGCGAAGCCATGGAAAACGTCACCCGCTTCCTAAAGCGCGCATTCAATATTCGCGAGGGTCGCGCGCCCTACCACGTGATCCGCAAGCGTTTTGTAAACGGGGCGCGTCTGACTGGCTCCCACCTATGCATCCTGATCATCGCCATGTTGATCGCGAGCATCGGCCTCGATATCGACTCGGACATCGCCATCGTGGGCGCCATGCTCATCTGCCCGCTCATGGGCTCAGTTCTTGCCATGGCATACGGCATCGCCACGCTCGACCGCGAGATTACCGTCGAAGCCGTCGCCGGCCTTGCGCTGCAAATGGCCTTTTGCCTGGTCACATCCACGTTGTACTTTAAGCTCTCGCCCCTTGGCGCCACCACAGCCGCCATTATCGACAACTCGACGCCCACCGTGTGGGACCTCGCTGTCGCGCTCGCCGGCGGCTTTGCGGGCGGGCTGGGCAACTCACGCGACCAGGAGCCCGCAACGCTCATCGCCGGTGTGGCCGTGGCGACCGCGCTCATGCCACCCCTGTGCGCGGCGGGCTACGGCATCGCCATCGCAAGCGAATCGCTGTTTCTCTCGGCGCTCTACGAGTTTGGCATCAACGTGATCTTTATCGCACTGGCTGCCGAAGCCGTGCTGCTTCTTTTGCGCGTACCGCTCAAGCGCGACCTGAACGGCGACGGCATCGTGACCGCCGAGGAAAACGCCGAGGTCGACGAGCTATCGCGCAAGGTGCGCCGCCGCATTATTGTGGGCACGGTAATCTTTGCCATCCCCTGCATTGTTATGACGGCGGGGTCTATTGGCTCGGCGCAGGCCGGCGTGCAGGACGGCTACGGCGTCACCGAAACCACACGCGAGCTTGCGGCGGTGCTGCCAGGCTTTAAGGATTACACCGTCGCCGTCGAGATCTCGGCCACCGAGGGCGACGAGGAGGGCCTTGTCGAGCGCCAGACTGTCGCCCATGTGACGACAGGCGAGACGCTCGGGGCGCACGACCGCCGCGTTGCCCGCAAGCTCATCGACCTCAACGTGCCTGAACTCGATCGCGTGGAGTTCGATGTGAAGTGATGCCGGGCGGCTCTACAGCTCGTACTTGTACACGCGGTAGATGAACTTTTCGGCTTCCATTTCGTAGGTGGCGATGGGCAGTCCATAGCGATCGCACTCGATAAAGGTCTTGGCCTAGCCCGATGCCACGAGCATGCTGTTCGAATTGCCGACGCGCTGCGCACTGCTGACGTAGCCCGAGAACGGCACCGCGATCTGGTCCTCGAGCTCGTAGGTGCGTGCGGTCTCGTCCACCGCGAACACGCGCCCAAACGAATGCGTGCCCTTGCTGTAATCAGTCACTACCGCGGCGCCCAGCTGGCCCCAGTCGAACTTGGGATAGCTTTCGGCCGCATCAAAGTTGTTGTCGTACAGCAGCACCTGGTAGCGACCAATCGCGGTCGTCTCGTCATTTGGCAGATATGTCACGCTGTGCTGGCCCGCGTTGAGCGAAAAATCGCCCTGAGCTTGCAGCAGCTTGTCCTCAAAGCCCGAACCGGCCCAAAAATCGGGCAAGCCCACGGAAGGCTGTAGCAAGGTCATTTGCGCAACATATGTCCAGCAAAAACGGGTGGTAGCCGTACCGGCTACCACCCGTTTGCCTCATATCTAGCCCAAAGCAGGCCAGTTACTTCTTAATGCCACGTCCCAGACGCTTGGCGACCGATGCAACGGCTTCCTCGCTGGTCGGTCCGCAGCTCACGCAGCCGTCGTGGGCACGCATCTGGCCGGTGACCTCGTCCATCGCGAGTGGCGCCACCTTCTCGAGCTTAAAGCCCTTGCCGGCGCGCATGTTTTCCTTGGCCACGCTGATCATGAGCTTAATGCGGTTGAGCTGGTTGACCTCGGACGCGCCGGGGTCGTAGTCCACCGCGACAATGTTGCTCTCAGGGTGCTGGCGGCGCAGCTCCTTGATCACAGCCTTACCCACCACGTGGTTGGGCAGGCACGCAAAGGGCTGCGTGCAGATGATGTTGGGCGCGCCATGGTCGATCAGGTCGAGCATCTCGGCCGTGAGCAACCAGCCCTCGCCCATGTTGTTGCACACCGAAAGCACCGTACGGGCCTTGTCGGCCATGGTGCCGATACGCTCGGGCGCCTCAAAGCGGCGGGACTTTTCGAGCATTTCCTCCACCGGCGTGCGCATCCAGTCCACAAGCTTGATGAGCGCCTGCATGCCCGCACGCGTCGTAGCAGAGCTACCCAACTCGTCCTTCTGCAGCTCGGCGTTGCTCATGGAGTACAGGAAGAAGTCGAGCAGGCCCGGCACCACGGCCTCGCAGCCCTCGCGCTCGATGACATCGACCACGTGGTTGTTGGCCGTGGGATGGAACTTGACCAAGATCTCGCCGACCACGCCCACGCGTGGCTTGGTGCCCTCGCCCACAAGCGGCATGGAATCGAACGCGCGGATGGCCTCGCGGCACAGCTTGGTGTAGTTGTGGCGGTTGAACTTAGGCGCCAACTTGCGGGCGCGCGCCATGTACTCCTCGTAGAGCGCGTTGGCGGCACCGGGCGTGGCCTCGTACGGGCGGCAGCGGTAGAGCATCTGCATCATCACGTCGCCAAAGAGCACCGCGTAGACTGCCTGCTTAAGCAGCGCCGGCGTAATCTTAAAGCCGGAGTTGTCCTCGCCGAGCGCCACGGCCGAAAGCGAGATCACCGGAATCTCGGGGTGGCCGCTCTCACGCAGAGCCTTGCGGATGAGCGCGATGTAGTTGGTCGCGCGGCAGCCACCGCCGGTCTGGCTGATGACCACGGCCGTCTTGGACAGGTCGTACCGACCGCTCTCGATGGCCTCCATGATCTGACCCGTCACCAGAATCGACGGATAGCAGATGTCGTTGTTCACGTAGCGCAGGCCGGCCTCGACGGCGTCGTGGTCGGTCGAGGGCAGCAGCTCCAAGTTGTAGCCAGCACCACGGAACACCTCTTTGACCAGATCGAAGTGGATCGGCGCCATCTGCGGGCACAGGATGGTGTAGCCCTCGTCGCGCATCTGCTCGGTGAAGGGTACCTTGGGCCACGCGGTCGAGGCGCTCTCACGCTGCGCCTCGAACGTGTACTTGCGGCTCGCGAACGCGGGGGCATCCGTGGAGGGCGCCACCGGCGCGGCATCGCCCTGCTCGTAGGCCTCGCCCGCGGCCGTGGCCTCGGCCAGGCGCTCGGCCTCCTGGTCCTTGAGCGCCGCCATGAGCGAGCGGATGCGGATGCGCGCGGCGCCCAGGTTGGACACCTCGTCGATCTTAAGCACGGTGTAGATCTTGCCGCTGGCTTCCAGAATCTCCTGCACCTGGTCGGTGGTCAGAGCGTCCAGGCCGCAGCCGAAAGAGTTGAGCTGGATCAGGTCCAGGTCGTTGCGCATCGTCACAAAACGGGCGACGGCGTACAGGCGGCTGTGGTACATCCACTGGTCGACGACGCGAATCGGACGCTCGGGCTTTACCAGATGCGCAAGCGAATCCTCGGTAAAGACCGCAAAGCCAAAGCTCGAGATAAGCTCGGGCAGGGCGTGGTTGATCTCGGGGTCGTTGTGGTAGGGACGACCGGCGAGCACGATGCCGTGGCCGCCGTGGTCCTCGACCCACTTAAGAGCCTCCTCGCCCATGGTCTGGATGTCCTCGTGGAAACGCGCATCGGCCTCAAAGGCGGCGTTGACGGCGGCATCGACCTCGGAGCGCGTGATTTTAGGACCGCGCACGCGACCGCGACCGGCCTCAGCATCGGCCACACGGTCGACGGCGAGCACCTGGTACAAGCGGCGCTTGAGCTCGGTCTTATCGTGATAGGGCACAAACGGATACAGGAACTCGATGTTCTGCTCGCGAATCTCGTCGATATTGAGCGCCAGCGCTGTGGGGTAGCTCATGACGATGGGGCAGTTATAGCAGTTGCCAGCCGTCGGATCCTCCTTGCGCTCCCAGCGCACGCACGGCATCCAAATGAAATCGACGTCGCGGTCGATGAGGTTCATCACGTGGCCGTGGCTCATCTTGGCCGGATAGCACACGCTCTCGGACGGCATGGACTCGATGCCCGCCTGGTAAGTCTTTTTGCTCGACTGGTCGGACAGCTGCACGCTAAAGCCCAGGCGCGTAAAGAACGCATGCCAGAAGGGGTAGTTCTCGTACATGTTGAGCGCGCGCGGGATGCCGACGGTGCCGCGCGGGGCCTCGTCGGGGCTCAGGATCTCGCGGTTAAAGAGCAGCTCGTTTTTCTTTTTGAAGAGGTTGGGGGCCTCAGTCTTCTGCTTTTTGTGGCCAGCGCCCTTCTCGCAGCGGTTGCCGGTAATGAAGCGCCTGCCGCCGCCAAAGTCGTTGACGGTAAGCTGGCAGTTGTTAGAGCAACGGCCGCAGCGGACATGCTTTTGCGTCACGGTGAGGTGCGCGATGTCCTCGGCCGAAAGAATGGTCGAAGTGCCGTCGGCACCGGCGCGATCGCGGGCGAGCAGGGCCGCACCGTAGGCGCCCATGCAGCCGGCAATGTCGGGACGCACGGCATGAACGCCGGTGAGCTGCTCAAACGCGCGCAGCGTGGCATCGGACATAAAGGTGCCGCCCTGGACGATCACCTGGCTGCCGATCTCCTTGGGGTCGCGCAGCTTAATGACCTTGAAGAGGGCATTCTTGATGACGGAATAGGACAGGCCGGCCGCGATGTCGCCCACCGTGGCGCCTTCCTTTTGCGCCTGCTTGACGCGCGAGTTCATAAAGACCGTGCAGCGGCTGCCCAAATCAACCGGGGCCTTGGCATGGATGGCAGCGTCGGCAAATGCGCGCACGTCCATGTTCATAGACACGGCGAAGCTCTCGATAAAGCTGCCGCAACCCGACGAGCAGGCCTCGTTGAGCATGATGTGCTCGATAACGCCGTCCTTGACGCGCAGGCACTTCATGTCCTGGCCGCCAATGTCCAGAATGAACTCGACGCCGGGCAGGAACGCCTTGGCGCCGCGCAGGTGCGCAACGGTCTCAATCTCGCCGGAATCGGCCTTGAGGGCCTCGATGAGCAGCGCCTCACCGTAGCCCGTGGTGGTCACGTGGCCGATGGTGCAGCCGGCGGGAATGTGGTTGTAGAAATCGGCCATGATGACCTTGGCCGTGCCTAGGATGTCGCCGTTGTTGTTGCCGTACCAGGTGTGCAGCAGCTGACCGTCCTCGCCCACGAGCGCGGCCTTCATGGTGGTGGAGCCGGCGTCGATACCGATGAACACGCGGCCGGTGTAGCCGTCGAGCTTGCCCTTGGGGACGACTTCCTGGTCGTGGCGGGTTTTGAACTCGGCAAAGTCCTCGTCGGTGGCAAAGAGCGGATCCAGGCGCTCGACCTCGGCACCCTGTGTGTCGCCCAAGCTGTCGATGGCCTCGATGAGCTGCGGGAACGTGCTGAGCTTGTTGGACTCGTGCGCCATGGCGGCGCCGCTCGCCACAAACAGGTGAGCGTTTTGGGGCACGATACGGTGCTCCTCGTCCAGGTTGAGCGTGAGGTAGAAGCGGTGGCGCAGCTCGGAGAGGTACTGCAGCGGGCCGCCCAGGAAGGCGACGTTGCCGCGGATGGGACGGCCGCACGCCAGACCCGAGATGGTCTGAGTCACGACAGCCTGGAAGATGGAGGCAGCCACGTCCTCGGGGCGGGCGCCCTCGTTGAGCAGCGGCTGCACGTCGGTCTTGGCAAAAACGCCGCAGCGGCTGGCGATGGGATAGATGGTGGTGGCGTTGGCCGCGAGCTCGTTGAGGCCGCTCGCGTCGGTGTGCAGCAGGGTTGCCATCTGGTCGATGAACGCGCCCGTGCCGCCGGCGCAGGTGCCGTTCATGCGCTGCTCGATGCCGTTGTCGAAATAGATGATCTTGGCGTCCTCGCCGCCCAGCTCGATGGCAACGTCGGTGGCCGGGATAAGAGTCTCGACAGCGCGCTTGCTGGCGATGACCTCCTGGACAAACTCCAGGTCGAGCCACTGGGACAGCAGCAGGCCGCCCGAGCCGGTAATGGCGCAGGTCATCTGGGCCGTCGGCAGCACGGTCGCAGCGCCCTCGAACAGGTCGCGGGCGCAGGCACGGACGTCGGTGTGGTGGCGCTGGTACTTGGCGTAGACGATCTGGTTGTCGTCGTTGAGCACGGCGAGCTTGACGGTGGTGGAGCCCACATCGATGCCCAGGTGTAGGTTGCCGCGGGCGGCCTCGGGGTTGAAAATCGCGCCTTCGGGGGCGTGGGCGGCGGCTACGGGCTCAGTAGCGGTTGCGGGCTCGGCGGCGACGGACGTCTCCCCTGCCGCGTTCTTGGCATCGGCAACTGCCTCGGCAACTTTCTCGACAGCCGCGGTCGCGGCCTTCTGCGCAGCGTCCATCACGGTGGGCGCGGCCTCGCGTGCGGCAGCAACCATGCGGTCCTTGATGCCCTCGACGAGTTTGCTCATTGTCTCTCCTCTTAGTTGTTGGACTCGACGGTTGCAGCGGTGTCGGCCGCGTCCTCGAGCTGCAAGTTCAATAGCTTCATGCCGTATTCCGGCACGTTGATATCGATGGGTTGGCCATACAGGTCGCCGGGGCGCACAAAAGCGAGCACCGTCATAATGCGCGCCATGGCCTCGGGCGATTCGGTGAGCCCACGCTCAAACCAGCGCTGAATCAGGCCGACCTCGGCACTCACGACGTAGGTGACGTAGTAGTCAAAGAACGTGCCCAGCGCCAGGCCCAAAATGCCCGTCTGCGCACGCGGCACCACAGCCTCACGCGCGGTGTCGATGATCCTTTTAATGAAGGCCTGGTCGCCGCCCGGACCCAGCAGCGCACCGATTAAGTCGCGGTTGGCCGCAAGATAACGCAGCAGCTCAACCGAACCGGGCGCCGGCTCGAGCTCATCGATGTTGTGATAGAGATCAGGCAGCTGAGCTGCGGTGATGAGCTCAATGCGCTCACGGATCTCGGCCAGCAAGCCGTCCTCGATTTGATTGATAAAGTCGGGAATATCGCGATAGTGCGAATAGAACGTGCGGCGCGTAAGGCCAGCACGCTCGGTGAGCGACGCGACATTAATGCGCGAAAGGTCGCCGCTTTCGGCAAGCTCGCTGGCAAGTGCCTGGCGAAGGGCACGCTGCGAGCGAAGGGATCGGCGGTCGCATTTCTCGAGCTGGGACAAGCGTCCTCCTTGTTACTCAGCCTGTGCGCTATTGCACAGTGCGAGTATTATTGCACACCGTGTGCATCAACACGTAAAGGCAATATTTAGAATGTGACGAGGGGGCAGTCCCTTTGTCACAACCCGCCTGGCTTTTGGAGCGGCATTACCGATTGTCCAAAATGTCATTCGTGGGTAGAATAGTGTCGACGGCAGCCCAAGTTGTAGCTGGCTGGGCAGCGCCGTTGTTTGCATTAGGGGGTCAACGCCTTAGCGGCGGCGACCCCTTCTGTTGCGCTTCGAACGCTGCTTGAGTGCCTCGGAAAGGCCGACAAGCGCCGTGAAGAACGAGACCACGGCGGTCAGAAGTCTCACGAAATCAATCAAATCGGTCATGGGCATCACCTCCCATCAAATGGAGGGCGCTGCCCGGCACATGGAACTGCCGTCAACGACACCGATTCTATCAAAGCGCAGTTAGATATGCGAATATTTGTTCGTGTTTAAAGAAGCTAGTCCCCACTGTGACAAAGGGACAGTCCCTTTGTCACATTATTCGATGATGGTGCAGGAGTTCTGCTTGCTCATGGTGGCGAGCATGTGTTTGGGGACGGCGTGGGCCATGCAGCTGCCGATGGTCGCGCTCGCGGCGGCCTTAGCTGCATCGCTTGCGTTTTTGGTCGCGTAGCTGTGGCGGAAGCGTTTGAGCATGGCGATGTCGTTGCCACCGTCGCCGTAGACCGCGACCTCGTCCTCGGCAATACCGTAGTAGCCCGCCAGCCAGGCAACACTCTCGCCCTTGTTGCACGTCACGTCCGTAATCTCGAACATAACGGGGTCAAACGGCGCGTTGACCACGCGATCGGAACGCTCGGCAAGATACGCCTTAAGGTCGCGCTCCAGCTCGCGCGAGGTCACGCGGCAGTTGATCTTGCACACATCGTGGCGCAAGATGTCGCCAATCGACTGGTCGAAATACTGTTCCTCGTGATAGCCGCCACGCGCACGCATGCCACGCATCACGATGCGCTTGATGGGACTGTCCTTTTTAAAGCCCGCCTGGTGCATCTCGAACGATCCGCTCGAAAACATGCCGTCGGGCGTGGAGCAGTCAAAACAGATATCCGGGAACGCCTTGAGCAGCTCCTCGGTGATCTGCGGATCGATGGTCCAGGTCTTGAGCACCTCGCCATGGCTGTCGCGCACGATGGAGCCGTTAGAGCAGCAGGCATCGAGCGCCAGCCCCGTAAAGCCATGCTCGCCGATCGGCAGCGTCGAGCGTCCGGTCGCGGGAACCACGTGCAGGCCAGCCTCGGTCAGCTCGCGAATGGCGCGGCGGATGGTCCCATCCGCCTCGTGCAGGGCGTTCAGCAGCGTTCCGTCTAAGTCACTCGCGAACATCTTGATCATGGACATGCCTCTCCTTCGTCTGCCCGATATTGTAGACGAAGGAGAGGCATGCCCAAACAATGCCGTCCCGGCGCGGCGGGCCACTGCCTCCGCAAATTCACGGTGCCCCAGCGCGTCAAGACAATCGCCGCAAGCGATTTTTCAGACGATAAAACAGCGCCGTCGTCAACGTCAGCACCGCCAACATGGCTGCGAATACAATCGCCGGTGTCCATCGATCATATGCAACCCCGTACGTCAATTGGCCGATAGGTGTTGCGCAGGAAAGGACCATGTAAACGACCGAAAGCACTTTTCCGCAGAGCTCAGTCGGCGCTGCCCGCTGAACAAACGCGGTGATTTCAACCGACGCAATGCTTGCCCACACCATGATCCATGCCGAACCAACCGCAAACACGGTGAACACGCATACATCTGCGCCGAACAGTAGCGTAACAATAATCGGTACGACTCCAAAACAGATCATCGCAACATATCGACATATGCCATTGACAGAAAAACGATGCGGCCAAATGCCGACCAAGCCACTGCCGGCAAGACCACCCAAGCCCATAGCCACCTCAACTATCCCAACGCAGGACGATTGCATGCCGAGATGCTTTGTAACAATAATGGGAGCGCCAATCGTTAGCCCAATCAACGCAAGGTTCAAAACGGCCGCAAGCAAAATCACAGCGACCAATGATGCATTTTGCAACAGATACCGAATCGACTCCCGAAAATCGTTTCGGCATGTCGTGCGAGTCGCGCCGTCTCTCATCGTTTCAGATGAGGCATTTTGCTTGAGTGCACCCCCAAACAGCAGGGCTGAAATCGCAAACGCTACCGACGCGATTGTGCAAAGAGCATCGATGCCAAAGCACCCATAGACTGCCGTCCCGACCACAGGACCCAAGATATTGCTCACCATGGTCACCTGCGAAACCAATGCAGTGGCCCGCTCAACCTTCTCTTCACCCGCCATGCGCACCGTCTCAATTTGGAGCATTGGCTTCAGCAGCGATTGAACACCATATTGAACACAAAGTATCGCTACTACGACGACCGCAAGAGGCAACGAACGCTTCATGAGGATAGACAGCAGTGATGCAGTCATCAGAGCAATGCCGAGGGCCACGAGGACCTCGCGATGTCTTCCCCTATCCGCCAAGATTCCGCCAGCCGGAGTTGCGAGTACGCCGGGTATGAACGCCGTCGCCACGACGGCGCCATATAACGTTGACGATCCGCTGCAATCGAACAAGTAAAGCGGATACGCAAAGCACAGCGCTGACAGCATCGAATACGTGCACAGCTGCGCAACCAGAAGTTCCGCAAGCCTGATTGACCGCACTGTTTTTGGTTCCAACAAGACTCTGACGTCTCTCAGTCCAGCCATAAGTCCGCTCCCTATACATACCGCTAGTATGTATTTATCGACTTGAAAAGGGCAGCCGGAGCTGCCCTCTCAAATCTATTACATACCGTTGGTATCTATATTACCACCCGGCGCGGTCCCATACGTCCCAAATCTGCGCCGTTGTCTGAAGCACTTCTTCCCCCAAATCGAGTCCCACCGCGGCAGCCATCTGCGCCAAACATTGTGCGCGAGCGAGCATTCGCTCCTTGGGCTCGAGCGGACGAAACAATGGCAGCAGCCAAAGATTCGCCAACAACGATACGGCCTCCGCCGCTTCGCGCGGGCATTCGCACGCAATGGAGCCGTCGGCGATGCCCTCCTCGATCACTGGCAAGAGATAGCCATCGGCCGACTCGTCGAACGAGCCCTGGTACTGCATCGCCAGTAGGCGCGAGCTTTTTACCGGATCTGCCGCAGGATGCATGCGTGCCCATAGCTCAATTTGTGGAACGACAGACTCGGGCGCGTACAGTCGCTTGAGCTTTTGGGCTCCGGTCATATTGCCGATACCAAGCGTTGAGCGACGTTGCTCAACAATCGGAGTCATCGCCCGATCAAATGCGGCGTTGAAAATCTCCTCTTTGCTCTTAAAGTGATGATAGACAGCGCCCTTGGTCATGCCATCGAGACGGTCAACGATATCTTGAATGCTCGTCCCCTCATAACCCTGTGCGCAGAATAGCTCCAGCGCCGCGTCGAGAATCTTCGCGACCGTCTCCTCGGGATATTTATTACGCCCCATAATCTGTCCATCCGCAACGCAAGTCTTGTGCCTCATTGCAGTATTTTAACGTTGCGGATGGCAGGCAGTCGATTCTACACCGCGGCGGGGCCGTGTTCGCCGGTGCGTATGCGGATGACCTCTTCGACCGGCTCGACCCAAATCTTGCCGTCTCCAACGGCACCGGTGCGAGCAGCGTTGCAGATGATGTCGACAATGCCGTCGACATGTTCATCGGCGCAGATGAGGGTGAACTGCACCTTGGGGATGGTATTGACGAGCAGTTCGTTGCCGCGAACGTATTCCTTCCAGCCATGCTGTGCACCGCAGCCCTGCACCTGGTTGATAGTCATGCCGCGAACATCAGCAGCAAACAGCGCATCTTTGAGAACCTCAAGCTTCTCCTGGCGCACGATAGCCGTAATTTTCTTCATAGTGAATTCCTCTCTTTAATATAGAAATGAACCGCTCATTCATGTGGCACGGGTTTTCCAGGTACCCGAGATTGCCCCGAAAGAGGAGCGCCGCGTACTTCGGTACGCAAGCGACGGTTTGAGGGGCAAGGTCGGGTGCCTGGGAAAGCCGTGCTGCTAATCGAGTCCGGAGAACGAAGGGTAGGCGCTCTCGCCGTGCTGACTGGCATCCAGGCCCAGCGCCTCGTCCGCCTCGTCCACGCGCAGGCTGCCGTGGAACAGTGCCTTGACCACCGCGGCGATCACCAAGTCGAGCACCAGCACAATAGCGACCGTCACCACAATGCCCAAAATCTGCGAGATGAGCAGCGACACGTCGCCCGTGTAGAACAGGCTGCCCTTACCGGTCCACGAAAGCTCCGGCACGCAGAACAGGCCCGTGAGCGCGCCGCCCAAGATGCCGCCGATACCGTGGCAACCGAACGCGTCGAGCGCATCGTCGTAGCCGAACTTGGTCTTAAGATGACTGATGGCCAAGTAGCAGACGGGAGACACGATCAGGCCCATGACCAGCGCTGCCCACGGCTCGACAAAGCCCGCGCCCGGCGTGACCACCACAAGGCCCGCAACCAGACCGGTGCTGGCACCCACCAACGTGGGGCGACCGGTGTGCACGCGCTCGACGGCAAGCCACGAGACCATGCCCGCCGCGCTGGCCGTCACGGTGTTGAGGATGGCGAGTGCCGCCACGGCGTCGGCCTTAAACTCGCTACCGCCATTAAAGCCAAACCAGCCAAACCAAAGCAGGCCGGCGCCCAGCGCCACAAACGGCACGTTATGCGGACGGTAGCTCACCATGCCAAAGCCGCGACGACGGCCGAGCTTTAAGCAGAGAATCAGGCCCGTAAGACCGGATGAAATGTGCACCACGTCGCCGCCGGCAAAGTCAAGCGCGCCGATGATGTCACCGATAAAGGAGCCCTCGCCGCCCCAGACCATGTGGGCGAGCGGCGCATAGACCACGAGCAGCCAAATTCCCAGGAAGGCCGTCATGGCACCAAACTTAACGCGGCCGGCCAGGCTGCCCGTGACGATAGCGGCAGTGATCATGGCAAACGCCATCTGGAAGGCGATGTTGATAATCTCCGGGTAGACGGCGCCGTCCGACGCGGTGCCCTCGGCCGCTTGCAGCACCTGGCCGAGCACCGGCAGGCACAGCAGCTGGTCAAGGCCTCCAATAAACGGGCTGGAACCGTCACCGCCGTAGGCCAGCGACCAGCCGGCAACAATCCACAGCACACCAACCAGACCAATGGCGCCAAAGCACATGAGCATGGTGTTGATGACATTTTTGCGCCTGGACAGGCCGCCATAGAAAAACGCCAGACCCGGTGTCATTAAAAACACGAGCATGGTGCAGATGAGCATAAACGTTGTCGATCCCGTATCGTACATTCGCTCCCCCTTGATCGCATGAACGTTGTCGGCGCCCATAATGCGGCCGAGGGGCAACTGGTGTAGACCAGATACGGCGTTGTTAAACGCTGCGTTGTCGAATGGAAACGGTGCCGCAATCTTGGAAACGGCGCGGCAACGGGCGCGAAACGAACGGGAAATACGCGAGCAAGGAAGCCGCGAGCGTACCTGTCCCGGCTAGCGTCGGAACAGCTCGCGGGCGCGGTCGCGGAGATTAGTTGCTCGAATGACACCTTCGTAGCGATTGATGCGCAGGCGCGGGAAGGCGTTAAAGAAGCGTAGGTCGCGGCGGCTGAGTGACACGCTCGGCACCGGACGGCTCATGCGCTTGCCGGCAAGGCGGCGACTGAGCGACGGACGCGGCATGCTCGGCGCGGCATCGGCCACGCGGCGGGCGGCAAGTGCCAGGCCGCGAGCGCCATCCGAGATAAATGTCGGCATCGAAGCCTTCTCGCGCAGGGCATCGAGCGTCGCGTCGCCCAGCTCGGCCAGCCACGCGTTAACGGCACGGCTGCGGATATGCGTCTGTGCCACCGAGTCGATTGCCGAATCGGGAATACGTTCGAGCATAGAGTCGGACGCATCGGCAAGCGACTCGTTGATGCGGTCGGCAAGGTCGGCCCGGACGCGCTCCAGCTGATCGGACAGGCGGCGCCAGCTGGCTAAAGAGCACACCGCGTCGACCATCATCGCGACCGCGACGATAAAGGCGGACAGCCGCACAATCAGCACCGGCAGATGGCCAAGCAGGCCCAACACCGCCGGCTCCACCACGCGGCAAATACACAACGCGCCTAAGCCAAACGCGCAGGCCCAGTACAGGCAGATGCGTCCGTGCAGGTTAAACGGCAGGTGCGAATAGTCCCAAAAGCGAGCGCCCGTTGTTTTTTCCAACAGCACGCCTACGCTATACTCAATCACGCTGCATACGAGTGCTGCAGCGACAAACTGGCTCGAGGCATCCGGAATCCCGCGCAACAGCAGCCAGCAGGCAATGCCGCCCGCGCCATAGATTGGGCAGCACGGCCCCAGCAAAAAGCCGCTGTTGGCAAATCGTCCGTGATTGAGCATGGCGCATACTGTCGACTCCCATGCCCAGCCGCAAAACCCGTAAAAGGCAAACGAGAGCACCAGTGCCGAGAGTGGGCAGGCGGCAAGCGTCGCGCCGCCAAACGCCATGTCAATCGCGGTCCCCACCGTCTACCCTCTCCTCTTTTCGCTCGATTCGCCACTCACGCTATCGTCTGCCTCGTCCTTGCGCGGCAGACGGCCGGCGATCGTCTCGCGCAGAGCGCACCATTTATCCGCCAGGCACACAATCCATGCCTCACGACACGTCGGCGGCACCGGTACCAGCGGAAACATATGGCGCGCGATGATATTCCGCTCGCGCGGCGTCAGCTCAAAATCCTCTTCGGCTCGCGCCAGGGCAAAAAACGGGTGGCGAAAGCCATGCAGCCGATGGCTTGGGTCGGGATCGTGCCAGTCATAGAGAAAGTAATCGTGCAGCAGGGCCCCGCGCAACAACGAAGCACGGTCGACCGAAATGCCAGCACGGCCCAAGCGCTCGGCAAAGGACAGGCTCACCCGCGCTACTGAAGTCACATGTGCATAGACCGTCACGTCGCCATGCTGGATAAACTCGTGCGTCAGGTCCAAGCGGCCCGCCTGGGCCAGCTGGCGGGCGGCATAGTCGACCTCGTGCGCGATTTTTTCGGCACGAACGGCATCGGACATGCTGCCTCCTTCCAGCGACTCACGGCGACAAGCCACGGCCTGTGCACAATCGATAAAAACATCATGGAACATATCAGTATGGCATCGGACAAAACGTTTTGCCCCACCAGTTGGCGAATTACCGCGCCGCCGTCACATATCAAACGCCAAAATGTGCGAGACTGTCTTGTGCAATTGTGCCGGCCGAGGGAGTGCCGGCGCACGATTCGCATGGAGTAACCCACAACGATGCTGCTTACGCAAACGACAACGCCCGAGGACGTCAAGGCTCTCGACCGCGCCGAGCTTCCGCTGCTCTGCGGCGAGATCCGTCAGGCAATCCTCGAAAGCTCCGCCGCCGTCGGCGGGCACGTTGCCCCCAACTTGGGCGTCGTTGAGCTTACGGTTGCGCTTCATCGCGTATTTAACTCCCCCATCGACAAGATTGTCTTTGACGTTTCGCACCAGACCTACGCCCACAAGGCGCTGACCGGGCGCGCGTACACTTATATCGATCCGGAGCGTTATGGTGAGGCTTCTGGCTTTGCCAATCCCAACGAGTCCGAGCACGACCTGTTCGCCATGGGCCATACCTCCACGTCGGTGAGCCTGGGCTGCGGCCTTGCCCACGCGCGTGACCTGGCGGGCGATGCGTACAACGTCATCACCATCATTGGCGACGGCTCGCTTTCGGGCGGCCTGGCGTTTGAAGGCTTTAACAATGCCGCCGAACTCGATAGCAACCTGATCATTATCGTCAACGATAACGACCAGTCCATTGCCGAGAACCATGGCGGCCTGTATCGCAATCTGGCCGAGCTGCGTGCCAGCAACGGCACCTGTGAGCGCAACGTTTTCCGCGCGATGGGGCTCGACTACCGCTATCTGGACGCCGGCAACGATGTGTTGGCCCTCGTCGACGAGTTGCAGGAACTGCGTAATATCGATCATCCCATCGTGCTGCACGTCTCCACCGCCAAGGGCAAGGGCTTTGAGCCAGCCCAGAGCGACCCCGAGCGCTGGCACCACGTGGGTCCGTTTGACATGGCGACCGGGCGCAAGCTCTGCCCGGGCCATCCGAGCGAGCCTGCGCCGCGCACCTACGCCGACATTACGGGCGAGGCCCTGAGCGCTGCCATCGAGCGCGATCCGCAGGTCGTGGGCATCACGGCCGCCACGCCCTACATCATGGGCTTTACACCCGAGCTTCGCGCTGCCGCCGGCAAACAGTTCGTCGATGTGGGCATTGCCGAGGAGCACGCCGTGACCTTTGCCACCGCGCTTGCGCGCTCGGGTGCCAAGCCAGTCTTTGGTGTGTACGGCACGTTTTTGCAGCGCGCCTACGACGAGCTCTGGCACGACCTGTGCCTCAACGATGCCCCCGCAACCATCTTGGTGTTTGGCGCGTCGATCTTTGGCACCACGTCCGAGACGCACCTTTCGTTCTTTGATATTTCCATGCTGGGCGGACTTCCCAACATGCACTACTTGGCGCCGGCCTGCATGGAGGAATACCTGTCCATGCTGAGCTGGTCGCTCGACCACTGCGAGCATCCCGTGGCGATTCGTGTACCTGGTATTGGCCTGGTGAACCGTCCCGATCTGGCGCCCGCTGAAGACACCGACTACAGCGCCGTTCGCTACAACGTGGTGCGCCAGGGTCACGACGTTGCCGTGCTCGCGCTCGGCGATTTCTTTGAGCTGGGCGAACGCGTGGCAAACCGCTTGGCTGCCGAGTACGGCATCGAGGCCACGCTCGTCAACCCGCGCTTTGCAACCGAGCTCGACCGCAAGTTCCTCGACAGCCTTGCCGCCGAGCATCGCGTTGTCGTCACCCTCGAGGACGGCATCTTGGACGGCGGCTGGGGCGAGCGCGTGGCGTGCTACCTGGCCTGCACGCCCGTGCGTACGCGCACCTTCGGCATCGCCAAGGGCTTCCCCGACCGCTACGATCCCAACGAGCTGCTCGCTCAGAACGGCATGACGGTCGAGAACATGGCCGCCGAAGCCGTAAGGCTACTCAACGAGTAAGAAAACCTCCGCAAGGGAAGCGCCCCTGCGGAGGTTTTATTTTCGCGACGCGATTATCTCAATCTGTAACATCTAGGGCCCGAATTCCCGTCTAACTGTTACAGATCTAGACAAGACGTCTTAGTCCCTGACCTTTGTCTCAATCTGTAACAGATAGAGACCTTTTAGCCATCCAGATGTTACAGATCGAGACATTCGAATCCCCCTGAAGAGAAAATCTCAATCTGTAACAGTTACTCGGCAAAAACGGCTGCAGATGTTACAGATTGAGACAAAGCAGCAAGGCATGCCACCGCATCGGCCAGGACCACCACAAAGGTGCCTGTCCCTTTTTGGTAGGTAGAATTACCCATAAGGTAAGTATGTTTCTGAGTTATTTCGTGTTGACCCGTCTGAGCGCAATAGGGTATAACTCTACTCAACCGCTAGGGATTTTATTGAGAAAGGTGTTCTACCATGAGCAAGAACCTCTCCCAGCAGGTCGTTCTCGACCGCCGCGGCTTCGTTGCCGCCACCTTCGCAACCGTCGCCGGCCTTGGTCTTGCCGGCTGCTCCGACACCAGCGCCGAGGCCGACAAGGGTTCCGCCGCCGGCTCCTCAAAGGGCTCCGAGGATACCGAGGCTTCCACCACGCTCGATGCCAAGGCATTCGACAAGCTCGTCAACGACGGCCCCAAGGCCGATGACGACGCCATCGCCGCCAGCACCTGGGCGACGGCCGTCAAGGACGCCGGCGTCTTTAAGATCGGTGGCGTTCAGACCTCCACGCTCTTCTCCCTCCTCAACGAAAAAGACGGTCAGACCCGTGGCTTCGATGCCGGTATCGCGCAGCTTCTGTCCAACTACATCCTGGGCGAGAACAAGGTCGAGATCACCCAGGTGACCTCGGACACGCGCGAGTCCGTCCTGCAGAACGGCCAGGTCGACGCCGTCTTTGCCACCTACACCATCACCGACGAGCGCAAGAAGCCCGTCTCCTTTGCCGGCCCCTACTACTACACCCAGCAGGCCATCCTGGTGCTCGCCGACAACGACGACATCAAGAGCGTCGACGACCTGGCCGATAAGAACGTCGCTGTCCAGTCCGGCTCCAACGGCCCCGCCATCCTGGAGGAGTTCGCCCCCAAGGCCAGCCAGCAGGAGTTCAAGACCGACGAGGAGGCCCGTCAGGCACTCCAGCAGGGTCGCGTTGACGCCTATGTCATCGATAACAACATGCAGCAGAGCGCCCTGGTCCGCGAGCCCGGTAAGTACAAGATCGCCGGCAAGCCCTTCGGCAGCAAGGAGCCCTATGGCATCGGCCTGCCGCTCGATTCCGACGGCGTCGCCTTTGTCAACGACTTCCTTAAGAAGATCGAGGACGACGGCACCTGGACTGAGCTGTGGCAGATCTGCATCGGTGACCGTACGGGCGACACCAATGTTCCCGAGCTGCCCGAGATCGGCGCCTAGGCAGCGAGCCTGGTAACGGCCGCAACGAAACCATATGGAAACGCATGATGCGCTTTATTGCGGTAAACTGTTTCCTCACTGAGTTGTCGGGGCTTCCGTACACACGGGAGCCCCTTTCCTTATCGGCGGGAGGTCCGCATGAGTCTCTCCGAGCTCTGGTCGCTCTATGGCCAGAACTATATCGACGCGCTGCTAGCAACCTGGGGCATGACGCTTGAGTCGTTTGCCATCGCCATGGTGCTGGCCGTCGCCGTCACTGTGATGCGCGTGTCGCCGCTCAAGCCGCTGCGCATCTTTGGCGACCTGTATGTCCAGGTCTTCCGTAACATCCCCGGCATCGCGCTGCTCATCATCGTCGTCTACGCACTGCCACCGCTCAAGGTCGTCCTGCCCTACCGCACCTGCGTTATCGTCGCCACGGTCCTTTTGGGCTCGGCCTTTGGTTCCGAGAACTTTATGAGCGGCATCAACACCGTCGGCGTCGGCCAGGTGGAAGCCGCCCGCTCGCTCGGCATGAGCTTCAGCCGCATCCTCGCCAAGATCGTGATTCCGCAGGCGCTGCGCTCGAGCGTATTGCCCATGACCAACCTCTTTATCGCCGTCATGCTCACCACCGCGCTCGGCAGCCAGGTGCCGCTTAAACCGCAGGAGCTCACCGGCGTGGTGAGCTACATCAACACGCGCTCGCTCGGCGGCGTCGCCGCGTTCTTTATCTCGGCGCTCGGCTACCTGGGCACGGCCTTTGTGGTGAGCCACATTGGCAACTATATCGATAAGAAGGTGAGGATCCTCCGATGAGCAAACATTCCTCCCCTGCACTTACCATGCGCGATGCGCTCTACGAGGCTCCCGGCCCCAAGATGCGCGCCAAGATTCGCATCGGCACCGCCATCTCGCTTGTCGCCGTCGCCGCGCTCGTCGTCCTCGTGCTGCAGCGCTTTTATGTGACCGGTCAGCTTTCAGTCCACTATTGGTATTTCTTTACGCACCTCACCACCTGGAAGTTCCTGCTTGCCGGCTTTGAGGGCACCGTTAAAGTCGCACTCACCGCCGGCGCCATCGCGCTGGTGCTGGGCTTAGCCCTTATGCTCGGCCGCACCAGCGACATCAAGCCGCTGCAGCTGGTCTGCCGCGTGCTCACCGATTTCTTCCGTGGCGTGCCGAGCCTGCTGTTCATCTACTTCTTCTTTTTGGTGCTGCCCCAGTACAAGATTGCACTGCCATCGTTTTGGATGCTCACGCTCCCTGTCGCGCTCGCTGCGGGCGGCGTACTTGCCGAAATCTTCCGCGCCGGCGTCAACGCCGTGCCGCGCGGCCAGGTCGAAGCCGCCCAGGCACTCGGTCTCTCCAAAGCTAAAATCACCTTTAAAATCGTGTTGCCGCAGGCTATTCGATTTATTATTCCGTCGTTGATTTCGCAGCTCGTGGTCGTAGTCAAAGACACCACCGTCGCCTATGTGGTGAGCTACCCCGACCTCATGCAAAACGCCCGCGTGCTCATTACCAACTACGACGCGCTCGTGTCGGTCTACCTGGTAATCGCGGTCATCTATATCCTCATCAACGTCGCGATCAACAAGGCCGCTGTCTACGTCTCGCACAAGACCGGCGCGACGATCATCCGCTAACGCTTTACCATTTCGAGTCATAAGGAGCCGAGCACCATGGCACAGAGCACCTCTTCCACCGGCAATCAGCCGCTGATCGAGCTCAGACACGTCGATAAGCACTATGGCGATCTACACGTCCTCAACGACATCAATCTCTCGGTCGACCGCGGCGAGGTCGTCGTTGTGATCGGGCCCTCGGGCTCGGGCAAGTCGACCATGTGCCGCACCATCAACCGCCTGGAAACCATCGACTCGGGCGAGATCCTCATCGAGGGCAAGCCCCTGCCGCAGGAAGGTAAGGATCTTGCCCGCATGCGCGCCGAACTGGGCATGGTGTTTCAGCAGTTCAACCTGTTCGCACATATGACCGTGTTACAGAACGTCATGCTGGGACCGGTCGATGTGCTGGGCGTCTCCAAGGACGAAGCCCGCGAGCGCGCCATGGACCTGCTGAGCCGCGTAGGCGTGGCCGAGCAGGCCGATAAGGTGCCCGCGCAGCTCTCAGGCGGCCAGCAGCAGCGCGTAGCCATCGCCCGCTCGCTTGCCATGCAGCCCAAGGCCATGCTTTTTGACGAGCCCACAAGCGCCCTCGATCCCGAAATGATCAACGAGGTGCTCGAGGTCATGGTCCGTCTGGCCCAGAAGGGCATGACGATGATCGTCATCACGCACGAGATGAACTTCGCCCGCCGCGTGGCCGATCGCGTCGTGTTTATGGCCGACGGCCAGATCGTGGAAACCGGCACGCCCGACGAGTTCTTCGACCACCCCCAGACCAAGCGCGCCCAGGACTTCCTCAACTCCATCAAGGGCCACTAACCCAATTGCCACGCGGGCAAATTCATCAGTAACGTTTGCTCCGCGCCACCCCTGTGCCATGTCCACCCGGATTCGAAAGCTACGCCCATGATCGGAACCCGCACCTCATCGTCCTACACTCCGCACGTCGACGTCGATCCCGCCGACCGTCCGCTCATCCTGGTCGCACCACGCTGGGAAGAAGCAAAACCCTATTTGAGCGAGACGCTCTCCCCCAACGAGGAGATTGCGAGCGTCTTTGTCGATGCCATCCTTGCCGCCGGCGGCCTGCCGCTGCAGATGTCCATCACCGAGAACATTGAGGTCATCCGTCATTACGTCGATATCGCCGACGGCATCGCCATTCCCGGCGGCCCCGATGTCAATCCCAAACGTTGGGGCGATGATCGACCCTACGACCCCACCCTCTGCTGCGAGATCCGCGATAGCTTTGAGTTTAAGCTGGTCGGCGAGGTGCTCCGCGCCAAAAAGCCGCTCTTTACCACCTGCCGCGGCACGCAGTTGCTCAATGTCGCCACCGGCGGCACCCTGTGCATGGACGTGCCAAGCCTGGGCGCGCGCGAGGGCCGCACGCAGTGGCGCCATACCCACGTGCTCAACGACCCCGTGCATCCCGTCGAGGTCGTGCCGGGCTCGTTGCTGGAGCGCGCGCTTGGCGGGCACAGGCTTATCCAGACCAACTCCGCACACCACTGCTGCATCGATCGTCTGGGTAAAAGCACGCGCTTGGTCGCCAAGGCAACCGATGGCGTGCCCGAGTGCATCGAAGTCGAAGGCCAACCCTTCTGCCTGGGCGTGCAATGGCATCCCGAGTACACCTGGCAGACGCTCGAAACCGACTTTAACCTCTGGAAGTCGTTTGTCGAGGCGGCAGCCAAGGTCAAGCAGGCCCGCTAGCACGCGAACCACAAAACAGATAAGGGTGCCCCGCCGGCCACATGGTCCGGCGGGGCACCCTTTCACCTATATGTGGCCGGCAAGCAGCCCAAGGCTCGCAAGCTCTTATTCGGCCGCCTCGCGCAGGGCCGACAACGTGGCCGCATATTGCTGCTGCAGCGCATGCATTCCCTCGCGAGCGCCGTCAACGGCATCGGCGCCACGCAGCGCTTCGGTCACCACAACCGCCGGCTCGTACAGATTATCGAATCCCAGGTTCTGGCTCACGCCCTTGAGCGTGTGCGCTGCCATAAACGCACTTTCGGCGTCTCCTGCCGCCATGGCGGCCTCCAGTTTGTCCATGCTCTCGTCATCCAAAAACTTGAGGGCAAAGCGGGCAAGCATTTCCTCGCCCATCAGCCGAGCGCACGCGTCATCATAATTAGCGCCGATCTTCTCATACGCCTCACGCATGGAAATCATGGATTAAAACTCCTTTGGTCAAACTAAATCGTGGGAAACGCGACAACGTCGGCGGGACGTGCCAACGTCTCGGCAATACGGTCTTGCACCTCGAGCAGGCAGTCGAGCAGCAGTGGGTTAAAGGTGCCGCACTTACCGTCCAGGATCATCTGGATCGCCTCCTTGTGCGGGATAGCGTCCTTGTACACGCGCACGCTCGTCAGCGCATCATACACGTCGGCCACCGAGACCACCTGCGCGGCGATGGGGATATCGTCGCCCTTAAGGCCATCGGGATAACCCTTGCCGTCCCAGCGCTCGTGATGCCAACGCGCAATCTGGTACGCATATTCCATAAGCGCATTGCCGACGTGATGGCGGCCCAGCTCAAGCAACATGTCGGCGCCCATCGTGGTATGCGTCTTCATAATCTCGAACTCCTCGGGCGTAAGGCGTCCAGGCTTGTTGAGAATCGCATCGTCAATCGACATCTTGCCGATATCGTGCAGCGCCGAAGCCAGGGCGATCGTGGAGCGTTCCTCATTGTCGAGGGAGATCGTGCCGCTACGCTGGACCAGACAGCCAAGCAGCAGCTCGGTCAGCTTCTCGATGTTCGTAACGTGCCTGCCGCTCTCGCCGTTACGAAGCTCCATGACGCCGGCCATGATGTCGATGAGCATGCGACTGTTCTTGACGCGCTCGTTGTACTGCTGGGACAGCAGGTTCGTCAGGCGGCGCTGCTTGGCGTATAGGCGGATGGTGTTGCTTACACGGCGGCGCACGACACGGGAGTCAAACGGGCGGTTGATATAGTCCGAGGCGCCCAACTCGTACGCGCGCAGAACCATATCATCGGAATCTTCGCTCGAAATCATGATGACGGGCAGATTGTCACTAACCGATCGGCGCGACAGATCGGCCAGCACCTCAAAGCCGCTTACGCCCGGCATGACAATATCCAGCAGCACGAGCGACAACTCATCGCCATAGCGGTCGACCATGTCGAGCGCCGCACGACCGTGGTCGGCCTCGAGGATGCAATACTCGTCCTTGAGCATCTCGCTGAGAATGGCTCGGTTCATCTCGGAGTCATCGACAATAAGCACCAAAGGCTTTTCGCTTTGGAAGGCCTCGATGGAATCGGCATCGGTCACGACCGTACCGGCTTTTGCCTTAGCGCGGCTCAATAACTGGACAGCGCGGCCAACGCCCTCATCGACCGTCTCGCCATGAATGCGAACGCCACCAACACATGCCGTCAAGCTCACGTACTCATGGCCCGGAATAATCGTGGCATGAACGGCGTCGGATACCTGATGCAGGCGACGGGTGAAGTCATCGGAGGGAATATTGGGCATGACGACCACAAACTTGTCGCAGCCATAGCGCACAAGCTCGTCAGTCGAACGAATTCCGCTGCGTATGGCCGTCGCCACAGCACCGAGTGCAAGGTCGCCGGCATGACGGCCACACGTATCGTTGAAGACCCTAAAATCATCAAGGTCGATCACCGCAACGCCGGCATTCATGCGGGCGTTGCGGAGCTTTTCCTCGTAATATCGGCGATTGCGCACACTCGTCAGCACGTCGGTGTAGACAAGGTCCTCTTCTGCAGCCTCTTGCTCATTGATCGGCCGCACCATCAGCAAGACGTGAGGCTCGCCCTCGACCTTCAGAGGGCGCAGGCGGGCGCGGTACTCAGTACCATCATTGAGCAGTTGCTCCGACACCTCATCGGAGTCTGCCAAAGCCTCAAGACTCGACTGGCGCAAACAAGGACACCGATCGCCGGCGAGCAGGCAGTTAGGCTCGCTCTTAATCTGATCGGCCGACAGCAAACGCACCACGGGGTAGGTCTTCGCGACGCGGGCGACCTCGGCGGCAGCCTCCTCGTCGGTTAGATTGACCTCGTGATTATTGAGCATATGGGGCCCTTTCTATCGTTACGCACGGCAACAGTGCATATCAATTGGTACAAGGGTAACATCTAACAGCTGAAGGCAAACGCGCGATTATCGTTACATTTTTATGACCTGGCAAGCGGCGATAATGGAGCCGCGGGCGCGCGCTTATGGGCGCATTCGTTAACAATGACGAAACGCTAACAGCCCCTCTCCCCGCAGGTCATCGAGCGTGCAAACGCTCCAAGACATCGCGAACGGCGTTTGCCGCCGTAACGGGGCGATCGCGCAGACCGTTATGCGCGCCCGGGATCGTCACAAGGGGGCAATCGAGATATTTGGCAGCCGCTCGCGTACCAGCCTCGCGGGGTGTACCGACCGAAAGCTCGCCCAAAAACACGGCCGACACCGCCTTTGACGCGCGGGCGTGCTCCCAGTCGGGAGCATATGTCATATTTGTTCCGTATTCATTGGCCATAAAGCAACGACCATTGCGCAGGGCATGTTTGACTTCCGCTTCGGTCGTCCCGGGAGCCTCGGGGTCCAAGTCGCCGAGAGCTCCCAAGAAAAGCCGGAGCGCCCTTGAAACCTTTCCCGCCGCAATCATATCGAGCAAAACCGGAGCTGCGCCCATGCCGACGCCTTCGGCCGACACGGCCGGCTCATGCAGAATCGCACGGGCGACGAGATGGGGTTCGGTGCGAAGAAGCTCCAGCGCCACCAACGTACCGGCGCTATGCGCAAGCACATTTGCCGGAGCGCCAACGTGTTCGATCACGGCTTGCAGGTCGGCGGCCTGAGCGGCAAGATCATAGCTGCCGTCTGCCGCATCGCTGCTGTCACCGCAGCCGCGGCGGTCGTAGGCAATTACGCGGTAGTTGCGGCTGAGCTCACAAGCGATACCGTCAAAAAATGTGCCGTCGACACAAGCGCCGTGCACGCACACCAGGGCAGGAGCATCAGGCGACACATCCGGGCCGGCATATTCGCGACAGGCAATCGTGGTGCCCGCATTCTCGACCGTAAAATCCATGTTGTGCCCCCATCATCAATGCTCATCCAGTTGCACGTCAGTGCGGTTGGATGGACCCGCATTGCCTTACATCTTGTTAACAGATTAACTTTACCCGACCCGAGGCTTTTCATGGCACGGCATAATGGGCGACGTGAAAAAACGAAACTTGTAAAGCAAGAGCCCGCACCTTGCTTTGGAGCCGATGCTATGCTTAGGCACAATTGTCTTGAGGAGCATATGCCTATGTCTACGTTTTTGAATGCCAGCCCCATCTTTGGGCCCGTTCGCAGCCGTCGCCTTGGTCTCTCGCTCGGCGTCAACATGATGCCGGCCAGCGGCAAAATCTGCACGTTCGACTGCATTTACTGCGAAAACGGCCTCAACGCCGAGCGCCCCTGCCATGAGCCGTACAACACAGCTGCCGTGGTACTCGACGCGCTCGAGGCAAAGCTGCGCGAGATGGCAGCCGAGGGCGAGCTCCCCGATGTGATCACCTTCGCAGGAAACGGCGAGCCCACCGCCGCACCGGAGTTTCCGCAGGCCATCGCCGGTGCCGTCGCGTTTCGCGACCAGCTTGCCCCAAACACCAAGATTGCCGTGCTTTCCAACGGCACGCGCGCCGACCGTCCCGAGGTGCACGACGCGCTCATGATGGTCGACGACAACATTCTTAAGCTCGATACCGTCGACCCGGCGTTTATCCAGCTGCTTGACCAGCCTGTTGGCCCCTACGACGTCGAGCACCAGATCGAGACGTTCGCAAGCTTTGACGGTCACGTTATTATCCAGACGATCTTTTTGACCGGCGAGTATCAGGGCAAGCTCATCGACAACACCGGCGAGGAGTACGTTGCCCCCTGGCTCGCGGCGCTTGAGCGCATTCGCCCACAAGAAGCAACCATCTACACGGTAGCGCGCGAGACACCGGTCGCCGGCCTTGCTAAAGCGGCGCCCGAGGCCCTCGACGCCATTGCCGCGCGCGTGCGTGCCCTCGGCATTCCCTGCCAGGTGAGCTACTAGCGCGCAGCTGCCCTGTGAGTGGGCTATACTAGCTGCGGATGAAAGGAAGTTAGCCATGTATGACAAAGGACCCGTGCCTGGCCGCAACGACGCCTGCTGGTGCGGCAGCGGCAAAAAATATAAGAAATGCCATAGCGCCTTCGATGAGCGCCTTGAGCGCCTGTGGGAAGAGGGCTGGGAGGTCCTGCCCCGCACGCTCTACAAGACGCCCGCCGATATCGAGGGCATCAAGCGCTCGGCCGCCATCAACGTGGGCGTGCTCGATTATGTGGGCGAGCATATCGCCGCAGGCATGACCACCAACCAGATCGACCAGATGATCTATGACTACACCGTCGAGCACGGCGGCACGCCGGCCGACCTCCACTACGAGGGCTACCCAAAGAGCGTGTGCACCTCGATCAACGACGTCGTCTGCCACGGCATTCCCTGTGATACGGACGTGCTGCACGAGGGCGACATCATCAACGTGGACTGCTCCACGATCCTAGACGGCTACTTTAGCGACTCGAGCCGCATGTTCTGCATCGGCGAGGTCTCGGCCGACCGCCAGCGCCTGGTCGACGTCACCCGCGCCAGCGTGGAGGCGGGTCTGGCAGCCGTCAAGCCATGGCTGCCACTGTCCGTGATGGCCGAGGCCGTGCAAAAGACGGTCGAGGACGCCGGCTTTAGCGTGGTGCGCGAGTACGGCGGACACGGCATCGGTAAGGAGTTCCACGAGGACCCGTTTGTGGGCTTTACCACCGAGGCACCCGATGTGGACACCATCATGGCTCCGGGCATGGTCTTTACCATTGAGCCCATGGTCAATGCCGGAGCGCCCGACATCAAAATCAGCAAGGGCGACGGTTGGTGCGTGCGCACCAAGGACGGCAGCGACTCGGCCCAGTGCGAGGTACAGCTCGTGGTGACCGAGGACGGTTACGAGCTGCTGAGCTGGTAGCCGTGGATGCGCCGGGCTTCGCGATGGATATGTTAACCATCACGAAGCCCGGCGTTTTTTTAGCGTTTTGTCTGATAAAACCTGCCAAAAATAAACCTGTCCCTTTTTGGCAGGTCGAGCGGAGAGGACTGCTTGTGAACATCCTGGTTTTGTTGCCCGTCAACGACCGCCATCGCGCAATTCTTGAGTCGAGCGCTCCGGGCGAGGACTTTATCTACACGAGCTCCGACGCCGCCACGCGCGAGCAGGTCGCCGATGCCGACGTAATCCTGGGCAACATCGACCCTGACATGCTCACGACATGCGAACATCTCCAGCTGTTGCAATTGCAGACCGCCGGCTATGACGATTACCTTGCCGCCGGGACCGTGCCGGCCGACGCCAAACTGTCTTGCTCGGTGGGCGCCTACGGCCAGGCCGTAAGCGAGCACATGTTTGCCATGGTCCTTTCGATGATGAAACGCCTGCCCGGCTACCAGGACCTGCAGCGCGAGCATCGCTGGGAGGACTTGGGCACGGTCACCTCGCTCAAAAACGCCAACGTGCTGGTGCTGGGCGCGGGCGATATCGGCGGCCACTTTGCCACGCTCTGCCGTAGCATGGGTGCGCACGTCCGCGGCATCAAGCGCCATCCGCTCGTCTACCCCATTGTGTTTGAGGACATGGACGGCATGGACGCCCTGCCCGAGCGCCTGGCCGAGGCTGACATCGTCGCATCCTTTATGCCCAGCACGCCCGAGACCCGCGGCCTGGCGAACGCCGAGTTCTTCGCCGCGATGAAACCAGGCGCCTTCTTTGCCAACGGCGGCCGCGGCGACCTTGTTGTTGCCGACGCTCTGGTTGCCGCTCTGGAGTCGGGACATCTCGCCGGCGCCGCGGTCGACGTCACCGATCCCGAGCCGCTGCCTGCGACAAGCCCCCTGTGGGATGCGCCCAACATGCTCATCACACCGCACGTCTCCGGATGGTTCCACCTGGCCGCCACGCTCAACAATGTGGTCGACATCGCCGCGGAGAATCTGCGTCACCTGCAGGCGGGCGAAACGCTTCGCTGCTGGATCGAACACTAAGAATTACGCCGTTTTACAAACGGCGTAATGAGCCGACGCTGCGAGCCCGCCGTTTGGCCAATCTGCCGTTCAATTTCAAAGGCGCGACCAGAAGGTCAGCGCCTTTTCATTTCACGGCACCTTGGCTCAAACGACGGGCTCTCGCTGACTTTTATTCGACCTGCGGAATCTGACTAGCGCAGGCTCTGCCTATGAAGTCCTAGCAGTTCCGTCTTGTCGTTGGCATTGCGGCATTTGCCCAGATAAAACCTGCCAAAAATGTCATCTCATTTTGGTCGATTTTAGAGCTCCACGCTTTCGGCGCCGTTGATGGTTAGGTTTCGCTCGTAGAAAGCGGTGAGGGCGCGGATGGCGTACATCACGTCGCGTACGCCGCCGGTCTCGTAGCTTGAGTGCATGGCCAGCTGCGGCAGGCCCACGTCTACGGCATGCATGCTCGCCTGCATATTGGACAGATTGCCCAGGGTGGAGCCACCCGCCATATCGCTCTTGTTGGCGAAGGCCTGCGTGGGCACGTCGGCGTCATCGCAAATAGCCTGGAACACCGCGCGGCTAAAGGCATCGGTGCAATAGTGCTGGTTGGCAGCTTCCTTGATGACGATGCCGCCGTTGAGCACAACCTGGTTGCGCGCATCGCACTTCTCGGCATGGTTGGGATGCACGGCATGCGCGTTGTCGCAGCTCACGAGCATCGAGGCGGCAAGGGCGCGATGGTACGACTCGTCGTCAAAGCCCAGCGATCCGTTGATGCGGCGCAGCGCGTCGGCCAAGAAGGTCGACATGGCGCCCTGCTTGGTCTCGGAGCCAACCTCCTCGTTATCAAAGCAGCAGAAGACCGAGACATCGTGCGCGTTCTCGGAACCCAAAAATGCCTGTAGCGAGGTGTAGGCGCAGGCCAGGTCGTCAAGCTTGGGCGTCGAGATAAACTCGTCGGCCCAGCCCCAGATGCGCGCGTCCTGACGATTGACCAGGAACAGGTCGCGGCCCAGGATCTGCTCGGGCTCAACATCCAGCTCTTCGGCGATCAGGGCATCGAAGTCGCCCTGCTTAAGCTCGCCGGCGCTGATGAGCGGGCACAGGTCAACGGCTCGGTTGGGAGCAAAGCCCTCGTTAACGCCGCGGTTCATGTGGATGGCAAGGCTCGGGATAATAGCGATCTCGCGCTCGGTGGCAAGCAGGCGGCTCTCAATACGATCGCCCTCGCGCACCAGCACGCGGCCCGCGAGCGCCAGCGGGCGATCGAACCAGGTGTAGTCGATCATGCCGCCGTAGGCCTCGGTGTTCAGGCGCAGCGTCTCGCCCGCGCCATCGAGCTCGGGCACGGCCTTGACCTTAAACGTCGGCGAATCGCTATGCGACGCCGTGAGCTGAAAATGATAGTCACCGGCAACGCCGTCCTCGCCCCACGTCGCGGCCAGGTCCTCGCCCACTTTAAAGGCAACAACGCTCGAGGTATTGCGCTGCGTGTAGTAACGACCGCCCGGCTCGATATCCCATGCCGCGTTCTCGGGCAGGTAGGTAAAGCCCGCCTCGTCGAGCTCGGCCATAATGGTCGCCGCCGTATGGAACATGCTGGGGCATGCCTCGATAAAGTCGATAAGGTCGTTGGCGGCCTCGATATCGTCGGCCGTCACGTGCGCGCGCTCGGGCGTTTCCTGATCCGTCATGCTCTCCCCTTTCGCTGGGTTGATGGTCCCCTCCAGCATACCCCGCCACGCCAGCGCCGCACTCTTCATTCCGTGCTTAATTCCGCGCCGCTCACCAAGTTGAGCCATCATGCCCGCGCTCCCTTTGCGACAATTGCGCTAACAGGACGAGAGGAGCCGTCATGAAGCCACGTAACATTGCCATCGCCTGCGGTGTCGCGGGAGTCGCCGTCGGCCTTGCCGCTGCCGCCGGCATCGTTTACCGCAAGCAAATCAAGTCCGCCGCGTCGCTCAAACGCTTGACCGGCTACGCGGATGGCTATGACCTGTACGCAATCGACATCGCTTACGACTACGACCTCGACCGCATCATCGCCGCTGGCGTGCGCGACGACCAGGCCTACATCGATGCCGTGATGGCACAGGTGCTGCCCGGTATGCCGGTACATGTCCAGGCGCCCCAGTTTGCCTGCAGCGCTTTTGTCGCCGTAGATGCCGAAGGCCGCGTGCGCACCGGTCGCAATTACGACTTTAAGGACGACACCTCGGCGCTGCTGGTGCGCAATCACCCGCGCGACGGCTATGCCTCCATCGGCTTTGCGGCCCTCAATAACCTGGGCGCCAACACTCCGCTTGACTCCGTCACCGGACGTGCCGCCGCACTCATGGGCCCGTTTGCCCAACTCGACGGTGTTAACGAATGCGGCGTGTCCATTGCCGTGCTCACCCTGGATTCCAAACCCTGTGACCAGGATACACAGCGCCCCGTCATCAATACCTCGCTCGCCATCCGTCTGGTGCTCGACCGCGCGGCTACCACACAGGAGGCCGTAGACCTGCTTTCTGCCTACGACATGCACGCCATGGCAGGACGCGATTACCACTTCTTTATCAACGACGCCTCCGGTGACACGCGGGTGGTGGAGTGGGATCCGCACGATCCGGACCGCGCTTTCAAAGTGACTCCTGTACGCCAGGTTACGAACTTCTATGCCTGCTATGGCGACGAAGTGCTGCCCAATCAAAAGAATGGCGAGCTGGGCCATGGTAAAGAGCGCGCCGTCGTAATCGCCGATATCCTTGACGCCCATGTCGGTGCCCAGGACGAGGCAGTCGCTTGGAAGGCCCTGCGCGCCGCAGCGCAAGAGCCCAATCCGAAAGACATCACCAGCAACACGCAATGGTCGGTCGTCTTTGACAATACCGAGCCCGCTGCCGCCATCACGCTGCGCCGCCACTGGGGCGACGTCGACGCCTTCGCGCTGTAAGGAGCTGGCACCGTCGTACTTACGCTCGCCTGACGTTGCTTACATTTCTATACATTTGAGCTAACACGTTTTACCCCCGCATCAACAGTGTGCGGGGGTAAACTTATGCGCATGTTATAACTTGCCCGGAAGGATTCACCATGCTTAGAATCGGTCTTCTTACTAGTGGCGGCGACTGCCAGGCGCTCAACGCCACCATGCGCGGCATCGTCAAAACGCTTATGACCAATAGCGAAGAACCTATCGAGATCTACGGTTTTGAGGACGGCTACCAAGGCCTCATCTACAGCAGGTTCCGCGTCATGACGCCCGCCGATTTTAGCGGCATCCTCACCCGCGGCGGCACCATCCTGGGCACGAGCCGCACGCCGTTCAAGCGTCTGGACACTCCCGAGGCCGACGGCGTCGAGAAGGTGCCCGCGATGGTCCACACCTATCACAAGCTGCAGCTCGACTGCCTGTTTATGCTGGGCGGCAACGGCTCCACCAAGACTGCCAACCGCCTGCGCGAAGAGGGCCTCAACGTTATCGCCCTGCCCAAGACCATCGATAACGACACCTGGGGCACCGAGATGACCTTTGGCTTTACGAGCGCCATCGACGTCGCCACCAAGTGCATCGACGACATTCACACCACCGCTTCGAGCCATGGGCGCGTGTTCGTCATCGAGATCATGGGGCACAAGGTTGGCTGGATCCCGCTGTACGCCGGCGTCGCGGGCGGCGCGGACGTTATCCTGATTCCCGAGATCCCCTACGACATGGACAACGTCATCAAGACCATCGAGCATCGCATGGAGACCGGCAGCCGCTTTACCATCGTGGCCGTCGCCGAGGGTGCCATCTCCAAGGAGGACGCAGCGCTGTCCAAGAAGGAGTACAAGAAGAAGCTCGCCGAGCGCACGAGCCCGTCGATCGTCTACGACATCGCCAAGGAGATCGAGGCCAAGACCGGTCGCGAGACCCGCGTCGCCATCCCCGGCCACACGCAGCGCGGCGGGCAGCCCGACGCCCAGGACCGCATCTTTGCGACCCAATGTGGCGTCGAAGCGGCGCTGGGCTGCCTGCGTGGCGAGTTTGGCTACATGATCGCCCTGCGCGACGGCAAGATGTGCCACATGCCGCTCGAGGATGTCGCCGGCAAGCTCAAGTATGTCGACCCCCAGAGCGATCTGGTGCGCGAGGCCAAGGCGTTGGGCATCAGCTTCGGCGACGAATAGCCTCGGCCGAAATCCATCCCATCGGGCCCTCCGACCCCGCCCGACGTATTTCGATTTGGCTCCTCCCTTGACTCCGTCAAAGGTCGCCAATCGAAATCGTCGGGCGGGGTCGGAGGGCCCTGCGTTTACATACTCGCCGGGGCTATTCGTCTTCTTGCTGCGGATGCCTGGTCTGAAATTAAGTTGCGGTGGAATAGTTCCCGCTTAGCCCGCAAATGGCTGAATCTAGAAACTATTCCACCGCAACTTACTGAGTGGGGCTCTTGGCTGCTACTTGCGCTGACATTTGTCCTGAAATGGCTGGTCGTTAGGGGTTGCTACCGGTAGTTGCGGTAGGGTTGGAGCAGATTCTAACTAGAAATGGTGGTCGCTACCGGTTGTTCTCGGCATACTCGGCTCATTCGATTCGACCATCAAACGAAAGGAACCACCATGGATCTTGCGATGGCGCAGCGGCTCGTTGATCGCCGCAAGGCTGCCGGGCTTTCTCAGGAGGCGCTTGCCGCACAGCTGGGCGTGAGTCGTCAGGCTGTCAGTAAATGGGAGCGCAGCGAATCCTCGCCCGATACCGATAACCTCATTGCGCTCGCCGCGCTGTATGACGTGTCGTTGGACGAGCTGTTATATGGGGAGGCGGCCAACGATGCCGACGACCTGGAAGACGGTAGCGCCGACACCGAGACGGCGGATGTGGCTGACGAGGCTGAGGATTCTGCCGAGCACGCCGATTGCGGCGACAAACCACTTGTCGATATTTCCCTCGCGCGCGGTATCCACGTCATTGATCCCAATAAGGGCGAGGAAGTCCATGTTGGTTGGAGCGGCATCCATGTGACCAACGAGCGCAAGGGCGAAGAGGTGCATGTGGGGCCGGGCGGCGTGCATATCGATACGCTTGAGGACGATGGACATAGCGTGCGCACCAATGACGACGGCACCGTCACCATCGACGGCGAGACGTTTTCCAGCTGGAAGGAAGCACACGACAAGCTCGACCATCATGGCAAGCATTTCCACACCAAGGTCGGACGTGCATGGAACAAATTCCCCTTCCCCGCACTTGTTACTCTCGCCTATCTGGTGCTCGGCATTGTCTACGGCACATGGGGCATGGGGCTTTTCCTCGTCTTTCTGGTTCCCGTCTACTACGCGATTGGTGACTTAATCGATCGGCGCCACCTGTCTAAGCTGATCGAGGCCATCTACCCGGCAGCCGCCATCGCTTGGTTCCTCTACATGTGGCTCTGTTTGGGACAGCCCCATCCTGCATGGATCATCCTCATCACGATTCCCGTCATAAAGGCGCTCATGCGCTGGTGCCGCAAACAATGGAAGCACCGCAAACAGGCCTAAACCACCCATTCAGGCCCAATCTCGAAGGCTAAAGAGAGCCTCTCATCCACGCCTGTGAGCGAAAGCCAAATAGAATGAAAGGCAAATGGAAAGCCCGTTTGACGAGCGGAGGACATATGCGCGACGTAGCCGAAAGCGACTGGAAGCTGTTCAAGAAAATGCTTCCTCAATGGCAAGAACGTTATATGGAAAAGCTCATCGGCCAGTACGTTGAGATACTGAACGGCGACAGCGAAGCGTCCAGTAGATTTTGGGCACTAGAAGAGCGCCTCAATAGAGACAAGCTGTCCTCAGGCGTAATTGCAAACGACATTCGCCGCAGCACAATGCACCGCGAGATAGCCAATTTGCTTATCGACAGCGTGATCACCCTTGACGACCTTGACGGTTTTACCGAGGACATTAAGAGCTATGCGCAACACTGGATTGGCCAGTAAGAGCACTGAACGACAGACATCCCCAGCAAAACGGGGCAAACGCCGGGCCACCTAATGGTTGTCCGGCGTTTGCCCCGATAAAACCTGCCAAAATAAACCTGTCCCTTTTTGGCAGGCTACTCGGCGCTCTTGAGGGCGCCGACCATGTCGATCTTATTGAGGGTGCGATTGGTAGCGAGGTTGACGATGATCGTAAAGCCGAAGGAAAGCACCACGGCGAGCACATAGCTCAGCGGCTCGACCTCGACGTCAAAGTACAGCGACGGCATCTGCAAAATGTAGGTAAAGCTCTCGGCCAGCAAGCCGCCCAGCGGCACGCCCAGCGCAGCGCCGATCGCTGTGAGGATCAACGTCTCCTTGTTGACGTAGTGATGCACCTCGCCACGGCGGAAGCCCAGCACTTTGATGGTCGCCAGCTCGCGTTCGCGCTCCGAAATATTCGTATTAGACAGCGTAAACACCACCACAAACGACAGGCACGCCGCCATAAAGGTCACGAGCACCACGACCGAATTGATAATCGTAAAGTTCGCCTCATAGTTTTCCCAATGCTCGGCCGTACTCGAAATTGTGAGCCAACCGTCACTCTTAAGCTTCTTGCTAAACGCAATCTGATCGGCCGACGAGCCCTTGAGCAGCGCAAGGATGCCGTTGAGGCGCGCGCTTCGACCGAACGCGCGCTCATAGGTGCCCTGCGTCATGTAAAGCGTGTTGCCTAGATAGTTGAGCGAGATGTCGCTGACTTTGACCTTGGCAACATTGAGCGACGAATCCTGGACGTGAGCCGTGTCACCCGGCTTGATCCCCAGCACCAGCTGAGAGCTCTTGCTCAAATACACGTCTCCGTCACGCAGGGCGAGCGGTTCTTTGGACTCATCCTCCAGGCGCACGTAATCGCCCAAGTCACCCGTGCGGTCGTCGGGAATCACGATGAGCTGCACGGTCTCGCTCTTGCCGCCAAACGTAAAGGTGACGTTGTCGGTCATAATCGGCAGAGTCGAGGTCACCGTCACGTTGGAATCATTGGCCGTGCTGCGCTCATCCAATGCCGCGCACGTCTGCGAAAAATCGTCGGGATTGGCGACCGCCAGCAAGTCATAGCGCGTGATATGCCCGTACTGTTTGGGCGAAAGCGCCACCGACGTGTCGCGAATTCCCATACCGCAAATCACGAGCGCCGTGCAGCCGGCGATACCGAAGATGGTCATAAAGGCGCGCTTTTTGTAGCGGAATAAGTTGCGTGCAGCGACCTTGTTCAAAAAGCTCATGCGGTGCCAGATAAAGCCGATGCGCTCGAGCAGAATGCGCGAGCCGGCGCGCGGGGCCTTGGGGCGCATGAGCGAGGCAGGGGTCTCGGCCATCTCGTGGCGGCAGGCGATAATCGTGGCTCCCACCACGCCCACGGCAAACAGCGCCACCGAAACGATCGAGGACACGATGTCGTACGAAAGTAGCATCTGGGGCAGCGAGTACATGTCGTCGAACACCGTAAACAAGAACAGCGGCAGACCCACAAATCCGATGATATTGCCGAGCACGCCACCGATCAGACACGCCCACAGCGAGTAGTCCACATATTTGGACAGGATACGCCCGCGTGAATAGCCGAGTGCCTTGTACAGGCCAATAAGCGTGCGCTCCTCCTCGACCATGCGGGTGGCGGTGGTGAGACTGATAAGCACGGCGACGATAAAGAAGATGAACGGGAACACCGTGGCGATGGCCTCGATCGAAGAACTATCGCTCTCGACGCTCGAGTAGCTTGCGATATTGCCGCGGTCCTGGATGTACCAGGTGCATTCGCCCAGGTCGGAGAGCTCGGCGCGGGCATCGGCGAATTGCTGGTTGGCGGCGGCGCGGCGCTGGTCCAGGTCGACCTGAGCCTGCGCACGCTCCTCGCTGCCCTCGGCCATGCGATTGATGTTGTCCTGCTCGATCCCAAAGACCATATTCGCCTGACGCTCAGCCGCGTCCAAGCTCGCCGGTGTGTCGACCGTCAGCTCCTGGGCGCGCGCCTTCTCACGCTCCTCGCGGATCTTCTCGATATTGCCCTTGACCTCATTGATCTTTGCCGAGTAGGCATCCGAATAGGAGTTGAGGCTCTTGGCTCCCTCGACGACCACGTGGACAGCGGAGTAGGAAGAAGATGTCGCGGCATCCTCGCTCACGTAGAACTTGTAGTCCGCAGTCGAAGCAGCGCGAAAGGCGTTGACTGTCGAGTCGGAGCTCACGTCGGTAGGATCGAGAACCTCGGCCGTGATGGTGTAGTCCCCATCGGTAAACTGGTCCTTGGCGCTTTGGTTCGACGAGCTCGCATCGTTGGCGGCAAAGCTCACCGTATCGCCGATTTTCTTGCCCGAAGCCTTCAAAAAACGTGAGGTCACTGCCACTTCGCCCGAAGTCTCGGGCAGCTCGCCGCGTACTAGCACCGGTTGGTCAATATTCTCTTTGGAGAGGCTCTGTACGACGGCACGCTCGCGCGTTGTACCCACGGCGGTGTAGGCGGTCTCGGTATAGATGCCCTCGGCCGTCTCGACGCCATCGACCTCTTGGATCGCAGCAAGATCGTCATCGGTCAGACCATAGGTCGACTGCACGTTGATGTCATAAACATTCTGCTGGTCAAAGTAAGCGTCAACCGAATCGCACAGGTCCTCGCAGCCCGCCTTAAGGCCGCACATCACGCTCACGCCAAGCGCGGTGATAACCACGATTGACAAGAAGCGCTTAAGACTGCCGCGGATTGTGCGGTAGATGCCACGGCGAAAAACCGTCGGCACCATATCGTTTGAGCTTTGAGCGGTGCGGTAGGTCGCGAACTCCCGGTCGCGACCCATGTGCTCCGTATCGTGGTTTTGGCTGTTTTGGCGATCTTGCTCCATGGGCACTACCACTCGATCGTCTCGATAGACACGGGATTTTGCTGAACCGTCTCGCTCTCCACGCGGCCACTCTTAAAGCGGATCAGGCGATCGGCCATGGGCGCCAGCGCGGAGTTGTGGGTGATGATAATGACCGTGATGCCTTGCTTGCGACAGGTGTCCTGCAGCAGCTGCAAGATCTGCTTGCCGGTTTTGTAGTCGAGTGCACCCGTGGGCTCGTCGCATAAAAGCAGCTTGGGGTTCTTGGCCAGCGCGCGGGCGATGGACACGCGCTGCTGCTCGCCGCCCGAAAGCTGCGCCGGAAAGTTGCCCAGGCGCTCGCCCAGGCCAACCTGGCGAAGCGTTTGCTCGGCATCGAGCGAATCGGGGCAGATCTGCGCCGCGAGTTCGACGTTCTCAAGCGCCGTCAGGTTAGGGACCAGATTGTAGAACTGAAAGACAAAGCCGACGTCAGCGCGACGGTATTCCACAAGCTGAGCCTCGTTGGCAGAGCTCACGTCACGCCCGTCCACCGTCACGGTGCCAGAAGTTGCCGTATCCATGCCGCCCAGAATGTTGAGCGCCGTGGTCTTGCCGGCACCCGAAGCACCCAAAATGATGGCGAGCTCGCCGCGCTCGACCGTAAAGCTCGCGCCGTCGAGTGCGTGAATGCGGGCGTCGCCCTCGCCGTATGCCTTGATGACGTCTTTGAATTCGATATAAGCCATCGATCGGTTCCCATCTGGTCGGATAACTCTTTAGTATTACCCATTTCGCACCGACTAAAAAGGGACGGGTTTATTTTGGCAGGTTCTATATGGGGAAACGGCAGCTATAGATGAGGCGCCGGGGAGGCAGAGAAATCATCGATGGGGTCAGGCCGACCGCCAAACACAACGCACGCATCTCAATCTGTCAGCCAAATCATTCGAACAGCTGTTCGTTTCTATGATATGATTCAGCTATCTAAGCAGGCCAATACGCAGAAAGGCGGCCAACATGGCGTTCGACTTTAAGAAGGAATGCAAGGAGCTCTACAGACCTGCGAGCAAGCCGAGTATCGTAACTGTCCCGCCTATGAGCTACGTTGCCGTTCGCGGAAAGGGCGACCCAAATACCGAAGGTGGCGAGTATCAAAATGCCCTGCCGCTGCTTTACGGCATCGCCTATACCGTCAAGATGTCGAAGAAAGGCTCAAGGAGTATCGAGGGCTATTTCGACTTTGTGGTACCGCCGCTCGAGGGCTTCTGGTGGCAAGACTCCCCGAGCGGCGACATCGATTATGTACGCAAGGACGATTTCAACTTTATCTCGTGCATCCGCCTGCCCGATTTCGTCACTCAGGATGACTTTGACTGGGCGGTCGCGGAAGCCACGGCCAAAAAGAAACTGGACTTTTCTGCCGTCGAGCTGCTTAAAGTTGACGAGGGTCTCTGCGTTCAATGCATGCATACCGGACCCTACGACAGCGAGCCGGCAACCGTAGACGCCATGCATGAATATGCGACCGAGCAGGGCTATGTCCCCGACTTCTCAGACACCCGTTTACATCACGAAATCTATCTTTCCGATCCACGCAAGTGTGCGCCGGAGAAACTTAAGACTGTGGTTCGTCATCCTATCAAGCGCGCTGAATAGCGTGGAGCGTCATTTCACGCGCTGGGTTTTAAGCCAGCCAACCAGCCGCCTCCTAGGCCGTCCGGTAATTATCTTGACGCGGCCCGTCGCATCTTATAAGTTTGTTTTGCTAAAGCTGGAAAGCCTCTCAACGATGCGCAACTCCAGCTCTTTTTCTATCAAGAGAGCAAGTGTCGGAAAGCAAAATGTCAGAAAGCAGCGCTTCGAGCAGAATCAAACGCCTGGTCAACACCTATAGCGGTCTCGTGCTCATGGGCGCCGTCGGAATCCCTATCGGCGTTATCGTTGGCGCCATCTGTGCCCTTTTTGGTCGTGTGCTCCTGGCAATTGGCGCCTTCCGTAACGAGCACATCGTACTGCTCCTTCCCTTCCTCGCCCTCATGGGCTTGGCCATCGTATTTGCCTACCGCACCTGGGGCAAAGGCACCGATCGGGGCATGAGCTTAGTATTCGACGTAGGTCACGGACGCGAGGACGCCATCTCCCCGCGTCTGGTGCCGCTCATTATGCTGAGCACGTGGGCCACGCATCTCTTTGGCGGCAGCGCGGGACGCGAAGGCGTAGCCGTGCAGATCGGCGCAACCGTCTCGCATTGGATCGGCCGACGTCTACCTTTCCGAGAACCCGGCAACACGTTTTTGCTTATCGGCATGGCCGCCGGCTTTGCCGGACTCTTCCGAACGCCCCTCGCCGCCACGGTCTTTGCGGTCGAGGTGCTGGTCGCCGGACGCATGGAATACCGCGCGTTGTTTCCCGCGCTTACGGCTTCGCTTGCCGCAAGCATGACCTCCGGCGCCCTGGGGCTCGAGAAGTTTGAGGTCGCCATTACCGCCTCGTATGCGCTCGACCTCCCCGGTCTTGGACGGCTGGCGTTGTTGGGTATCGCGTTTGGTATGGTAGGTGGCGCTTTTGCCTGGTGCCTTGCCCATGCCAAGACCCTTGCAGCGCGGCTGCTCCCCAGCCCTTACATACGCGTTGCCGTTATGGGCCTTGCGCTGTCGGCGATTCTGTTCGTTCTGTGGCAGGGGCGATACTGCGGCCTTGGCACCAACCTGATATCGGCGGCGCTCAACGGTGACGGCAAGGTCACCATCATGCCTTGGGACTGGGCGCTCAAATTCACACTCACCATCGCCACGCTTGCCGCAGGATATCAAGGTGGTGAGGTGACGCCGTTGTTCTCCATCGGAACCAGCCTGGGTGTCGTGCTCGCCGGAATTCTCGGCATGCCCGTCGAGCCCTGCGCCGCGCTGGGATACGCCGCCGTCTTTGGCAGCGCCACCAACACGCTACTCGCGCCGATCCTCATTGGCTGCGAGGTCTTCGGTTTCGATAATCTGCCGATGTTCTTCATCGTCTGCGTTGTGGCTTATCTGTTCAACATGGACAAATCGATCTACGCCCTGCAGGAGCGGGCGTAGGAAGCCGCCCGGCAGATACACCGGGGCGCAGTTTCCGCTAGGCCCTCCAAGGGGAAAGCTCATCCCATTCCGAGGCGTCAAACCGGGACACAGTTTCCGCCCACAGCCTCCTCCGTCGACGTTTCCCCAGATAAAACCTGCCAAAATAAACCTGTCCCTTTTTGGCAGGTTTTAGAGGCGGACGGTGAAGGTGATCTGATGGTCGTGGCCAGATACGGTAGCGGAGCCGCCATGGGCCTCGGCGATGGCACGCACCACGGACAGCCCCACGCCCGATCCGCCTGTCTTGGAGCTGCGCGACACATCTGCACGATAGAAGCGGTCGAACAATCGATTCAGGTCGCCCTCGGGCAGCTCGTCTACAGCGTTCGATACGACAAGCTCTGCCGAGCCTTTGCCCGCACCGCGCGAAACGGCACGCAGGCTCAGCTCGATCACGCTGTCCTCGCTTGCGTAGCGTGTGGCGTTGTCCAGCAGCAACTCAACCACCTGCGCCACCGCTGCAGCGTCGGCATGGGCCCGCACGCCATCCGCAATCGACATCGACAGGCGCTTGCCGCGCGAGACCGCCACCGATTCAAACGGCGCGGCCGCCTTGTCAACTGCCACCGAGAGATCGATCGACGTCATGGCAAAACCCGCCGAGCCCTCGTCCATGCGCGCCAAAAATACCAGACGCTCCGTGAGCGCCGTCAGCCGCGCGACCTGCTCGTGAATGCTCTGCGTCCACTCGCTCTCGCCGCTTTCAATCTCCTGCACCTCATTCGCGGCATCGATCACAGCGAGCGGCGTCTTGATCTCGTGGCTTGCATCGGTAATGAACCGCTTTTGTTTGCTGCAGCTCTCGACCATCGGTCGAATCACGGCGCCCGAGGCGACCGTTACAATTGCCAGCACCGCCAGCCAGCCAATGCAGCTGATTGCCACACTCGCGCTCAAAAACGAATGGAAACTTGCAAGCTCGCGCGAACAGTCCACGAACACATAGGTGGTCTTTTCGCCTTGAGCTGTGGTCGTATAGCGGTAGTTACCAGAAAACCCAGAGGTCAGGCCCTTGGAATCCAGCCCCATGGCAATACGGGCGGCACGCTTGGCGCCCACCGCGGCAATGCGGGCGGTATTGACATCGACCACCTGCCCTTCGACAAGCGTCACCGTAAAGTAGCGCGTGTCGAAGGGAGACTCCGCCGTCATGCCTTCAAAATGTCCCACGCGAGCGCCCGCTCGATCGCCATCCGCAACCATGCCGGTACTCGTATCCCCGCCATTGCCGGAATCGGTCCTGGACTCGTCTTCCCAATCGATGCTGCCCTTGCCTGCCAGGATATAGTCCAGACGCGCATCAGCCATTTTGCAGACATGCGAATAATTGACGATGTTGATGCCGGCGATGATGAGCGTGAGCACCACGGTCACGGCGCCCATGGCAACGAGGATAAACTTGCGACGCAGACGGCGGCCCAATGCGTCAACAGAATTAGCCCGCCCCTTACTACTCGAGGCGGCGTGAAACCACTCCGTCATGCGCTTGCACCACGCGCTCGCGCTCACGCTTATTCGCCTTCCTCGACAACCTCGAGCGAATAGCCCTGGTTACGCGACGCGCGAATGGCAACGTTGGCACCAAGCGCCGTCAGCTTTTTGCGCAGGTACGAGATATAGACCCACACCACGTTGGCGCCTTCGGGCGCGTCCTCACCCCAAACCTCGAGCATCAGACGTTCAGTGGGCATGCGCGTGCCGGCGTTGCGCATAAAGAGTTCCATAAGCTGAAACTCGCGATTGGCCAGGTGCTCCTCGCCCAAGGGTCCCACAAGCGTGCAAGCCGCCGTGTCGAGGCGCACGTTACCCACGCTGAGCGTCGTGGCGTCAATTGCCGTCGCGGCACGCGTCATGGCACGAATACGCGCAAGCAGTTCCTTGGCGGCAAACGGCTTGGTCAGGTAATCGTTGGCACCGGCATCCAGGCCCTCGACCTTATCGGACACCTCGCTTTTTGCCGTGAGCATGATGATGGGCAGTCGCTTTCCGGCGGCGCGTGTACGCTTGAGCACCTCGATGCCGTCCATGCCGGGCATCATGATGTCCAGGATTGCGGCGTCGTAATCGTTGGTGAGTAGATTCTCGAGCGCCGTCAAGCCGTCGAGGGCGGTGTCGACCTCGTAGTCGCTGTGTTGAAGAATCGCGGTGAGGGCGCGGGAGAGACCAGGTTCGTCCTCGGCAAGCATCAGCTTCATAGTTGCTCCTTTGGCGCATGGCTCTACAGGTTTCGATACTGCCGATGATAGCGTACCGTCAACCGCCTTAGCGCAGCCTTAGCTGCTCAACCTGCGCGTTTTTAAATACGCAGGATGTGGCTTAGCCAAACTTAAGGCGCACGTGTCGAGCGCTTTGACGCATGCCGGGCGCGAAGGGACAGTGACTCGTCCTTTCACGGCGCCCTAGTTATGCAAAGTGCTCGAGCGTTACTCCTCGTACGCGCCCTCAAGCCGAAGCAGACACTCCTTGCGATCGAGCCCGCCGGCATATCCGTTGAGCGAACCATCGGCGGCAACTACGCGATGGCATGGCACGATAATCGAAATGGGGTTACGCGCAACCGCAGCCCCCACCGCGCGAGGAGATACAACGGGTGCCTCGTTTCCCGGCACATGATGTCGAGCCGCAACACGCTGGGCGATCTCGCCATACGTAGCGACCTCGCCACGCGGGATAGAAAGCAGCTCAAACCAAACCTCGCGCTGAAACGCCGTACCAATCAAATGCAACGGCGGCGTAAACCGAGGCTCCTGCCCCGCAAAATAAGCATTCAGCCAAGCCCATGAACGCTCAAGCACCGAAGAGGCCACACCATTTGCCGGACTCACCGACGACATGCCACCGGTACCGGAAACCGCGTCGGCGCCTTCAACATGTTCGGAGTCTTCCCGGAGAAGCGTGGAACCAAAGTGCTCCTGCCCCTCAAACCAAAGCCCCGTCAGACCGCGGCCATCAGCGGCAAGCAAGATTTCGCCCAAAGGCGAGGCAAATGTCGTCGTGACCACCAGCGGCTCCTTTCAAAACTCCGCAACATAATACCGCGAATTGTGCAGACAACCCCAATCGACCCCAAAGTCGCCCAAGGCAGCAGGCGCAAAGCGCCGAGGCCGCCGCCGGGACCAGGGCCCGCAACAACCACGTGCCCCCACATCAGCCCAGCGGCCCCAACCAACAACGGCCCCATCGCGGGCAGCTCGCAGCAACGTCACCGCAGGCGGGGGCCGGGCTTAGTTTTCAGAACACTCCGCAGACCAGTGTGGCGCCTTGTCCGCAGCTCCGAAGGAGCAGGACAAGGCGCCACACATGGTCGAGGACGTTCTGAAAACTAAGCCCGGCCCCCGCCGGACAGGTCGCACTACTCGCAGAGCAGCTTAGCGATCTGGACGGCGTTGGTCGCCGCACCCTTACGGATTTGGTCGCCGCAGCACCAGAAGGTGATGCCGCGCGCGGCCTCGGGGTTCGAGATGTCGCGACGCACGCGACCGACCCAAATCAGGTCCTGGTCGGACGTATCCATCGGCATGGGGAAGCGATCGTGCGCGTCCTCGGCGCTCATGTCGTCAACCAGCTTGACGCCGGGAGCGGCAGCCAGCGCGGCACGGGCCTCTTCCACCGTGATATCGCGCTCGAACTCGAGCGTAATGCTCTCAGAGTGCGAACGCAGCACAGGCACGCGCACGCAGGTGCAGTTCACGCGCAGCTCGGGCAGGTGCATAATCTTGCGGCCCTCGTTCTGCAGCTTCATCTCCTCGGAGGTAAAGCCTTCCTCCTTGACGCCGCCGATCTGCGGAATCAGGTTGCTCGCCAGCTGGGCGGCAAACGCGCGCGGCTCGGGAATCTCCTCGCCGCGGCCCAGGGCGGCCAGCTGAGCCTCGAGCTCGGCCATACCGGGAGCGCCGGCACCCGAAGCCGCCTGATACGTCGAGACGATCATGCGCTTCACACCGGCGAGCTGATGCAGCGGCCACGTGGGAACCAGGCCGATGATGGTCGCGCAGTTGGGGTTGGCGATAAGGCCGTGATGCCACTTGATATCGTCGGCATTGATCTCGGGCACGACCAGCGGCACCTCGGGATCCATACGGAAAGCATGGCTGTTGTCGACCACGACGGCGCCGCGCTTGACGGCCTCGGGCAGCAGCTCCTTGGCGATATCGTCGCCGGCAGCGCCGAGTACGATGTCGCAGCCCTCAAAGGCCTCGGGGCAAGCCTCTTCGATCACGATCTGCTCGCCGCGGAACTCAACGGTCTTGCCCGCGGAACGCGCACTCGCCAGCAGCTTGAGCTTACCGACCGGAAACTCCTGCTCGTTGAGGCACTCAAGCATCTGGGTGCCCACGGCTCCCGTCGCGCCCAAAATAGCAACCGTGTACTGTTTCATGCTTCCCCCTTTAAAGGTTGTGGCTTTTGCCCGCACGCCAAGCAGGCCGATTATTGTTGCCAGTGTATACAAGAACGGGGCGGGCACGAAACCCGCCCCGTCGAAACGAAACCGAAACGAAACGCCCCGCCTTAGTTTTTTGAGACATGACCCAAAAATCTACCGAGCAGTCGCTACTTTTTGAGCGCGGCCAGAGCGGGATCGACCGGCGCGGAAGCCTCCAGGTCGGAGACCTTCACAATGCCGTTCTCATCGGAGAAGGCACGGTAAATGGTCCGAATCGCTAGGTCGAAGTCCTTCTCCTCGACACCGATAATGATGTTGATCTCGTCACAGCTCTGCGAAATCATACGCACGCTCACGCCGGCCTGGCCGAGCATGCCAAACAGATGGCCCGAGATACCTGCGCGGCCGCGCAGGTTACGGCCGACGGTCGCGATGAGCGCCAAGCCCTCGACAACCTCGATCTCGAGCGGCTCGACCTCCTGCTGAATGTCGCCCACGAGCGAGTACAGCGAGTCGTGCACATCCTTCTCCTGCACCACGGCGCCAAAGCGATCGACACCGGTGGGCATGTGCTCGACGGAAACGTCATAGCGCTCGAAGACCGAAAGTGCGCGGCGCATAAAGCCGACGCGAGGCTTGGTGCGGTCACGGGCGACGTTGATGGCGACAAAACCGCGCTTGCCGGTCACGCCGGTAATGATGGGCTCTGCCTCGCCCTCGTCAGCCGTCTCGCTAATGATGGTGCCGGGGTCCTGCGGCGCATTGGTGTTCTTGATGACCAGCGGAATACCAGCCTCGCGCACGGGGAACACGGCCTCCTCGTGCAGGACGCTCGCACCCATGTACGAAAGCTCGCGCAGCTCCTCGTAGGTAACGCGGGCGATGGGCTGAGCCTCGGGAACAATACGCGGGTCGGCAGAATAGAAGCCCGAGACGTCGGTCCAGTTCTCGTACAGGTCGGCGCCCAGGCACTTGGCCAGGATCGAGCCGGAAATATCGCCGCCGCCACGGTCGAGCAGCTTGATCTGGCCCTCACGCGTCGCGCCGTAGAAGCCAGGCATAACAAAGCCGCCCTGCTGACCGTACTCCTGCACCAGCTCGGAAGTGCGGTTCATGCTGAGCGTACCGTCGTGATGGAACGCCACAACCGTCGCGGCGTCCAGGAACGGCAGGCCCAGGTACTCGGCCATCAGGCGAGCGGTGAAGTACTCGCCACGGCTCACGAGCTCCTCGGTAGAGTAGCCGCCCGAGCGGGCGCGCTCGGCAAAGGCCGCAAACTCCTCGCGGATGGGATAGGTGAGCTCCAGCTCGTCAGCGATATCAAAATAGCGCTGGCCAATGTCCTCGAGCAGTTCCTCGCACGAAACGTGATACTTAACGTGCGCGTTAACCAGGTAGAGCAGGTCGGTCACCTTGGTGTCGCCCTTAAAGCGGCGGCCGCAGGCGGAAACCACCACAAAACGGCGGGCAGGGTCGGCATCGACGATGGCCTTGATCTTTTTGAAGTGTTCGGCGTCGGCGACCGACGAGCCGCCAAACTTGGCAATCTTAATCATGGGCTTGAGGTTACCTTTCTAAAAGCCTCTGCAAACCTGTTTTGCGCGCTCTGATACCATGGTTTCACCGATTGGGTCCAAGGCATCCGAGGAGCAGTGTTATATGGGAACTTATCATAGTACACGAGGACGCACTTTATCGTGCTCAAGTAAGGTGGCAATCCGCACCGGCATCGCTCCCGACGGGGGTTTGTTTGTCTCGGACGGGCTCGGCACCCAGCAGGTCGATATCAGCTCGCTTGCAGATAAATCGTACTTTGAAATCGCTCAAGATGTGTTGGGAATGTTACTGAATGATTACACGGCCGAAGAAATTTCGGCGTGTGTCGACGAGGCATACCGCGGCACGTTCGCGAGTGAAGAGGTTACGCCGCTCGTCAAACTCGACGCTGCGCCGGGCGCTGACGCCCCTCAGACCTATGTGATGGAGCTCTTTGGCGGCCCCACGAGCGCCTTCAAGGACGTCGCCCTGCAGATGCTCCCCCGTCTGATGGCCCGCACTTCCGCCAAGGACGGCGGCGCCGAGCGCATCATGATCGTCACCGCCACGTCGGGCGACACCGGCAAGGCCGCACTCGCCGGTTTTGCCGACGCGCCGGGCACGGGCATCACCGTCTTTTATCCCGAGGGCAAGGTCAGCCGCGTGCAGAATCTGCAGATGTCCACGCAGGAGGGCGATAACGTCGCCGTCTGCGGCATCCGCGGCAACTTTGACGACGCCCAGAGCGCCGTCAAGCGCATCTTTGCCGATAAGGAGCTTGCCGAGCGTCTGGAGGCTGCCGGCACGGTGCTTTCGAGCGCCAACTCCATCAACGTCGGCCGCCTGGTACCGCAGGTCGTCTACTACTTTGCCGCCTATGCGCAGCTGCTGCGCGCCGGCGCCATCGAGGCCGGCGACGCCGTTGAGTTCTGTGTGCCCACCGGCAACTTTGGCGATATCCTGGCCGGCTACTACGCCAAGCGCATGGGTCTGCCCGTCGCCAAGCTCGTCGTGGCGAGCGACAAGAACAACGTGCTTGCAGACTTCCTGACCACCGGCGTTTACGACCGTAACCGCCCGTTCTTCACGACCATCTCGCCGTCGATGGACATCCTCATCAGCTCCAACCTGGAGCGCATGCTGTACTTCCTGTCCGATGGCGACTGTGAGCTCGTTGCCGGCCTTATGGAGCAGCTGGCGCAGACTGGTCGCTACGAGGTGCCCGCCGAGCTGCTGGCCAAAATTCAGAGCGTCTTTGGCTGTGGTTGGGCCAGCGAGGACGAGGTCCGCACTGCCATCAAGAGCTGCTGGGACGCGAACGGCTACGTGATCGACCCGCACACCGCTTGCGGCTATCACGTCTTTGAGCAGGTCGCTCCCGCCGAGGGCGCCAAGGCCCGCGTGCTGCTTTCGACCGCCAGCCCCTACAAGTTCCCGCGCGCTTGCTGCGACGCCCTGGGCCTCGACGTTCCCGAGGATGATTTTGAGGCTATGCGTGTACTCGAGCAGGCCACCAATACGGTCGCACCGGCACAGCTCGCCGAGCTCGAGTCCAAGCCCGTCCGCTTCGAAGACGTCTGCGACGTCGACGAGATGGCAAGCTACGTCGAGTCTGCAGCAAAACGAATGAGCACCAACTAGATCCCTTATTAAGCGCCGGCGAAAGCCGGCGCACCTTCTTTTTATTTAGCTTTTGGGATAATGACGAGCATGCGAGCGGGTCTGGCCGTTTAGTTCGTCGCGAGTTCCGCACGAGCCGGAAAGCACTTAATGTGCTTTCCGAGCGAGCCGGGACTGCCCGAGCAGCGAACTAAACGGCCAGACCCGCCCAGGAGGACCCACATGATCAAAATCACCGTCCCAGCAACCAGCGCCAACCTAGGCATCGGCTACGACACCATCGGCATGGCCGTCAGCCTCTACTCGCACTTCACCTTCGAGCGTACCGACAAGCTCACCATCACGGGCTGCCCCGAGCAGTTCCAAAACGAGAACAACCTGGTCTATGTGAGCTTTGTCGATGCTCTGGCCGCCTGGGGCGAGCAGGCCTTCCCCGTTGCCATTCACATCCAGACCGACGTGCCCGTCGCTCGCGGCCTGGGTTCCAGCTCCACCTGCGTCGTCGCTGGCATCATGGCGGCCGCCGCGCTGACGGGCCACACCGTCGACCGTGCCGAGCTCGTCCGCATTGCCACCGAGGTCGAGGGCCATCCCGATAACGTCGCCCCTGCCATCCTGGGCGGTGCCGTTTGCTCCTTTACGCCGACTGATTCGCTCCCCCAGTGCCTGCGCTACGAGGTGAGCGATCGCTTGCGTTTTATTACCGTGATTCCGCCCTACGAGGTGCATACGAGCGAGGCGCGCAAGGTTGTGCCGCAGGAGATTCCACTCTCCACCGCCGTATGGCAAATGGGCCGCATCGCCGGCATGACGCGCGGCCTGGAGACCGGCGACCTTGACCTGATTGCCGCCGCCAACGACGACCGCATCCAGGAGCCCTATCGCCGCCGCCTGATTCCCGATTACAACGCTGTGCGCGACACCTGCCTTAATGGCGGCGCCAAGACCATCTGGATCAGCGGTTCGGGCTCGACCCTCATGGCTGTAACCGATGACACTATCGTAGCCAAGTTCCTGCAGGTCAAGCTGCGTGAGCAGTTCCCCAAATGTGACACGCATATTCTGACGTGCGACACGGAAGGCGCTCAAATCGAGTACCTGTAGACATCCTCCTCATATACCTGTCCGGGACGGTCGGGATGTTCCCTCAAAATCGTCCTCGCGCATGAAGGCCCCTTGTCCTGCTCCTACGGAGCGACGGACAAGGGGCCTTCGCGCTGGGGAATGATTTTGAGGGAACATCCCGACCGTCCCTGCGCCTACCTTGCTGAGGATGTCTACAGGGACCCACGCTTTGAAGGGGCGCCGGGCTGATAGTTTGGCTTTTTATTGGTAGGGGCTCTTGCTAGACTGAAGCACTTATTAGAGGCACGCCTCGGCAATGCGGCGCTTGAGCTCGTCGATGCCCACACCGGTTTGGGAGCTTGTGATGATTACGTTTTCGGCCGGGACGTTGAGCTGCTTTTTGATGGCTGCTGCCTGGCGGGCCTGCTGGGTGCGGCTGAGCTTGTCGGCTTTGGTGAGGCAGACGATAAAGTTGAACTCGTTGCCCTGCAGGTAGTCGATCATGTCATGATCGAGCTTGCTGGGGTCGTGACGAATGTCAACCAGCGATACGACCAGGTTAAAGCTGCGCTCGGAGTCAAAGAAGTCGCCAATAAGCTCGGCCCAGCGGTCGCGCTCGGCCTTGGAGCGACGAGCGAAACCGTAACCCGGCAGGTCCACGAAATGCACGTCGTCGGCCTCAAAGAAGTTGATGTTGCTCGTCTTGCCCGGCGTACTGGAAACCTTGACCAGGTTCTTGCGGCCAAAGAGCTTGTTCATAATCGACGACTTGCCCACGTTGGAGCGGCCGACAAAGCTCACCTCGGGGCAGGTGGACTCGGGAATCTGCGAAACCTTGCCGTAGCTGGCGACGAACTTGGCAAGCTGGTAGTTAATGGAATCGGCCATGGACACTCCTTGGTCGTAGGTTCTTACAAAAGAGCGCGCTATTGCGCAGCAGCAATGCGGCGGACGATATCGAGCGTGATGTCACTTGCGACACGCGCGTACTCGAACAGATCGAACTCTCGGTCGCAAATTGCATCGTACGCCTCGTCACAATTATCGCTGATAGCGCGCAACACCAGGCAATCGACACCATTTTTGGTTGCGACATGGGCAATTGCCGCGCCCTCCATGCCGACACAATCGGCATGCGTCGCCTCGATAGCGTCGTTGCGCATGGCGGTGCCCGTCACAAAGCGGTTACCCGTGGCAATCGTGCCGACCAGGAATTGTTTGGCTCCCTCGTTCGAAGCGGCTGCATTTGTCGAAGCATCAACAAACCCACGCTCAGCAAGCACGTCGACGGCAATATCGACCAGCGCGGGTGTCGAGCCAAACTCCTCGAGCCCCGGTGCGGACTCGGCGATAAGCGCGGTATCGGTATCCAGATAGCGTAGGCGTTTGCCAATGACCACGTCGTCGATATGGAGCTTGGGGTTCAAACCGCCCGCAATGCCCGAAAACACAACAGCCTGCGGAGCATACTTGCTAATGAGGTGCTGTGTTGCAGCGGCGGCGTTCACCGTGCCCATGCCCGCCGTTGTGGCGACAACTGTCAGACCGTCGAGCTCACCGCTCACAACGGTCAAGCCTGCCTCCCGCGCCTCGCAAACGTCGCTCAGCTCTTCCTTAATCTGCATGATCTCTTTTTCGAGCGCACCGATAATCGCGATGGTAGCCATACCATTCCCCAAACCTATACGAAATTCTCAACCACGGTATGGTACCAGCATTTTGTTTGACCTCGCCAAACGAACACGCTAAGCCAGTGCAGCTCGCGTATCAAACAGAGCCTTTGCAATCGCGGCCGTAACCTCGCTCGAGCGGTCGCTCCACGGCATCGATGTCATGACGCTCATGACATAGGTACGGCCATCGATGTCGATAAGGCCCGCATCACATGTCGAATAGTAACCATCCTCGCTGACCCAACCCACCTTGTTGCACATCTTAAAGGGTAGTCAATTTGGGACGGGCTTGTTAGCCAATGGCCGACCTGAGCTCCGCACGGCGCTTTTTCATGCCGGCCATGACGGCGTTGCGCAGCTCGGGCATGCGCGCGGTATCCATCTGGGGCACGCCCTCGAGCTTATAGGGAATGCCCAGTTGCTCGTACTTGACGACACCCATCGTGTGATACGGCAGCATTTCCAGGCCCACCACGTTGTGCCATGGAGCGATGAGGCGACCGAGCTTCTCGCACTCCTCCACCGTGTCGGTAATGCCCGGCACCACCACGTGGCGGATAACGACCTTGATCTTGCGACGTGCAAGCTCATCGCCAAACGCCAGGATGCGTGCGGGATCACAACCGGTCAGCTTTTTATGCTCGACCGGGTCGGCATGCTTAATATCGAGCAGTACCATGTCGGTCTCGTTGAGCACGGCATCGAACTTCTCGGGATGCTGAGGGTCGAAGGCGTAGCCACAGCTATCCAGGCAGGTATGCACGCGGCCATCGGGGTTGTTGTGCATTGCACGGAACAGGTCGGCCAAAAACTCGGGCTGCAGAAGCGGCTCGCCACCCGAAACCGTAATGCCGCCGCTGCGATAGAACTCATGGTTGCTCTGGAACTCGTCCATCAGGTGCTCGACTGTCACCATGGTGCCGCCGTTAACAGACCAGGTATCGGGATTGTGGCAATACGCACAGCGCATGGGACAGCCTTGGACAAACACTACGAAGCGGATGCCGGGTCCGTCGACCGTACCCATCGTTTCAATCGAATGTACGCGGCCCAGGGCAAACGCGGAGTCCTCGGGACGAGCGTCCACACCCTCGAGCGTCATCTCAGCCATTCCCGCTACCTTGCCTCTCATTGGTTTTAGTTACATAAATGCCAGAGCCATTCTAGCCCATACGCATGATGGTGAAACGGTTTAGTGGTCGATTGGGTTGTCCTATTTGGCCCCACGCAGGAGCGGCGGGAAGGTTGTCGCAACCCGCCCGCCGCCGAGGCAATAGAAATCGATAGACGCTAGGCCTTACGCTTTAAGCGTGAGCACCGCGCCGAAGGCGGTCGGGCCGCAATGGCTCGAGATGACACCGCCGACCTGAGTCCAGGTAACGTCCTTAAAGCCCAGGTCGTGCGCATAGACTTCCATGTCGTCGCGAAGCTCCTGGGAAAGGCCTACCGAATACGCCAGGCCAATGTGCGAGTAGTCAATCTCGCCCTTCGCAACCATGTGGTCAATAAAGGCGCGGGCGCATTTGAGCATAGAGCCGCGGAACTTCTTAGTCGCCACGAATTTGCCACCCGTTACCTCAATGCAAGGCTTAATCTTGAGCAGATGGGCACCGAGGAATGCCACGTTGGACAAACGACCGCCGGCCTTAAGGAAGGCAAGGTCGGTAGGAACAAAGCCCAACAGCACGCGGTCCATAACGGAATTGGTAAAGGCGAAAATCTCGTCGACGGTGGCATCCGGATGGGCTTCGATATACTTGGCGGTCTCAACGGCGACAAGCGACTGGCCCACCGACACAAAGCGCGTATCCATGGAGAAGACGTAATCGCGGCCCTTTGCCGCAATCTTCGACGACTGATGCGAGCAGGTCGTAACCTCGGAATACGCAAGATGCAGAATGGTCGCATCGGGCCGCTCGGCGTGGATACGGTCGTACACATGCGCAAAATCCGCAGGCGCGCAGCCGCTGGTCTTGGGCATGACGCCGAACTCGTTGCAGCGCGAATAAATCTCGAGCGGATCGATGGAGCCATCCTCGACGGTCTCGTCACCAATCGTGACATGCATGGGCACGCGCACGATGCCGTAGCGTTCGCAGAGCTCCGGCGTCACATCCGAACCAGACTCAACCACGATTACGTACTTGCCCATTATCATCACAACCCATCTCGACGTTGGCTTTTGAATATGTGACGCACGTCCGCCGTCCTGCTGCAGAACGGCCTCCAAGCGCCAAAGAGACGCCGCCCCTTGCACACAACAAAGGACAGCGTCTCCCTGGAAAACTCCGTGCTTATCTGAGATTCTACACGGTTTATTAAGGAGTGTTACTTATTCCGCAAACGGTAGCTATACGCGATAAACGGTAGCAAGCAAGAATCCAGAACGCTCAACCCATTAGGAGAGTTCCGCCTAAAGGGTGACTACACAGGACCCCGCCGGGGCTGTTTGGGCTACCTCCCAAAATATTCCGCAGGACGCAAGAAGCCCTCGCCGCACGAAGTGCGCAGCGAGGGCTTCTTGCATGTCCGAGGACGTTTTGGGAGGTAGCCCAAACAGCCCCAGCGATCCTGCGGGAGTTAAACCCCTTTAGAACTTGTCGTGGAAGGTACGCGAAATGACCTCGTCCTGCTGCTCCTTGGTGAGCGTGTGGAAGTTCACGGCATAGCCGGAAACGCGGATGGTCAGCTGCGGGTACTTCTCGGGGTGAGCCTGAGCGTCGAGCAGCGTCTCACGGTTGAAAACGTTGATGTTCAGGTGGTGGCCACCCTTCTCGGCGTAAGCGTCGAGCATGTGGACCAGGTTATCGGCCTGGGTCTCGGAAACTTCAGAAACCTTCATAATGTGTCTCCTTCGATTAATAGGCGCCGGCCGAAACCGGCGCGCTAATCAGTAATCGTTATTGTTAGTATAGCACTAACAATAGTTACTCGCCCAGCTGATCAAGGTCGATATCGCCAAAGAACACCTGGTCCTCCTTGCCGAGCGCACTCGGGATGATGGAGAAGGTGTTGGAGATGCCGTCCTGAGCATCGCGGAACGGGAGCTTGGAAACCGAAGACAGCGAAGCGATGGCGCCATGGCTATCGCGCTTGTGCATGGGGTTAGCACCCGGGGCGAACGGCTGGCCAGCCTTGCGGCCGTCGGGCGTGGAGCCGGTCTTCTTACCGTACACGACGTTGGAGGTAATGGTCAGAACCGAGGTCGTGGGCACGGAGTTGCGGTAGGTGTCGTTCATGCGGATGTACTCCATGAACTGGTGCACAACGTCGTGAGCGATCTGGTCGACGCGGTCGTCGTCGTTACCGTACTTGGGGAACTCGCCCTCGGTCTCGAAGTCGACGATGATGCCGTTCTCATCACGGACGGGGTGGACCTTGGCGTACTTGATGGCGGACAGGGAGTCAGCCACGACGGAAAGGCCAGCGATGCCCGTAGCGAACCAGCGGTGCACGTGCTTGTCGTGCAGGGCCATCTGGATGCGCTCGTAGCAGTACTTGTCGTGCATGTAGTGAATGATGTTCAGCGAGTTGACGTACACGCCAGCGAGCCACTTCATCATGTCGTTGTACTTGGCCACAACGTCGTCGTAATCGAGCGTATCGCCCTCGACGGCGCGATACTTGGGGCCGACCTGCTTCTTGGAGACCTCGTCAACACCGCCGTTGAGTGCGTAGAGCAGGCACTTGGCCAGGTTGGCGCGGGCGCCGAAGAACTGCATCTCCTTGCCGATGCGCATGGAGGACACGCAGCAGGCGATGCCGTAGTCGTCGCCGTGGTAAACGCGCATGAGGTCATCGTTCTCGTACTGGATCGAGGAGCTGGCGACAGAAGTCTTGGCGCAGAACTTCTTGAAGTTCTCGGGCAGACGGGTCGACCACAGAACGGTCATGTTGGGCTCGGGGCTGGTGCCCATGTTCTCGAGCGTGTGCAGGTAGCGGTAGCTCATCTTGGTAACGAGCGTACGGCCGTCAACACCCATGCCGCCGATGGACTCGGTGACCCACTGCGGATCGCCGGTGAACAGGGCCTGGTACTCGGGGGTACGGGCAAACTTGACCATGCGAAGCTTCATGATGAAGTGATCCACGAACTCCTGGATCTGCTCCTCGGTGAAGGTACCGTTGGCAAGGTCGCGCTCAGCGTAGATGTCGATGAACGTAGAGGTACGGCCGATGGACATAGCGGCGCCGTTCTGCTCCTTGACGGCAGCGAGGTAGGCGAAGTACATCCACTGGATGGCCTCCTGCGTGTTGGTAGCAGGGTTGGAAATGTCGAAACCATAGGTCTCGGCCATCATCTTGAGCTCGCCGAGGGCGCGGATCTGCTCCTGCAGTTCCTCACGATCGCGGATGTTGTCGGCGGTCATGACCGTCGGGGTGGAAGCCTTCTGGGCCTCCTTGTCCTTGATCAGGTAGTCGACGCCGTACAGGGCAACACGACGGTAGTCGCCGATGATGCGGCCGCGGCCATAGCCATCGGGCAGACCGGTGATGATGTGAGCCGAGCGGCAAGCACGCATCTCGGGGGTGTAAACATCGAAGACGCCAGCGTTGTGGGTCTTACGCTCGAAGGTGTAGCGCTCGACAACGTTCTCGTCGACCTTATAGCCGTGCTGGCTGGCAGCCTGGCAAGCGATGCGGATACCGCCGTTGACGTGCAGCGCGCGCTTGAGCGGCTTGTCAGTCTGGAGACCGACGATGGTCTCCTTCTCGCGGTGGGCGTTATCGATGTAGCCAGCGGGGTGGCTCACGATACCCGTAACGGTCTTGGTGTCCATATCGAGGACACCGCCCTGCTCGCGCTCCTTAAGCAGCAGGTCGAGAACCTCGCCCCACAGCTCCTTGGTACGCTCGGTCGGGCCGGCGAGAAACGACTCGTCGCCCTCGTAGGGGGTGTAGTTCTTCTGGATGAAGTCTCGGACGTCAACCTCTCCCGTCCAAATGCCTTCCTTGAAGCCTTCCCATGCCTCCTGCATTGTGTAACCACGCTCCTAGTTACGTGTTATGCGGCGCTCTCTCACACCGCTGCTTATTGAATTCTTGAATTTTCGGCTTGCACTACCGGCTTCTTCCGTTCTTCACCACACGTTGGTGCAGGGAAAACGTTTGTCCACCTTGGAACTACAACCCAAAACCCAAGATTTCATCCGTCTGAGAAGGATAACATAGCGACCCTCTCCATCTGGGCTGTTATATGTTTCTTTTTTTATATCATAATGGCGTTTTTTACAAATCCGCAGGAAATGCGAGTGCAAACAACTACCGTTCACCGATTTGTATGTTATTTTTCCTTGCCTTTGTACGACGTTCGCTCTAGCTGTTATGCCAGCTTTAGCATGGTAAAGTGTCCCAAAGACCCTGCAGCGTAGCTAGTTTTTAGCTTTGATTACCGTTTAGCATTAGGCGGCTGCGGAGGCCTTGTCGGTCGTTGCCTTGCCGTTGCTCTGCTGGCCCTCAAAATGCTTGTAGCACCAGCTGGTGACCAGCGGGGTCAAAATAGCCGTCACGATTGCACAGGCAGCAACCTGTGCCGTAGCCGTCGCGAGCACCGCACCGCCGTACATGGCCTCGTTGACGCTTGCCATGGCAGCAGGCGTGGCCACATTGGCTCCGGCGCAGCTCGAAATGGCCGCACCTGCGACACCCGTGCCGCCCGTGAGCTTATCGACCGCGATAACGGGAATTGCAAAGACCACCGAGCAGATCACGCCGAGCAGAATACCGGGAAGACCGCCATTAATGAGCTGGCCAAAGGTCATGGTCGAGCCCATGGCAAAGAAGACGAGCACGATGACGGCGGAAAGTGCCGGTGCCATCATCTTCTTAAAGCTCGGGAAGAGGTTACCCAGAATAATGCCGACGACGATCGGCAGGATGGCACCCACAAGCGACCAGCCAATCGGAGCTTGGCCGGCAGCGCCGAGCACGATCATCGTGACCGGAGGGCCGACAACGAGCGTGGTGATTGCGACAGCGCCACACTCGGCCTCGTTGCCCATGGTGCCCATCAGACCAGCGTACATAGCGTTGTTGGCGCCGGTGCAAGCCGCCAGCATCACCATGGCAGAGATGCCAAACAGGTTGTCGTTGAACACATAAAGGATGAGCAGCGACACGGCAACGACCACGATCTGCTTGACGGCGATGATGATGGCGCCGCGGGCAGCGGCGGCAGGAGCACTCTTAAACGAAATCGTCGTACCGACGATGAGCAAAAAAGCGCCCACGAGCGGGCCTGCACCCTGCTGGGTCATGCCAAGCGTAAAGCTACCGAGCGTTTTGAACAGGTCGGGGAATAGCGTGTTGAGCAGGCAGCCCAACAGAAGCGGCACCAAGATATTGGCGCCCGGGATGGAGGACATCTTAAAGAACGGCTCCTTTGCCGCCGGCGCCTCCACCGCAGTCGATTCACTCATATATATCTCCTTTGGATGCATGCGAATCGTAGCCGCACGCGCCTATGTCAGAAAGAAGGCGACAACCCCGAGTCGCCAGGGTCGCCGCCAAACGATCACCGCGGGGTATTACCCGTCCAGGACGATGCCGCCGTCGCAGTCACCGATCTCGCCGTTCACGAAGCTGGCGAGGTCGGAAGCGAAGAACAGTACCATCTGCGCAGGCTCGCTGGCCTGGGCGGCGCGGCCCAGAGGAATACCGTTGATGATACGCTGAGAGTTCTCGTCAGAGAGAATCGAGGTCATATCGGTCAACGTGAGCGACGGGCATACAGCGTTGCAGCGAACGCCAAACTTGCCGCCTTCCTTGGCGACTGCCTTGGTTAGACCGTTAACACCGGCCTTGGAGCTCGCGTAAGCCGCGGTGCCGAGCAGGCCGCCACCGATCTTGCCCGCAACGGAACTCACGTTGACAATAGTGCCGGCATGGGCCGCCTTAAAGTGCGGGTACACGGCATTCATCATGGTAAAGGTACCGTTGAGGTTGATGTCGATGGTGCGACGCCACTCGGTGTCATCGATCTCGTCGAACTTCTTGGTGCTGATGACGCCAGCACAGTTAATCAGGATATTGGTTTGAGGCAGGTCCGTAAAAATCTGCTCGACAGTCTCGCGCGCCTTGGGTGCATCAGCGACATCGAGCTGATAGAACTTGTTGCCCTCGCCAAGCTCGGCCACCGCGGCCTCGCCCTTAGCAGCGTTCCTTGCGATGAGCGCGACATGTCCGCCGCCCGCGACGATGCCCTTGGCGATCTCGAGGCCAATGCCCTGAGTGCCGCCCGTGACAATCGCGGTCTTGCCCGTGAAGTCAAATGCCATGACTCCATCCCCCTTTATATAAGGTGTCTCCTCGCGGGAAGTTGGAGCATCGCACGTGGCGATTATATGAGTCCCAGTCGTCATGGTGGTGACAACCCCTCGCCTAACCGCGTGCATGATAGTTCTTTAAAACGCTTCAGCAATTGAATGATTTTAAGTCTTTATGCGCTCTTTATATTGCCACTGTATGAGGCCCGCGTATGAGGGTATCATCTTCCACCGAAAATAGTTTCTAGTGTTAGGGGTTTTCGGTGGAAGATACCGATTTCCATGAGCTTGGGCGTCAGCTCTTTACCGAGTTTGGCAGCATGCACCAGCGCGTTTCGCGCTTTGCCGACCAGGCTCTGGGTGGCGAGATGGCCGTCATGCGCGCCCTCATGCGCGCCGGCGGCTCGCTCACGCCGAGCGAACTCGCCGATCGTGCCTGGGTCTCGAGCGCCCGTATCGCCAATATCCTGCGCGCCCTCGAGGCCAAGGGTTGGGTCGAGCGCGAGCACTCAAAGACCGACCGTCGTCGCGTACACGTCACGGTGACCGACAAAGGATTCCAGGTTATCGAAATCAAACGTCGGGAATTCGAGGACCGCACCGCGGCCTTCCTCGAGGAGCTTGGCGAAACAGATACCCAAGAGATGGTGCGCCTTCTTAGACGTGCCAACGAAATTATCGACCGCAATCAAGAAAGGAGAGATGCCAAGTGAGGATTCTCAAGCTCTTTAAAAAACATATCCTGGCACTGTTCGCGGCTATCGTACTTATCGTAATCAGCTGCAACGCCGATCTGGCGCTGCCTACCTATATGAGCGACATCGTCGACGTGGGTGTACAGCAAGGCGGCATCGCGTCGCCCGTGCCCGACACCATCCGCGCCGAATCGCTCGACGACCTCGAACTCTTTATGAGCACCAAGGACGCCAAAGCTGTGGAGGCCGTGTTTGGCAAGGCGGACAATAACGGCATTCGAACGTACAAGGGCACCGAGGAGAAGCGCGCCGACGGCGGCAAGATTGACGACATCATGAGCCTCCCCGAGACTGTCGTCCTTTCGTTCAACCAGGGCATTGACGCCAACTCCATGGGCGACATGATGGGCACGTCCGGTGAAAAAGACAACAGCGGCGCCCAGGCCATGCCCACGCCCGAGCAGATGGCGGCGATGACGCCCGAGCAACTCGCCGAGATGCAGCAGAAGGCCGCTGCGGCGCAGAACATGCAAAAACAGATTGATGCCGACGGTGGCAAGATCACCATGAAGAGCCTGCGTCTAGGCGTTGAAGGCGGCCTAATCGACCAGGGCAAGCTCGTCGAGGGCGCCAACGATATGGCAGACAAAATGGGCTCCATGTCGGGCTCCATCGTGACCCAACGCGCCGTGAGCTATGTGCAAGACGAGTACAAGGCGCAGGGCATCGACCCCGCCGACGTGCAGAACGCCTACCTGGCCCGCATGGCGACCACGATGTTTGGTCTGTGCCTGGTGTCGCTCGTCGCCACCATCCTGACCGGTGCCGTGGCTTCGCGCACCGCCTGCTCCATCGCCCGCGACCTGCGCCGCGAGACCTTCAACAAGGTTATGCACTTCTCGCCGGCCGAGGTGGGCAAGTTTAGCCAGGCCTCGCTCATCACCCGCTGCACCAACGACATTCAGCAGATCCAGATGGCCGCAACCCTGTTTATCCGCATGTGCCTGATGGCCCCCGTCATGGGCATCGTCGCCGTCATGCGCGTCCTGGCCAACCACACCGGCCTGGAGTGGACCATCGCCGTGGCCATCATCGCGGTTTCGGCCGTTGTCGGCGTGCTCATGGGCCTCACCATGCCCAAGTTCAAAAAGATGCAGAGCTTTGTGGACCGCGTGAACCTTACCGCCCGCGAGCTGCTCGACGGCCTTATGCCCATCCGCTCGTTCAACCGTGAGGAGCATGAGCTCGAGCGTTTTGACAAGGCTTCGCTCGACCTGATGACCACGCAGCTCTACACCAACCGCGCCATGAGCTTCATGATGCCGCTCATGATGCTCGTCATGAACTGCATCACCGTGCTTATCGTCTGGTTTGGCGCGCAGGGCGTGTCCGACGGCGTGATGCAGGTCGGCAACATGATGGCGTTTATCTCCTACACCATGCAGATCGTCATGGCGTTTATGATCCTCACCATGGTTTCGGTCATCCTGCCCCGCGCCGAGGTCGCAGCCGAGCGCGTGGAAGAGGTCATCACCTGCCCCACGAGCATCAACGACCCCACCTCGCCCAAACTGCCCGCTGCCAGCGCGCCGCGCGGCGAGCTCACCTTCCGTGACGTGAGTTTCCAGTATCCCGATGCCCGCGCCGACGTCATTAGCGGTGTAAACTTCACCACGCACGCCGGTCAGATGCTCGGCATCATCGGCTCCACGGGCTCGGGCAAGTCCACGCTCGTGCAGCTGATCCCGCGTCTGTACGACGTCACCGGCGGCAGCATTTCGCTCGACGGCGTCGACGTGCGCGACATGACCCTCTCCGAGCTGCGCCGCCGCATCGGTTATATTCCGCAACAGGGCCGCCTGTTCTCGGGCACCGTTGAGAGCAACCTCAAGTTTGCCGGCGACATGGTGAGCGACGATGACATGCGCCAAGCCGCGCGCATCTCACAGGCCGAGGACTTTATCGCCGAGCGCGAGGGCGGCTACGACTCCCCCATCAGCCAGGGCGGCTCCAATGTTTCGGGTGGTCAGCGCCAGCGCCTGGCCATCGCCCGCACCCTGGCCAAAAAGCCCGAGGTCGTGGTTTTCGATGATTCGTTTAGCGCCCTCGACTACAAGACCGACGCGCGCCTGCGCGAAGAGCTTGCCAAAAACGTTACCGACGCCGCGCTCGTGGTCGTGGCCCAGCGCATCGCAACCATCATGCACGCCGACCAGATCATCGTGCTCGACAACGGCCACGTGGTGGGCACCGGTACGCACGAGGAGCTGCTGCGCAGCTGCCCGGCGTACCTGGAGATCGCACAGTCGCAGCTTTCCGCCGAGGAGTTGGGGCTTACCCAAGAAGAAATTGCAGCCGTCATGGAAGGAGGCGAGCGCTAATGGCAGACGAGACCAAGACTCAGATTCCCAAGCCCACCCGTCAGCGTGGACCCATGGGCCGCATGGGCGGCATGCGTCGCGGCGAAAAGGCCAAGGACTTTAAGGGCACCATGAGGCAGCTGCTCGGCTATATCGGCCAGCACAAGATTGCCGTGTTTACCGCCGTCGCCTTTGCCGTGTGCTCGGTCATCTTTAACATTGTGGGACCCAAGGTGCTCGGCCAGGTTACGACCAAGCTGTTCGAAGGCCTGGTCGCCAAGGTCAACGGCACCGGCGACGTTGACTTTGACTGGATCGCCAAGACGCTCGGCTTTTTGCTCTGTCTGTATCTGGCGAGCTCTGTCTGCAGCCTCATCCAGGGCTGGCTCATGACCGGCGTCACGCAAAAGATTTGCTACCGCATGCGCAAGGAGATCGCCGCCAAGATCGCTGTCGTGCCGATGAGTTACTTCAACGGCCACAGCAAGGGAGACGTACTCAGCCGCATCACCAACGACGTCGATACGCTGGGTCAGTCGCTCAACCAGAGCGTGACGCAGCTCATCACGTCGGTGACGCAGATTATCGGCGTGCTCGTCATGATGCTTTCGATCAGCCTGCCGCTTACCGGCGTCACCGTGCTCACGCTGCCGGCCGCCGCGATTATCCTGACCGTGATGATTCACTTCTCGCAGCCGTACTTCCGCGAGCAGCAGCAAGTCCTGGGTACCGTCAACGGCATTATCGAGGAGGACTTTGCCGGCCAGAACGTTATTCAGGTGTTCGACCGCGCCGAGGCCTCAATCGAGGAGTTCGACCGTCAAAACGACCGCCTCTTTATTAGCGGCTGGCGCTCGCAGTTCCTGTCGGGCCTGATGATGCCGCTTATGAGTCTGGTGGGCAACATGGGCTACGTGGGCGTCGTCGTGGTAGGCGCGCAGCTCGCGCTGACCGGCAATGCCACGCCCGGCGACATCCAGAGCTTTATCCAGTACGTGCGCAACTTTACGCAGCCGGTGCAGCAGCTGGGCAACGTGAGCAACACGATGCAGTCGATGGCCGCCGCCACCGAGCGCGTGTTTGAGTTCCTGGCCGCGCCCGAGGAGGAGCAGAAGGCCGACGCGCAGATTCCCGAGAAGCGCCCCGGCCACGTGGAGTTCGACCATGTCAAGTTTGGCTACACGCCCGACAAGACCATCATCCACGACTTTAGCTGCGAGGCGCAGCCCGGCCAAACCATTGCCATCGTCGGCCCCACCGGCGCCGGCAAGACCACGCTCATTAAGCTGCTGCAGCGCTTTTACGACGTGGACGGCGGTTCGCTGCGCGTCGAAGGCGTCGACGTGCGCGACTGGGACCGCGCGGCGCTGCGCGGCGAGTTTGCCATGGTGCTGCAGGACACCTGGCTGTTTAACGGCACCATCCGCGAGAACATCCGCTACGGACGCCCCGATGCGACCGACGCCGAGGTCGAGGCCGCCGCACGCGCCGCACGCTGCGACCACTTTATCCATACGCTCGCCGGCGGCTACGACTTTATGATCAATGAGGAGGGCACCAACCTCTCACAGGGCCAGCGCCAACTCGTGACCATCGCCCGCGCCATTTTGGCCGACCGTCCGGCGCTGATTTTGGACGAGGCGACTTCCAACGTCGATACCCGTACCGAGGAGCTTATTCAGCGCGCCATGGATGCGCTGATGCAGGGCCGCACGAGCTTTGTCATCGCGCATCGCCTGTCCACGATCCGCAACGCCGACGTGATCTTGGTGATTCGCGACGGCGACATCGTCGAGAAGGGCACGCACGACGAGCTGCTCGCCCAAGGCGGCTTCTACGCCGACCTGTACAATTCGCAGTTCGACGAAGCGGCGTAAATTCGACCGCAGGGAATGGATAATTTCCGAGAGCGGGGGCGCAGGACAACCTGCGCCCCCGTTTTTTCGTCCACGGCACTCGAATTAGCTCTCTTGGGGCCCGATTGACAGCCCCTTCCGGACCCTGTGGCCAAAAAAGGTCAAATATGAGTACTGTTACATTTTTAGTAGCAGCCAAAACCGCCTCAAATGACCTCTTTGCGGCTTCTATACGGGTAGCGCGCAGAGATGTGGTGTAAGAGGCGGGGCATGCCCCGCCTCTTCCCTTT
>ENA-OUPA01000073-OUPA01000073.1-human-gut-metagenome-genome-assembly--contig:-NODE-73-length-85319-cov-6.50646_pt1 | contig 85319 bp, 69 predicted proteins | sample MGYA00237939_ERZ548770 | MGnify/ENA primary metagenome ERZ548770 (study PRJEB26490, sample SAMN05356877) | human gut metagenome | biome: terrestrial biome; feature: human-associated habitat; material...
CTCGTGGCCAAGGGCGGCGACTACGCCCGCCTCTGGAACCGCCAAACCGGCGCCTTCGCGGGGGAGTAGGGGCTGGTTTTCGCGTTCGTGCGGCGATTGGCAAGCTATTCACCGCAGAATTTGCGGTGAATAGGGAAAGGCGCAGGGTGCGACGCGAATTTGCGCAGGACTGGTCTACAGCTTCACGACGGTGTCAGTGGGGCCGGATTCGGTGGCGCTTACGAGAACGGTGGCCGAGGGGGAGGCGACATCGCCGGTGCACAGGGCGTAGAGGCCCGGACGGTTCACGGTGACGGCGCCCAGCTCGTCGGCGGACAGCGTGCGGTCGCGGGAGGGAACGACGGTGCCGTCCTCAGCCACAGCGGCGGTGCAGAGGTAGACTTCGTCGGCGCCGCTTTCCACGGCGAAGGTGAGGCCCGTTTCCGTGGCGCTGGCCGAGCCGGTGCCCTCTACGGCGGCGCGGCCGTCGCTATGGCAGGAGGCGCACTGCTCGCCGGATTTCGTGATGGGGTGGTTCGATGCGCAGCCGGCCAGGGCGAGGACGCTCGTGGTTAGGAGGGCGGCGAGGGCGAGTGCGGCGAAGCGCCTGCGCTGGCGATGCGAATGCGTGGTAGTGCCGGTACTGGTACAGGGTGAGGCGAAAAGGCCCATGAGTCCTCCTCGGGATGGGGCGGCGGATGCGGTTTCGCGTTCTTCGTGTCGCGTCCATCATACTCAGAGCTGCTACCCGAGTAAGTTGCAAGCAGAGAATCCGGCAAGTTTTTCGAGGTTTCCGACATGCCTTAGGGAGTCTTCCTCTGGAAAATAATGAATTGCATGAATTTCTCTTGGAAGAAGCCGCAAAAGGGAGGATGCTGGGGGCTATTTCGGACTCTCTTAGGGAAGCGAGTGTCGAAAACCGTGGAAAACTTGCAAGAATCGAAGGTTCTCAAAGACGCGCAGGGGCCGCAAGGCCTTGCGCTTACCCCGCACTGTGAACAGACAAGTTGTGGTAACCTCAAGTGTTCGCATTCGGCAATTGAAAGGAGGCGCGGTGGGTCTGGGCGGTATCAAGTTGGCCGATTACGCCGATCCGCGGGCGGTGTCGCGGGGCGTAGGGCTGGCGGCCAGCGCAAAGGCGGTTGCGGATCGCACCGTACGGCGCGATGACGATACGACGATCATCTCGGCCCAGGTCGCCTCAGCGTCGGGCATTGCCGATTACTTTGAGACGTCGGTGATGTTCGGCGACTTCGAGTCGCGCATCGTCGATTACGAATGCACCTGCCCCGCCATTGCCCGCTTCGACGGGCTGTGCAAGCACTGCGTGGCCCTGGTAACGACCTACTTCACCCAGCCCCGCAGCTTTCGCGACGTTGGGGCGAATCGCGCGGCGTCTCGCAGCCAGCGCACGACGAGTGAGGCGCTGGCCCGCTGCCTCGCCCAAGGCGCGACGGCGCCTGCAGGCGCAGCATCGCGCGGTGCGGGATTGCCCGTCTTGGGCGTGGCGCCCGGCAGTGTTCATTTGACGCCGCACCTTGCCTTCGACGGGCGTCTCTGGTCGCTGCGGCTCGATGCGGAAGGCCCGCAGGGCACTTACGTGGTGCGCGACCTTGAGGCCTTAGCCCATCGCGTGCAGCGTGGGGAGTACTTCTCCTACGGGAAGAAGCTCGCCTTTGCCCATCGGCTCGAGGCCTTCGACGGGCCTTCCCGCGCCGTGGCCCGCACGCTGGCCGAGGTGTTTCCCGATGAGCGCTTGTTCGGCGGCTCCATGTTCCGAGCCGCCGCCGGGAAGCGCGAGGTGCGCCTGCGAGAGGCGGAGCTGGCCGATATGCTCGATGCCATGGGGGAGCGCGCCTCGTTCATCCTTGAGCGAAGCGATGGCGGCGCTGCCGCTCCGGCTCCGACGCCGTGGACCATCGCGGAGGACATCCCCACTGCATCTCTTGAGTTCCTTCCCTCCGAAGGCGGTTACGACCTGCGTCTTTCCAAGGAGGTGCTGGTGGTGCGCGGGCTCGAAGTGGCCTTCGTGCTGGCCGACGGCATAGCTGCGCGGACGACGGCCGCCGACGCGCGAGCCTTCTCGTTTCTGCAGGATGCGGGACTTGCGGCGGGACAGCGGGCCTTCATCGCCGAGCACGACGCCGAGGCGTTCTGCCGGCGCGCGTTGCCCGTGCTGGAGGAGACGCTTTCGGTGGAGCTGCCGGAGGTCTGGGAGGCGCTGCGCCCTGTGGCCGGCACGCTTGCCTTCTACTTCGACGTGACGGGGAAGAAGGAAGCCGCGCTCATCCGCCTCACGGTGAAGGCCTTTTACGGCGAGCGGGAAGTGGTGTTGGAAAGCCCTGCCGATTCTGCTGAGGAGCCGGAGTTGCGGCCGGCCTCGAGCCAGGCCTTCCGCGATCAGGATTTGGAAGATGCGGGGGTGGCCGTGGCCGCGCAGTTCTTCGATGGCTCGTGCACGCTGCCCCTGCGCCAGACCGAGCTGGCCGGCGAGCTGCTCTATGGCGGCCTGGCGCAATTTCGGGCCGTCGGCGAGGTGTTCACCACGCCCGCCTTCGACCGCCTCATCATGGAACGGCCGCCGCGGGTGTCGCTGGGCCTGTCCCTGCGGGCGAACCTCATCCAGATGGATGTGCGCGAGAGCGACCTTTCCGCCGACGAGCTGCGAGCGATGCTTTCCGCCTATCGGCGCCGCAAGCGCTTCCACCGCCTGAGCGACGGGCGCATCGCCGCTCTGGGAGAGGGGGATGTGGCGGTGCTCGGGGATATGATGCGCGACTTGGGCGTGTCGGCCGATGAATTGCTGGACGGCGGCGCCGAGCTGCCGACCTACCAGGCGTTCTACCTGGATCGGGAATATGGCGATGCCGTGCGCGACCGCGCCTTCGAAGATTACCTGCGTTGTCTGGACGGGTCGCCCGCGCCTGCGGAGGCGCCCGCTTCCCTTGCGGGTACGTTGCGGCCCTACCAGGTGGAGGGCTTCCGCTGGCTGGCGCGTCTGGCATCGCTCGGTTTCGGCGGCATCCTGGCCGATGAGATGGGTCTCGGCAAGACGTTGCAGATGATAGCCCTGGTGAAGAGCTTGCGTGACGCCGAGCGGCTGGCCGGCCCCGTGCTCGTGGTCTGCCCCGCCTCCCTCGTGTTCAACTGGGCCGACGAGTTCGCCCGCTTCGCTCCCGATGTGTCGGTGATCGCTCTGGAGGGATTTCGCGCGCACCGCGAGGCGCTGCTGGCCCGTGCGAGCGGCGAGCCCTGCGTGGTCGTGGCCTCCTACGATCGCGTGCGCATCGATGGCGCCTCGCTCGCGCGCGTCGAATGGGGCCTGGTGGTGCTCGACGAGGCGCAATACATCAAGAACCACGCCACCAAGACCACCCGTGCCGTGAAGCGCCTGCACTCCCGCTTGCGGTTCGCGCTCACGGGCACGCCGGTGGAGAACCGCCTCTCGGAGCTGTGGAGCATCTTCGACTTCCTCATGCCGGGGTTCCTCGGCAGCTACGAGCGGTTCCGCGAGCGCTACGAGCTGGGCATCGTCGGCGAGGACGAGGAGGCGGCCGCGCGGCTGCGGGCCCTTATCGAGCCGTTTTTGCTGCGGCGGCGCAAGACAGAGGTGCTCACCGATCTGCCGGCAAAGCTCGAGAGCATCCGCTACGTGCCGCTTTCCCGCGAGCAGCGGCGGCTCTACGACGGTGCCGAGCAGCGTTTGCGCGAGGATCTGAACGCCCAGAAGCGACAGAACGCCTCGCGGGCCAATCGTCGCGGGCATATTCCCGATGCCGAGAAGAGCGCCGTCGAGGTGCTGGCCGAGCTGACGCGCTTGCGCCAGATCGCGCTGGACCCCTCGCTCGTGTTCGAGAACTACAAGGGCGGCGCCGAGAAGCTGGGCGCCATCATGGAATTGGTGGACGAGGCCGCCGATGCCGGGCGCAAGGTGCTCGTATTCTCCCAGTTCACCAGTTATCTGGACGTGCTTTCCGCCGAACTCGATCGCCGTGGTATCGCGCACTTCACTATAACGGGCGCTACGCCCAAGCGCGAGCGTGTGCGGCTGGTGAACCAGTTCAACGACGATGAGACGCCGGTGTTCCTCGTGTCGCTGAAGGCCGGCGGCACGGGGCTCAACCTCACCGGTGCCTCGGTGGTGGTGCATGCCGACCCGTGGTGGAACGCCGCCGCCACCGATCAGGCGACCGACCGCGCCCATCGCATCGGGCAGAGCCGCGAGGTGGACGTGTACAAAGTGGTGGCCAAGGGCACCATCGAGGAGCGCATTGTGGCCCTTCAGGAGGCCAAGCGCGACCTGGCCGATTCCGTGATCGCCGCAACAAACGGCGAGGCGCTCGCCGGACTTCCCCGCGAGCGCCTCGCAGAACTTCTGGGAGATGAGGACTAGCGGGCGTTGGTAGGATTCTTCTCGCTTTCGCGGGCGGCAGTCGCTCGGGCACTGCGCGGGATACCGCGCGAGAACAGCAGCATACCTGCCGAGAGGAAGGCGAGAACAACCAAGAGAACCTGGTTCGATCCTTGGCGGGCCTGTTGGAAAGCGCTCAGCGCCGCTGAGGAGCTTTGCTCGTCGATATCGTTTGCGACGTTCTCCAAGAGGGCGTCGAACGAAGCGTCCGAGCCGAAGGTCGCGTTCGAGGTGGCCACCGCTTCCGCCTGGATGGGATCGAGATCCGGCTGCTCCGCGAGGGCAACGGGGAACGAGAAGGAAAACACCAAGGCGAGCAGGGTTCCCAGCACCGCAGCCGAAAGAGAATAGGCGATGTCGCGCACGGTGCCCTGCATTCCGCCCGACTGGGCCGCGTATTTGTTACCCACGGCAACGGTGACGGCGTTATTCGCCTGGGAGTTTACGGTGCCCATAGCCAGGCCTAGCACAGCGGTGCCGCACCCGGTCCACAGCACGGGCTGTGCGGTTCCAAACCCAAAGGCGATGACGAGAAAGCCCGCAGCGCCGATGGCGTAGCCGATGCGAATCACCCGTCGAGGAGAGGCAGCGGGGAAAAGCTTGGGGATAAGGACGCCGGCCAGCACCATGGGCACGCCCGCGCAGGCGAACAGTAGGCCGCTCACGAGGCCCGTGGCAGCGCCCGTCGCCTGCAGGAAGGGGATGACGGCGATGTTGAGAGAACCGCTGAAGAACAGCACATAGGCGACGGCCAGCAATGAGTGGCGCGCTTGAATCGTATCGAAGAACCGCGTGGGCATGAGCACGGCTCGATCGCGCTTCTCGCGGCACTTCTCGATAAGGAAGAAGCAGCACAAAAGGGCGCTACCTCCCAGAACCAAGGCGGTTGCCAGAATGGCAAGCAGGCCGCCTTCGTTACCCTGTGGCTTCGAAAGGTCGCCGGCCAAAACGATGCCCAGAAGAAGGGCGAACAGGCCCGTGGAGTATACAAAGAACCCGGGGAAATCGAACTGCTTCGCGCCGTGGTAGTCGCTAGCCGCAGGCACCTGTCGGACGAAGGCGAGCAGACAGAGAAACACGACGGCCATGGCCCCAAACACGAGCCGGTACCCGCCGAGATCGAGCAAAATGCCGGCGGGAATGGGGGTGAGTGCCGAGAGGCCCATGCCCGCGGCTACCCACGAGAAGGCCACGATGCGTTGGCGATCCTTGAACACGGTGGGAATGGTGCCGAGAATCGAGGGAACGAGCAGCGCTCCCCCTAGGCCCACGGCGGTGCGGCCGATCCAGGTGAAGCAGGTAAGGGTGGGCGCCAGCATCATTGCCATCTCGCCGACAAGCACGGAGGCTACGCCGGCCGCGAAGGTTTTCCGCCACCCGAAGAAGAGCCCCAGCAAAGACCCGGTGATCATGAACGCGCCCGCTACGAGGCCGAATACGGTGTTGATAAGTTGGATGTCCGGCATCGAGCCGCCGAACGACGCGGCCACCGTCGGCGCTGCTATGGCGACAACGGACGATTCGCTCGACATGGCGAACTGGGCTAGGACGAGTGCGAACAGCAGCGCTCGGTTACCGTGGGACTCCCTCATGGTTCTTCTCCTCTGCGGCGGATGTCTCCCGCCTTATAGTAGAGGGGCCGACAGATGGTTGCAATCTGTCGGCCCCGTATTCTCGCTGGTTACGAAAGCATCGTGTCGGTGTTTCTTCCGGATAGATAGGTCGTCACGACGTTTATGTTCTTCAGGTCGTCGATATCGACGTCGTAGGGGTTCTCGGAGAGAACAGTGAAGTCCGCCAGTTTGCCGGGCTCGATGCTTCCCAGCTCGTCTTCCCGGCCCATTTGCCAGGCGGCGTCAACGGTGATGGCGCGCAGCGCCTCGTCGAGGGATATGGCCTGGCCGCCCGTGATGAGATTGCCCTTCTTGCTGGTGCGTGTGGCCGCCGTGCTGGCGAGAAGAAGGGGGTCGGCGAAGTACATCGGATCGTCGCTGTGCAGGCTGATACGGATGCCCGCGTCGAGCGCGTCGCGGCAGCGCATGAACTCTTCATTCATGCGCTCTTCGCCGATGACGAGCTCGTTCAGCGCCTCGCCATAGTAGTACAGGTGGCTGATGTGGTAGCTCAGCGTGATGCCCAGATCGGCGCAGCGCTGGACGTCTTCGGGGCGCATGAAGGCGCAGTGCTCGATACGATGACGATGATCCTCGCGGGGGAACTCGGTCAAGAGGCGCTCGAACAGGTCGATCAGCTCGCGATTGGAGCGGTCGCCCTGGGAGTGAACGGAAATCTGGTAGCCCATGTTGTGGTACTTCTTGAGCATCTCGTACAAGAAATCAGGGTCGAAGAGGCGCTCGCCGGCTTGGCTGGGTGGAATCTGGAGGCTCTTCTGCATGATGTCATTGTCGAGGTAGTTCTCTTCCATGAGCATGTTGCCCGTGTAGGGGGAGCCGTCGTACCAGAACTTGATGCCGGTGAACTTAAACTTCTCGTCGCTTTCAGGAACCTCGTCAAGCGACATGGAGCCGTTTTCAAAGCTGTTGAAGGCGATGGCGTAGTCCTGGCGCACCGGGGCGTCTTGCGCCCATTTCTTCATGAGCTGCAGCTCATCGGGGAACACCGACATCATGCCGGCGGTCCAGGTGGTCGTAATGCCCTTGCGCTTGAACTCGATGAATTGTTCGCGCATGAGGTCGACAGGTGTTTTTCCCTGCTCGCCCAGCCATGCGACCAGGATGGGGAAGGTGAGCGTCTGCTCGGTGATCACGCCGTTCGGCTCGCCGTTCTCGAGCTTGTAGATGTGACCGTCGCGTGGGTCGGGCGTGTCCCGAGTGATGCCCGCCGCCTCGAGGCCCTTGCTGTTGAGAAAGGCGGTGTGCATGGATTGAACCAGCACGATGAGCGGATGCTCGGTTGTGATCTCGTCGAGCTTGAATCGGTCGAGCTCGGGCAGATCGCGGTTGATGAGGTAGTCTAGGCCGAAGCAGAAAACCCACTTGCCCTTCGGGGTATTGGCAACAGCAGCGTGGATCTCGTCGATGATCTCATCGACCGCATTATATTTGAGACCGCCGATGAAGTGCGCTTTGTGAATAACCGAGGCGAGGTCGATGTGGGCGTGCGGCTCGATAAGGCCCGGCATCAGCGTGTTGCCGCACAGATTGATCTCATCGTAGTCGTCACCTGCCGCCTGCAGGACGCTCTCTTTGTCGCCGGCGGCTACAATGCGGCCGTTTTCCACGAACACCGCCTCGACCACCGGCTTGTCGGCATCCATGGTGATAATCGGCCCTCCGTAGAACACTTCCTTCATGGGAAGACTCCTTTCCAAAGTGTAAGGACGTTGAAATATGTTTCGTATGATGCGAGGGGCCGCGCGATCGTGTCAGCGCTTTGCGCGGCCCCTCGCTGGGTAAGACTTTACGACGCTTGATGCAAATTTCTCTGTGCGCATTTTACGGTAACTCATGCAAAATTCCATGGTAGTGATCTATGACTTTGGAATTGAAGATTGATTTGATCAGGTAAATTCCAGGGGTCAACAAAGAATTGATTCCATCTTTTACGGTAATTATGGAAATTCTTTCCAACAAATTCGCGGAAGAGCCCGTCTAGAATGACCGCGTCAGCGCAACATTATTGGACCAATCCGAAATGGAGTGATGTAACGTGAGCAATGCGACCTCAAGCAAGCAGGGGGCGATTTCCGAGAAGTTTCTCGTTATCCCTGTTATTGTGCTGATTCTCGCGCAGGTGGGCACCTCGGGCGAGAACTCCGCCATGTCTCTTTCGGCCACGGCTCTTGCCGAGACGTTCGGCTGCACTACCGCCGACTTCCAGCTGGCCAATATGGTTTACTCGCTCGTCGCCGGCGCGCTCATGATCGCCGGTGGCATGATGGGCGTTATCATCGGGTGGAAGAAGAACTTCCGCATCGGTGCGCTTCTGTGCGCGGCGGGCGAGGTGGTTGTGGCCCTCTCTCCCAATATGATGGTCCTGACGTGGGGCGGCCGCATTCTTGTCGGCTTGGGTGCCAGCTTCATGATTCCGTCGCTGCTGGGGCTTGTTCCCTATATGTACCATTCTGGGAAGAACCGCGCCCTTGCGTTCGGCTGCATCGGCGCCGCCACGGGCATTGCCACCGTCTTGCCCATTCTTTTCGGTGTCCTTCTGGAGAGCTTGGGCTTCCGCGTCACCTTCGGCATCCTCGCGGTGTACTTCGTGCTCGTGTTCGCCGCGTCCTTTGCGCTTCCTCCCATTAAAGAGGCGGAGGGCAATCTCAAGTTCGATTACGTCGGCACCGGCTTGGCGGCGCTGGGCCTGTTCCTCTTCCTGGTCGGTATTTCGCGCCTGTCCGTGTGGGGCCTGGTTACCGCCACCGCCGATGCTCCTTTCTCGGTGATGGGCCTTTCCCCGGCGCTTGTCATGGCTGTTGTCGGTCTTGTTGTTCTGGCGGTGCTCATTGTTGTCGAGCGCAAGATTGAGGCGAAGAACGGCTGTGCGCTTCTGCCCCAGTCGTTCTACAAGAACTCTCAGGTGCTCTCCGGCGTGTTCGCGAGCTTCCAGATCTTCTCTTCGCCAACGCCATGATCGCATTGCTGCTGCTGCCCTTTCTGCAGCGCGTTGCCGGCTGGAGCGCCGTCCAGGCCGCCCTCATCGCGGTGGCGGCGGGCGTGCCCATGTTCCTGTTCGCCATGGGCATTCCCAAGCTGATGCCGACGCTTCATCCCCGTCGTGCTATTCAGGCCGGGTATATCCTGATCGCCGCCGGTCTTATCTGCGTGCTGTTCTCCCTGTCGAGCGAGGGCGTCAATGCGCTGGTTTGGGTTGGATCGATCGTCCTTGGCATCGGTCTCGGTTGCTTGAGCGCCCATGCGAGCAACGTCGTCGCTCTGGCGATCAACGATCGCGATGCTGCCCAGTCCGGCGGCGTGCAAACGACGTCCCGCAACGTGGGCTACGCCATCTCCATCGCTGTTCTGGGGGCAGTGCTTTTGCTCGGCATCGGCTCGGGCATCTCTTCCGCCATTGCCGACAACAGCGCGGTTTCGGCGGAGACCAAGGCCATCGTCGCTTCCCAGAACATTGACATGATGAGCGATACCGCCTTCCGCGAGAAGTTCGCCGATGTGGCGCAATCCGATGAGGAGATGAACGCGCTCGTGCAGGCCAACGGCACCGCCCGACTGGACGCCCTGCGCATGGCCTTCATCGTGGGCACGGTGTTCGTCCTGGCGAGCCTTTTGACCACTCCCGCCATCCGTGTGACGCGCAAGGAGGATGCGGAGACCCAGGAAGAGATCAACGTCGCCGCGCTTGCGGAGGAAGAGGATGTGGCTATTGCGTAACTGATCGATTTGCGAAATCGGACAAGCGTTCAAGTTGCTTGAACGCTTGCTCTCCGACGGCCCCGCGTGCATGGCGCGGGGCCGCCTGCGTTGTAAGGCTGAGGGGGAACGCGCCGGTGCGGCTGCGTTACCTTATGCTCTTTCCCGATGAGGATCGGGAAACCGTAGGATTGCTCGTTGCTCAGGCTGCTGCCCGTGATTGAGTTGAAGTGCTCGACGATCTCGTTGATATGGGGGATATCCTCGGAGGCGATGATGAGCGTATAGATCCTGCGGACAGGCTGCACGGTGTAGAAGTGCGGGGTTTCGAATATCCGCATGCCCGTGAACGACGAGTTGTCTGTGCAGACGGCCGTGGTCATGCCGTCGGCCGAGATTGCCGCATGGCCGAGGAACTGCGTTCTAAACGCTTCGGGCGCCCCCTGGATGAGGCCGTCGGTTTTCAGGTTCCAGTAGGCGGCCTGGGCCACATCTTCGATCGTCGTTTCCTGGATGGTGCGCGTGCTCGTCTCGAAGGGGCCTCGACGCCATTCTCGAGCGAGGTTGAGCAGAAACTCATGGAGACGCAAAACGTCGTGCCCGTCGATGGCTGGGGAAATCCGGCAAGTGGGAAGGGGAAGGTCGAGCGGGCCGAAGGCGATGGCCAGATCGGCGATGGGGGCGGAACCTCCTTGCGGGGCGATCATCTCCGTTGCCTCGTCGCTCGATGCGACGGCGACGATCTCCAGATTGGGAAAGGCGCTCGTGATGCAGTGACGGGCATAGTAGGCGACCTCGAAGCTGGTGTTCGAGACGATGATGGCTCGCTTTCGCGACGCGGTTCGCGCGCTCATGAAGGGGAGGAGCAGCATCGCGATGCGCGAAAGATCGTCGGCAAAGAGCGGATGCTCCTTGAAGCGGGGAAGTCGGCTTATGATTCTCTCGAGGATGATCGTGTAGCCCAGCCGGCAGCGCTTCATGGGCGTTGCGCTGAAGAGGCTTACCGGGAATCCCTCGCGCCCTCGTATGAGCGCTTGGAACATGAGCGTTTCAAGCGCTTGGGCTGTATGGCGATCGAGTGTTTGGTCGAAAAGGGTTTCCACCTCGTTTCTGAGATCTCGCGCCAAAGCTCCGGCCTCGCCGTCGTCGACCCCATTTAAGGGCTCGATGTGGCGCATGCCGCTCAGCAGGCGCGATTCCATGATGAGGTGGGCTTCTGCCTCGGGGACCGCCTTGCTGAGCCCCTTTTCGAGTGCAGTGCGTATGTGATCGATGGTTTCGCGATCTTCTTCGATGTAATCGTTGAACGCTTGGCCGATGAAGCGATTTCTCCGCATACGAGACAGGGCGAGATCAATGTAGAAAGCAATCGATCCTCGGGCGATGGCCGAGAAGGGCGCCCGGCCGTTCTGCTCTATGATGTCGAGAATCTCGTCGGACAAAAGGCGCGCATCAGGCGCTAAGGTACGCTCGACCACTTGGGTTTGAAAGTAGGGAGTTGTCTGATAGAAATAGAAGATGATCGCTGCCCGGATGGAGAGCTCGGATCCAATGAGGTGAATCGACCCCTTTCGGCTATGTATAGCGATGTCGAGAAACGAGAGCATCTCGTTCCAGCGTTTGATCTCGAGTTGCATCTGCGCCTTGTTGGTGAACAGCGCATGGGCCAATTCGTCGATCGTTAGCTGCTCCCGCTCGTGGGTGGCGATAAGGTAAAGGCCTCGATAGAATCGCTCGAGACTTGTCATATCGCTTCCGGCATTGAGGAGCATGAGATGCTCGAAGGCATTCTCGTCGTTTGGATCGAGGACGAGTCGCACCCCTGCGCCCTGCTTCGCGACGATGCGGCTTTCGGGGCAACTCTCCCCAAGTTCGGCGTTGAGCGCCTTGATGTCGTTGAAGATGGTCTTCGGCGAGCAGGAGAGAAGCTGCGCGTAATCGGCGATAGGGGTAAGCTGGTCGCTTGCTCGAAGGAGCGTCAAGAGCTTTTTCTGTCGTGCGTTTATCAAGGCGACTCCTTCGTGTAGGCGGCGCAGGGCTCTTCGAGCGCTGCGTTCCTCTTTGGCTGCGGCTCATTCTAGCAGAGCTGATTGCATGGAGGCGCATCCCGTCTTTGTCACGTGTTGGGAGGCTCTCCGAACTGCGTTGCCTTGCAGCCGATGCGCGGAGGAGCGGAGGGAGTGCCAGCAAGCGCCTCCTTCAATGATGTGCTTTCCTGGCTGAATGCATTGCTTGTTGCGTTTCGAATGACAGTCAGCTTAAATCCCTCAAAAGAAAATAAACATTTGTATGATAAATCGTACAAATGTTTGCTATAATGTTTGAAAGGACTTGACTTTTGTAATTATATGATTACAATTGGGGGCGATGAAAATGAAATCGAAGACGCAGATCAAGCTTTTTCTCCAAGAAGCTAAGCGTATTGTTCGGAAGAACGGGTTCATTCTCGTGCCGCGTGCCGCTACTGAGCGCTTTATGGCAGAGTGGGGCATCGACGTTGAAGCTGTCGAGGGGATTATTTTGGCGCTGTCACCCGAAGACTGCTTCGACGGCCCCGAGCCCGATCGCGATGCGCGTTACGCCCAGCAATGGACGGTTGCCGAGTTCGCCCCCGAGCATCCTCGGGGAAGGCTCTACCTTAAGATTTCAATTTCCATGAGAGTCGACAGGTGCAAGTGCCTGTCGGTGAAGCTGTACAGTGAGGAGTCGAAATGAACCGCATCGACACATTTTGCCCCATCTGCGATGAACCTGTGACGGCGCAAATCGTGGCAAGGAGGGAGACGCTTCCCGTACGGGGAGTGCCGACGACGTTCGATGCTCAGGTCGCCGTCTGTCCGCTGTGCGGCGAGGACATCGGGGACTCGCGAGTCGAGAAAGGGAATTTCGAAGTCGCCTTTGCCGCCTACCGCGCCGAGCATGGAATTGTTACATCTGAGGAAATCAAGGCAATACGGAAAACCCTGGGTCTCTCTCTGCGCGAGTTCAGCCTCTTCTTGGGCTTCGGGGAGCAGACGGTTACGAAGTACGAAGCAGGCACCTTGCCTGACGAGCTGCACAGCAACACGATGCGCATGGCTTCCACGAAGGAGGGCGCCGAGATGCTGCTCAGTCTCAATGGCGATAGGATCTCGAAGGCATCGCGGGCGAAGGTGCGAAAGTGCCTCGGCCTAGAGGATGATCGCCCTGCACGACTCGCGTTCCATCCGATCGCTGCGTCCATCCCGTTGCTTCTCTGAGGCGTCCTTCGGGCTAGCGACTCACCTCCCGGGAAGCCATACTCCACAGCAAAAGAAAGGGGCGGGAATGCCCCGCCCCAATGGCGATCTCGATTACATGTTGAGGGCGTGCTCGCTGGTGCATTGTTGGAAGCGAGCGAATCTCTCGGAGCGCAGAGTGCGCGGCGCTACTTCCGCTTGTCCGCCTCCACCATGGCGTTGATGGCGGCGCGCTCCTGGTCTTCCAGGCGCTCCTCGGCCGCGTCCAGCGCGCGCTTGTCGTGCTTGGCGTTGGCGATGGCGAGCACCGCACCTGACAGGGCGAACAGTGCAATGGCATTGGGAATGACCATCAGCTGGTTGAACATGTCGGCCAGCTCCCACACCAGGTCGTTGGAGAGCAGCGAGCCCATGAAGATGAACACGAGCGCGATGATGGTGAAGGGCATCACGGCCTTTTTGCCGAAGAGCCACTCTACGTTCAGCTTCGCAAACAGGTTCCAGGACAGAATGGTGGAGAACGCGAAGAACAACAGGCAGATGGCCACGAACCAGGCGCCCACATTGGCGCCGAAGAACTGGCCGAAGGCCAGCTGGGCGATGTTGGTCTTCGTGATGGTCTCGGCGGTGAGGGCGGCGTAATCGCCAGTGGCCAGGGCGCCGTCGCCCACGTAGAGCACCGACAACACCACGAGCGCCGTCATGGTGACCACGACGATGGTGTCCACGAACACGCCAATCATGGCCACAACGCCCTGCTCATGCGGGGTCTTCACCTCGGCCAGCGCATGGGCATGGGGGGTGGAGCCCATGCCGGCTTCGTTGGAGAACAGGCCGCGCTTGGCGCCCTGGCTGATGGCGGCGATGATGCCGAAGGTGGCGCCGCCTACGGTGGCCTCGGGGTTGAAGGCGCACTCGAAGATGAGGGCGAAGGTGGCGGGGATGTTCGCCGCGTTCATGACGAGCACGATGAGCGAGCCCAGCACGTAGAGGATGGCCATGATGGGCACGATCTTCTCGGTGACTGCGGCCAGGCGGGAGACGCCGCCGATGAACACGACACCGGCCAAGATAACCACGGCCAGGCCGATAACCCAGGTGGGGATGCCGAAGGCATTGTTCATGGTCTCGGCAATGGAGTTCGACTGCACCATACAGCCCATGAAGCCCAGCGCCAGGATGATGGCCACGGCGAAGAATCCAGCGAGGAACTTGCCCCCGTTGCCCTTGAAGGCGGTGGTGATGTAATAGACCGGGCCGCCGTGGACGGTGCCGTCCTCGTCGACTACGCGGGTCTTCTGGGCCATGACGGCCTCGGCGTAGTTGGTGGCCATGCCGAGCAGCGCGATGATCCACATCCAGAAGATGGCGCCCGGGCCACCCACGATGATGGCGCCGCAAGCGCCCACGATGTTGCCGGTGCCTACCTGGGCCGCGATAGCGGTGGACAGCGCCTGGAACGACGTCATGCCGCCGCCCTGGTCGCCGCCGCGCAGGCTGAAGTTGCCGAACGTACGGCGCCAACCTTCACCGAAGCAACGGAACTGGATGGCGCGGGTGCGCACGGTGAACCAGATGCCCATGCCGAGCAGTAGGATGATGAGGATGTAGTTGGACAGGTAGTTGTTGATGGTGGTGACCACCCCGAGCAGTGCCTCTTCCACGAGTTTCCTTTCTTCTTCGCGAGAAAACTCGGGGGAACACGCAAGCAGCCGCCGGGGCTGTCAGCATCTCTGTCCGTTTGCCTGAGAGATTCGGCTCGCTTCTGACGGTGCCCCCGCTGGGACAGTCATCTGGAAGGGCCTTGCACCTTCGGCACTCACTTAAGAGTTCTCCAGAGTTTTCTCCGCCCCCGGTTTGGCGGCGCGCCGCGCATCCCGAGGACATCACAGAATTATTGACGCAGGCCACTATACGCTCTGACGCTCCGTCAATCAACAACTATTTTTCTCAACGTTCGGTTTGGACGGGGAGGGCGGAAAAGCGAGCGGGTGGACGGTGCATCGGTGTAGCACCGTCCGCCCAGACTCTAGGGAATGGCTCGGGCGGATGGGGAGGGATTTGCGCCCGTGCCAGGAGGCGCTCTGTGACTGACGAGCCGCATTGGCGGCAGGGGCTCCTTGCCCCTGGCTCAGGTAAGTGCGGGGCAACGGGGCGTCTGCGAAACAAGTGTCGTTGAGACTGCAGCAAAAAAAGAGCGGCTCCGAACTTTCCCACATTATGGGTGAAGTTCGGAGATAAATTTGCTAGAATTTCCAAAAATGTTGAGATTTCGCTCCGAACTTTCCCACTTTGTGGGTGAAGTTCGGAATCTGGAGAAAAGGACGGTCGTCTATGACAGTCATTGCGAGGCCTCGTTATCTGCAGAAGCTTATCGCCAAGCGTCACAACGGGCGCGTGAAGATCATCACGGGCATTCGTCGGTGCGGGAAATCATTCCTGCTCTCAAACTTGTACCGCAGCTATCTTTTGGCGGAGGGAGTGCCCAACGACCATATTGTCGACGTGTCCCTCGACCGTCGGCAGCACGAGGAGCTGCGCAATCCCGATAAACTTTACGAGTATGTCGTGGAGCGCACGGCGGGAGCGGGCTCGTACTATGTGTTCATCGACGAGATACAGCTGTCCTATCGGGTGAAGCGCGGCGACATCGATGAGCGCCTTGTTGCTCCGGAGGATCGGGACTTGCTCTACACCACATTCTATGATGTGCTCAACGACCTTATGGCCCGTGACAACCTCGATGTCTATGTGACGGGCAGCAACTCGAAAATGCTCTCATCGGACATCGTGACGAACTTCCGTGATCGAGGCACCGAGATCCGTATGGGGCCGCTGAGCTTTGCGGAGTACCACGCCTTCTGCGGGCTGGAGAAGGCCGAGGCGTGGTCGCGCTACCTTGTTTACGGAGGCATGCCCGTGGCCGTGCTGGAGGGCGACGATCGGGGGCGTGAGGCCTACCTCAAGGGGCTTTTCGATACGGTGTACGGGGCCGACATTGTGGAGCGCTTTGCCATCGAGAACCCGTTCGCCCTCGATCAGCTGGTGAAGGAGCTTGCCTCGGCCGTAGGCTCGCTCACCAACCCGTCCAAGTTGGCCAATACGCTCAACACAGTGGCCCATGCAGGCGTGACGGACAAGACGGTCAAGCGCTATCTCGACGCACTCACTGATGCTTTCATCTTCTCAGAGGTGGAACGCTTCGACGTGAAGGGGAAGCGCTACTTCGACTACCCCATGAAGTACTACGCCACTGATGTGGGAATACGGAATGCGCTCCTCAATTTCAGGCAGATCGAGGAGACGCACCTGATGGAGAACGCCATCTACAACGAGCTGGTACTGCGGGGCTACGCCGTGGATGTGGGCGCCATCCGCGTGGCCGAGACGCGCGACGGCAAGCGGAACGACTCCATGCGTGAAATCGACTTCGTCGTGAACAGGGCGCACGAGCGGGCCTATATCCAGTCAGCGTGGCGCCTTGACGACGAGCGCAAGCGGCAGCAGGAGATCACGCCGCTGCTCAAGAGCGGCGACTTCTTCCGGAAATACGTGGTGGTCGACGGCTCGCAGGAGCCCTGGACCGACGAACGCGGCATCACCTACGTGGGCGTGATCCCCTTCCTGTTGCGGCCTGAGATTCTGGAGTGAAGCTTGCGCCTTTCTACACCCGCACCGTCACGTCGGCGTCGCCGCCCTCGGTGGCGTTGACGAGGATGGTGGCAGAAGGGGAGGAGATGTCGCCGGTGCACAGGGCGTAGAGCCCCGGCTCACTCACGGTGACGGCGCCGAACTCGCTGGCGGGAATGGTGCGCATGCGGGCGGGACGAGCCTATCTCGCTTTGAGCACCTCGTCGGCGAGATAGGAGGCATCGAGGTACTGCATTCCCCATGCGCCCTCTTCGATTTGTTGGGCCAGAGGGTTTCGGTAGTAGACGCTCATGGCCTCGCCGGGGGATACCTCCAACCTCTCTGCGATAATCGAGATGATGTCAGCTTCAAGCTGCTCCTTGAGGAGCGGTTCTAGCTGGGCTAGGGTCTCTTCGGTAACTCTCATCTAATCACCTCGTAGGCTTCGAGGAAGGAGAGCTTGCCGTCAATTGCCTTCTGGGTTACGAAGCAATACTGGTCGTTCTTCTCATAGAAGCGAAGGGCGTTCAGGGTGGTTTCCATATCCCACAATCCTCTAAAGTACATATTGACGGCCTCGTAGACCTTGTCGTCGGCAACGCCCCCGATGATGAGATCGTATCCCGCAAAAGGTGATTCGCCTTTTCGGCATCGGCAGACGAAATCGACCCAGTCCGCATCATTTTCAAAGAATTGAAGTATGCTGAGGTCGGAGAGGCTGTCGTCGAGTTCGAAGACGTTCAGAATGGCGCTTTCGTGTTCGAACTGAGCCTTTCGGAGGGCCCATCGTTCGGCCTGCTCTCTGAAAGAAGTGAGGTAGAATCCAGGGCCGAAGTCGAGGTTCTTGCGAGAGCGTTGAACATCAGGATGCTCCACGACGCAGGTCGATCCGTGGTAGAGCCTCAAAGCATCACCCCGCGCTTCCTGGCATAGGCTGCCACGTCCTCCACAAGATACTCCTCGCCAAGGGTGTGCAGAACATCGTAGTAGGGAACCACGTACTCCTCGAATACCCTCGCCTGTTCAAGCTTGCGGTACACGCTGGCCGCAGGCTGCTGGAGGCGCTCTGCTAAGCGATAGAGGAGAAATACGCTGAAATCGATTTGTCTGCGCTCGATGTCGCTCACGAACTGCCTCCTTTCCGTTGCGCCCATTATACCCAACAGGACTACTTCGTGGCATTGAGTCGAACCAGCGGCCAACTGAGATGTCTTACACCCGCACGTTTGCGATGGCGTCCCCGCTGTCAGTGGCGTTGATGAGCACGGTGGCTGACGGGGAGGAGGTATCGCCGGCGCACAGGGCGTAGAGACCCGGCTCGCTCACGGTGACGGCGCCGAACTCGCTGGCGGGAATGGTGCGCATGCGGGCGGGCACCACGGCGCCGGTGTCGGCGATGGACGCGGTGCAGAGGTACACCTCGTCGGCGCTGCTGTCGATGGCGAAGGTGAGCCCGGTTTCAGTGGCCGACGATGCGTCGGGGGTGACAGCTGCCGCTCGCCCGTCGCTGTGGCAGGAGGCGCAGGCCTCGCCGGCCTTCGTGACGGGATGGGACGACGTGCACCCCGCAAGCCCCAGCGCGCCGAGGGCAAGCGTGGCGGCCAGGGCGATACGCCCGATGCGGCGCACGGCAGGGGCGGCGGCTCCGAAGCGAGATATGGAAGCGAGTGCGGGGGTAGAGGCGTGGGCCATGGGTTCTCCTCCAGGTCGAGAGTCGGGAATCGGGGTGTGTCTTCCGCGCCAGTGTAGCACGGCCGTCGCCCCGCGCCATCATACGCGCGACCTGACCTGAGGTGATCTCGGTATGATTTCGCCGCTATCCACCGCCATTCCGCCATCCCGCCAGGCCCGTCGCCCGCGCCGCGTCAGCCCTCCACCAGGTCCTCCACGAAGCCCACGCGGTAGTTCTTGAAGATGACCTCGCCCTTCTCCTGAGTGGCGTCCAGGTCCACGCAGGCCTGCGCAGAGTCGTGACAAGCAGGGTCCGTACTCGTCTCCCGAGGGCGTCGCAGAATAATGCCACCCTATTGTTCGCCCTGACACGCTGGCGGTCAATAACTAATGTGTTCAGCGTTTCGCCTCGCGTAGAATGCTTCGCTAACGACAGAGATATCAGAGCACCTGCTGTTTCGTGCGCTTTAAGACGACCCTCGATCCCCTTGTTGCTGCAGAAGGGGATCGAGGGTCGTCTGTTAAATGATCGCTAGGCAAGACCCAGATCCTTGCAAGCTGCGTTCGCAGCAACATATCCCGTCGTGCAAGCAGCACCCTGCCCCGATCCTCCATGCAGCCCATAGGGATAGTCGTTAAACTGCATGGAACCGTTATCGATGCCGCACACAAACAAGCCCTTGATGGGGAGATCGTCGTGTCCGATCGCCCGCGCCTCAGAATCTCCTCGCACGCCGCCACAGGTGCTATAGGCGCAAGCCTCGACCTGAACCGCATAGAATGGCTTCTTCTCTAGCGGCGTCATGAGCGCAGGGTCAGCTCCAAAGGGGTCATGAGAGCCGTCCCCCTTTGCTCTATTATTGTAGTCTTTCATCGTTGCAGCCAATGCCTCCGAGTCAACCCCCATAAGCTCGGCAAGCTCCTCGAAGCTATCGGCTTTCCAAACAAAGTCGCTACTTTCAACCAAGGATCGGAACTCTCCGCTCCCAACACCCATGAAGGCAACGAACTCATTGAGCTTATCCTCGCCCTCGTAGGCTTCAACGTGCGCCTCGTCGAACAACGTAAAAACCTTCGACTGGGAAGCAATTGCCGTGTTGAGGCGGGCGGTATCGGCGTCTTCCGCAAGCGTCTCGTTGTAGAAGCGCTTGCCGCTCTGATTGACCATGGGGAGCGTTTTGCCTATTTCTAGCGGATACCGATAAGAGGGCGGCCACTGAGTAAAAATCGATAGCATGCTGCTCCAACTTTCTCCGCATGCCTTCGAAAGTCCGTACATTATCGCAGACGGCGCCTGGGGAAGCGCGCCTGCCGTCAGCGCCATATTGATACCGTCACCATCTTGGCCATCAAACCCCAGAAACACAACTCGTTCACTAGGAACGCGAAGCCGCTCGGCGCACATTTCCGGGTTTTTTCCGAATCCGCCCGTTGCGAGCACCGTCGCTTTGGCATTAATCCGTACGAGATCGTCCCCGCTTTTTGCGTAAACGCCCCCAACTCCCTCGTCATCGAGAATGATATTCACGGCAGGAGTCTCTAGGCGAAAATCCAAATTATCGAGTGTCTCCCCATAGGCCCAAAGCGGCTTGAGCATACCTTCGCCGTTGTTTGTCCAGTTTCCTTCCTCATCAAAGCAGCTCAGGAGGGAACCCTGACCTCCAGTCGACATCGAAGCCCCATGGCTTATGGCCCAATCGAGAGCTTCTCCGGAATTATCCAGATAGCACCAAATCCCCGGTGCATAAGCACCCCAATTGTGCCACTGCATGTAAGCTTCGAACTCGGCCTGCAGGTCTGCGGGCCCCTGTGCGTCAAGCTGCTCTTGGGTGTTGTAGGCAAGCGTGCCCTCCGTCACCGTCGAAGTTCCTCCCTTGAGACTTGTCTTCTCAAGCCAGATTACATGAGCACCAAGCTCAGCTGCTCTAATGGCGGCATAGGTTCCAGCGGATCCTGAGCCGCACACTACGACATCGCACTCCTCCGTGCGGGCCACATCCCCTTCATCCACTTCGACAAGCCGCGAAGAAAGAGGGCGATCTGCGCCCTTATGCGTACTGGTGCCCGATGCGTCGGTACCGGTCGACGGCAGGCCACCATTTGAAGGAGCGCATCCCGCGAGGCCGACCGCTGCCATGCTCGCACCAAACACTCCACCTCCAACAATAAAATCTCTGCGCGATATTCCCTTGTCCATTTTTGACTCTCCCCTTTCCTAACTGAGTTATTGCATGCGCGATTTCGGACTCATGGGCCATCGCCCAACTCGTCTATCGGCAAAACGTTGACGGCGCCTATTCGAAATCGCACTTACGTATGAAAACGCAGGTATTGGATTTTGAGGATGCAGATTGAGGTTGATTGCAGGCAAGGAAGGGTTGAAAAAACGGTCGATGAAGCGCATTGCGCACTTCAAGCTATTCCTCGCCTCCGCACTCCACTTCCTCAAAGTGCGATTACCTCGGGTTTTCCAGGCTTAATCGGTATAGAATAGACCGAGAGGCAGTTCTATCATGCGAAACCACTCGGGAGGTCGGACGTGGCCAAGACAGTGACGGTAAATCAGATACGCAACGTGCCTTATGCTCTCGCTCTGGCTTTCGCTTGCGCTTGGATGCTCGACCCTTCTGCTGCAATTCCGGCAGGATTCGCTTCGCTTATATCTTTTTCCCAATATCCCCATCTCCTCGTAACGTCGCTCGCGTTCGGCATCTTGGCCCTGTTTCATCGTCAAACCAGCGTTTTCCTCAGTAGCAAGACGTTCGTCGTTGCCTCCTGCTCACTGTGCTTTCTCGGTTTTTTTGGCGCCTGGATATTCTCGTTACAGCCAGAAACTTCCTGGGGGATTCTACCCTTCGCTTGCCTTTGCGTGACGGCGCTCTGTCAAGCCTCTCTGCTCATCTCGTGCCTCAAGGCGCTTGCGGGACTCCCCCTCGTCGACTGTCTTTTAACGCTCATTGCTTGGCAGTTTTTTGTAGGCATACTGCGGGCACTCTCCACTTTGCTCCCGCCACTTGCCATATCCTGTATTGCGCCCCTCGCAATCGCCCTCTGTCTCACGAGAAAAACCTCTATTGCGCTCTGGCACGAAAACCCTACGGAAAAGCTGCCCTCAGAAGAGGCCGGCAAAATCGAACCGCACAGCTTCTTTCCCATTGCGCGCTTGCTGCTTATTTATTCGCTTATCATCTTCACCATCCAAATGCTGCAAGGCTTTGCCACCACGCCTGTAGCTAGTGTTTCCTACTTCGGGCTCTTTATCGCCATTGCGGTTACCTCAATCGCCCTCGCGGTAAACGGAAGAATCGTTCGCATCAAGCAGCTCTATGACGCATCGCTCGCCATTCTGGAATTGGCAATCATAGTTTTCGCTATAGGAGCTGGGTGTTCCTACGAAATTGCTTCGATTCTTCTCGACGCCTCCTATATGACTTTTTCGACATTCTTCTTCACCATATTGTGCAATCTCTGCCAAAGAAGAGGAAACAACCCAGTCTTTGTTTTCTCGCTTGCCTATCTTGCAGAGCAACTCGCCGCTTTTCTAGGAGAAGCTTTCTCGGGCATGATAGGGCCTGGCGTGCATGCGTTGCCCCTCGTCCTACTCGCAGGATTAGGAGCCATTGCGTTCGTCTATCTTTCTCCTCTCAGAGATGGAAGTCTCGAGAGGAGCACCGATCCAGCAAAGGCGCAGTACGTCGATCCGGCACGTTATTACACCATACTCGCCGAAACCTGCACATCGGTTGCCATGCAGTGCTCTCTGACTAAGCGCGAGGGAGACGTACTCCTTCTCCTCGCCCAGAGAAAAACGTTGGCGCAAATTAGCGACGATCTGGTGGTAAGCCTCGCTACGGTGAAGACCCACACTCACAACATTTACAAAAAATTGGGTGTCCACAGCAAACAGGAGCTGTACCAGTTTCTTGGCCTGGAAAACCTATCCTATTCCGCCAAATCCTCCACGAAGCCTACGCGGTAGTTCTTGAAGATGACCTCGCCCTCCTCCTGAGTGGCGTCCAAATCCACGTCGGTCTCGATGCGGAAGTCGCCGTCGGCGTTCTCGTCCAGGAAGATCTGGCGCACGTGCCAGAGGTGCGGCTCGGCCTCCGGGCCCTCGTCGATAGAGAGGTAGGCGGCAGAACGCGCGTCGCCGTCCAGGCGGATCTCGTTGTGCTCGGCGAAGTAGTCGTCCAGGGCCGCCTCCCAGGCGCGCTCGGTCATGCCCCAGTTCTCGTCCAGGTTCCCCAGCTCGCGGGTGTGTTCCAGGGCGGCCAGGCGCACGCGGGCGAAGAGCGCGTTGCGCACCATCACCTCCATGCCGTGACGGTCGGCCACCACGGCATCGGCCGCCACCGGAGGCGCCCCGGCCTCGGGCAGCTCCCCGGCGCTTTCCCAGGCGTCCACGAGCGACGAGTCGGTGGTGCGCACCATGAAGCCGAGCCACGCGATGATGTCGCGCAGCCGGTCGTCCAGCGCGTCGGGCGGCAGGGTGCGCACGAGCACGCGGAAGGCGTCCGACAGGTAGCGCAGGAGCGTCCCTTCCGACTTCGCGATGCCGTAGCGGCCGATGTAGGTCTTGAAGTCGCTCGCCGTCTCCACCATGTCGCGCAGCACGCTCTTGGGCAAAAGCTCATAGTCGCGGGCCCACGGCACGCCCTGGCAGTACAGCGACACGCGCAACGTCTTCTACGACGTGACCAACTACTACTTCGAGTGCGACCCCGACGAGCTGCGCAGGAAGGGCGTCTCAAAGGAGAGCCGCCCGAACCCGATCGTGCAGATGGGGCTCCTGCAGGACGCCGACGCGGTGCCCATCACCTACCGGCTCTTCCCCGGCAACACCAATGACTGCCAGACCATGCTCCCCGTGCTCGCCGACATGAAGCGCGACCTTTCTCTTTCCACCGTGACCGTCGTGGCCGACAAGGGGCTGAACTCGTCGGCCAACATGGCGGCGCTCGTGGCCTCGGGAGACGGCTTCGTGTTCTCGCAGTCCATACGAGGGACCAAGTCGGAGCGCGCGCTCAGGGCGCGCGTGCTCGAAGACGCGGGGTACGAGGGCAACGCGGAGGGGACGTTCAAGAAGAAGTCCTGGCAGGGGCACAAGACGGTGCACCTGAAGGCCGAGGACACCGCCTCCGGCAGGGCGGAGGACGTCGTCCTCGACGCGAAGTACGTCGCCTTCTGGTCGGCCAAGTACGCCGATCGCGCCCGCTTCGAGCGGGAGAAGACGCTTGCGCGGGCGCGCGAGCTCGTGGAGAACCCCGGCGCGTACTCGCGCCAGACCCACTTCGGCGCCGCCAAATACGTGCGCGGCATCGACTTCGACAAGGACACCGGCGAGATCCTGGACGCGGGCAAGGCCCGCGAGCTCGATCTGGCCGCGATCGAGGAGGATGCCGCGGCGGACGGCTACTGCCTCATCGTGACATCCCGCACCGGTTGGACGGATGACGAGATAATCGACGCCTACCGGGGCCTTTGGCAGATAGAGGAATCGTTCAGGGTGGCCAAGTCCGACATCGAGGCGCGCCCCGTCTACGTGAGGACGCCCGCCCACATAGAGGCCCACTTCCTCACCTGCTACGTGGCGCTCGCGATCCTGCGCCTTTTGCAGAAGATCTGCCCGGGGCGGCCCTCCGCCGCCCGCATCACGGAGGATCTGGGGAAGGTGTCGTGCTCCCGGATGGCGGACAACTGGTGGCTGTTCGACTACAGGAGCGAGCTCACCCAGGATCTCTTCGATGCCGTGGGACTCGAGCATCCGACGAGCTGCATGACCACGGCGCAGATCCGCTCGCTGGCGAAGAGGAGACGATAGGGCTCCGTTCCAGTACAGAAAATACTTATCGAAAACGAAACGTCCTCCCAGATGAGAGGACGTTTTTACTGATTTTTGCTGCGGAAAACAGGCTATACGCCCTGACGCGGCGTCGATCAACAACTATTTCGCTCAACGTTACGCGTTGCCCCCGCAATGCTCCGTAGCGCCCGCGAAAGGTGGTGTCCTCGCGGTGGTTGCGAGATGCCTACGAACGGGATCCGGCCGCGGTGCCCGTGTTAGACTGGGGCGACGAAAGCGGCAAAGCCAAGGAAAGAGATCGCCATGAGCAAGTACGATAAGCTGTGGGAATACGTGGAAAAGCAAGAAGGCGACGAGCTGGTGCTCACATTCGACGAGATTGGCACCATCGCCGGCGTTCCTTTGGATCATTCGTTCCTCAACTACAAGAAGGAGCTTGTGCCCCACGGGTGGGAAGTGGGCAAGATATCCATGAAACAGCAAACCGTCCGCTTCAACCGACTGGCGGAATAGGCCAAGATCGACGGAAAAGGTGGCCGGCGGCTGGCGAAACGGACTTTCGCTGGCGCTTATAACTCAAGATCTCGTGCGCAAATTGCCCTTTTCGTTGACGAGGGGCTCATCTGTTTTGCGCTTGAGCATAGTCTTGTGCTTGGCAGAAGACTCGCATGAATGCCAAGAAACTTTCTCTCGTGCTGTATGCTATGAAAGTGAAAACCTGTGAAACGAAGTGAAAACTTGTGAAACGAAGTGAAAGATTGTGAAATGAAGCGGGATAAGGCGACATCTACATGCAACCCATTCACCCCGACCTTCGGATGTGTGTCCCCCAAACTTGCTGGACGAGACGGGCTCATCGCTGACATTCTCGAGGGGCTGGATAACGCGCCGGGCGACCCTAACAGGGCAACTATCTTTGTGAGTGCTTGAGGAACGGGCAAGACGGTGCTCCTCACGGCCATTGCCGAACGGGCTGAGATGAGGGGATGGATTATCGTCAATGTGACCGATCGCGATGGGATGCTCTCGGAGATAATCGTCCAACTTCGTCAGAAGGCGTCGCACGTCCTTGCCCCTGAGACGAACTCGTGGCTCTCAGAAATACATGTCCATGGCGTGGGATTCACGCGAACGAGGGAGGAAGTGCCTTCTACGTGGCGCGCGGACATGACGAAGGCCGTCAGCGAGCTCAACGAGAAGGATGCCGGCCTTCTCATCACCGTCGACGAGGCATCGGCACAATCCGATGAGCTTCCGGTTCTCATCGATTCGTTCCAACATTTCGTTCGCGAGCGCCGGGACGTCGCATTGCTTTTGGCTGGTCTGCCGCACAACGTCTCGACGCTTATCGATGTGGATGCGACCTCGTTTCTGCGCAGGGCGTTCAAGCATACGATGGACCAGATTTCTGCAACCGACACTTCTTACGCCATTAAGGAGACGGTGGAGGGTGCCGGAAGGGGAATCGCCGCCCCTGCGCTCAAGGTGGCTGCCGATGCTTCGGAGGGCTATGCCTTCCTCATACAGCTTCTTGGCTACCATGCCTGGCGGCAGCATCCCGAGAGGGAAACCATCACCTTAGAAGATATGGAGCAGGCTGTGGTTTTCGCACGAAACGACATGTATCGCATGGTGCTCGAGCCGACGGTGAACAGCTTGAGCGAGCGGGAGTTGGAATTCCTCGTCGCGATGACGGAAGGCGAAGGTCCCCACCGCGTTTCCGACATAGCCGGCCGCATGGGTATCACCGAGAACAACGCGACCAAAATCCGCGCGCGCCTCATCGAGCAGGAAGTAATCGGAGCCAGGCGAAGGGGCTTCGTAGATTTCGACATGCCCATGATCCGTGACTACCTGGTGGATGGAGGCTAGATCCTATTGCGCGGTTAGGCAGCATCCGGGTCGTTTTTTGCATGAGATCTTGAGTTGTAAGCGTCTGAATCGTGCACCGAAGGAAGCTGGTCGGAGGAGCGCTTGGAAAGTGCCTGGTCAGAACGTTGCGTGCGAAATGAAAACTTGCCAGTTCGCCGATTCCGCACCCTCGAGACGCTCATAACCGTCGATCTCATGCAGAAACAGCGCTTTCCGTTTACCGAGTCTGGATGTCTGCCTCTTCCGCAGTCGTGCTTTTCGGGAGATCGGCCTCAAGCAGGCGTTGGAAGATCCCTCGAAGTAGGCTCTGGAAAGGTTTTGAATGTCGCTTACGTTTTCCTTAACTTGATTCTGCTTGCCGAGCGAGCGGGGTATATTCGTCCCAGACGGTAAGGAGGATGAGGCATGGGCACGTGGCTGAAAAGAATCGGACTGGGTGCGCTGGCGCTCGGCGTTCTCTGCACCGTGGCAATCTTCGCGGTTGATGCCCACGTGCGCTCCTCTGCCGGGTCGCGCATCGTGACGGCTGACGAGGCGGCGGCGCTCGGCGATGTCGACTGCGTGCTGGTGCTCGGATGCGGGGTGCATCCCGATGGGCGTCCGAGCGACATGCTGGCTGATCGCATCGCGTGCGGCGTTGCAATGTATGAGAACGGCACGTCGCCGAAGCTGCTGATGAGCGGCGATCATGGCCGAGCCGACTACGACGAAGTGAACGCCATGCGGGAGGCGGCCGTGCAGGCGGGCCTTCCGAAGGATGACGTGTTCATGGATCACGCTGGCTTCTCTACCTACGAGAGCATGTACCGGGCGCGCAATGTGTTCGGGGCGAAGCGCGTCGTGGTCGTTTCCCAGAGATACCACCTGTACCGCGCGCTTTACGTGGCGGAACGCCTCGGACTGGATGCCTACGGGGTGTCGGCCGACCTGCGTCCCTACGCCGGGCAGGAGGCTCGCGAGCTGCGCGAAGTGCTGGCTCGGAGCAAGGACTTCCTCACGGCGATCGTGCAGCCGCCCCCGACGTTTCTGGGCGATCCCATCTCGCTTTCCGGCAGCGCTGCGGCCACCGAGGGGTGAGCTCAGCGGCCCTGGGCTTCCCCGGAGCAGAGCCAATCAACGATGCTTGCGATTTCGATGCCGGTCGCCGTGGTTCCCCAATGGAGCGCGTCGCGCGTGAGGATAATCTTCGGAAAGGAGTCGCGAATGGCCTCGAGGCTTCTCAGCTCCCGTTCGAGCGTGTCTCCTTCGACGACATTGCTGCTCACTTGCACATAGAGGCGCCCGCTGCTTCGATCGGCCACGAAATCCACTTCGCCGGAAGCTCCAGCGCCCACGTGGATATCGTATCCGCGTCGCTTCAGTTCGCAGAACACGATGTTCTCCAGCTGGTATCCGATATCACGCGAGGTGAATCCGATTTCGCGATTTCGCAGACCGGTGTCGGGGGCGTACAGCTTCTGCAGCGGTTGGAGGACGGTCTTGCCCGCGATGCCCTCCTGCTCGCATTGCAGCACGAGGAAGGCTCGGCGAAGCGCGCTCAGGTAACTATCGACGGTGGTGGGATTGGTCTTTCGGCCCATGCTCGTGAGGGTGTCGGCGATCTTGCGAGCCGAGAAGAGGTTTCCCGATGTCGAGTATACGTAGCGGACGAGCTTTTCCAGAAGATCGATATCGCGCAGATCGAATCGCTTGGCGACGTCATTGAGGATGACCGTATCGCGGATGGCTGCCAGTTCCTTCGCGACAAACTCCTCTTCAAAGCTCGCTTTGTCGAAGAGGCCGGGCATTCCCCCGAACCGAACGAAGCGTGCGAAGAGCTCGTCTCGCGAGAGCTCGCTCGCGCGGGGGTCGGCGGCGCGTGAGAACTCCAAATACTCGGAAAAAGACAGGGGCCACACGGGCACTTCTATGTAGCGACCGGAGAGATACGTAGTGAGATCGGACGAGAGCAGAAAGGCGTTCGAGCCGGTGAGATAGATGTCCGCCGCCTGCTCGGTATGCAACCTGCGCACCACTTTCTCCCAGCCAGGTACCTCCTGCACTTCGTCGAGAAAAACGTAGAGGGGGCTGCCTTGCTCGCGCTTTGCGAGTGCGCGGCGAAGGAGATCGTCGAGCCAAGCGCTCGTCGGCTCGAGTGGCACATCGAAGCTGTCGAGTTTCTTGTAGAGGATGTTGCTTTCGGGGGTGCCCTTCGCCCGCAGTCGATTCGCGAGCATGCGCAGCAGCGATGACTTTCCGCAGCGTCGAACGCCGCTGAGCACCTTGATGGGCGCGGTGTCCAAATACGAGTCGAGAAGGGCGTCGTAGGTCGGTCGGGGAATGAGGCCGTTTTCGATTCCGTCCATTGCTCGTCGCTCTCTCTTAGTGTCAATTACATTTGTCACTTTAATATCTGGAACTAAAAGTGTCAATCGTAATTTGCACTATGCGATTAGAGGGAGTAGGGTGATAAGCGTATTTGACGATTAAGTCTGTCGAAATTGCTGCGTCCATAGCTTCGAGGAAATCGTCGGCCTGGTCGAACGCTGCGTGGGCGGCGTGAGTGGTACTACGAGCACTCCGCGCTCTCCAGACGATCGATGAGCTCCTGTCGGCCGCCGGTGATGTCCATTTTGGCGTAGATGTGGCGGACGTGGGTTTGGGCGGTGCTCTTGGCGATGAACAGCTCGTCGCAGATATAGGGAATGGATCGGCCGCGCAAAAGGAGCGCCACTACCTCCACCTCGCGTGGGGATAGGCCGTAGGTCTCGGCGGCGGCGCGCAGCTTGGCGTCGGTTGCGTCTGCGGGGGCGCCGGGCTCGAGTTCGTCGCCGGTGTCGCCGAAACCGAGGCCTCTGTTTTCGGAGCCAAAGGGGATGCCGCCCATGGCGGTGGTCTCCTGGGCGTAGCGGGAGCCGTCGGTCATGTTCCACGCGAGCATGACGAGCAGGAACAGCGACACGACGCTCACGGCGGCCGGGTAGCCGAAGTCGACGGGAAGGCGGTAGAGGATCCAGGCGGCCAGCTCGCCGAACGCGATGCCGGAGAGCAGCAGCAAAAACCCGAAGGCGCACAGGGGGAGGGGGGTGGTATTCCAGCGCTGGGCCATGTTCCCCATGACGATCCAGAAATAGACGAGAAAGCAGCCGAAGCCTGCGAAGGCCACGGCCATGCAGGGGATGGCTCCCGCGTCGCCGACGAAGGGCAGCAGCGCGATCCCTGCGGCTATAAGGATGGTGGCGGGCCGAAAGGCGGCGCGGGGGCTCTCGATGCGGCTGCGCTTCACCAGATAGACGGTGAGCACGGTCTCCGAGGCGAGGAGGGCGCTCACATTGGCCAGCCCCGGCAGGATGGAGGTCATCCACGCGATCTCGATCTCGGGGAGCACGTGGCCGGCCAGGACGAACAGGGCGCCGTAGATGATGACGGCCAGCGAAAGTTCCGGGCCGAAGAGCCGGGCGGGGCTGGGGCAGCCCTTGGGGCCGGCGTGGGACGAGGGCCGGGGGTCGCCCGTGCCGCATTCGCCACCCCCAGCGCCCGTTCCGCCTCCGCCGTCCCCGCCGCCGTTCTGCGTGTCCGCTGCGGCGCTGGCGGGTTCCAAGGACGCGCCGACCGCCTCGCCCTGGGTGGGAACGCGGGCGATCACCATGGCGAGGAAGAGGGACGCGGGGGCAAGCGTGAGCGCGAGTGCGAAGGAGAGCGGGGCGGGGAGCGGGGCGATGGCCAGGTAGAGCGCACCGCCGACGAACAGGGAGGCCACTGTTGCGACTACCCGCTTGCGCAGGCGCACAGCGGAGAAGGGCGCGGCCCACCCGAGCACGAGGGCGCTCAGGCCGCATCCAACGAAAAGTCCCGCGATCACGGCGAGGACGCCCCCGGCGATGCCCTGGTGCAGGACGGCACCTACGGGCGACAGCACGGCCGCCGCTGCGAGAAGGGGGATAGCCGGCGCGCGCCCTCCGTCCCATCGCGGACACACGCGCCTCCGGCAAGAGATGGCTGCTGCTGCGAAGGCGAGTAAGCTGCCGATGACGATGCCGCTGCGCCAAGTGAGGCCGCCCTCGATGAAGGTGGACGTGGTGGAGATCACCGGCGAGATGGCGACGAGCAGCACCCAGGCCACGGCGCATCCGCAGCCGACGGCCAAGCGTATATCGCAGCTTTCCTGAAAGTTGTCCCACCAGCGGGCGAACACGGCCACCACCTCCGGGGCCATAGTGTCACATCGGGGCTTTTCCCGTCAATCATCACTTTTTACCGATAGCTCTGACGTGGGAATACTCGTTTCGCACCGATAGACGAATTGGCGCGACGGCGTCATGATGGGCCCATCGACCAACCGAAAAGGAGGGACATCATGACTACGGAGAACATGAAATTGAGCCGCCGCGGGTTCCTGGGATTGGGAGCCGCGGCCACGGCTGCCGCCGCTGCCGGCCTTGCGGGCTGCGCGCCCAAGACCATGGCCGAGACGGGGTCGGCCGAGCCTGAGGGCTACACGTGGGAGACCGCGCCCGAGCCCATCACCGAGGTGGATGCCACCGAGTCTGCCGACGTCGTCGTCATCGGCGGCGGCATGGCCGGTTTCTCGGCGGCCTGCTCGGCGGCCGAGAAGGGCGCAAAGGTGGTGCTTCTGGAGAAGACGGGCGCGGGCCAGTTCCGCGGTATCGACTACGGCGCCATCGGCGGCAAGCTGCAGTTAGAGGCCGGCATCGATTTGCGCGATCGCAAGCAGGACGTGCTGCAGGAGGTGCTGCGCTGGGGCGATCACCGGGGCGACTACCGCGTGGTGAAGGCGTGGGTCGACAACTCCGCCGAGGCGCTCGACTGGGCTGCCGACATGCTGACGAACCACGGCATCACCATCGCCCCCATGCCCATGGAGATGCAGGTCATCCCCGACGCCTGGTATGAGCATTACGCCACCGACGCCTTCCAAATCGTGCCCACTGACGATCTGATGGCCGAGGGCAGTGAGGCCGGCTACGAGCCTCCCTTCGCCATCGGCTGGGCCAAGGCGTTCACCGCCTATGCGGGCGAGCTCGGCGTCGATGTGCGCTTCAACACCGAGGCGAAGCAGCTCGTGCAGGACGAGGGCGGCGCGGTGGCCGGTGTGGTTTGCGAGGGAGACGCGGGCGTCGTGCGCATCGATGCGAAGTCGGTCGTGCTCGCTACGGGTGGCTACGGCAACGACGAGGAGATGATGGACGCCTTCGTCCCCGGTCACGCCGAGGACGTCCACAACATCTCGACGCCGCCCCACAACACCGGCGACGGCATCCGCATGGGCGCTTGGGTGGGAGGCGCCATCGACGAGGCGCCCCATTGCCCCATGTACTTCGACGAGGGCGTGGAAGGCCTGGAGCATATGCCCTCCATCCCGCTGACGCGCCAGCCGTGGCTGTACCTGAACGATTTGGGCGAGCGCTTCTGCAACGAGGACATGCCCTACGCCTTCGTCTGCCGCGCCCACAACGCCCAGCCGCGCCATATGAAGTGGGTGTTCTGGGACAGCAAGTGGGAAACCGACGGCCCGGCCATGGGCATGGTGGTCTGCAAGGACTTCCGCTCGCCGCTGCACAATCCCGAGGAAATTCAGCAGTTTATCGAAGAGGGCTCCATCCTGTCCGCCGACACCATCGACGGGCTGCTGGCGAAGATGGAGGGGCTGGACGCCGAGACGGCGAAGGCCACCATCGAGCGCTACAACGCGTTGTGCGCCGCCGGCGTCGACGAGGACTTCGGCAAGCGCTCCCAGTGCCTGAGCTCCCTTACCGAGCCGCCCTTCTACGGCGTGCACGCCGGCACGACGCTGCTCGTGACCATGGGCGGCCTGCAGATCAACGACCGGCAGCAGGTCATCGACGCCGAGGCCCGTCCCATCGAGGGCCTGTGGGCAGCGGGGAACTGCTCGGGCAGCTTCTTCTTCGGCGATTATCCTATCACCATCTCCGGCGCCTCCCACGGCCGCGCCTGCACCGGCGGCCGCCGCGCCGGCCAGTTCGCCGCCGACCGCGCCTTGGGGGCCTAAGGTCGCGGTACTCAAACCATCCGTCAACGCCCTCCCCCTCGTGCGCCCCGCTTTTGTCGGGGCGCACGTTTGCCGGCTTATGGAGATCCTGCCGGGGGCTTTCCTGCGCGCGGGGCGTGGTACACTGGGGCTCGGTAACGATGAAGGGAGGGCGGCTGTGGGGGAGCTTCGGTTGAGCGATATTGCCCGGGCCTCGGGGACCCAGTTCGGCGCGTTCCTCTTTCTGACCACGTTCGTCTTCCGCCCCGAGGTGCTCACGCCCTATCAGTCCGGCGACGCCTTGGCCCTGGGGCCGCTGCCCTCAGCGCTCGCCACCATTGCCTGTATGGCCGTCGCCGGCGTTGCGTGCATTGCCGTGGCCGCGCATCCTTCCAGACGCCTTGAGCGGGCGCTGGCCATCTGCGGCTGCGCCGTGCCCCTGCTCGCCCTAGCATTGCTGCTCGTGCGCGCGCCGCTGGTGCCGCCCCTTGTCTCCGCGCTGTGCGGGAGTGCCTGCGTGGTGCAGGCGTTCGGCTTCGCCCGGGCCAACACCTTCGGGTTCGGTGCGACGCTCTTGTCGGTGGGCCTGTGCCTGGCTGTGGCCGCCGTCGTCTCCGAGATGTCCTACCGTCTGTTCCCGCTGCACCTTTACGGCACCATGGCCGTGGCGGCTGTCATGGCTGCCACGGGCGCGGTTCTGTTCGCGGCGTCTCGCCAGGCCGCCTGCTCGCCGTTCGACGAGGACGCCTCCGCCCGCACCGATGCCGGCCGGGCGCTGGCCGCGGCCGCGCCGGCGCTGTGGGAGGGCATGTTCTGCGCGGCGAGCCTCGGCCTCACGTGGAACGCTGCCGATTTCCCCGGCACCCGCGGTCACGAGGCGTTTTTCGTCATAGGGGCCCTGGCGGCGGTGCTCGCATGGCTCGGGCTCTGGCTCGCCTGGCGGCGCATCCGCCGCGCCGACGTTGTTGTGTACGCCGCGGCCCTGCCGGCCCTTCTGTCGCTTATCCTCTACGTCTTCAGCGAAGGGGCGACGCTGCCCCTCTACTTCGCCTGCGCCGTGGCGAGCGAGCTGTTCCTGCTGGCGCTTCTGTGGACGAGCGCCCTGGCCGTCGACCGCTCGCTGCGCCATCCGGGCCTTGTGGCCTGCGTCTACCTTGTCGTCTTCGCCGCCCTCTTCGGGTTCTTCATGGTGATCCAGGCGGCCGTGCCCACCTTCGTGGTGCGGAAGGTGATGCCGCTGCTCGCCCTCGTCTTCCTCGCCTATCTCATCGGCTACGGGGCGTTCCGCGACCGCCGTGCCGTCATGATGGCGGAAGCGGAAGGTGAAGACGACGCCGCGGCGCCCGCGCCCGCCGATTTCGCCCGAGTCCTCGACGAGCGCTGCGCAGCCGTGGCGCGGGAATGGGGCCTGTCGGCGCGGGAGGGCGAGCTTTTGCCGCTGTTTGTCATGGGCATGAGTGCCACCGAAATCGGAAGCCGGCTGTTCATTGCGCCCCAGACCGTGAAGACCCACCGCTACCGCATCTACCGCAAGGCGAATGTGGGCAGCCATGCCGAGCTCGTGGAACTGGTGTCCCAAAGCGCCCCGCCGTCGGAAAGCACGCAGTAACGCGAGATCTACCTGCGGTTTCCCAATTTTAATACCAATGGCCGACAGACAAGCGCCCCCGCGCGGGCGTAGGGTTTCCCTGCCTTTTTCACCTGGATGCGCCGCACGGGGCCGACGAGAATTCGTCCCGGCTCCTGCGCCGCGCGCCCCGAACCAAGGAGGGAACCTTATGGGAACTATGGATCGCCGGAGCTTTCTGAAAGGCGGCGTGGTGGCCGCCGGCGCCGCCGCCTTCGCCGGCACTCTTGCGGCATGCAGCCCCGCCGCGCCTCAGGCAGCGACCGATAGCGCCGACGACTCGCTCGCCGTGACGGGGGAGGCCTGGTACGGCAGCCCCGCCGACCCGGCCACCTTCGACGTGGTGGACACCGTCGACTGCGAGGTGCTGGTGTGCGGGCTCGGCGCCGGCGGCATCGTGGCCGCGGCTGCGGCGGCCGAGAAGGGCCTGAACATCGTCGCCATCGAGAAGGGAAGCGGTCACGGCAGCGTCAAGAGCGACATCGGCGTCATCGGCACGCGCATCGACACCGTGGACGTGGATCCGCTCCAGGTGCTGAACGAGCACACCCGCTACGCCAACGGCTGGTGCGACCCGCGCGTCACCCGCGTGTGGGCCACCGAGTCCGGCGCCACTTTCGACTGGATCAGCGACTCCATCGCCGAGTTCGGCGCCACGCCCTACTTCGAGACCGACGTGGACGAGGGCACCCACGGCGTGTGGCCGGTGTACCCCACCGACCACGGCTTCCACTACACGTACACCGAGGAAGAGCAGGCGAAGGCCGACGCGGCCGTGGCCGCCTCGGGCGACCCGGCCGCGGCCCAGGGCATCCTGCCCCAGGTGGGCGACTACCTCCTTCGCAAGGCCGAGGAGTGGGGCGCCGATCTGCGCTACGAGACCTCGCTCGTTCAGCTGGCCCAGGACGAGGCCGGGAAGGTGACCGGCGCCTACGCGAAGACCAAGGACGGCTATATGCTGTTCAATGCATCCAAGGGCGTCATTTTGGCCACGGGCGGCTACGAAGCCAACCCCGATCTGCTGGCCGAGCTGAACCCCGACGCCGCGGCCATCGGCGGTGTGTCCATGACCCAGGCCGGGTGCGAGGGCGAGGGCATCAAGGCCGGCATCTGGGCCGGCGGTATGAAGGACGAGATTCCCACGCTCATGACCTTCGCCCGCGCCGCCGTGGCCCCCGATGCTGAGCTGGGCTACCCCTACCAGGGCATGACCTGCTGGATCGGCGACCAGCCCTTCCTCAAGGTGAACCTCGACGGGGCGCGCGTGTGCTGCGAGACGGCCCCCTACGACTATCCGCTGCACGTGGCCGCCCAGCAGCCCGAGTACAAGCTCGCCAGCATCTGGGACAGCGACTACCAGAGCCAGGTCGTGGCGTTCCACACTATCGGCTGCTCGCGCATCAATCCGTCCGAGACCGTGGATGCGCAGGGCGTGCCCACCGGCGAGGGCCTGTCGTTCCCCGCGTGCGACATGATGATCGGCGCCGCCATGGAGGCCGGCATCGTGCAGCAGGCCGACACCATCGAGGAGCTGGCGACCAAGTTGCGCGTGGACGCCGCTGGGCTGACCGCCACGGTGGAGCGCTACAACGAGCTGGCCGCCAAGGGCGTCGACGAGGACTTCGGCAAGCCGTCGAAGGATCTGCTGCCGCTGTCGAAGCCGCCGTACTTCGGCGCGTTCTTCGGCGGGCACGTGCTCTGCACGCTGGACGGCCTGCGCATCGACGAGCACATGCGCGTGCTGAACACCGAGCGGAAGCCTATCGACGGCCTGTACGCCGTGGGCAACTGCTCGGGCAGCATGTACGCCGGCACCTACCCCGAGCTGTTCATCGGCAACGCCAACGGCCGCACCATCACCCACGCGCGCCATGCCGTCATGCACATCGCCGGCGAGGTGAAGTAAACGCCCTCCCTCTCGGAAGCCCCCGATGCTGGTCGGGGGCTTCCGCTATTCCTGTCGCTTGATGGGCAGAATCGGGGAGCCTTCCTGCTCCGCCAAATTTTCCACGAAGCCTACGCGGTAGTTGCGGAAGATGGCCTCGCCCTGCTCTTAAGTGGCGTCCAGATCGATGTCGGCCTCGATGCGGAAGTCGCCGGCGTCCTCCTCGTCCAGGCTGCCTAGCTCGTGGGTGTGCTCCAGCGCGGTCAGGCGTATGCGAGCGAAGAACGCGTTGTGCCTCATGGCCTCCATGCGTTCGTGCGTCGCTCGTGCCTCCGCTGGTCTCTGCGCTGTGCGGCAAAAGACGGGTACAGCTCAAATTGATGGAAGGGCGCGAGGTTGCAAAAAGCCCCTTGCTGGGCTGGTTATGATTCAGTGAGCGAGGCAAGGCGCTCGAGAAATAGTCGTAGCGCACTGTTTTCGTCATGCTTGCGGTAGAGGGCGCAGATGGGAAAGCAGGCATCTTCGTCAGAGAGGGGGATGCACCGAAAACCCTCTGACCGGGCGAATAGCTGGCCGGTGAGGGACGATTGGGATAGCAGGAGCACATCCCCCTGCAAGTCTATAAGGGAGAAATCAAGCCCTGGCTGTGCGAGGACCGTGCGGCATCGCGCTTCGAAGCCGTGGTTTCTGCAGGTATCTTCGACGCACTGCCATCCCCAATCGAAATAAGGTCCCGCCATGCGGATGAGGGTTTCGGATGCAAGATCGGCCGTAGAGATTGATCCTCGCTGTGCCAAGGGGTGACGAGAATCAACTACGGCCACATAGGGATCTTCGAAAACAGGTAGAGCCGCAAATTCGTTGTCGCTATCGCTTATGGTGCGATAGGTAAAAACGATGTCGGCATCGTCATCGCGTAGAAGATCGGCAAAGAGCTTTGAACTTGTCTGATTGTATGTGCAGGCAATTGACTCGCCGATGGCATCTCGTTGCGCCACGCACGTTGAGATAGCCCATAGCACGCGGGGGTTCTGGAGCAGGCCCCCTATGCGAAGGGGTTTCTGGCCTCGCAGGGCCTTCGTCCTTTTCCGGGCTCTTTCCCAGCACTCATCGATAATGAGGGCCTCTTCTACGAGGGCCCTTCCAGCTTGAGTGAGTTTGACGCTGTGCCGATCGCGTTCTACAAGGCTGGCTCCGAGGGTTCGTTCAAGGGCGGCGATGTGCTTGCTCAATGTTGATTGAGTGATGCTCGAGCGCCGTGCCGCCTCGGTGAAGCTGAGGCAATGGGCCAGCTCGATGTACTCCCGGAGAACTTCAATATGCATGGTAAGTCCAATCTGGAATATCAGTTATTCAGTAATGCATCCCAAAGCTGCTTGAATGTCATTTCTCATATTACCTGTGTAGATAGTATAAATCACCCGTAAGAGAAATGGCAATCCCCAGTTTCCCGGGTAGGGATCAAGGCATTTCTCAGTCCCGATTTGTCATAAAGAAAAGGGGGAAGTATGGGAAAGCTCACACTATCGCGGCGAACCTTTTCCAAACTTGCGGCGGCTACTGCCGTCGCCGCTGCGGCCTTCCCGCAGGCTTCCTCGGCATTTGCCGAGGTAAGCGGAGAGGGCGCCGAGGTTGGTGAGGTCAAGCACATTCGCAGTTCTTGTCGTGGATGCGGAAAGATGGAGTGCGGCGTATGGGTCACGGTGCGTGATGGCCGCGCAGTGAAAATCGAGGGTGACGAGTCGTGCCCCTCGAATCGTGGCCACAGTTGCTCGAAATCGCAGGCGTCTCTGCAAGCTGCTTACCATCCCGATCGACTCACCTATCCCATGAAACGCACGAATCCGAAGGGAGAAGATCCGGGGTGGCAGCGTATCAGCTGGGATGAGGCTCTTCAAACCTGTGCCGAGAAGTTCCAAGAGCTTATGGATCGCTATGGAGGCGAGAGCCTCGTGTGCTTTGGAGGCACTTCGCGAGTATGGTGCATGGGATCCTATGGTGATTTGAAATTGCTGCTGGATACTCCAAACGGGTTTTTGGGCTATCAGATTTGCAAAGGGCCGCGCCATATGGCAGAGCTCATGACCGACGATATGGGCTCGAATTGGATGGAGACGGTCATGAACCCGACGGTGTATGTGCAATGGGGCACCGCCGTTGAGTATTCGAACTACGACGACAGCTGCCGTACGGCTGTGGACGTGTCTCAGAGCTCGGACGTCCATATTCTTATCGATCCGCGTCAGGGCGCGTTGGGCAAAGAGGCCGATTACTGGTTGAATATTCGTCCGGGCACTGATGCTTACATCGCCCAGGCTTGGACGAACATCGTCATTGAACGTGATTTGTACGACGCACTTTACGTCAAGCGCTGGACGAATGCGCCGTTCCTTTTCAGCGAGGAGGTGGAGCCGAGCGGTGGTTATGTCATGGAGGGTGGCGGTGGCGTTCACCTCTCGACGCGCCTGCTCAAGGAGAGCGATATCAAAGAAGGCGGCTCGTTCCGCCGCTTTATGGTGTGGGACGAGCTAGCGGGCACCGACGAGAACCATCCTCTTCACCACAATGATCCCACAGGCCATCTGACCTATTTCGATTCAGAGACATGCTTGTGGGAGGGCGAGACGTACCGCAAGCCGACGACGGGATTTACCGTCGAGCAGCCCGAGCAGAGCTCCGGCTCGGCGCCGGCGTGGTTCCCGGATCCGACGCCTTTCGATCCCGAGATCGATCCTGCGCTGTACGGAGAGTTCGATGTGGCGCTGGCCAACGGGAGGACGGTGTCCGTGCGGCCGGTATGGAGCATCTACGCTGAGCGCTGCGCCGAGTACACTCCCGAGCGGGCGTCTGAGCTGACGGGAGTCGATGCGAGCCTTATCGAAGAGGCGTGTCTGGCCTGGGCCACGCGCAAGGATCCCCGCTACGGCAACGGCGGCCTGCATTTCCAACTGGCCACCGATCAGACGGGCAACTCAACCCATTTGGTTCGCATGCTGATGATCCTCTCCCATATTACGGGCAACTATGATTCGCCGGGCGGAAATCGCGGGCAGACGAAAGCGCAAGTTGAGGTGTCGCCCGGAGTAGTGCCCATGAGCACGCCAGCGTTGCCCGAGGGCGTCACCTATTTCATGGCGAACGAGAAGATGATCGGCGGCGACAAGTATCCCCTTCTCAAATACTGGAACAAGTGGGCCGAGGCGACGGCTATCTGGGATGGGGCCCTCACGGGTGAGCCCTACCGTATTCGCGGCGGAATTGCTCAGTCAGGCAATTTCATGGCCATGTCCAACTGCAGCTATGGTTGGGAAGCTCTGAAGACGTTCGATTTTTTGGCGGTCATCGATATGTGGCATACGCCGATGCTCGACCTCGCTGACATTGTGATGCCGTGCGTCCACTGGTTAGAGGCGGAATCGCCCCGCTGCTCGCAGGGCGCCTCTGGCGGCATCGGCGCTACCTGTAAGTGCATTGACGCGCCGGGCGAATGCAAGATCGACTACGAGATCGACATCGAGCTGTGGCGTGCCATGGGACGTCCGTGGAACGACGTCGAGGAGAATCCGCAGTGGGATGCGTGGCCGAGCGCTCATGATCATCTCGATTGGTGCGTGCGCGACTTCCCGCCGGCGTCAACTTGGGACGAGTTCGTCGAGAAATTCCAGCGTGACGGCTGGTGGGAGGCGAAGGATGTGCATCCCGAGCGCTGGGGTACGTACCATCGCTACGAGATGGGCGAATTGCGGCAGCCGGGTGCTTTCACCATGTATCCCACCGACGGGAAGCCCGGTTTCTATACGCCGACGGGCAAGGTGGAAATTTGGTCTACCATTATGGAGAGCTATGGTCTGGACAGCACCTACGAGCACTACGACTATTCTCTTGCCGACTGTTTGCCCGTAGCGCGCGAGCCTTACGTTTCGCCGATTTCCACTCCGGAGAAATTCGAGGGCGATGATGTGTTTAACTGCACGACTGGTCGTCGAAACCCGGTGTACTTCCACTCCGAGCATCGCCAGCTTCCCTGGTGCCGGGAGCAGTGGCCGGTGCCCCGCATCGAGATGAACCCCGCCGACGCCGAGCGCTTGGGGCTCGATCAGGGCGACTGGGTATGGATTGAAAATGAGAACGGCAAGATTCGCCAGGTGGTCGACTTGTACCACGGCATCGCCCCCGGCGTGGTGAACTTGGAGCACACGTGGTGGTTCCCCGAGATCGATGATGTAGGCCATGGGTGGCAGCATTCCGCTTGCAACCAGCTGGTATACAAGGACAACAATGATCCTTTCTGTGGATCAAGCTCGTTGCGCTGCTACGACGTTCGCGTGTACAAGGCCACGCCAGAGAACTCTCCGTTCGGCAACCCGTGCCCGTGCGACAGCGCCGGCAACCCCATCATCACCTCGGCGAGTGATCCTCGCTTGAAGGAATGGCTGCCGACCTATGAGGGAAGGGAGTAGTTATGACGCAATATGCGATTGCCACCGACCTCAATCGCTGTGTGGGGTGCTTGGCCTGCTCGGTGAGCTGCAAGGTGATTAACGGCGTACAGCCGGGAGACTTCTGGCTAAAGGTGCTGCGCATCGGGCCGAACCCGAAGATCGATGGCTCAGGTGCGTGGCCTGATGTCGAACACTACTATTTGCCGATGCAGTGCCAGCATTGCGCAGATCCGGAATGCGTGAAGGTGTGCCCTACGGGCGCCTCGCACAAGTTGCCCGATGGCACGGTGCAGGTGGACAAATCGAAATGCATTGGCTGTCAGTTCTGTGCCATGAGCTGCCCCTACGGCGTGCGCTATCTGAACGAGGAGGAGCGCGTCATTGAGAAGTGCACGCTTTGCGAGCAGAAGATCGCCCAGGACGAGCTGCCCCAGTGCGTCGCCCAATGCAATGGCCGCGCTCGGTTCTTCGGCGACATCGAGCAGGGCATCGAGAACCTGCAGGGACCGATAAGCCCGAAACGCAGCGGTGCGGGGAAATCCTACGAGGAAGTAACCGGTTGTCGCGTGAGGCTCGGCGACTACGTGGAGCCCTTTGAGGACGGCGATGTCCATCGGCTTCCCAATGTGGGGAACGGCCCGTCGTTCGTATATATCTTGAGAAACCGAGACTGGAAAGGCGAGGAGTAATGGAACTGCAATGGCCTCTTATCTTGTTCACTACGTTCGTAGCCTGGTCATGCGGTCTTTTTGGTGCCCAAGCGGTGGCGTCCCTTTTCGGTGAGGGACGTCGCGCGCAGATGGCATCGCTTGTGACCTCGGCGGTGCTCATGGCTGTGGGAGGGATCGCAGTGTTCTTCCACTTGGAACACTGGGAGCGCATCTTCAACGGTTTTGGAAATCCGACCTCAGGTATTACGCAGGAGTTGGTGTGCATTGTCGTTGTCGCGGTGCTCATGGTAGTGGCCTTCGTCGCGATTCGCAAGAATGCTCAGGAGCCTTCTGGCAAGTCTCTGCCTCGAGCGCTCGCCATCTGCATGGTAGTTGCTGCTGTCGTGACGGTACTGGTGACCGGGCACTCTTACATGATGGACGCTCGTCCCGCTTGGAACTCCGTCTTGGGCCCCCTCTCCCTTGTGGGCGCGGCCTGCGCATTGGGCCCGCTTACCTTCGCGGTGATCGAGGCCGCGTGCGGCCATGCCGTTGGACGCGGGGTTGCTTGGGGAGCAGTAGGGGGCGCAGTTGCGAACGTGGTGCTTTCCGGTGCCTACTTGTTTGCCATGGAGGTCTCCGGCAGCGCCTACACCGAGGTGGGTTACTACATCGATCCCACCGACCCCACGGCGGGCATGGTAGATGTGGCGGCTCTGTCGCCTTTCGCCGGCGAATCCGTGGCCATGGTGGCGGCGACTGTTATCGCGATTATCGTCACGCTAGTGTGCGCTTTGGCGGCGCACAAGTCTGGAAGTTGGAAGGTCTGGGGCTCCGTGGGCGTGGCTGGCGCTGCTGTTGGAGCCGTGGCTTTGCGCATGGCCTTCTATTCTGTGGGCGCAAGCGTGTATCTGTTCTACTGAGGACGCTCTGACGCGTGAATGCTGGTGGGGAGGGCGGGTATAGGCCCTCCCAATTTCCGAGGCCCCCTCGAGGGCGGTTCGCATCCCCAAACCCCTTGCAAACAGCGAACTGCCCTCGAGGGGGCCTTTGCTTTTGGTGACGCGCCTACTCCACCAAATCTTCCACGAAGCCCACGCGGTAGTTGCGGAAGATGACTTCGCCCTGCTCTTGGGTGGCGTCCAAATCCACATCGGCTTCTATGCGGAAGTCGCCGGCGTCCTCCTCGTCCAGGAAGATCTGGCGGACGTGCCAGGTGTGTGATTCTTGCTCCGGGCTCTCGTCGATCATCAGGTAGGCGGCACTGCGTGCGTCGCCGTCGAGGCGGATCTCGTTGTGCTCGGCGAAGTAATCGTCCAGAGCCGCGTTCCATGCGCGCTCGCTCATGCCCCAGTCCTCGTCCAGGTTACCCAGCTCGCGGGTGCGGTCGAGCGCAGCCAAGCGCACGCGAGCGAATAAGGCGTTGCGCACCATGACCTCCATGCCGTGACGGTCGGCCACCACGGCATCGGCCGCCTGCGGGGGCGCGCCGGCCTCGGGCAGCTCGCCGGCGCTCTCCCACGCGTCCACGAGCGACGAGTCGGTGGTGCGCACCATGAAGCCGAGCCAGGCGATGATGTCGCGCAGCCGATCGTCCAGCGCATCGGGCGGCAGGGTACGCACGAGCACGCGGAAGGCGTCGGACAGGTAGCGCAGAAGCGTCCCCTCCGACTTCGCGATGCCGTAGCGGCCGATGTAGGTCTTGAAGTCGCTCGCCGTCTCCACCATGTCGCGCAGCACGCTCTTCGGCAGCAGCTCGTAGTCGCGCGCCCAGGGCACGGACTGGCAGTACAGCTCGAAGGCGTGGTCGAGCAGCTCCTCCAGGGGCTTCGGGTAGGTGATCTCGGCGAGCCGTTCCAGGCGCTCCTCGTATTCCACGCCGTCGGCCTTCATGGCGGCCATGGCGGCGTCCCGGGCCTTGCGCTCCTGGGCCCGCAGCACCTTCGCCGGGTTCTCCAGGGTGGCCTCCACCAGCGAAATCACGTCCAGGGCATAGTCGGGGCTCTCGGGGTCAAGCAGCTCCAGCGCCGCCAGCAAAAACGGCGACAGCGGCTGGTCCAGGGCGAAGTCCTCGGGCAGGTCCACGGTGAGCACGTAGCTGGGGTTGCCCTCGGTGTCGGTCTCGCGCACTACCACGCCCGCTTCCAGCAGCGTGCCGAAAATCTCGTCGGCCCGGGCGTTCAGCTTGATTTTCTCCTCGGGGGTTTGGGCCGAGTCGGCAATAAGCTGGTGCACGTTGGCCCACGCGTCGCCCCCGCGGCTCACCACCGACAGCACCATGGAGTGGGTGATGCGCATGCGGGGCGTCAGCTTCTCCGGCGGCTTCTCGATCAGATGCTCGAAGGTCTGCTTGTTCCAGCTCACGAAGCCCTCGGGCGGCTGCTTCTTCTTCACGCGGCGCTGCTTCTTCGGGTCGTCGCCGGCCTTGAGCATGGCCTTGTGGTTCTCGATCTCGTGCTCGGGGGCGAGTGCTATGACCATGCCCTCGGTGTCGAAGCCGGCCCGGCCCGCCCGGCCCACGATCTGGTGGAACTCGCGGCTGCGCAGGCGGCGCATCTTGGTGCCGTCGAACTTGGTGAGCTGGGTGAGCACTACGGTGTGGATGGGCACGTTGATGCCCACGCCCAGGGTGTCGGTGCCGCAGATGACGGGCAGGAGCCCCTGCTGGGCCAGGCGCTCCACCAAAAGCCGGTAGCGCGGCAGCATGCCCGCGTGGTGCACGCCCACGCCCGCCGCCAGCAGCCGCTGCAGGATCTTGCCGAAGGGGGTGGTGAACTTTGTGCCCTTCATGGCTTGTTTGATGGCCTCGCGCTGGTCTTTCTCCGACACGCCGTAGCTGGCCAGCGACCGGGCGTTCTTCAGGGCCTCGTCTTGGGAGAAGTGCACGATGTACAGAGGCGCCTCGCCGGCTCGCAGGCCTAGCTCCACCGTGGCCTCCAGGGTCTCCAGGGTGTAGTCGTAGGACAGCGGCACCGGGCGCGGTGCGTCGGTCACGAGGTCGACAGGACGCCCTGTGCGCTCCTGGAGCATGGCGGCGATGTCGCTCACGTCGCCCAGGGTGGCGCTCATGAGCAGGAACTGCGCGTTCGGCAGCGTGAGCAGCGGCACCTGCCAGGCCCAGCCGCGGTCGGGATCGGCGTAGAAGTGGAACTCGTCCATCACCACGCAGGCCACCTTCGACGCGGGCCCCTCGCGCAGGGCCTGGTTCGCGAGGATCTCCGCCGTGCAGCAGATGACCGGCGCTTCGGTGTTGATGGTGCTGTCGCCCGTGATCATGCCCACGTTCTCGCGGCCGAGGATGTCCACCATGTCGAAGAACTTCTCGGACACGAGCGCCTTGATGGGGGCGGTGTAGTAGGCAGTGCGCCCCGTGGCCACGGCCATGAAGCAGAGCCCCAAGGCCACCATGGACTTGCCAGAGCCCGTGGGCGTGCCCAGAATCACCGAGTCGCCCACGGCCAAGTCCATGAGCGCGTCCTCCTGGTGGGGCCACAGCTCCATGCCGCGGGCGTCCACCCATTCCAAGAATACCTCCAGCGCCTCGTCAGGCGTGAGCACGTCGCCCTCGCCGGTTTCGGCCCAGGGAAGGAGCCACCCCAGCGAGCCAGGTTCGAAGGGATCCACGGGGGCGATGGGGCTGTCGGCGTCGGCGCGGGCGGCGCGCTCGGCGGTTTTTGCGGCTTCGGCGGCGATGTCCTCGGGCGTCTCGTAGACGCCCTCTTCGGCAGCGGCGGAGTTCTTGGCGGTATCGGTCATGGGGTGTCCGTTCTGACGGCGCGATCGTTCGCCATCTATTATAAGTAAGACCCGCGCATCGAAGATGACGCATCGGCAGCGGTTCCCGTGGTGTAGTATAGGCGCTTACTGAAACAAGGAGCCGTTGGTGCGGAAGGCGGGTCGTGGGCGAATCGGAGTTCTGCGAGTCCGCCGTGCCGGGCGCGGCCTCAAACGCGCAGGGATGCGCTTAAGAGAGTTAGGGTTCAACGTGAAAAAGGGAAATGTGGCGGCGCTTCTGCCCATCGGGGTGTTCCTCGTGCTGTATCTGGGGCTCGGCATCCTGTTCGAGTACGGCATGGGCATCTCCATGGGGTTCTACAATATCCCCATCGTGGTGATCTTTTTGGTGGCGCTTCTGGTGGCGTGCTTCCAGAATCGCAGCCTCTCCTTCGACGACAAGCTCGTCGTCATGGGGCGCGGCATCGGCGACAAGACCATCGTCACGATGATCCTCATCTTCATGGCGGCCGGCGTGTTCGTGGGCACGGTCGGGCGCGATTCCGCCGAGTCGGTGGCCTATCTCATGCTGTCGGTCATTCCCGCTGAGTACTCCGTGGCGGTGCTGTTCGTGGTGAGCTGCTTCGTGTCGCTTTCCATGGGCACGTCGGTGGGCACCATCACGCTCATCACGCCCATCGCCGTGGCGGTGTCGACGGCCTCGGGGTTCAGCCTGCCTTTGTGCGTGGCCTCCGTTATGGGGGGTGCCATGTTTGGCGACAACCTGTCGTTCATCTCCGATACCACCATTGCCGCCTGTCAGGGGCAGGGATGCCAGATGAAGGACAAGTTCCGCGAGAACTTCAAGATCGCTTTGCCGGCGGCGTTGGTGACACTGGTAATCATTCTGGTGCTGTCGCTGGGAACCGATATCTCCGGCACGGTACAAAACGACTACAACCTGCTGGAGCTCATCCCGTACCTCATCGTGCTTGTGGGCGGTATCGTGGGCATTAACGTGTTCATCGTGCTTTTACTGGGCATTCTGTCCGGCTCTATCATCGTGGTGGCCGAAGGCGCCGTGGCTGCTACCGATCTGCTCGGCAACATGGGCACCGGCGCCGCCGGCATGTTCGAGACGACTATGGTGGCGGTGCTCGTGAGCGCCATCTGCGCGCTCATCCGCGAGAACGGCGGCTTTGTTGCTCTGTTGAACGGTATCAAGCGCCTGTTCCGCAGCCGGAAGGGCGGCCAGCTCGGCATGGGGCTGCTCGTGGGTGCCATGGACATCGCCACCGCTAACAACACCGTGGCTATCGTGATGGCGAACCCCATCGCCCACGAGATGGCCGAGACGTACAACGTCTCAAGACGCAAGACGGCTTCCATCCTGGATACGTTCTCCTGCGTGTTCCAGGGAGTCATCCCCTACGGCGCCCAAATGCTCGTGGCCATCTCGGCCTGCACGGAGCTGGGTTTTCAGGTATCGGCCTTCCAGATCATGCCGTTTCTGTTCTATCCGTTCTTCCTGCTGCTAAGCTCGCTTGTGTTCATCTTCTTCGTGCCGGACGACCGCGGCTACGTGCCCGATCATGCCTCCTACCATTCCTCCAACTCGTAGTAGCGTTCAAGGGCCACGCCCTCGGGAGTCACTTCGAAGTCGGCCTGCCAGAGCTCCACGCCGGCTTCCCGGCAGGCGTCCACCGTGGCGAGCACTTCCTCGTAGGTGGTGCCGTGGTAGAAGCGGAACCCGAAGTTGTCGTAGTAGAGGCAGTAGAGGATGGCGGCCCGCTCGTGGTCAGCCAACGAAGCGGCCAACTCGCGCAAATGGCGCAGGGAGCGCTCGGTGGAGCTGAAGGGCGCCTCGGGCAGCCGCGGCACGTAAGGCGGGATGTCCGTCTGCATCTGCACGAGCGGCGTCTTCACTTCCAAATACAAGTCGTCGTTCACGAGGAAATCGAGGCGCGAGTCGCCTAAAGGCACCTCACGGCGTACCGTGCGAACGGGGCCGGTTAAGGCTGCGAATGCGCCCTCGCGTAGGAAGTGCTCCACGTAGCGGTTCGACGCGTTCTGGTTGATGCCGATCCAGCGCTTGTCGGGATCGTCCGGCTGCTGCAGCGAGAAGGCCTCCACCGTGAGCGGCATCTTGCGCTTGGGGTTGCGGGAGTCGGACACAAGGCACGGGCGCCCCGCCAAATCCAGGCCGCCGATGCGCGACACCACCGGGCAGTGGCAGCGCACGATGCCCGATGGCGCGCTCCCTTCGTCGGAGGTTCCGAAGTCGACGTCCATGATGAACCGGTTCGGCCGCGCGAGAATGACGCCCTCGCGCAAGGGCTCGGGGAACGGAAGAAAGACGTCTTGCTCTTTATCGCGTGATTCCATGGGCACCTTGCAAAAGTTTTAGAGATAATGGTCACAAAGTCGAGTTCTGGGTTTTTCTGAGCCCTAATATGGCGCTCGGCATCTTCGAATTAGTTGAATAACGTTAATTACGGTATTATTCAAGCGCTTAAACGCGATGAATATTAGGGTAAATCTGTGCTCCAGAAACCCAGAACTCGACTTTGTGACCAAAAAGAGAAATGTTTTTTGCAGGCAGGAGGTTATGAGCTCCGTGCGTCGCGGTGGTGGGCTGCGGCGGCCAAGGCGTTGAACAGGCCGTGGTGGCGATCGAGGTATTCCGGATGCCATTGCACTCCCAGGAAAAAGGGCTTCGCAGGATCCTCCACCGCTTCCACCACCCGATCCTCGGAGCGGGCGGCGACAAGCAGGGCGGGGGCCACATGGTCGACGCCCTGGTGGTGCATGGAGTTCACCTCGAAATCCCCCGATGCGCTCACCACCGATTCCAGCAAGCTGCCCTTGGCGATGGTGACCTTGTGGGATATGCCGTAATAGGGCGGGTTCTGGCGATGCTGCTTTTCGGTGACGCCGCAGTTGTACAGGTCGCGGTAGAGGCTGCCGCCGAGAGCCACGTTCATGACCTGCATGCCGCGGCAAATGCCCAAGGTGGGCAGGCTGCGCTCATGGGCGAGGCGGGCGAGCTCCAGCTCGAAGCCGTCGCGATCCTCGCAGACGGCGAGCAAACCGTCCAGGCAGGGGATGGGCGGGCGTCCCGTGGCAGACAGCACGTCGCGGCCGTCCAGGGACTCCACCGTTTCCACGGCCGAGGTGCCATCCATGGCCTCTTCGAAGGTGCGGTCGGGCACGTAATGGCCGCAGAAGGGAACTTTTGCTCCTGTGGAGCGGCAGTGGGAGGAGGAGCCGCAGCCCATGGCCGCAAGATCGTCCAGGCCCAGTGCATCGCGATTCTTGGCCGGGTCGGGCACGTAGTAGCGCGGATGCACGTCGCCGCCTCCGGTGATGAGCAGGCCGTCCACCAGCTCGATGACGTGGCGGGCATGCTCTCGGTTTGCCTCGGCGCCCCCGGCGATGGGGGTGAGGAGAATGGGCACGGCCCCGGTAGCTGCCACGCGGTTGATATATTCCACATTCACACGCTGAAAGCCATCGGCCTCGTTCAGCGTTGTTGTAATTCCAATGATCACGGGATTGTTCCTTTTGTTGCTATCGCGGCGAGTTGGCAGCAGATACGCCATTGCCTCTTCGGAGCTGTCTTGTTGCAATAGAACATACCACCGACTGCGCCTGTGCACAATCCAAGATTACCCGCATGGCTTGGCTTGGGAAGGAGAGCGGTTGTCAGACGATCTTGGTGCTGGAAATGAGGGCTTTTTTCGAGTTGTTAGACTCTGCGTTGATTGGTTTGCGTTTCAAGCAGCGGAAGGCTAACAAAATCCAGGGAGGTATTATCGCAAAACGTGTATTCTGATTGCAGATGGGGACAGCTGGATTTATCTTGCCGTCGAGGATAGCTAACAAGTCGAAATTCTTGCACAATATCGAGTGCAAGATTCGCCGGATTAGAGCAGTTGGTACGTGCGAAGTATCTTTGTCTGGAAAATGCTTCAAGAGTGAGGTGCTATGCGAGCATATCTTAGTGCTGAGGAAAACATGAAGAGAGGAGAGCGGCTATGCGAGTGGTAGTGCAATGCGCGAGCGAGGCGTCGGTGACGGTGGAGGGTCGCGTGGTCGGTGCCATTGGGAAGGGGTACGCCATTCTTCTGGGCGTGGGCCACGGCGACACCGAGGCCGAGGCGGAGCGGCTGTGGCGCAAGATCGCCAAGATGCGCGTTTTCGAAGACGCCCAGGGCAAGACGAACCTGAGCTTGGCCGATGTGGGTGGGGAAGTGCTCGTGGTGAGCCAGTTCACGCTGTACGCGAACTGCCGCAAGGGGAATCGTCCCTCGTTCACAGACGCGGCCGAGCCAGCTATCGCCCGGCGGCTGTACGAGCACTTTGCCGATCTGGCCCGCGCCGACGGCTTCACGGTGGCGACGGGCGAGTTCGGGGCCATGATGGACGTGGCGCTTGTGAACCACGGGCCGTTCACGGTGGTGCTTGACACCGACGCGCTTTAGCGGGGGGGCGGCCCTCGCGAAGAGGAACAATCCCGCCAAAGAGGGACGGCCCCAGTAAAGAGGAGCCGCCCTGCGTCGCGTGGGGAAATGGCGCGTTGCGCGGCTAGTTTTCGTCCACCACCAAATCGACGAATTGGAAGGTGGTGCAGTCCACGAGCCCTCGGTTGGTGAGGCGCAGTTCCGGCAGGCAGGCGAGCGGAATGAGCGCCATGGTCATGAAGGGGGAGGGCATGGTGCAGCCGATCTCGGCCCAGGTCTTTTCCAAATGGTGCACCTTCTCGCTCATGGCGGGGGCGTCCAGGTCGTTCATGAGGCCGGCGATGGGCAGCTCCACGAGGCCGAGCACCTCGCCGTCGGCTACGACGACCATGCCGCCGCCCACCCCGGCGAGCGTGTTGGCCGCCAGCGCCATGTCCGCGTCGTTGGTGCCCACCACGAGCAGGTTGTGAGCGTCGTGGGCCACCGTGGAGGCCATGGCGCCACGCTTGATGCCGAAGCCCTTGGTGAACCCGACGCCGAAGGTGCCCGTCTCGTGGTGGCGCTCGAAGACGAAGGTCTTCAGCACGTCCTGGTCAAGATCGCTTTCCAGGGCGCCGTCCGTCACGGTGAGCGCGGCGCGAACCTCGCGGTCGGGCACCGATCCGGGCAGCACTTCGATGACGCGCACGCATACCGCGTCACCCTCGGCGGCGTCGGCTGGCGCTTCCACGCGGAACGTCTCGGACGTGATGGCGCGCCCCAAATGCATGGAGTGGGTCACCCAGGCCGGGTATTCGAAGGGCGCAAGCGGGAAGGTGCACGCGCCGTTTTCGGCCACCACGTCGCCGTCGATGAGCACGCGGGTGACGTTCAAATCCTCCAGGTTGTCCAAAAACACGATGTCGGCGCACTTGCCCGGGGTGATGGAACCCAGCTCGTTGTCCATGCGGAAGCAGGTGGCGGTGTTGATGGTCATCATCTGGATGGCGCGCACCACGTCGATGCCGCATTCCACGGCCTTGCGCAGGATGTAGTCGAGGTGCCCGTTGGCCACGAGCGTGTGCGGGTGCGTGTCGTCGGAGATGAGGCTCGCGAAGCGCGTGTCGATGTCAGTTTCGGTGATGGCCGCCGCCAGGTTCGGCAGGTCGAGCCAGGCCGAGCCGTAGCGCAGCTGCGCGTACTGCCCGAGGCGCATCTTCGCGAGCGCGTCCTCGGCGCGGGTCGACTCGTGGCAGCAGCGCACGCCGCTGGCGATATACGCGTTCAGCCCTTGGTCGGTCTCGGGGATGGAGTAGTGGCCCGTGACCACCTTGTCGGCGGCGAGGGTGGCGGCCACTTCGCCGTGGGCGTGGTCGGTGCCCGCCAGCACGCCGGGGAAGTTCATCATCTCGCCGAGGCCCACCACGCCGTCCCAGGTCATGGAATCCGCGATCTCGGCGGGGCCCACGGCGGCGCCAGTGTCCTCGAAGCCGGGCACGGCCGGCACGCAGGAAGGTGTGGTCACCATGGCCTTCAGCGGCGTGCGCTCAGCGTCCTCCATCATCACCTGCACCCCTTCAAGGCCGAGCACATTGCACACCTCGTGGGGATCCCAGTAAATGCCCACCGTGCCGTGGGGGATAACGGCCCGGGCGTACTCGCCGGCGCCGATCATGGAGGACTCCACGTGGATGTGCCCGTCTAGAAAGCCCGGGGCAATCACCTGGCCGGCGGCGTCGATGACGCGGGTGTCCTCGCCGATGCAATGGGCGGCGCTTTGCCCCACATAGGCGATGCGGCCCTCCGCGATGGCCACGTCGATGTCGTCTTGCACTTCGGCCGTGCACACGTTCACGAGCCGCGCGCCCGCGATCACGGTGTCGGCGGGTTGGCGTCCCTGGGCCACGGCGGCCAGGGTTTGCGTGCACTCCCAAAGCGGTTTCTTGCAGAAATGGTTCAGCATGGGCGCCTCCTTCAGCGCTAGATGAATGGCCGGCGTGCGCGGGCATCGCGGCGTAGGCGACCGATCAAATGAGCGGCAGAAATGCCTGCCTGCGGCCGCAGTCGGCCTGATGGCGCCAGTGTACGCCCGTCGTCTTCCGAGAAGGTGTCAATGGCCGAGAATGCAGAAGGGCTTCACGGAGTTCCCTTTCCTTGGAGTTAGCTCTAAATGCTTTAATGGGGGAAGCGGGGAATGAGAAGGTCGCGATAAGGCAAGATGATCGAAGAAGAACGTCGCGGCAGCATAGGGTTTGCGAAGAAGAAAGGACGCGCCATGGAGTATCGGAAATTGGGCCGCACGGGCCTGGAGGCGAGTGTTATCGGGTTCGGCGCCGAGTGGATCGGCAAGATGGAGCAGGCCGAGGTGAACGCCATGGCCGCCCGGGGCGCCGCGGCCGGCGTGAACATCGTGGACTGCTGGATGAGCGACCCGGCGGTGCGTTCGGCCCTTGGCGAGGCGCTTGAGCCGACGCGCGATCAGTGGATCATCCAGGGCCACATCGGCAGTACCTGGCAGGACGGCCAGTACGTGCGCACCCGCGAGCTGAACCACGTGCGCCCGGCCTTCGAGGACTTGCTGGCGCGCCTGCGCACCGACCACGTCGAACTGGGCATGATCCACTACGTGGACGCCTGCGACGAGTTCCGCGCCATCATGGACGGCCCCTTCATCGAATACGTGCGCGAACTTCTGGCTGCGGGCAAGATCGGGCACATCGGCCTTTCCACCCACAACCCCGAGGTGGCGCTGCTCGCCTGCGATGAGCCGGAGATCGAGGTCATCATGTTCTCGCTGAACCCGGCTTTCGACATGATGCCGGCCTCCGAGGATTTGGAAGATTTGTTCGGCGATTACGAGAACGTGGCCGGCGACGGCATCGAGCCCACGCGCGCTCGCCTATACGCCCGCGCCGAGGAGGCGGACGTGTCCCTCACAGTGATGAAGGGCTACGCGGGCGGGCGCCTGCTTTCCGCCGACGCGTCCCCCTTCGGCGTGGCGCTCACGCCGGTGCAGTGCATCCATTACGCGCTGACCCGCCCGGCGGTGGCGAGCGTCATGGTGGGTGTGGAAACCGTGGAGCAGTTGGAAGAGGCCTTGGCCTACGAGCGCGCCACCGCCGCCGAGCGCGACTACGCGAGCGTGCTGGCTGCCGCGCCCAAGCACGCCTACATGGGCCAGTGCATCTACTGCGGCCACTGCGCTCCGTGCACCGTGGGCATCAACATCGCGCTTTCCAACAAGTTCGCCGACCTGGCCGAGATGGCGAGCGAGGTGCCCGCCTCGGTGGCGGCCCACTACGAGGCCATGGACGTCACGGCCGGCGCCTGCATCGCTTGCGGCGACTGCGAGCCCCGCTGTCCCTTCGACGTGCCCATCATCGAGCGCATGGAGGCCGCCGGGAAGCTGTTCGGCTGCTAAATGAGCCGGTGAGCTTCGGAGTTTTCTGCATTCGGGCGGAAAATGCCGCTTCGACCCCGCTTTGGCAATCGCCCTACCGAACGGGAGACGCGGCCGTCTTCCAGGAGAACACCCTGGCCGTGCGCGCTGCCTATCGCGCACGCGGGCTCGAGCTCGCGTGCCTCATGCGCATTCCCGACGACCACATCGCCATTATGTGCGGCTTTATGGCCCACGAGGCCGAGCGCTCCTTGGCGGAGCTGCGCGCGGGGAACGTGGACGCCCTGGCCGCATCTCTGCGTGGGCAGGAGGCTTTCGTGCGCGACCACATGCTCACCTGGACGGACGACTTCGCCCGCTGCGCGCGGCGCTCGAAGACGGCGGTGCTCTATCCGCAGATGATCGAGGCCCTGGCCGCCTTCGTTCGCAACGACGCCGCGGTGCTCTCGGAGGCCGCCTGCTGGACCGAGGAGGCGCGTGCCGCCTGCGGCGAGACGATCCCCGGGGGTCTCGGCGCTCTTCCGGGCAGCCCCGAAGCCGCCGCCTTCGCCGAGGTCTCCGACGCCCTGGCAGCCCTTGCCCGCCTGCGCCCCTTCGGCATCGAAGACCACGAGCTGGTGAGTATATCGGCCTAAAGAGCAGCCTCGTCGCTACAGCCAAAGCCCCGTGTTCCCCATCAGGTAGAGAGGGACGTTGGTGAGCCAGTCTTGCTCGCGGTAGTCGGAAAGCGAGAAGCGCCGGGCCTGAATTTCCGGGTACTTCTCCTTGAAGCTGCGCAGGCTCTTGGCGCGCAGGTTCTCCTCGGCTTTCACCTCGATGGCGTAGACGGCACCGGCCGACTGCACGAGGAAGTCCACTTCTCCCCGGGAGTTCTCGGCGGACCAGTAATAGGGGACAAGCCCACAGCTTGCTATAAGCTCTTGGCACGCGTACTGCTCGGTGAGCGCCCCTTTGAATTCCTCGAAAAGGGCGTTGCCCTCGATAACGCTCTTGCTGTCCAGCTCGCTCATGGCGCCGAGCAGTCCCACGTCCAGAAGGAACACCTTGAAAGCGCCCGGATCGCGATAGGCCTTAAGGGGTATTCCCGGTTTGGATACGCGTGGCACCTGGTAGATAAGGCCGGCTTGCCTCAGCCACGTGAGGGCGCTCTCGAACTCCTTCGCCCGGGCGCCCTTCGCGAGGCGACCGAAGATGAACTTCTTGTTCTCTTGGGACAGGTGAGCGACGACGGAGTCCCACACGGCGAAAACCCGCTCGGCCTCGCGGGGGGCGATATGCTTGGAGAAGTCGCGCTCGTAGTCGGCGAGGATCCGCTTCTGAACGACCCGCGCGTCATCGTAGTTCCTGCTGTCGAGAAACGCGCTGACTGCCTCGGGCATGCCCCCAACGAAATAGTAGGTTTTTAGGAGAGCGATCGCCCGTGATTTGAAGGCCTGGATGAGCGTCGGGTTCGGGTTCTGCAATGAGGCCAGGAACTGCTCTCCTTCGGCCGCTAAGGCGAACTCTTCGAAGGAAAGGGGATAGAGGTCGAGTGTTTCCACCTTCCCCACAGGAAAGCCCGTCCCGCTTTGGAGAAGTATTCCCAGCAAAGAGCCGGCGGCGATGACCGAGAAACCACGCGGATCCTCATCGAAGTACTTGAGGGCCGTGAGCGCCTTGGGGTTTTCCTGGACTTCGTCGAACACGATGAGGGTCGAGTCGGGCTCGATGGTGACGCCGGTTTGCAGCTGGAGGCCGGCGATGAGAACGTCGATGTCGTACCCGGTGTCGAACAGCTCGCGCATGGCTGAGTTGTTGTCCATATTCACATAAGCGATGCTCTTGTAATGGCGCCTTCCGAATTCTTTGATGAGCCACGTCTTTCCCACCTGGCGAGCCCCGTTGATGATAAGGGGCTTCCTGCAAGGATTCTCGCGCCATGCTTCGAGATCACGCATGAGAAAACGTTCCATTGGCAGCCTCCTTGCTCAGTGCACGTTACAAGTATACAAAAACAAGGACGTAAAAGTGTGAAAATCAGCAAAAACAAGGACGTAAAAGTGTCAAAATCTACACAAATCAGGACGTAATGGGAGATATTGCCATGGTGCTCCATCCGTCTCGGCGAGAGAGGCCCCAGGCGAGGCCGAGCAGATCAGCTAGCCGTTCCTCCGCTCCTGCTCCCACACGAAGCGAAGGTTGTCGGGGCCTTCTGCCCATTGGCGGGAGGAGAAGTCGAAGAGCAGCTCATAGGTGCGCGATGAGGCGAAGGCGTCCAGTGCATCATCGAAGGGAGCGCCGGTGTCGTCGCACCAGTCTTCCAACATGGTTCGCATCACCACAACGGCGCACGCTTCGCGCTGCTCGTCGGTCACGGCCTCTTCGTCAAATCCCATAGGGCTCGCTCCCCTCGAACGTAAGGCATTCGATGGAAGCGTAACTGCCGTGGTAGAGGGTGAGATCGTCTTTCAAAGCTAGCATAGCGAATACCCTTTTGCGGTAAGGTAGGTCTCGATGTTGTCGAGGGCGCGCTCGTAGCTGCTCAGATGCAGCAGGTCGTACAGCTCCGTGACGTAGTCGTAGACGCCAGCCTCGCTGAAGAGCTGAGCGACCCGAACGGCGGGCATGCGCCAACGTTTCTGAGCGGGGCGACAAGGTGCTTCGCGACAACGGGATATCGACGACGGAGGCAATCCGCGGGCTGTGGTCGTCCATGGCCCAGACGCGCGAAGTTCCTAGCTTCTTGGTGCGGGAATGCAAGTGTGACGAGACGGCGGAGCGCCGACGCAAGCGCGAGGCCGCGCGCGGTCTCGTGGGGCTGGCGGGCGAGGGCGCATCGCTCGGCGGCGACGAGCTCTCCAACCTGAGGTTCCAGGCCATGCTGTCTTGCTACGAGGCGCTGTCATGAAGGTCCTTTTCGACACCAACGTGTGGCTCGACATCATTTTGAGTCGCGAGGGTTTTTGGGAGGCATCCCTAATGGCGCTTTACGACTGCATCGACGAGGGAGACGATCTTTGCGTGGCCGCCACTTCCCTGAAAGACGTCTTCTTTCTTGTTGAGCGGCTGAAGAGCGCCAATGCCGCCTATGAGTCGGTCGAGCGCATGCTTGAGCTCGCCCGCCCCATCGCCGTTGACGAGGCGGTTTGCCGGCGCGCCCTTCCGCTGGAGCGTTCCGACTACGAGGACGGCATCGTAGCGGCGGCGGCCGAGGTCGAGCAGATCGAGTGCGTCGTCACAAGGGACGATAGCGCATTCCGAAATCTGGGCGTCCATCGCGTGAGCCCCCTCGAGTTCATCAAGGAGCGCGGCACGGAAATCGTCTTTTTGTAGAAGGCGGAGTGCGCGCTCGCGTCACAAAATGGAGCAGTGGCTCGCGGACGTTGGCGGCGTGCTGCATTGGCATCGCGCTGGCAACGTTCTCGGGGGATACCGGAACGAGGGCTTGCGGGTTGAACTACAATGGGGCGCTGGACAGAGGCGCTCATTGCGGGGTGCTGGAAGGCTCTCTTGAAAGGACAAATTATGGCGAAATCGGCAGTGGTGTTTGTGGCGAACGGGTGCGAGCCCGTGGAGGTGGTGGCCCCGGTGGACGCGCTTCGGCGCGGCGGGGTGGACGTGGTGCTCGCTGCCGTGTCCGACGATCTGACCGTGCGGGCGGCCCAAGCGGTGACGCTTCAGGCCGATGCGCCGCTTTCCACCCTCGATCTGACGCAGTTCGATATTGCCATCGTGCCCGGCGGCTCGGTGGGCGTTGACAACCTGGGCAAGAGCCAACGTGTCGTGGCCGAGCTCACGCGCCGCATGGAAGCCGGCGAGTACGTGGCCGCCATCTGCGCCGGGCCCATGGTGCTCGCCAACGCGGGGCTGCTCACCGGGCGCAAGGCCGTGTGCTACCCGGGCTGCGAGGAGGGTTGGCCGGCCGGCATCTATCAAGCGGGCAAGGACGTCTTCGTCGACGGCAACCTCATCACCGCCACAGGTCCCGGCACGGCGCTGCCCTTCGGCATCCAAATCCTGCGTACGCTTGAAGGCGACAAGGTTGCCGATGAAGTGGCTTCGGGGATGCTGCTGAAATAACCATCGCATTGCCATTGCGCGACGAGGGCCGCGTAGCAACGGGCGAAGGGGCGGCGCAGGAAGCGCAGCCCCTTCGCCCGTCGTGCGTTTCGAGTCGAAACCTTCTCACCCATTCTCGGGTATATTTCTCATTTTCCCAGGTGGTCAGTGGGTGAATACCCGAATGCGGGCGATGTGCGGCCTGCTGCATCCTGCTTAAGATACGTCCCGTTCGGTTCGCTTATGGGAGGGCCGGATGCGTGCCGGTTCACGTAAGGGAGGGCCGGGCGCGAACCGTCTTTAGGAGGATGCAATGGAAACCAATCTTTCCCGTCGTGGATTTCTGACCGGTGCCGCCGCGGCCGGCGCCCTGGCCGCCATGGGCCTTGCGGGCTGCGCGCCGACCCCCGCGGCCGAGGGCGGCACGAAGACTGCCGACACCGGTGCTGCGGCCGCGACAAGCTGGCGCGACAAGCCGGAGATGCCCACGGAATTCGTGGAAACCGTTGACGCCGACATCGTGGTTGTGGGCGCGGGCAACGGGGGCCTTGTGGCCGCCACCACCGCCGCCCAGAACGGCGCGAAGGTGGTCGTGCTGGAGAAGGCCGGCGCCATCGCCGCCGCCCGCGAGGCCATCGGCGCTCTGAATTCCAAACTGGCCCCCGACCATCAGGAAGACGTGCCGACGCTTTTGAACCACGCCAACCAGACCCAGGCCGGCGACGCGAACATGCTCATGTACAAGACCTGGGCCGAGAAGTCCGGTGAGATGATCGAGTGGATGGCCGACACGCTGGGCCCCAAGGGCATGCTCTTCCCCTTCGAATGGCATTGCCCGGACGACCCGCACGCCTACTATCCGGCCATGTGCTACAACCCCTGCATCGGGGAGTACAACCCGGACGGCCCGAACTACAACTCCTATGCGCACCTGGAAGTGATGCGCGACGTGTTCACCGAGGACCTCGGCGGCGAGATCCGCTTCGAGTGCCCGGCCCAACAGCTCGTCATTGACGAATCTGGCCGCGTGACCGGCGTGGTGGCCGAGGGCAAGGAGGGTTTCATCCAGGTGAACGCTGCCAAGGGCGTCATCATCTGTACCGGCGGCTACGGCGCCAACAACGAGATGCTGGCCGATCTGGCTCCGGGCAACTCGGCCTGGTGCGCTCTGCGCGATTCGGTGACCGAGACCGGCGACGGCATCCGCATGGCACTGTGGGCCGGCGCCGAGCTTGAGGCCGGCGGCGCCTGCATGATCTGGAACCGCGCCATCCTGCCCGACGGCTTCGAGTTCAACGAGGACCGCATGGGCGGCGACATCTTCCTGCCCGGAAGCCAGCCCTTCCTGCACGTGAACGTGAACGGCGAGCGCTTCATGAACGAGGACCAGTGCTATCCCATGAGCTACGCCGCCGGCGCGAACCAGCCGAAGCACTACAGCTGGATCGTCTGGGATGGCAACTACTGGGACGACATCGCCCAGTTCGACACCTGCGGCTGCTCCCGTCTGTACCCGGCGCCCTCCGGCACCGCCTTCAACGCCGATGTATACGACTGCGAGGCCATGTCCAAGGAGCACCTGGACGAGTTCTGGCTGAATCCGCGCCTGGAGGCCGGCACCCTGAAGAAGGCCGACACTCTGGAGGCGCTCGCCGATATGATGGAGTTTGACGCCGACCAGAAGGCCACGTTCCTGGCGACGGTTGAGCGCTACAACGGCCTGGTGGCCGCAGGCGAGGACACCGACTTCGGCAAACCGGCTTACCGTCTGTCCGACGTGGAGACCGCGCCCTTCTTTGCGGCGCGCATCGGCGGCGAGCTTCTGGTGACCATTCACGGCGTCATCACCGACGTGAACTCCCAACCGCTGAAGAACGACGGCACGCCCATCGAGGGCCTGTACGTCTGCGGCAACGACCAGGGCGGCTTCTATCCGCACAACTACCCGAGCAACTTCACGGGCATCAACGCCGGCCGTGTGGCCACCTTCGCTCGCATCGCCGCCAAGCACGCCTTGGGCGTGGAATAGGGCGACCGCTCGCTTTTCCCGAGCCTGCCAACCCTCCCTTCAGCAGGCGACATCAGGGCTCCCTTCCGGGGGAGCCCATTTTTGCGTTTTGGCCAAAATCACCGCCGGACGAGGTCGATGAGCTCTTGGCGGGAGTGGACGCCCAGTTTTGCGTAGATATGCTTGGCGTGGGTGGCCGCCGTCTCGCGGCTGATGATGAGCTCGTCGCGGATGTAGGGGATGGAACGGCCCTGGGCGAGCAACGCGAGCACCTCGGTCTCGCGCGGCGTGAGGCCGCCGACGCGGGCGAGCTCGTCGATGCGCGCCGCGCCGTGCGCCTCGCCAGGTGCGTCGGCGGTTGGTGCGGTAGTGGGCGCCGGTGCATCCGGCTGAGGCTCACCGGGCTGGTCCATGGCATCGTGGGCATCCAGCGATTCGGTCACGAGGCCCTTCCCATGCGCGTGGGGCTGATCCTTTGCGGTCTCGGGGATGCGCAGGAATGTGGAGGTCTCGCCCATGACGGCCATAGTGACCGTCACGAGAACGACGATGCACCCCACGCTCACCGCGGTGAGCCCCGTCGGCTGCGCCAACATCAGCGGTTCGAGAACGATCCACAAAACGACGCCGAGAAGGTCGCCCGCATGCACGAACAGCCATCCCAAGCTTGAGGCCTGGGCGGGGGTCGCACGGCCGGCGGCAGCGTAGTTGGCGAAGTAGATCTGGGCGATCAGGCAGAAGGTGAAACGGCCTCCGAGCGATGCGGCCACGGCAACAAGGGCGCCGGCCTGCCCGAACAGGATGACGGCCGCAAATCCGATGACCAGGGTGGGGCACATCCAGCGGTAGAGGAAGAACAGGGATATGCGGCGCGGTCCCGAAATGGCCATGGCCGCCACCACGGCCATCATGAGCGCGCTGAACAGCAGGATGGCTTGAAGGGGGATGCCTTCCACCCGCTCGGCGCTCATCATGCCCGCGATGCTCACGATGGAGAACACGACGAGGATGCCGAACCCCGTGCGCCCGAGCCCCGCCAAGGGGGAGCGCCGCTCGGTTGCGAAGCGATGGGCGGTTGCGAGCGCCTCTTCGGTGCGGGCGGCTTCTGGCGTCCACGCGAGATGGAAGCAGAGGCCGGACAAAAGCGGCAGCGCCGCGGCGACGGCGACGGGCACCCAACCGTCCATGGCGGATACCAGAAGCACGATGACGGCGGCGGATACCGCGGAAACCGGCGCGAGCCATTCCGCTCGATCGCGGGGGATGACGGCGTAGTACTCGCCCCACATCGCCCACAGAAGTGCGCTTCCGATGCCCGTGGCCACGGCGCCGATGCCGAAGAGCGCAGCGTTAAGCCCCGGATCGGCGACGGAGACGAACATGAAAGGAGTGCTCGCGGCCGTAAGGGCGGGGGCGACGACGAAGAGGGGGCGATGGCTTGTGGGCGAGCCGATGCGCGGCTCGGCGAGCACGATGGCCGCCAGCGTCGCCACGGATGCGGCCAAGGGGAGCACGGCGTAGAAGAGCGCGGCGCCCATCGAGGAGGCTCCGGAGGACGCGCCAGCTGCAGCTTCGCCCGCATCCGGGATCGCATCCCCGCTCAGCACGCCGGCGGCGTTGGTGTAGAACACGCAGAACACCCAGGCGAGCAGAAACGCCCACCCCAACTGCCGCAGCGGCGCGACCTCTCGGCGCTCGCCGTTCTGCGGCGCCAGCCATATCGCGAAGCGTTCCTTCACGGCCCTCCCTTTCCAATCCTCCTCATTGTAACGCGAATGACGCGAAGGCTATCGCAGCTTGAAGGTCATGGCGACGGGGTTGTGGTCGGAGTAGGCGAAGTCCAGATCCACGGTGGAGCAGTCGAGGCATTCCACGTTGTCGGAGTAGATGAAGGTGTCCATGACCCAGCGGTCGTTGGTGCCGTCATAGGGGCGCCCGGCGTCGCGGCAGGTGGCGGCATCGGGGAAGGCGGCGGTGCCCGTTTCGTCCAGCTTCGCCTTGGCGGCTACGGTGAAGCCTTCCGGCACGCCAGCGAAGTCGTAGGGCTTCGCCCAGCTTTCCACGACCTGGGTTGCATTGCCGTACACCTCGCCGGAGACACCGATCATGTCGTGGTTGTAGTCGCCGCCGGCGATGACGTAGTTGCCCGCCGCCCGCTCGGCCGTCATGTCCTCGTAGAGCTTCTCGCGCTGGGCCGCCATGATGGAGGCATCGGCCCCGTAGGCGGACAGATGCACGTTGAAGAGCACCAGCTCCGCGTCGCCTGCCGGCACCCGCACGATGGAGTAGCAGCGATCCAGGTCGAGGAACTTGCTAAAACTGTCTGAAATGGGGAGGCTCTTGCGCACCGGGTCGCTCACGGGCAGGCGCGAGAACGTGGCCAGACCCGCGCGGTTGGCGCCGTGAGGTGCGTAGAGGGGCCAGGCGAGGAAGGCCGAGTCGTAGTTCTGGCAGAACACCGACCAGTCGCTCGGAAACTGGGTGCGCAGAAGCTCGTACTCGTCGATGTGGTGGCTGCGGGTGCCGTCTGTATCCACTTCTTGGAAGAGGACGAAATCCGGCGAGAGTGCGCGCAGGGCCTCGGCCGAGCCGAGAATGTCCTCGCGCACCACCTCGGGGCTTTCGGCCACTGACCCTGTGCCCCCGTCCATGAAGAAGTCGAAGTCGCGGTTGTAGGCGCCGAAGCCGAGGTTGGCCGTCACCACGGTGAACTCCTCATCAGCGGAAACGACCGGCGCAGCCTCGTCGGCGGCCAAAGGAGCGTCCACGGCGAGCGCCAGATTGTCGGGGAGTCGCTCGTAGGTGATCATGACGTAGGCGACGTAGGCGAGGACCGCAGCCAGAAGCGCGCCGAGCAACGCGAGCAGAATCGTAATTATGCGTTTGGCCACAAAGGCTCCTTCGACGAGGGAGAAATCCATCCGGATCATTGTACTTCACGGCGATACACGGGCCATTGTGAAATACCGTAGCTTAACCCTATCGTTAGGCAGTCGCATTAGATGACTAAAAACTCACCATTGGATTTGAATCTGAACACTCTGTATCCAGATAATGACAGGGAGGTAACAGAGACCTGACGCGACAGCGACAAGCTAGAGGAAGCTATAAGGTACGCTCCATCGGATTGCACAGGCAGCAAGCATTCCCCCCATGGCACCCATTCTTGCGGGTTTGTCGCCCGGGTGCGCTTAAGAGACAGGAGGTCCCTCATGCAGTCGAACAAGAAGAGCACTCGAGGTGTAGCGACGCGCGAGGTACTCCGCAGCAACGACACGGCCAAGCGCTCGGCGGAGATCGTTGTCGCCGCGCGTGAGCTGTACGAGGAGAAGGGCCTGGCCCGCACCTCCATCCAGGACATCACCAACCACGTGGGCGTGACGTGCTCGCTGTTCTACCACTACTTCCAGAACAAGGAAGAAGTGACGAGCGCCGTGCTCGACCAGTACATCACCGATTTTCTGGAGGCCATGCAGCACTGGCACGAGAGCCAGACGGCGCTGGCCACCGACGAGTCGCTGCACTCCATGGTGAAGATCATGCGCATGGTGCTTTTCGAGAAGAACACCTTCCGCATGGCGCTCTCCACCCAGGAGAACGCGGCGCTGTACCTGGATTTCCTCAATCGCTTCGCCGCCCAGGGCGCCGAGTTCATGGTGACGCACCCCATGGTGGAGCAGACGAAGTACGGCGAGCAGTCCGACCATCTGTACGAGACGTTCTACGTGCTCATCGTGGGACTGGTGAGCTATCTGCGCTCGCACCCGGATGTGGAGGACGAGGTGCTCATCGACGTCGTTACCCGCATGCTCAACATCGAACAGGCCGAGGAGGCCCGCGAGCTCGCTTAATTCGGGGCTCCGCACTGCTTCTGGTTGGAAGGTCGGCGATCTTGCCGAGCTGCTCTGGCGCTCTCCGCGGCCGGATTCTGCGTCGCGCCGGCGTTGCGCGGCGGTATGGCGAATCGGTTACGATCTGCGCGCCGCGCCGCCTATCGGCTATCATCTTACTCGTAAGGTAACGGGCCCGCCCGCGTAAGCGGCGGGCCCGTGCGCGATTGCGGGAAGGAGGGGCCATGGACATCAAACGAGTGCTGGCGAGCGCGCCTCGCGACCACGACCCGGGCGCTGCCCGTCCGCTGCTCACGCGCTGGGGCGAGGCGCTGGATCCGGAAACCGTGCGCGGCGAGCACCCGCGCCCGCAATTCGCCCGCGACCGCTTTATATCCCTCAACGGTTGGTGGGACTACGCTTTCGTTCCCATGGGAGCTCATCGTACCGTGCGGCCGCCCGATGCGTTCGACGGGCGCATCCTCGTGCCCTTCTCGCCCGAGTCCCTGCTGTCGGGGGTGGGCCGCCAGCTTCAGCCCGACGAGCTTCTGTGGTACGTGCGCCGCGTGCCCGTTCCCGCCCTGGGCGAGGGCGAGCGCTGCCTGCTGCATTTCGAGGCCGTGGATTTCGCCTGCGCCTGCTGCGTGAACGGCCAGGTCGTGGGCACTCACGAGGGAGGGTATCTGCCGTTTTCCTTCGACATCACCGAGGCGCTGCGGGCAGAGAAGGCAGCCGGCGAGGGGAGTACGGAAGAGCGTTTCCAGGGCGCGGAAGCAGCGATTGAGGACGTGGCGGTTGAAGGTATCGGAGACGCGAAAGGCGGAGCCTGTGGGGAGGGAAAGGACGATCTCGAAGAGGCGGCCGACCTGGCTCCGGCGCCGCCGCGGGAGTTCGTGGTCGCCCTGTGCGTTCGCGATCCGAGCGATGCGGGCACCCAGCCGCGGGGCAAGCAGCGGCTCAAGTCGGGTGGCATCTGGTACACGGCCCAAAGTGGCATTTGGCAGCCAGTGTGGATGGAGGTCGTGCCCGCTCGCCGTGTGCTGGCCCTGGCGCTGCACCCCGATGCCGATTCGTGTACCCTTACCGTGGATGCCGACGTGAGCGGAGATACGGGGCTAGTGCGCGTCTACGTCTGCGACCCGACGGGCCGTCAGGTGGCCGCCGGCGCCGCTCGCGCCGAGGAGGGCTCGGTGCCCGTGGGCGAGGAACCTTCCGAGCAAGCGGGGCCGGCCCGTCGCGTGCGCCTGCGGCTCGATCTCGGCGAGGTGCGCCGCTGGAGCCCCGACGATCCGTGCCTCTACGACATCACCGTGCGCTTCGGCACCGACGTGGTGCGCAGCTACACCGCCTTCCGCACGGTGAAGGTGGCCCCCGATGGTACGGGCCGCTTCCGCTTCTTCCTGAACGGCGAGCCGCTGCTTTTGTGCGGGGTGCTCGATCAGGGGTACTGGTCCGACGGCCTCATGACGGCGCCTTCCGATGCGGCGCTCGCCTTCGACGTTCAGGCGATGAAAGACGCCGGCTTCAACATGCTGCGCAAGCACCTGAAGGTGGAGGCCGACCGTTGGTACTATCATTGCGACCGGCTCGGCATGCTCGTGTGGCAGGACATGGTGTCGGGCGGCGGCGCCTACGACGGTTGGGAAACCAGTTACAAGCCGACGCTGTGGCGCGGGAGCTGGGATCGCTACGAGGACACCTCGCCGGCCCACCAGCGACGCCTCGGCGCCGAGGACGCCGCCTACCAGCGCCAATGGCTGCGCGAGTGCCGCGGCACCGTGGCCCACTTGCGCGCCCATCCCTCGGTGGTCACATGGGTGCTGTTCAACGAGGGTTGGGGGCAATTCGACGCCCTGGCCTGCGCCGAGGAGATTCACCTGCTGGATCCCACGCGGCCCATCGATGCCGTGAGCGGCTGGTACGACCAGGGCGCGGGCGATTTCCAAAGTGTCCACAACTACTTCCGCCCGCTTCAGGTCTATCGCGACCGGCGCGATCTGGCGGGTTACGCGCGGCTGGCCGGCGGCCGCGCCTTTGCGATCTCGGAATTCGGCGGGGTAGTGCACGCCGTGGCGGGTCACAGCGCCTTCGCGGGCACCTACGGCTACGGGGCCACCGACACGCCGGCCGAATGGCGCGCGGAGGTGCGCCGAACCCTGGATACCGCGGGGGCCTTGGAGGGGGCGGGGCTTTCCGCCTACGTGTACACGCAGCTGTCGGACGTGGAAGAAGAGTGCAATGGCATCCTCACCTACGACCGGCGGGTGAACAAGCTGAAGGAGGACGGCGATGAGTGCGGTAGCGCTGAGATGTGAGGCGGACGCCGAGCGCAAGTTGGCACATTTGCGGGAGCGGTTCGCCGAGGCGTTTCCCGTGGTGGCGGCCGATGACGGTGTCGGCGGGAACGCCGGTGGGGACACCGACGACGGCGCCGACGGGGACACCGATGCGACCGCCCCGTTCGCGCCCGTGGCGGCCCACGGCTCTTTCGTGCTCGCCTCGGCGCCGGGCCGGTTGGAGGTGGCGGGCAACCACGTGGACCACCAGGGCGGCCGCGTCATCTCCTCGGCCATCGGCGAGCGCGTCTGGGGGCTTGCGGCCGAAAACGGAAAGCATCTGGTGCGGGTGTCCATGGAGGGCTTCGGCACCGATGCGATCGACCTGAACGATGCGGATTGGCGGAGGCCCCACGGCGTGGAGACCCAGTCCTCCGGCGCCCTTCTGCGCGGCATGCTGGCCGCTTACGACGAGGCGGGCGGCCCGTTGCGCGGCTTCGATCTGGCCACCTGCTCGGAGGTGCCCGCCGGCTGCGGTTTGTCCTCCTCGGCGGCTTTCGAGGTGATGGTGGGCGCCGTTCTGGAGGCGCTGTTCGGCCCCGGCCCTTTCGCGGGCACGCCGGAACCGGCACCGGGCCAGGTCGCCGCGGAAGGGGGAGAAGGCGGCTTCGTTCCCCTTGATCCCGTGGCCTTGGCTCTGGCGGGCGTGACCGCCGAGCAGCGCTACTTCGGCAAGCCCTGCGGCGCCCAGGATCAGCTGGCCAGCGCCTGCGGAGGCACGGTGCTTCTCGATTTCGGGCCGAAAGTACCCACCGTAACGCCGCTTGCCTTCGATGCGACGGGAGTCGGTTATTCGGTGGTGCTCATTGACTCGCGCCAGGATCACTCGGTGCATACCGAGGAGTTCGCCTCCGTGCCGGCCGATATGCGCATGGTGGCCAATCATCTGGGCGTCGCGCGCCTGGGGGACGCAAGCGTCGAGGCGCTGTTCGCGAACCTGCAGGACATCCGTGCAGCTTTAGGCGACGGGCGCGTCATGCGGGCCCTGCACTACTTCGACGAGGTGGCCCGGGTCGATCGGCAGCGCGAGGCTTTGGAAGAGGGGGATTTCCCGCTGTTCTTGAAGTGCGTGCGCCTGTCGGGGGCCTCCTCCGCCCAGTTTCTGCAGAACGTGTCCCCGCGCGATGCCGGCTCCGAGGAGCGCCAGCCGGCCATGCTCATTCAGGGGCTGTGCGCGCACCTGCTCAGCGAAGAGGGCGCCTGGCGCATCCACGGCGGTGGCTTCGGCGGATCGGTGCTGGCGCTCGTGCCCGTCGGCGAGGTCTCCGGCTTTGTGGAGGCGATGGACGGCCTGCTCGGCTACCGCGCCTGCCGCGAGGTGGTCGTGGGCGGCCCCGGCGTGTTGGCGAGGCGGCTGCCATGAGTGGGGCCGCAAGAGGCACGGAAGGTGCCGTGGACGAGCGCGGCAATCCTTTCTGGACGTACGATTCTCCGACAGGGCCCTTGGAGATCACCATCAACCGGGCCAAGCCTGAGAAGGATCCGCGGGACATCGCCGCCGCAGATCGCAGCGATGTCGCTTCCTGCGACTTGTGTTGGGAGGCGTCGAGGGAGGACGGCCCGGCGCACCTGCGGCGCTCGGGCGCGCCCGTGACCGAGGTCGCCCTCGGTGGCGAGCCCTGGGCCTGGTGGTTCTCGCCTTACGGCTACTTCCCCGAGCATCTCATCGTGGCGTCCCACGAGCACCGCCCCATGGCCATCGGTCACGACACCATCGCGCGGCTGCTCGATTTCTCGGATGCCTACCCGCAATGGTTCATCGGCTCCAATGCCGATTTGCCCATCGTCGGCGGCTCTCTTCTGGGCCACGACCACTTCCAAGGCGGCGGCCATCGCTTCCCGCTGATGGACGCGCCTATTGCGCGAGCGTTTCCCATTGAAGGTTTGGAAGGCGTGGAGGCGGGCATCGTGCGCTGGCCCGCATCCGTGGTGCGCCTGCGCAGCCGCGATCGCTCGGCTCTCGCCGAGGCGGCCTGTCGCGTCCTGGATGCCTGGCGTCCCTTCAGCTTCGAGGAATGCGGCATTCGGGCCTTCTCGCTCGTCCCGGACGACGGCCGCGAAGGCGCCGTGAGCGCTTCAGGCGCCCTGGCCTCGCCTGCGCGTTTCGTCCAACACAACACGGCGAATCCCATCCTGTGGCGCGAGGGCGGCGACTACGTGATGGATCTCGTGCTGCGCAACAACCGCACGACGCCGGAGCGCCCCTTCGGGCTCTTCCACGTGCCGGAGCGGCTCTTCCATATAAAGAAGGAGAACATCGGCCTCATCGAGATCATGGGCCGCGCCATCCTCCCCGCGCGCCTGGCAGCCGAACTGCCTGCTATCAAGGACGAGTGCAGCCGCGCCTTCTACGAGATCCTCATGGCCACAGGCGTCTTCAAGGACGACGCCGCCGGTCGCCGCGGCTGGGAGACTTTCCTCGCGACTATCTAGGAGCGTCGCGGCTCGCCGCCGGCGGTGTGGCGGACGACCTCAAAGCGCTCGAGGTGCACCTGCTCGTCTGGCCGGATGCCCGCTTTCTGCTTGGCGATGGCGATCTGGTCGAAGACGGTGTCGACGCCTTCCAAATCGGGAAGCAAAAGGCCCCGGCGATGCCCGCGAGTCACGATGACGCCGTAGCGCGTCGGATCGAGCTCTTCCAGGTTGTCGACGGGCTTCGGTTCGCCGAGCACGTCCACGGAATACTCGAGGAAGGGAAGTTCCTCGGGGCGCACGGGAGCGAAGCGCGGGTCCTCGGTGGCTGCCGCCACGCCGTTGCGAATGACCTCCTCAGCAAGGCTTTTGCGCACCGGCGCAATGGTGCCGATGCAGCCGCGCAGCTGCCCGTGCTTGTGCAGGCTCACGAAGGCCCCGGCGCGCCGGCCGGTCAGCTCCTCGGGTGCGTCGGTGGGAAGGGGTAAGACGGTGCCCTGAGCGACGATGGACTCCACGCTCGCCCGGGCGAGGGCCACAATCGGGTCGTCTCCGGGGTGCGGCGGCCACGCCGGCGAACCGCCGCGAGCCCCGCCGATCTCGCGATCCTCTTCCCGCACGATTTCGGCCGCCGCCTCCTCTTCGGTGCTCTCGGGCGCGTCCTCGATTTCGAAGGCGGCCACGGCGTAGCCCACGCCGAAGGGCCCCTCGTAGCTTAAGAGCTCGGAAGCGAAGGGCTCGCCGGTCGCCTCTAGGGCGCCGGCCATGATCTGGAAGGAGCGCAGCCCGCACTCGGCGGCGCCGTCGCAGAGGGCGGCGTCCAGGCCGAACAGGCCTTCCAAATTCCCGTGGGCGAACATCTCGGCTACCGTACGGTCGAACTTAGGTCCTTCCGGGGCGAATCCGTAGGGGCCGTCCTCCTTCAGCTTGTGGGACATATCCCCGCTTGCGACGAGCACGCAGCGGCGCCCCAGGGCGCGAGCGGCTTCGGTGATGGCCCGGCCCAGAAAGCGGTGGTCGGCCTCGGAAAGTCCCGAGAGCCCCATCCGCACCACCGTCACGGAATCAAGATTGATAGTCTCTTCCAGGAAATGGAGCGGCACGAAGGTGGCATGGTCGATGTCGGCCATGGACGCGGGGGCGCCGGCCGAGGGGATGCCCCGGCGGTGCAGGCGCGCGGCCACGTCCTGAGCGAAGGGAAGGTCGGTGCGGGTCGTCACGCGCTCGTCCGGCTGCCCGAAGGCGGCCAGCGAGCCAGTTTCCTCCGGCGTGTCGGCGATGAAGAACCCGTCACGGTACAGCGGCGCGTGAGGTGAGGTGATGACGATAAGGTCGGGTCGGTGGGCGGCCACGCGTCGGGCGACCTCGCGGTAGGCGGCGATGGTGTCGGCGATGGCCGCCTCCTGGCCGTGCCCGACGGCGGGCACGATGAGCGGCGGATGGGGAACGGCGTAGGCAGCGAGCAGGGCCATGGGATCACCTTTCTTTTGGAGGAGCGCGTGGGGGGGGCGAATGCCGGCGCGGGTGCGGACGTTCGCGCGGATCTTCCCGTGACAGTGGATTTGCATTCATGATGACCCACCGCATCCATATTCCCCACCGTACCGCCAAAGCGTCACGGGATTGTATTCGCCGTCTTCCAACAAACAGGCAACAATCGGGCGCACGGCGACAACAGAACTGTTGCGCTGCCAGTTCCGGCGCATTCCGAAGCCACAATAGAGGGCGCATCTGACCGCGAACTCATCTAAGCAAAGGAGAGCTATCATGATCGAGGTTCTGAACGAGGGCAACTTCGACGAGAAGGTCCTGCAATCGAGCGGCAATGTGCTCGTCGAATTCTTCGCCACCTGGTGCCCTCACTGCCAGCGCATGATGCCCATCATCAACGAGGTGGCTGATCGCGTCCAGGGCCAGGCCGTGGTCTACCAGGTTGATGTCGACAAGTCACCCGACCTTGCCCAAACCTACGCGCCCAACGGCTTTCCGTCCTTCGCCTTGTTCGTGAACGGCCAGCTCGCCGAAACCCTGGTGGGCGAGCAGACCGAAGAGCGTTTGCTTGCGCTTGTTGCCTAATCGCTTGACTTGGAGCCGACTCCAACCTTTATCATTCTCCTCATCAATGACTGAGAGGAGAATTCATGACTGCATCCTACGACGGTGTGGGTAAGCTCGGCTTCGGAGCCATGCGCCTTCCCTTGACCGACCCCGACGACGTGACGTCCATTGACATCGAGCAGCTGAAGGCCATGGTGGACGAGTTCATCGCCGGCGGCGGCACCTACGTGGACACGGCCTTCGTCTACCACAACGGCGCCTCTGAGACGGCCCTGCGCGAGGCGCTCGTGGAGCGCTACCCGCGCGACGCCTTCACCGTGGCCACGAAGTGCCTCGCCTGGGCGTGCGCCAGCAAGGAGGAGGCCCAGGCGTGCCTGCCTACCTCCCTTGAGCGGCTGGGGGTCGACTACATTGATTACTACCTGCTGCACAATCTGGGCGGCGCCCGCACGGCCAAGTTCGACGAGTACGACATGTGGAACTACGTGGCGAAGGCGAAGGCCGACGGGCTCGTGCGCCACGTCGGCTTCTCCATGCACGACGGCCCCGAGACGCTGGAGGAGATTCTGACGGCGCATCCCGAGGTGGACTTCGTGCAGCTGCAGGTAAACTACCTGGATTGGGACGACCCGGTCACCCAGTCGGCCCGCTGCATGGAAGTGGCCGCGGCCCACGGCGTGCCCGTCATCATCATGGAACCGGTGCGCGGCGGCCGTTTGGCGAACTTGCCCGAGCGTGGCGCCGAGGTGCTGGCCGCTGCTGATCCCGATGCGAGCCAGGCGAGCTGGGCCTACCGCTTCTGCCTCGATCTGCCCGGCGTGCTCACGGTGCTCGCCGGCGCCTCCACGCTCGAGCAGATGCGGGACAACATGGCCACCTTCCAAAGCCACGCGCCGCTGACCGAGGCGGAGCGCGGTGCCATCGACGGCGCCATCGCGGCCCTGCGCAGCGTGGATCTCATCCCATGCACGAACTGCGGCTACTGCGTGAAGGACTGCCCCGAGGGCGTGAAGATCCCCATCGCCATGAACCTGTTGAATCTGGAGAAGACCTGCGAGGACAACGAGTTCGTCAAGGGTCTCTACTCTTGGCAGGCCGCCGAGGGCCCCGCGTCCAAGTGCATCCAGTGCGGCACCTGCGAGGCTATGTGCCCCCAGTCCATCGATATCATCGACCACCTCGCCGAAGCCGTCGAGCACTTCGAGGGGTAGTCTTCCTACATCACCACACCCACGAACCCTGCCAGTAGGGGGATGCTCGCTATTGCCAGCACGGTGGTGACGAAGGTGCCCTGGGCCATGACCCGGGAGTTGCCGCCGTACTGGTAGCAGAGCATGGTGCCGTTGGTGGCCACCGGCATGCCCGCCAGCACCACCGCCACTGAGAACATGAGCCCCGCCGGCACGAATGCGTGGAAGACCGCCCAGATGATGGCCGGCATCACGAGCAGCCGGAACACCGAGCAGGTCCACAGGCGCGGACCGCCGATGAGGTCGTGCACTGGCAGGTTCGCGAGCGACGAGCCGATGATGAGCAGCGCCGCCGGCGTGGTGATGGAGCCGAGCGTGTTCAGCGCCTCCCCCAGAATCGGCGCATGGTGAATGCCGGCAAGCGCGAGAACCACCGCCGCCACGCATGACAGCATGACCGGTGTGACGAAAGTGCGCCAGCTGGTTTGCACCTTTACGTCGCCATCAATATCCTGGGTGAGAAACCATGCGCCCACGGTGAACACGAAGAAGTTGAAGGGCAGATTGAACACGGCGGCGTACACGAGCGCATCGGGGCCGAAGATGGCCGAGAGCACCGGATACCCGATGAACCCGACATTGCCGAAGCAGAGCATGAACCGGTACACGCCCCGGTGCCCGTCGGGAATGCGCAGAAGCAGCGTGAACCCGTAGGCCACGGCGAACATGACAAAAGTACTCGCCACGGAAAGCCCCAGGCACAACCACACTTCCGCTTGTGTGGGCAGCTCAGTGGCCGTGAGCACCGAGCCCAAGATCATGCCCGGCAACGCAATGTTGATGACCAGCTTCGAGAGCATGCGGTCGAACTCGTCGTTCATGAAGCGCAGCCTCTTCGCGGCGTAGCCCACTCCCACGATGACGAACAGCGTGATGATCTCCTTGAATATGCCTATCATGCCCTCGGTCATGGGGCGAAGCTCTCTTTCTCCGATTGCGGAACGCTCGCTCGATCCTTTGCGACCCTCGTCGGTCTTCTCGAGCAATTTGCAGGACAGATTGTGGCAAAAAAATCGAGTTGTTAGACTTTCAGGGGTGCGGCAAATGGATTTATGGAACGATTTAGGTCTCTTCAGGCATCGGATGCGGCTTCTTTCGGTGTTTTCGGCGCTACTGGCAGGTGCTGGATGAATCGAAATGTCTAACAACTCGAAATTCTTGCCCAAATTCGGACTTCGGATTGCCTCGCAGGCGAGGGCGAGAATATCGCGACGCGCATTGCGGTTCCGGCATCGCGTCCCCGCGTTGTAGAGGCTACGGGTTTTCTGGAAAGCGCGCGACGATGCGACTCGTTGGCGTATACTGGCCAGCGCTGCGCTAGCTTCGTCGAAAGGATGAGTCCGTGTTCACCATCGGTTGTCATTTATCCAGCGCCAAGGGGTATCTGAAGATGGCCCAGGATGCGGCCTCTATCGACGGGAACACGTTCCAGTTCTTCACGCGCAACCCGCGCGGCGGCAAGGCCAAGGCCATCGATCCGGCCGATGTGGCTGCGTTCCACGAGTTCGCGGGCGCCCACGGGATCACGACGTTTCTGGCCCATGCGCCCTACACCATGAACCCGGCAGCGGCCAAGCCCGAGACGCGCGCCTTTGCCATCGAGCTCTTAACCGACGACCTCATGCGTATGGAAAACACCCCCGGCCAGCTGTACAACATGCACCCGGGCTGCCACGTGGGCCAGGGCGCCGAGGCGGGCATCGCGCTCATCGCCGACGCGCTGAACCAGGTGCTCACGCCCGAGCAGTCCACCACGCTGCTGCTTGAAACCATGGCAGGCAAGGGCACGGAGGTCGGCGGCCGTTTTGAAGAGCTGGCCGCCATCATCGACGCCGTGGAATTGGACGAGAAAGTGGGCGTGTGCCTGGACACCTGCCACGTGTGGGACGGCGGCTACGACATCGCCGGCGATCTGGACGGCGTGTTGGAGGAGTTCGATCGCGTGATCGGGCTCGACCGCCTGCGCGCCATCCACTTGAACGACTCGAAGAACCCGCTCGGCGCCCACAAGGACCGCCACGCCCCCATCGGCGAGGGCTGCATCGGCTTTGACGCGCTCGCTGCCGTGACGAACCACCCGGCCCTACGCGATCTGCCCTTCTTCCTGGAAACGCCTCAGGACGATCTTTCCGGCTGGGGCCGCGAAATCGCCGCCCTGCGCGCCGCGCACACCGAGTAGCTGCAGCGCTAAATCACGAAGAAGTACACGCTGAAGAACTGCAGGCAGCTGGCGGCCAGCACGAACAGGTGAAAAATCGAGTGCATGTAACGCACCTTTTTGAAGATGTAGAACACGGCGCCCACGGTATAGCTGATGCCGCCGGCAACCAAGAGCCAGAAGCCTGCGGGGGCCAGCTCGGCGAACAGCGTCGGGATGAAGAACACGATGGACCAGCCGAGCGCCACGTAAAGCACGGCCGATATCCAACGGGGACGGTAGGTCCAGAAGGCTTCAAAGGCGATGCCGACAAGTGAGACGGCCCAGACGAAGGCGGCGAGCCAGATGCCGCCCACATGTCCCAAGGTGATGAGGCAGTAAGGGGTGTAGGTACCGGCGATGAGCAGGTAGATGCCGGAATGGTCGAGCACTTTGAACACGCGTTTGGCGCGTTCTGCTGCCAGCGCGTGGTACAGCGTGGACATAAGGTACTCCAGCAACTGCGCGATGCCGTACACGAGGGCCGCTGCTAAAAGGATGCCGCCGCCATCGGCCACCGACTTCACGATGAGAAGCACGAGGGCCGCCACGGCCAGGCCCGCCCCTACGCCATGGGTGACGGCGTTGAAGATCTCCTCGCCCAAGGTGTACTCGCGCACGGGCTTTTTGCCGGAGCGCTTGATGAGTTCCCGAATTTCGGGCGACACCTTGGCCGCCGCCGCAGCGGCGTTGGGGGAGAGCTCGGGATGGGTTAGGCGAATGTTGGGCATCGCGTCCTCCTTCGCGTGCGGATAGATCACCGCATCATAGACCATTGATCAGGCTTCCCAGACAACGATAGGCAAACCGTAGGAGAAAGGCAAATCACGGCAAGACGCCACGAGAGGTGCGGCTACTGCTGCTCGCGCAGGGCTTTGAGAATGGCGCGCTTTTTGGCCTGCTTGTCGGCGTAGGCCTGCTTCTCGGCGCGGGTGCGGGCGCGTTCGGCTTCGGCGGCAGCGCGCTCGTCGGCATGGGCTGCAAGCTCCGCTTCGCGGGCGGCTCGTCGGGCGGCGCGACGCTCTTCGCGCTCGGCGGCGGCCTCGGCGTCGGAGAAGCGGCAGCCGCAGTAGTTCTGGCGGTACATGCCGCCCTCGCGCGAGCGCCGGGTGGCCTCGTCGTAGAAGGGGCGGTAGTCTGCGAAGCAGGCCTTGATGCCCTCGCGGGCGCAGGCGCGCTCCAGCTCTTCGCGGATGATGCGGGTGTACTGGTAGGGGCTCACCGAAAGCGTGGTGCCAAGGGCAGCGAAGCCGTGCTCGCGGGCGTAGCGCGCGGCTTCTTCGAAGCGCAGGCGGTAGCAAGCCCGGCAGCGGGCCTCGCGAGCCCGACGCGCTGTCGTACGCCCTTCCGTAGGGGCGGGGCTTGCGCCGCCCTCATCGAGCACGGTTGACTTGCTTGATAAGGGGCGACCAAGGTCGCCCCCTACGGGATTTGCCCCAAAGAGGGCTTCCTCCTCAAGATCGCCTTCTTCGTTGGCGATGACGCCGAACTTGGCTTCGGCAGCGTCGCCTATGCGGCCGGCAGTGGCCTCCCAAGCCTCGGGGTCGTAGGCGCCTTCCACGACTTCCACGTCGGCGTCCGCGGCCCACTCGTGCAGGGTGGCCAGGCGGCGGGCGTATTCCTCGGCAGGGTGGATGTTCGAGTTCGCGTAGAACACGACGGGTTCCACCCCTTCCGAGCGCAAAATGCGGACCGGCTCCAAGGAGCACGGTCCGCAGCAAGCATGTAACAGGATGCGTTCCAAGGGTGGCAAGCTCGGCGGCCTACTTGCCGGCCAAGGGGCTCGGCACGGTGTAGACGCGGGCAGCGCAGGCCTGGTCAAGGTCGTACAGGCCCTTCGGGTCGCCGCCGAACAGCTTCATGTTGGTGATCATGGTGTCGGCGTTGTCCTCTTCCTCCAGCTGCTCGTCGATGAACCAGCCGAGGAACTTCTGGGCGCGGTAGTCGTGGGCCTCAAGCGCCGCGGCGTAGATGTCGTTGATGAGCGAGGTCACGTACTTCTCGTGCTCCATGGCGGCCTCGAGCGGCTCCAGGAAGTTCGCGAAGGTCTTGTCGGGCATGTCGATGGCCAGAAGCTTCACGGCCTCGCCGTTCTCATGCAGGTAGTTGCGGAAGATCATCGCGTGATCGCGCTCTTCCTGAGCCTGGATCTCGAAGTAGTTAGCGTAGCCGGACAGGCCCTCCTCCTCGTAGTAGTCGGCGAAGGAGAGGTACAGGTAGGCGGAGTACAGCTCCTTGTTGATCTGGTCGTTGATGAGCTCGTAGACCTTGGCGTCCATAGTTGTCCTTTCTCGTTGGTCGGCGCGATGCCGTCTGGCGCAGCGGGGCGTTGAGCGTGGGGTCCGCACCCGCGCAGCCGGCGCGGAACGCCGACGCTTCTTGGTGAACCGCATGACAGGATACCGCGAAAACCCTTAATCTTCGTGGCAAATCTATGCAAATAACCCGCTTTTAACGAAAGCGCCAGACGACGCGCACCGCCGCACCTTCATAATGGCTCCCGAGAATTGAAGGAAAGGGAATGCGCGCATGCTGCAACTCAAGAATATCTGCAAGTCCTACACGACGGGCGACTTCACCCAAGTGGCCTTGAACGACGTCTCCATCTCGTTCCGCGACAACGAGTTCGTGGCGATTCTGGGCCCGTCGGGCTCGGGCAAGACGACGCTTTTGAACGTGATGGGCGGCCTGGATCACTACGACTCCGGCGACATGATCGTCGACGGCATCTCCACCCACCGCTACAAGGATCGCGACTGGGACACCTTCCGCAACAACCGCATCGGGTTCGTGTTCCAAAGCTACAATCTCATTCCGCACCAGACCATCCTGCAGAACGTGGAGCTGGCGCTGACGCTCTCGGGCGTGGGGAAGGCCGAGCGCACGCGCCGCGCCAAGGAGGCCCTGGCATCCGTGGGCCTGACCGAGCACTTGAACAAGAAGCCGAGCCAGCTCTCGGGCGGCCAGATGCAGCGGGTGGCCATTGCCCGCGCGCTCATCAACGACCCGGAGATCGTGCTGGCCGACGAGCCCACCGGCGCCCTGGATTCCCATACTTCCGTGCAGATCATGGACCTGCTCACGCAGATCGCCAAGGATCGCCTGGTCATCATGGTCACCCACAACCCGGAGCTGGCGGCCGAGTACGCCACGCGCACGGTGAACCTCGCCGACGGCGTCATCCGCTCGGATACCGATCCCTACTTCCCCACGGAAGAGGAGATGCACGCCTCGCGCAAGCCCATCCGCAAGACCTCGATGAGCTTTCTCACGGCGCTCGCGCTGTCGGCGAACAACCTTATGACCAAGAAGGGCCGCACCATCATGACGGCCTTCGCCGGCTCCATCGGCATCATCGGCATTGCGGCCATACTCGCGCTCGCCAACGGCGTGGACAACTACATCGAGCGCACCGAGGAGGAGACGCTGTCGGTGTACCCGCTGCAGATCATGTCCACGGGCTTCGACATGACGGCGCTCATGGGCATGGCCGCCGATGGGAGCACGGGCGACGGGGGAGATGCGACGGGCGAGGGCACCGGCGACGACCCGCTTGCGGAAATGGGCCTTCAAGGTGGCAAGAACGGGGACGAGAACGACCCGGCTGCCGACGGCAAGGTGCCCGAGACCCGCATGGTCACCGACATGTTCGCGAGCCTGGAGAACAACGACCTCGCCTCGCTGAAGCTGTTCCTCGACGAGAACGGCGGCGACATCAACAGCTACGTGAACTCCATCGAGTACTCCTACAACGTGGTGCCGCAGATCTTCGACGGCAACACCGAGAACGGGGTGCGCCAGATCAACCCGGACACGACGTTCTCCGCCTTCGGTATGGGCTCCGGTTCGTCCAACGCGCTCATGTCGTCCATGTACTCCACCGATGTGTTCAGCGAGATGATGGGAAATACCTCCATCGTGGAGGAGCAGTACGATGTGAAGGCGGGGCGCTGGCCTTCCGCCTACAACGAGTGCGTCGTCGTGCTGACGGCGAACGGCACGGTTCCCGATCTGGTGAGCTACGCGCTGGGCTTGCGCGACCATGCGGTGCTGGAGGATATGATCGACCAATTTATGAACGAGGAAGACGTGGAAAGCCCCGACGACGACCTCACCTTCACCTACGACGACATCATGGGCGTGTCACTGAAGATGGTGCCCGCTGCCGACTTCTACACCTACGATGAGGAGAACAAGGTCTGGGTGGACAAAACTGGCGACGAGGAGTACATGAAGGGGCTCGTGGACGCCGGCGAGGAGCTGAAAATCGTCGGCATTGTGCAGCCGCGGCCGGACGCGAAGGCCACGGCGCTTTCCATGGGCATCTACTACACGCCCGAGCTGACGCGCCATCTGATCGAGCAGGCCTCCGAGGCCGCCATCGTGCAGGAGCAGCTGAATTACCCGACCATCGACGTGTTCAACGGCAAGGAGTTCACCGAGGAAGAGGAATCGGGCTCGGATTTCTCTATGGAAAACCTGTTCAGCATCGACGAGGAGGCGCTGAAAAACGCCTTCAAGTTCGATGAGTCGAAGTTGAACATGGACACGAGCGCGCTGGGCGAGGGGATGTCGGCTGACGATCTGCCGGCGATGCCCGAGCTCGATGCAAGCGCGTTGAACTTGGACATGACCTCGGCCTTCAACAGCGACGCCATGGGCGAGATGATGGGTGCGGCGCTGGCCGGCTACACCCAGGCCCTCGGCGCCGCCTATGCCCAGGCCGCGGCGTCGGGCACGCCGCCGGACTTCCAGACGCTGGCGCAGTCGACGCTGGAGTCCTACGCCCAAAGCCCCGAGCTGCAGGCCATTATGGGGCAGTACGCGGCGCAGATCGTCGATGCCAACGCCCTGCAGAAGGAGATGGCAACGAAGATCTCCGCAGCCCTGGAATCTTCCATGAAAGCCTACATGGAGCAGGTCATGGCCACGATCACCGCCAAGACCCAGGCCTCGGTGCAGAAGGTGATGGGCGACATGGCGGCGAGCATTCCTCTGGCCATGTCCGTGGATACCGGCGCTTTCCAGAACGCCTTCCAAATGAAGATGACCGAAGAGGAGCTGACCGAGCTCATCATGTCGCTCATGACGAACGGGACACGGTCCTTCGACGCGAACCTGAGCAAGTTGGGCTACGCGGAGCTCTCGAAGCCCTCGCAGATCGACATCTACCCGGACAACTTCGAGGACAAGCAGCAGGTCATCGCCATTCTGGACGACTACAACGACCGCATGGTGGCCTCGGGGCAGGACGACAAGAAAGTCTCCTACACGGATTTCGTGGGCACGCTCATGAAATCGGTCACGACGATCGTGGACATGATCAGCTACGTGCTCATCGCGTTCGTGGCCATATCGCTCGTGGTGTCGTCCATCATGATCGGCATCATCACCTACATCTCGGTGCTCGAGCGCAAGAAGGAGATCGGCATCCTGCGCGCCATCGGCGCGAGCAAGGGCGACATCTCGCGGGTGTTCAACGCGGAGACCATCATCGAGGGCCTGACGGCGGGCCTTATCGGCGTGGGGGTCGTGGCGCTCGTGTGCATTCCGGTCAACGCCATTGTGTACGGGCTTCTGGACGTGCCCGACATCGCCATGCTGCCGCCGGTGGCGGGAGCGATCCTCGTGGCCATCAGCGTGTTTCTGTCGTTTGTCGCCGGCCTGTTCCCCGCCATGGCCGCCGCCCGCAAAGACCCGGTGGAGGCCCTGCGCTCGGAGTAGGGCGACACATGCGATGAGGCGGCGCGCGAAGGGGTTGCGCCGATGGTAAGAGTCTCGAAAACGTAGCCCGAGAGGGGATTTTGCCAGCTCTCTCCAACAAGTCTGGCATTATCCCCTCCCGGGCTACGGTGTAAACATCATTTAACTTTTTCTTTCTCAGAGAAACGCCTGGTCAGCGTCTTTTGGTATGCTTGGCGCAGAAAAAGACCCGTAGCCCGAGGCCTGAAAATGTCGGAACACGCTGGGGTGCCTGGCAAAATGCCCTCTCTGGCTACGGGTTGCCGCAAGCGCTGGGGGCTGCAGCTGAGATTACGCGTCGTTGCCGATGAGGCCGTTGACGAGGGCGGACACCAGCGAGATGACGATGGAGGCCACAAAGGCGCTGCCGAAGCTGGCGATGTAGAAGCCGGCGCCGAACAGCCCGTTGGCGAGCCACGCGGCGATGTAGAGCAGAAGCGTGTTCACCACGAGATAGAAGATGCCCAGGGTGAGCACGGTCACCGGCAGCGAGAGGATCTGCAGAATCGGCTTGATGGACATGTTGATGAGCGACAGAATGAGTGCGAAGAACACGATGCCCACCCAGGATGCGCTGTTGCTCAAGATCTCGATGCCCGGCACGAGCCACACGGCGGCGGCGACGGAGATGGCGGTGACGATCCAGCGAATGATGAAGTTCATAAGTGCCTCCTTTTCCTGTGGCCCCATTATGTCAAAATGAGGCCATGACGAGAAAACATGACAACAACCCGAAACGCACCAGTAACCGCCCCGCCAAACCCAAAGCGCTCCGGGCCAACCTGCCGCGCCTTAAACGCTCCGGGGCCGATCCCGCAGGGGGCAACCTCGGTCGCCCCCTGCCCCAGGCGCGTAGGGGGAAGGGGGCGCGACGAGCGTCAAAGCCCCCCGTAGGGGGCGACCTTGGTCGCCCCTTGTCCCAGACCACCGACGATGCGGGGAAGGGCTCGTCGTGCGCCCTGTGTCCCGCCTTCGGACGTTGCGGCGGCTGCAGCCGGTTGGACGTGCCCTACGAAGACCAACTGTCCGCGAAGGAACAACAGGTGGGCGCTCTTTTCGAAGGCATCGCCCCCGCCGACGCCCTGCTGCCCATTCTGGGCATGAACGATCCCTTCCATTACCGCAACAAGGTGATCTCCCCTTACGCCCCGGCCAAGGGCGCAAAGCGCAAGGGAAAGGATGCCAAGCTCACCCGCGCCGACATCCTCACGGGTATGTACGAGACCGGCACCCACCGGCTCATTCCCACCGATACGTGCGCTATCGAAAACGAGACAGCCAAGAAGGTGACGCTCGCCATCCGCGACATCATGGCCCGCTGGAACATGGAGCCCTACAACGAAGACACCGGCGCCGGCTTCGTGCGCCACGCCGTGGTGCGCGTGGGCCATAAGAGCGGAGAAGTGCTCGTCACCGTGGTGACCAACGGCGAGGAGTTTCCCGCGTCGAAGGCTTTCTGCCGCGAGTTGGCGCGCCGCGTGCCCGAGGTGACCACCATCGTGCAGAACGTGAACACGCGCCAGACCAATGTCATCTTGGGCGACAAGGAGCGCGTGCTCTTCGGCCCCGGATTCATCTTGGACACGCTGTGCGGACTCACGTTCCGCATCTCGTCGCAGTCGTTCTACCAGGTGAACGCCACGCAGACCGAGGTGCTTTACGACGAGGCCATCCGCTTGGCGAATCTTACGGGCGTCGAGACGGTTATCGACGCCTATTGCGGCACAGGCACCATTGGGCTGGTGGCCGCGAGCCGTGGGGCGGCCCGCGTTATCGGCGTCGATTCCGTGGAGGCGGCCATCCGCGACGCCACCAACAACGCCCGCCACAACGGTGTGGAAAACGCCGAGTTCGTGGCGCAGGACGCCACCGCTTTCATGAAGGAGCTTGCAGCATCGGAGGAGCGTCCGCAGCCCCTCGTCCTGCTCATGGATCCGCCGCGGGCCGGTTCCACGCCCGAGTTCCTCGCGGGCGCCGCGGCGCTTGCCCCCGAGCGCATCGTCTACATCTCGTGCAACCCCGCAACCCAGGCCCGCGACGTGCGCCAGCTGGTGAAGAGCGGCTACGAGGTGCGCGCCATCCGGCCGGTGGACATGTTCCCCCACACCGACCACGTAGAATCCATCGTCATGCTGGAACGGGAAGACAGGCGCGGAGGGGCACGGGGTGGTGCTCACCAAGCGAGTTCCGCAGCGAACGAAACAGCCCAGTGGGCTGTTTCGCCGAGCGAGGACTGTTTGAGCGACTGAGCATTACCCCGCGCCTCGGCCCCGGTGAGTTGCAAGAAGAAGGAAGGGAAAATGACTGACTTGATTGAAGGAACCCTCGAAAAGGCCCGTGCCGCCATCGCAACTCACGACTTGGTGGCGCCCGATGCCGCTGTGCTGCTCATGGTGTCCGGCGGCTCCGATTCCACGGCGCTGGCGTATTTGGGCGCTGCCCTGCGCGAGGCGGGCGATGTGGGACCGGTGGCCATGCTGCACGTGAACCACCAGTTGCGCGGCGAGGACGCCGATGCCGACGAGCGCTTCGTGGCGGCTTTGGCCGAGGCGCTGGACATCCCGCTGTTCATCTGCTCCATCGACATCGCTGCCGAAGCCGAGCGCAGCCGCGAGAACGTGGAAGCCGTGGCCCGGCGCGAGCGCTACCTGGCCGCCAACGAGGCGCTGCGCTCGATGTGCCAGCACGAGGGACGCCCCCTCTCCGAGGCGCGCATCTTCACGGCCCATACCGCCGACGACCGCATCGAGAACTTCTACATGCGCTCCATCGTGGGCACCGGTCCGGGCGGCTTCCGCAGCATGCTCTACCGCAACGGGCCCGTGGTGCGCCCGTTGCTCGACCTTACCCGCGACGAGTTGCGCGACTGCCTTTCCGCCCGCGAGTCAGCGGGGGAGACCGTGGTCCGCGACGAGTCCGGCGCGCTCTGGCGCGAGGATGCCACCAACGCCCACACCGACCGCTTCCGCGCCTATGTGCGCCACAAGATCGTGCCGGTGGCCAAGGAATGGAACAGTGCGCTGCCCGAGGTGCTGACCCGCTCGATGAACCTCATCGCCGACGAGGACGACATGCTGCAGAACATGGCCGAGAAGCTGGCCGAGGAGTCCGCGGAATGGGTGGCCGAGGACGACACCTTCGGCATCGACCGCTCCGAGGGCTTCCGCCTTCTGCCCGCTTTTGGAAAAGCGGAGCGCCCGCTGCAGCGTCGCGCGGTGCTGCGTCTTTTGGAAGCGATGCTCGGCCCGGATGCGCGGGTGGAAGCCGCTAGCGTGGAAGCCGTGCTCGCTGGCTTCGCGAACGGCGCGCCCAACAGCGGGTATGTGACCAATATCCAGTATGATCTGGCCGTGAGCGCGAACAAGCGGGGTGTCCTTGTGGAGCCCATGGCCTATTTCCGAGCAAGAAGGAAGAAGCATGACTGAAAGAACCGACGAATTTGCCAACGAAGTCGCCGCGAAGGTAGCTGCCGATGAGCTGCAGCAGGCCGTGGAAGAGGAAGCGGAAGCGGAAGCTGCGACTGCGCCCACCTTCGAGGTGATCCTCGCCTCCAACAGCCCGCGCCGCCGCGAGCTTCTGAATGCGGCCGGCGTGAAGTTCACGGTGCGCACTCCCGTGACGCCGGTGGACGAGTCGCTGGAGCCCGATTTGGCCGCCAACCCGGAAGAGGCCGCCAAGAAGCTCGCCGAGCGCAAGGCCGGCGCGGTCATTCAGGAGGTGCTGGCCGAGAACTACACCGGCATGCTCATCGTCATCGGCGCCGACACCATGGTGGTTCTCGACGGCAAGATCTTCGGCAAGCCCCGCAGCGCCTCCGACGGCAAGCACATGCTGCACCAGCTGTCGGGACGAACCCACGAGGTCATCACGGCCGTGTCCGTCTGGATGGTGGCCGCCCCCAACGCCGAGGACGTGTCGCTGGGCTTCCGCACCTTCGCTGACAAGAGCTACGTCACTTTCCGCGACCTGACCGACGAGGAAATCACCGACTACCTGCGGAAGGGCGAGTCCTTCGACAAGGCCGGCGCCTACGCCATCCAAGGTGAGGGGGCGGCGCTCGTTGACCACTACGACGGCTCCCTCGACACCATCATCGGCCTGCCTGCGACACGCCTCATCAAGGAATTCCCCGACCTCGTGAACGCCGAGGCCGCAGAATGCTAAGCGATCAATGTTGGCTGAGTCTTGCGGTTGCGTGACGCCGGGCTCTGGCATGCCGCCAGTATCGATGCGGCCCTTAGCGGCTCGATGACAATTAGCGCACATAATTTGTGGCGTTGCTGTCTTACGGCTGTTCGAGAAAAGGTCTTTGGTAAACTGGACTGCGATTAAAGAGCGCTGCGGCGTTTGCGCGAGGAGCGCGCGCTGCGGGCAAAGAGAAAGTGGTTCACGTGCATAACGACATCTCAGAGATACTTTTCTCCGAGCAGGATCTGGCGATACGCGTGCGCGAGCTGGGCGAGGCCATCACCCGCGACTATGCCGACGTTGCCGGGGATGCGGGCATTGTGGTCGTGTCCATCCTGCGCGGCGGGGCGGTGTTCACCTGCGACCTCATCCGCGCCATCGATCTACCGCTGGAAGTGGACTTCATGGCCGTGTCCTCCTACGGCAACGGCGCGAAGAGCTCCGGTGTGGTGCGCATCCTGAAGGATCTCAACACCGACATCCGGGGGCGTCACGTCGTCATCGCCGAGGACATCATCGATTCAGGGCTCACGCTGAAGTACCTCCTGAAGAACCTGCAGTCCCGCGAGCCGGCGTCGCTTACGGTGGCGGCGCTCATGCGCAAGGACACGCCGGCCCAGGCCGACATCCCGTGCCGCTATATCGGCTTCGAGTGCCCCGACGAGTTCATCGTCGGCTACGGCCTCGACTTTGCCGAGCATTACCGCAACCTCCCCTACATCGGCGTTCTGAAGCCCGAGATCTACCAGTAAAGGCAGCAATCAACTATGGCAGACAACAATCCCAAGAAACCAATCCCGCCGGCGTCGACCCAGCGCACCACGATGGTCATGGTCATCATCCTCTTGGCCGTGGCGTTTTTCGTGGGCAGCCAGTTCATGCGTACCGGCGCCATGGGCACCACCGTGACCGATCAACTCATCACCTCCGAGTTCACCCAGGCGGTGGAGCAGGGCCGCGTGAAGTCGGTCACCTACTCCGCTGGCGACTACACGGTGTCGGGCACCTACTTCCCGGCGGCCACCGCCGGCTCCGAGGCCGCCGCCGCCTTCAACGGGGCCTTCGATTCCCTGAATGCCCTCATGGCGACCGAGCACGGCGATGACGGCAAGGCGCTTGGCGGCGTGGCCACCACGACGCTCGATCTGGCCACGCTGGGCAAAGAGCACAACTACACCTCCACCTACGTGGGCTCCGATTCGCTCGGCGAGCTTCTGGCGGCACATCCCGACATCTCCTATCAGGTGACGTTGCCGAGCCCCTTCCTGGAGGTTCTGGCCACGCTTCTGCCCATCCTCATCATCGGTGGCCTTCTGATGTTCTTCTTCTACAAGATGCAGCAGGCCAACAATTCCCAGATGAGCTTCGGGAAGAACAAGGCGAAGAAGACTCTGGAGGAGCGCCCCGATGTGACGTTTGCCGATGTGGCCGGCGTCGATGAGGCCGTGGAGGAGATGCAGGAGATTAAGGACTTTCTGGCCAATCCCGCCAAGTACCAGTCCATGGGCGCGAAGATTCCGCGCGGCTGCCTGCTCGTGGGCCCTCCGGGCACCGGCAAAACTCTGCTCGCGCGCGCTGTGGCCGGAGAGGCGGGCGTGCCGTTCTTCAGCATCTCAGGCTCGGACTTCGTCGAGATGTTCGTGGGCGTGGGCGCGAGCCGCGTGCGCGATCTGTTCAAGGACGCGAAAGAGGCTTCCCCCGCCATCATCTTCATCGACGAGATTGACGCGGTGGGGCGCCAGCGCGGCACGGGCCTCGGCGGCGGCCACGACGAGCGCGAGCAGACCTTGAACCAGCTGCTCGTGGAAATGGACGGCTTCGAGTCCAACGACTCGGTGGTGCTCATCGCGGCCACGAACCGCGCCGATGTGCTCGATCCGGCGCTTTTGCGCCCCGGCCGCTTCGATCGCCAAATCGTCGTGGACACCCCCGACGTGAAGGGCCGCCAGCGCATTCTGGAAGTGCATTCCAAGGACAAGCCCATCGGGTCGGATGTGGATCTGGCGAAGATCGCGAAGATCACCCCGGGCTTCACCGGCGCCGATCTGGCGAACCTCATGAACGAGTCGGCCCTGCTCACGGCGCGGCGCGGCAAGAAGATCATCACCATGCGCGAGGTGAGCGAGTCGATGGAGCGCGTTATCGCCGGCCCGGAGCGCAAGGGCCGCGTGATGAACGAGAAGACCAAGCACACTATCGCCTACCACGAGAGCGGGCACGCGCTCGTGGGGCATTTGCTCGACCATGCCGATCTGGTGCACAAGATCTCGATCATCTCGCGCGGCCGGGCGCTGGGCTACACCCTCTCCATTCCCGACGAGGACAAGGTTTTAAACTCGCTTTCCGAGATGAAAGACGAGCTGGCGGTGTTCATGGGCGGCCGCGTGGCCGAGGAGATCTTCTGCGACGACATCACCACCGGCGCCTCCAACGACCTTGAGCGCGCGAGCAAGATGGCCCGCGCCATCGTCACCCAGTACGGCATGAGTCCTTTGGGCACCCAGGTGTTCGGCCAGCCCAACCACGAGGTGTTCTTGGGCCGCGACTACGGCAACACCCAAGATTACTCCGAGGAGACGGCCCGTCGCATCGATGAAGAGGTGGCCAAGATCATGAAGGAGGCCCACGATAGGGCCCACGCGATTCTGTCCTCCCACGCCGATCAGATGGATCTCATGGCCAGCGTGCTGCTCGAGCGCGAGACCGTGGAAGGCGAGGCCTGCGAGGCGCTGCTCGACAACAAGTGGGACGAGTACCTGGCGCGTGAGGACGACATCATCGCCGCCAAGGAGGCGGAAGAGGCCGCGGCCCGCGCCAAGGACGCCGAGCTTCTGGCGGCTCAGGGAGAGGGCGACGGCGCGAACGGCACGCCGGGCGCAGCGGGTGGCTCGGGCGCTGCGGTCGATCCCGACGCCGGCGAGACGCTGGCCGACCCGAATTGGAGAGACGAGCCGGTAGAGCCGGGCGACCAGGATCCGAACGCCCCCTTCCGCACTCCCGCCGAGCATGCCGATCGCTCCGATATGCCCACCCAGGCCGAGGTGAACGCGGAAATCGACCGCGAGGACGACATGGATTCCTCCGCCGATGCTCCCGACCCGGACAAGAGGGATTAGCGGCCGGCTTCTCCGGGGGGCTGAGAGCGAGACGCGATTTCCCGATTTCCACCTGAATGGCCCTTAGATTGGCGGGGATTTCCC